>BNJT01001065.1_pt1 | contig 304515 bp, 335 predicted proteins | sample 8540491 | NCBI WGS metagenome assembly BNJT01 (sample SAMD00202455, study PRJDB9452) | human saliva metagenome | host: Homo sapiens | reverse complement strand
CCCGGAGGACAAGGGCGCCTGGACCGGTGCCCACCTGGACCTCATCAAGCGGGAGGTCGGCTGCGTGGATGCCTCCGTCGTGGCGGACCCGGCTGCGAAGGATCCCACCGCCACCGTCGAGAAGGTCTCCGAGACGACGGGGAGCTAACCCTAGCCGCCAAGCAGACTGTGTCATGGGGCTGGCAGACCGATTAATCGGTCTGCCAGCCCCATTCTTACATCCAGGTAGGAGATCTATCCATGTATAGAGCATGCATCGCTCCGGAGAGCGGTGAACTAAATTCTTTATTTCAGTAGAATATTTGCAATAAGTTGTCCTGAAGTGTCGTTCGAGGCTGTGCTTCTCTTGCAATATGGGGCTTGCAGTGACTGGTCTGCGTGCTACTATGGTCCGTAGAAACTCGATTCTTGAGGTCCTTTTGGGTGAATTATACAAGTGTCACAGGGTGAGTTGCTGCTATAAGGTATTGCGCGGCTTTCGCTGAAACACTCTCAGTTCCCGCTGGATAATCGTCAGTGTTGAGGATTATCCAGTGACCCATGTGGCTTCGCCTCTCCAATGAAGGAGCTCCTTGTGGCGCTTTCGGCGCAAGCGCGATCCGTGTGGGCCAAGTTCGGCTACGACCCCGAGAGTCATCACTGGCTTCCCCTCTGGCTGCATCTGCTCGACGCCGCTGCTGTGGCCGAGCACCTCGCCAGACACTGGCTGGCACCTACCACTCGTGAGCTCATCGAGCGCGAGTTCGAGGACTCCGATTCAGGACTGACTCCGGTGGAGGAGTTCTGCCTGCTCGCCTCTTGGGTCGCCGGCGTCCACGACATTGGCAAGTGCACCCCGGCCTTCTCCGTCCAGGTCCTGGGACTGGACGACCGCATGAAGGAGGTGGGACTGATTCATGAGCCGGTTGATCCCCCTCGAGCGGCGCAAGCTCCCGCATGCCCTGGCGGGGCACGTGATCCTGGAGAGCTGGTTTATGGGCGAGCACGGTTGGGACTATGAAGCGGCCGTGGCCTTGGCCTCGGTTGTCGGAGCCCATCACGGCATCCCGCCTACGACGGCGGCTCTCACCACCGACTACTACGGGCATGAGCACCTGCTCGGCGAGGACAAGGCCTGGCGCGCGACTCGTCTTGAGCTCCTCGAACTCGTCACACGACGCACCGGTGCCGCGGCTCTTTTCCCTCATTGGGCACAGCACAGGTGGTCCCAGCCCTTCCTCGTGGAGCTCTCGGGGCTGCTCATCGTCTCGGACTGGATCGCATCGACTGAAGCCTATTTCCCGCTGCTGTCCCTCGAGGACGATGGTGCGCGCCTGCTCGCGCCCGATGCCCATGCCCTTCGTGCGGCCACCGGCCTGTCGCGTCTGGAAATCCCCGCGCCATGGCGTCCCCGCGACGATGGCGTCGATCCGGACTGTCTGCTCACCAGCCGCTTCAAACTGCCCGATGGTGCCCGCGCCACCGACGTCCAGGTGTGCACACTGCAGGCTGCCCGCACCATGGACCTGCCGGGAATGCTCATCGTCCAGGAGTCCACGGGAGGAGGGAAGACCGAGGCGGCCCTCATGGCCGCCGAGGTGCTCGCCGCCCGCACTCGCCGCTCCGGAATCCTCTTCGCCCTACCCACCCAGGCGACGACGGACGCCATGTTCTCCCGCGAGCTCGACTGGCTGGAGAACATTGAGGAGGCCTACGCCGACGAGGGGGCGCCGTCGGAGTTCGCCGCTCAGCTCCTGCACGGACGGTCTCGACTCAACAAGGAGGCGCAGCTTCTGCGACGCCGCGGTTACGAGATCCGCGACCGGCTCCTTGGATCGCTTGACGACTCGACCGGCGAGACCCCACGCCCTATCGGGATCGGATGGGATGAGGAAGAGGCTCGAACGGGTTGTGCCGCAGATTCCGAGGACGGCCGCAGAGCCGACCTGGCGATCCTTGCCTGGTTCAGCGGGCGCAAGAAGTCGATGCTGTCGGACTTCGTCGTCACCACCGTGGACCACCTGCTGTTCGGGGCAATGCGTTCCCCGCACCTGGCCATGCGACACCTGGGACTGTCCCGCAAGGTCGTCATCGTCGACGAGGTGCACTCCTACTCCACGTACATGAACGTCTACCTGGACCGGGTCCTGACCTGGCTCGCAGCCTACGGGGTGCCGGTGGTGCTCCTGTCAGCCACACTGTCCGAGGCCCGATGCTCCGCCATGGTCGAAGCCTACCGACGGGGCCTGCGCCTGGCGGCGGGTAAGCGCGTCCGCCGGCGTCCCGCCCCGGAGAACGTACACACACTCCCTTCCCCTGCCTGGTCGCTGTTGGTGCGGATCGCACCGAGGTCGTCCCGACCGCGTCGGGACGACGCAGCACAGTCCGGATCAGACGGCTTACGAAGGATGCTCTGACCCCGCTCTTGGAGGAGGCCGTCGTCGACGGCGGCTGCGCGCTGGTGGTCCGCAATACGGTGCGGCGCGCCCAGAAAACCTATGAGCGGCTGCGTGAGCACTTCGGCGAGGACGTCAGTCTCAACCATGCCCGGTTCACGATCGGCGACCGGCTCGCCAAGGACAAGGATCTTCTCAACCGCTTCGGTCCTCCGCGCAAGGCTGGAAAGCGCCCGTGCAGAGCCATCGTCGTCGCCACCCAGGTCGTCGAGCAGTCCCTCGACGTAGACTTCGACCTGCTCGTCACCGACCTCGCTCCCATCGACCTGGTCCTCCAGCGCATGGGACGCCTGCACCGTCACCAGCGGCGACGACCGCCCCGACTTGCCGAGCCCGTCTGCTACATCGACTGGCTGCCGTCGACGTCGTCCCCCGAGCCCTCGTTGGAACCGGGGGCCAAGGCGATCTACGGCGAGCAGGACATGCTCATGAGCGCGGCCGCACTGAACCGGGTGCTCGACGGCCCCGGCGTCGTCACTGTTCCCGACGATGTCCACGACCTCATCGAGGCCGTCTACGGTCCCGATGCCCCAGTACCGCCGTCGTGGAGGGAGGCTGTTGACCGAGCTCGAGAGAAATACGCGACGAGCAACCGTGAGAAGCATAAGGCCGCTCAGGGATTCCTTCTGAATGAGTTCGAGCGGAGAGGGAAGAGTGCCTCCCTGATCGACTGGCTGCACGTGACGGCCTCCGACAACGAGGAGAGGGGGACGCGCCCAGGTCCGCGACGGCGAGGACTCCCTGGAGGTCATCCTCCTGGACCTGTGCCGGGCAGGCGGCCAGGAGGAGCTGCGCACCCTGCCATCCGCACCGGAGGCTCCAGGAGCCATGATCCCCACAGACCGTGCCCCGGACAAGAAGATCGCCCGTGCCATGGCCCTGTCCGCCGTGAGGTTGCCTCCGCGCCTGAGCAATCCGCGCCGGATCGACCAGGTCATCGATGAGCTGGAGAAATGCGTCGTACCCGCTTGGCAGGATGATCCGCAGCTCCGAGGACAGTTGTTCCTTCTTCTGGAGAAGGGCCGGACGCAGCTGGCCGACACCGTACTCGAGTACTCCCCATCCACCGGACTCAAGGAGGTCCAATCAGAATGACGCAGCGTTTCAATCTTCTCGACGAGTCCTGGATCCGGGTAACCAGGCTCGACGGCACGCCCGACGAGGTCTCCCTCCTCACCCTGTTCCGGGAGGCGACGGACATCACCGGGATCCACGGCGAGATCGCCAGCCAGGACGTGGCCATCCTGCGCCTGCTGCTGGCCATCTGCCACCGCGCCATGGATGGGCCGGAGGACCTGGATACCTGGAGGGAGTACTGGGAGGAGCCCGAGCGCCTGGGGCGGGACGCCAGTGCCTACCTGGAGCGTTACCGGGAGCGCTTCGACCTGCGCGATCCGGACCGTCCCTTCTTCCAGGTAGCAGGAATCCACGCGGCATCAGGCAAGACCTCGGGGCTGGAGTCCCTCATCGTGGACGTCCCCAACGGCAATCCTTTTTTCACGACTCGTATGGCTCAAGGATTGGAGTCCATCGGTTGGGCGGAGGCGGCCAGATGGCTGGTGCATGTTCATGCCTTCGACCCGTCCGGTATCCGCACCGGAGCCGTCGGTGATCCGCAGGTCAAAGGAGGGAAGGGATATCCGATTGGACCTGGATGGACGGGACAGATCGGGACTGTGACCGTCATGGGTGAGAGCCTGGAGAGGACACTGCTTCTCAACACTGTTGTCTGTGAGGAACTCCCCGATCTAGTAGATATCGATCCAGAGCAGGATCTTGCTCCGTGGGAACACGAGAGTAACGGCCCGGCAGGTTCCCTCAGCCTGGAACCTACGGGGCCCGTATCCTGCTACACGTGGCAGACGCGCCGTGTACTGCTGCACGGCGACAACGTGGGTGTCACCAGCCTGTTCTTGGGCAATGGAGACAAGGCAACGCCCCAGAACCGGTATCTGGTCGAGCCGATGACTGCATGGCGCTACTCTGAACCTCAGACCAAGAAGTTCAAAACACCGGTTTACATGCCGCGCAAGTTGCCGACGGACCGGGCATTCTGGCGGGGGGCTGTCAACCGTCGTGGCTCAACTGAGTCCGAAGGTTACGTTAAAAGGCGCAGGAGAAGTGACACGATATCGTTCTCCAGGTGTCGTCTCCTTCTATCAGGAGCTCATGCGCCGCAGAATTGTGTCTGCAGGCGGCCTCATTCCTTTACGGGCCGTCGGCATCGAGTATGGAGCTCAGGAGGCTGTCGTCACCGAGCTCGTTGACGACATCCTCCCCCTGCCCGCTGGCCTACTCAACCCCGAGAACACGCGACTGCTCGCCGTTGTGCGCGATGCTATGGAGGAGACGGAGCAGGTCGCCTCCGCACTGCGGAACCTGGCCGGGAACCTGGACCGCGCTCGCGGTGGGAGCCCGGATACGGCGTCGGTTGCGCGAGAGCATGCTAGTGCCGCGTTCTACCAGGTCATTGATGAGCGTTTCCCCCGCTGGCTCGCCTCCCTGGACGAAGCGGACCCGATCAGGGCTCGCGACCAGTGGCGCAGGCTGCTGCGCTCTGAGGCATGGGGACAGCAGGAAGCGCTGGCATCCGCCGTGCCTGATACCGCCTTCGCCGGGCGGGGAGAGGGAAAGGGGCGGATGGACGTCGGCAAGGCGTTGTTCTTCTTCCGCCGTGCTCTGAACGTGGCTGTACCAGCACCTGCACAGCAAGATAGCAGCGCTGAGAACAATAAGAATGAAGAAAGGACACCGGCATGACTGTGTCGGATACCAATACACACGCCAACCTTGCAGAAGCAGTACTGCCCGGAGCGCACCAGTGGCCTTACCGCCCGCGGCTGGAGGAGAATGCCGGCCGCCTCGTCGACCAGCGCATTGGCGGAACGAAGAGGCGGGAGGGCCTGCAAGCCCGCTATCGGCGCAATGAGGCTCGAGCACGCGGTGAGTTGGCCGCTCTGCGTAAGGGCGCGAACAGGCCGCCCGGAGAGCTCCCCGAGATCTGGGAGCTCACGAGCGTCCACGTTCCCGACTATGCGGGTGACGCCCCTACGTGGGAGGAGACTGCCGTCCACACTGCCATGACGCTCTATGCCGTGCACCAGCAGTCACGGACCGAACCCATGTTCGTGCCCGGAAGAGGGCTCGGCCATGCCGCACGCAGCCTGATTGGTCCACCGGACGACGAGAACCCTTCGGCCCGGGCGCGCTTCAACGCCCTGGTCACCTCGACGACCGTCACCGAGCTGCGCCACCACCTGCGGGGCTTCATCTCGCTGCTCCGAGCCCGGAGCATCACCTTGGATCACGCCATGCTCGCAGATGACATCCTTCACTTCCAGCAACCGGACGGAGCCAGAAAGGTTCGCCTGACCTGGTCACGGGAGTACCAGTTCCTATCTGCCGAGTCCCCAGCCTCTTCCGACGATGCCACCCCGGCATCTGCAACCAACTCAACGATAACCGCGCCAACCCCGGAGAACTGACAATGAGCACCTACATCGATATTCACATCATCCAGAACCTTCCGCCCTCCTGTGTCAACCGAGACGACTCGGGCTCACCCAAATCTGCTGTTTACGGCGGCGTCCGCCGTCTGCGGGTCTCCAGCCAGTCCTGGAAACGAGCAACGCGTCTGTACTTCAATGATCTGCTGGACGCCGAGGACGTCGGCGTACGCACGAAGCGAGTCGTTGAGGTGCTGGCCGCGGCAATTGCGAAGGACGCACCTGAGCTCGCGGAGAACGCCACCACGCTCGCCGAGGGAGTGTTCAAGGCGGCCAAGATCAAGCTCTCACCTCCGCGCGGCAAGAAAGACGGGGCTCAGGAGTCCGGCTACCTTCTGTTCCTGTCCACCAGCCAGATCACGCGCCTGGCTGAGCTGGCTGTTACCTCAGTCCGCGATGGTGAAGCGCTCGACGCCAAGGCAGTCAAGAAGATCTTCAAGGAAACGCACGCCGTCGATATCGCGCTGTTTGGACGCATGGTCGCCGACGACACCGACCTCAACGTTGATGCTGCCTGCCAGGTGGCTCATGCCATCTCCACGCATGCCGCCGAGAACGAGTATGACTTCTTCACTGCCGTCGACGATGAGAAGAACCGCTCTGAGGAGGAGGACGCTGGCGCCGGCATGATGGGCACGGTGGAGTTCTCCTCGGCCACCATGTACCGCTACGCCACCGTTAATCTCGACATGCTGGCTGAGAACCTTGGGGACGGTGAGGCGGCACTGCGAGCGCTTGAGGTCTTCATCCAGGGCTTCTGCCTGTCGATGCCCACCGGGAAGCAGAACACGTTCGCCAACCGGACCCTCCCGGAAGCCATCATTGTTTCTATCCGTGACGACCAACCTGTTTCCCTCGTCGGTGCCTTCGAGGAACCGGTGCCGGAGGCCTCTAGCACCGGCTACGTCGACCGTTCAGTGGATGAGCTGGCCCAGTACGCCGAGACGATTAGGAAGAACTACGGGCTGGCGCCGCTGAGTAGTTTCGTCGTCGCTCTCAAGGACTCCGATGCCGTGTCCTCACTCGGTGAGCGCGTGTCTTTCACCGACCTTTCCGCCCGGGTCCGTCAGGTTGTGGCTCCACGTGTGAGCGGCGAGGAGCGGATCTGATGACCGTCCTCCTCCTGCGACTCGCAGGACCTTTGCAGGCCTGGGGGGTGAAGTCTCGCTTCACTGTCCGTTCCACCGAGCTTGCGCCGACCAGGAGCGGCATCATCGGCATGCTGTCGGCCGCAATCGGCCGTCGCCGGACGGATCCGATCGAGGATCTCTTGTCCCTGCGGTTCGGGGTGCGCAAGGACCAGCCCGGTCGGGTCATCAGGGACTTCCACACGGCACGCTCGCTTGACGGCAAGGAATCTATGCCTCTGTCGAATCGGTACTACCTCGCCGACGCCATTTTCCTCGCAGGTATCGAAGGTGATCGCCCCCTTCTGGAGGGCATTGACGAGGCGCTTCACCATCCGGCGTTCCCTCTATACCTCGGCAGGCGCTCATGCCCGCCGACGCCTCCCGTGTCCCTGGGCCTACGGGAGGCGGCGCTGCTCGATGTGCTTCGGACCGAGCCCTGGCTCGCTTCACCCTGGTTCCAAAAACGGCATCGCAGCAGTGTCTTCGACGCGGAGCTGCTGCTCGACCAGGAGGCCGTACCTGTAGGGGAGAGGTGCTCGGCCCGCGGCAGTCGTGATGTACCGGTTTCCTTCGATCCGCGACGCCGAGACTACGACTTCCGCCAGGTTGAACGGCTCATGGTGCAGGTCGGTGCGCCTGAAGCGGACGCGCATGACCCCATGCTTGCGTTGGAGGAGGCGAACCAGTGTTCCTGACGAAGATTGCTCTGGCCCCGGAGCGCCGCCTTGCACGTAAGTATCTGGGGTCGCCTCAGGCCATGCACGCCGTCGTCATGAGCGTCACCGGCGGTCATGACGGGAACGGGCCTGGACGCGTCCTTTGGCGGGTCGACCGAGGTGTGACAACAGCCCTGTACATACTGTCGCCGTTAGAACCTGACTGCTCTCAGCTCGTCGCAGAGGTGGGGACGGCCGGCACCCAGGCGCGGACTCTGGATTACTCCCCATTCCTCGCCTCGCTGGATGCCGGGCAGCTGTGGGCCTTCCGTCTCGCGGCGAACCCGTCCTACTCGGCTTTCTCGGGGCCCAGGAGCGCGCGGACAGCGCTACGGACACGTCACCGTTGAACAGCAGCGACAGTGGCTCATGGACCGCGTCCCACGGTTCGGCTTCGAGCTCATGCCCGTGGACCATGCTGATGGTGAGGGGATCGATAAGGCCGTCTTGGTCGCGTACCGCGAGCGTCCTGTTTTCAACCGGCGACGACCAGGAGGTGAAGGATACGACCGCGTGACCATCAACCGCACCGTTTACGAAGGCGTTCTGCGTGTCACTGATCCTGAGCCCCTGCGCCGCGCGCTCATCGCCGGGATCGGCCGGTCCAAGGCCTACGGTTGTGGACTTATGACGCTCGCTCGGGTGCGACAGGACTGACCATGGTCAGAATGCTGCCGGTTCCGGTGACGGCGCTGCCTCGCGTCCAGGACCGGATGTCCTTCCTCTACCTGGAGCACTGCGTGGTGCACCGGGAGGATGGTGCCCTGACCGCGCGCAACGACCAGGGCACCATCCGCGTCCCCGCTGCCTCTCTGGTATCGGTCTTTCTCGGTCCGGGAACGTCGGTCAGTCACCAGGCGATGAGCCTGCTGGGCGAGTGCGGGACAACGGCGGTCTGGGTCGGTGAACGTGGCGTGCGCTACTACGCGCATGGCCGATCGCTGGCGACATCCACCCGTCTGCTGGTGGAGCAAGCAGCCAGGGTCTCCTCTCCCCAGAAGCGACTGCGGGTGGCGCGCGAGATGTACTGCATGCGCTTCAGCGGCGAAGATGTCGACGGGCTCACCATGCAGCAACTCAGAGGCCGGGAAGGCGCTCGGGTCCGTGAGGTGTACCGCGAGAACTCCAGGCGCACTGGGGTTCCCTGGACCCGACGCGACTACCGTCCTGATGACTTCGAGGCGTCGGATCCGATTAACCAGGCGCTCTCAGCTGCGCACGCAGCCCTGTACGGAGTCGTTCACGAGTGATTGTCTCCCTGGGGTGCTCGCCGGGGCTCGGCTTCGTTCACACGGGCCACGAGCGCTCCTTCGTCTACGACGTCGCCGACCTGTACAAGGCGGAGACGACGATCCCTATCGCCTTCGATGTCGTCTCCGAGGGAATGGACGATCTCACTGGGACCACTCGCCGGCGAGTTCGGGACAAGGTATTCGAGCTCAAGATCATCGAACGGACGGTCAAAGATATCTACCGCTTGCTTGAGGTTGATGATCTGGAGGATATGAGCATCAACGTCGTCTCCTTGTGGGACTACCAGCAGCGTGCTGTAGCCGGTGGAGCGAATTACGCCGGAGAGGACGCAGGAGGATGGTAGTCCTGGTTCTCTCCGCTGCCCCTGCCGCGTTGCGGGGCTCCATGACTCGCTGGTTGTTGGAGGTCTCTCCCGGGGTCTTCGTTGGGCACGTTTCAGCTCGAGTACGAGAGCAGCTATGGGAGCTAGTGCGTGCATACATCGGAGAAGGTCGTGCGCTACTGATCTGGTCGGTGCGATCCGAGCAGCGGTTCGAGATCGCCTCTCTGGGGCACGAGCGTGAACCGGTCGATCTTGAGGGGTGCCTTGTCATGCGCACCCCATACCGGCAGATCGAGGGGTCGCAGGCGATCTCCGGCGCCGTCAAGCCTCCGAAGGAGTCCTGGTCGATCGCTGCGAGACGACGGCGCTATCGGAACTCTGCGGAGCGAGCGTTAGGTCGGCAGTGAAGGCAAACGCAGTCTGGTAGTGTGGCTCGTCGTTGGGATTCCAAGGATCCGCAAGTGTAAACCCCGCGCGAGCGGGGATGATCCCCGGAATGTCCAGCTGATTCACCTCGGGCACCGGTAAACCCCGCGCGAGCGGGGATGATCCGTAGACTGAAGAGGCAGCAGCAGAAGGCTAATGGTAAACCCCGCGCGAGCGGGGATGATCCTGAACCAGAACAGTAACGTACAGGTAGACGCCAGTAAACCCCGCGCGAGCGGGGATGATCCCGCTGGCGCCATTCTCAAGACGCTGTGGGAAGCGTAAACCCCGCGCGAGCGGGGATGATCCTCCTCCGGCGGACATGCTGATCTGACCGCTGACGTAAACCCCGCGCGAGCGGGGATGATCCGCGGTGTCACTGGATGTGCTGGCCCCGCCGGCAGTAAACCCCGCGCGAGCGGGGATGATCCTAGCAGACCAGACAGCAGAAATCACGGGGGCCAGTAAACCCCGCGCGAGCGGGGATGATCCGCCGGGGCGGGGGAAGCGGTGGGCGCGCCGCCCGTAAACCCCGCGCGAGCGGGGATGATCCGGCCGAGGCGTCGACCACCTACGCCACCAAGGAGTAAACCCCGCGCGAGCGGGGATGATCCGACCCACGACCGGCCGCCCTCGCCTTTGACGAGGTAAACCCCGCGCGAGCGGGGATGATCCCAGAACACAGACCAACGATCACAACAGCAGCAGGTAAACCCCGCGCGAGCGGGGATGATCCCAAGGAATGGCCGCCCACCACCATCACCGGAACGTAAACCCCGCGCGAGCGGGGATGATCCTCGACATCCAGATGGTGAACGAGAGTCAGTCACGTAAACCCCGCGCGAGCGGGGATGATCCGTCCACCGCCGACGCGGCGGCCCCGATGAGCGCGTAAACCCCGCGCGAGCGGGGATGATCCGGCGGGTTCGGGCCGGGTGCCTCGGCATGGAAGGTAAACCCCGCGCGAGCGGGGATGATCCGTGGCAGACCATCGTTGAGTTCATCAATGACGAGTAAACCCCGCGCGAGCGGGGATGATCCGGATGTGGACTCTGTGGATTCGGTAGTGCGCGAGTAAACCCCGCGCGAGCGGGGATGATCCCAACCACACACACAGTGACCTACACCATCGAACGTAAACCCCGCGCGAGCGGGGATGATCCGCCGAGTGCTCACCCTGCATAGACACACTAGAAGTAAACCCCGCGCGAGCGGGGATGATCCGGCGTGGTCTGTGGGCTACACCGGGGACTTTGAGTAAACCCCGCGCGAGCGGGGATGATCCGGTCTCGGCACGGGCCTGGCGCTGGAGGGTATCGTAAACCCCGCGCGAGCGGGGATGATCCCGTCCCCCAGGGCTTCCTTGAGTTGCTGGGAGAGTAAACCCCGCGCGAGCGGGGATGATCCGGCCGAGCTCTCCGGCTACGTCAAGGCATCCGCGTAAACCCCGCGCGAGCGGGGATGATCCGTGGACCGGGACCGCGACAGCGGCCTCCTGGCCCTACGAGCCGGCCGTAAACCCCGCGCGAGCGGGGATGATCCCCAGCCTGGTAGCCGGCGGCCGTCAGGCGGGGGGTAAACCCCGCGCGAGCGGGGATGATCCCCGGTTGGGGTGCAGGCCACCCTGGGCGGTGTCGTAAACCCCGCGCGAGCGGGGATGATCCCGACTGAGAGGAGCCAGGATGGCGCTCAAAGGCGTAAACCCCGCGCGAGCGGGGATGATCCCCAGATCCTCCTTGGCGGCGTAGATCGCCTCAGGTAAACCCCGCGCGAGCGGGGATGATCCTGACCGGCAGCACATAGGCGGTGAAGAAATCCGGTAAACCCCGCGCGAGCGGGGATGATCCCACCGTCTACATGAACGGTATCAAGAAGACCGCGTAAACCCCGCGCGAGCGGGGATGATCCCCACATTGAAGGCCGCCTGCGCGGCTTTCGCGGGTAAACCCCGCGCGAGCGGGGATGATCCGGACGAGTACATCCAGTGGCCGGGGCCGGCCACGTAAACCCCGCGCGAGCGGGGATGATCCCGCCGACGACAGGGCGGCTAGCGCCATCCGCGTGTAAACCCCGCGCGAGCGGGGATGATCCCAGTCCGCCCCAGGTGGACATCGACCCTGGCACGTAAACCCCGCGCGAGCGGGGATGATCCTGGGATCAAGGCATCCGTCCAGCTTGTCGCGGAGTAAACCCCGCGCGAGCGGGGATGATCCGGACGTGGCGGGCGCCCTGCCTGGGAAGTGGGTGTAAACCCCGCGCGAGCGGGGATGATCCCCTCCCACTCCCGGATCTCCAGGCCGGCGAGGTGTAAACCCCGCGCGAGCGGGGATGATCCGGCCGACTCATCCTCCCTCGCGGACCTCCTGCCGTAAACCCCGCGCGAGCGGGGATGATCCGCCATCAGCACGGAGCGAACCGCTCCACCAAGAGTAAACCCCGCGCGAGCGGGGGATGATCCCTGCTTCGCCCATCCAGGCCCCTGCGGCACGGCGTAAACCCCGCGCGAGCGGGGATGATCCGGCTCTCCAGCTGGCGCTGAACGCCTCCAAGACGTAAACCCCGCGCGAGCGGGGATGATCCGGAGATGGCGAAGCTGACCGAGGGTATGACTCAGTAAACCCCGCGCGAGCGGGGATGATCCCTTGGAGTCGAGGTCGTCACGGAGGTTCGAGTCGGTAAACCCCGCGCGAGCGGGGATGATCCTCGGCGCAGGTTCGCGACGGCATAGACCTCCGCGTAAACCCCGCGCGAGCGGGGATGATCCCTGGGCTGTCAAGGCTGACGGCTGCCTGCACCGTAAACCCCGCGCGAGCGGGGATGATCCCGCCTTCGCCCAGCCAGGGCCCTGCGGCACGGCGTAAACCCCGCGCGAGCGGGGATGATCCGACCCACGACCGGCCGCCCTCGCCCTTGACGAGGTAAACCCCGCGCGAGCGGGGATGATCCGTCGGGCCGGTCGGTGGCGTTCCCGCGCTGGTAGTAAACCCCGCGCGAGCGGGGATGATCCGCCTGGTGAGGGCTTTACGGATCTGGAAGGTGGGTAAACCCCGCGCGAGCGGGGATGATCCCTTCAACGAGGAGCACGGCACCCAGGTCATCGGGTAAACCCCGCGCGAGCGGGGGATGATCCCGCAACAAAGGCCATTGCCCAGGCCACGTACTTGTAAACCCCGCGCGAGCGGGGATGATCCGGATCGGGACAGCAAGAGGTGGGTGCCGGCATCGTAAACCCCGCGCGAGCGGGGATGATCCCGTCGGCAAGTACCTCACCCGCCTTGGCAGAAAGTAAACCCCGCGCGAGCGGGGATGATCCGGTCGGCGGCCGGGAGCTCACCCCGGCCGACGGCAACGCCGTCTCGGCCGACGACCTCGTAAACCCCGCGCGAGCGGGGGAATAGCTTGGTGAACTTCAGTCGGATTTGCCGGCTCACGAGTCCCGGTGCGGCTGGCTCGGGATAGGCGGGCTGCACGTGGGGGACCGGATCCGCATGGAGCTGAGGGTCCTGGAGGACAAGGGCGCCTGGACCGGTGCCCACCTGGACCTCATCAAGCGGGAGGTCGGCTGCGTGGATGCCTCCGTCGTGGCGGACCCGGCTGCGAAGGATCCCACCGCCACCGTCGAGAAGGTCTCCGAGACGACGGATCGCTGATCCGACACGACGGTTGATTAACTTTCCGATTGCCTGAAGGATGGGGTGGAGTAAAACCGCTGCTCGGTCACCAGGGCTTGGCTGAGTCACGGCACTTCCTCCCACGGGTCGCCTTTCCCACCTCTTGGCCAGCACGCCTCTCGTGTCGTCATAGTGACGACACGAGAGGCGTCGTGCGCATTTCCTCTCTGGGATGGGCTCGCTGGCCGCCTTGGCTTTGAGAGGTGCGGAGGATGAGTATCAGGGAGACGCTGAGGCCATCCTCCCCCCTGTCGGCTCAGGCTGGCTCAAGCTCTACGGCCCCCTCTCAAAGGGTGTCTGGCGGACAAGTTCCTGGTGCGCAAGCGGGGCACCGACGCGGCTGGTGGAGGACTACCTCGTGCCCCTGCTGAGGGTGTGGGACTCGCCCGACGAGATCGACTTCGCCTCCCTTCCGAGCCGCTTGGAGACCAAGCTTCAGGCGGCCAGCAGGCTTGGAAAGGGGGTGTTCCTGTGTGTGCGCCTGGCCCTGATCCTGGCTGAGGCACAGCCTTCCTCAGGGGCTGCTCGCTGAGGTCTACGGCGTCTCCCAGGCCACCGCCTCCCGGGTGATTGGTGCCTGCACACCCCTGATAGCCGGCGCCCTCAGCGACCAGGTACCAGTCGTGGAGGACCTGGACACCACGGCCCAGCTGATCGTCGACGGCACCCTCCTTCAGTGCTGGTCCTGGGCCGAACACCCTGAGCTGTACTCCGGCAAGCACAGGACCACCGGACTGAACGTCCAGGTCGCCTGCACCCTCACGGGCCACCTGGCCTGGGTGTCCGACCCCCACGACGGAAGAGTCCACGACACCAAGGCCCTACGCCGCCGTGGCCTGCTTGACGTGCCACCCGCCGACCTCCCGGAAGGGGCATCACCACCGCGGCATATCGGCGACAAGGGCTACATCGGGTTGGGCATGATCACCCCAAAGAAAAAACCCGCGAACCTACCGCTCCACCCTGATGACAAGGCCTACAACATCACCGTCAACCAGGTCCGCTACAAGATCGAAAGAGTCATCGCCAACATCAAGACCTGGAGGGTCCTGCACACCGGATACAAAAGACCACTAGAAACCTTCAAGACAACCATCACAGCAGTCCTCGGAATCATATTCACATACACCCCATGAATAAGCCTCGTTGTGCTCAAGTGATTTTCGTGTCATTCATTGAGACGGAGGCGCGCGTCTGCATCTGTGGCTTCGCATGTGATGAGGTGGGTGGTCCGTGATCGCCCAGGGCGTGAGAGCCCGGGGCGCGGGGGCCTGCGCTGTCGCAACGCGCGGTGGGACGTGTAGTCATCGCGTCGGACTTCGGCCATCAGGGGGCAGGGGAGCGGGACGGGCTGCTCGGGAGCCTCGGCTAGATTAGGGCGGGACCGGAGTGCATGAGAGAGCCTCTACCCAACCCTCCACGTCGAGTAAAGGATGGCACAGTGCCCGCAGACGACGACTCCAAGCAGACCACTCCCGGCGCCGCCTTCGGCATCCCCGAGGGCGCCACAGGGGAGGAGGTCGTCGACGCCGTCTTCGGTGAGACCGGTGTCGACCCCGAGCTCCTGCCCTACCTGGAGGCCGCAGGCGCCCCAGATCCGGCCGAGGGGCTGAGCGTTTCCGTCGCCGACCTTCAGGCTGCTGGTGCTCAGCAGGAGGTCGACACCGAGGTCCAGGACCGTGAGGACCTTGAGGCTCTGCGCGAGCTCGTCGCCGCTAACATGATCCCCGGCGGCGACACCGACCGTCTCGAGGAGCTCCTCGCCGAGGTGGACGCCGATGACTCCGACGACTGGGACTCTTGGAGCCTCAGCTCCCCGACGACTCCGAGGGTGAGCACCTGCGCGACCTGGAGGCCGCTGCCCGCGGCGTCGAGGTCTCCGCCCGCATGCGCGAGGTCGAGGCCGAGATCCTCGCGCGCGCTCCCGAGCACCAGGTCCAGCCCTCCCTGGAACGAGTCGAGGCCGTCCTCGATCTCCTGGGCAACCCCGAGCGCACCTACCGCACCGTGCACATCACCGGCACCAACGGCAAGACCTCCACCGCCCGTATGACCGAGCGCCTTCTGGCCGCCGGCGGCATGCGCACCGGCCGCTTCACCTCTCCGCATCTGGCCACCATCCGCGAGCGCATCAGCTTCGACGGTGAACCGATCAGTGAGGAAGGGTTCATCGCCGCATGGGAGGACGTGGCCCCATACGTTGCCATGGTCGACGAGCGCTCTCAGGCCGCAGGTGGGCCTCGCCTGTCCTTCTTCGAGGTCCTGGCCGTCATGGCTCTGGCCGCCTTCGCCGACTATCCCGTCGATGTCGCCGTCATCGAGGTGGGCCTGGGCGGGCGGTGGGACGCCACGAACGTCATCGGCTCCGACGTCGCCGTCATCACCCCGATCGGGCGCGACCACGAGCGCTGGCTGGGCTCGTCGATCACCGAGATCGCTCACGAGAAGGCCGGCATCATCAAGGACGGCTCCACCGTCATCGTCGCCCATCAGGTCCCCGACGCCGCTGCCGAGATCGAGCAGGCAGTGGTCTCTCACCGGGCGATCGTGCGTCGGGAGCGAGACCCGCAGGAGGACCCCGCCTCACCGGAGGCCGGCGTCCTGCAGGTTCTTGACCGCCAGCTCGCCGTCGGCGGCCAGATGGTCACCTTTGCTACCGCAGCGGCCGTCTACGAGGACGCCTTCGTTCCGCTGCACGGGGAGTACCAGGCCCACAACGCCCTGCTGGCCCTGGCGGCCGCCGAGGCGATCCACGGCGGGCGCCGGCTGCCCGCGCGCATCGTCGAGGACGGCTTCGCCTCCGTCACCAGCCCGGGCCGCCTGGAGGTGCTGCGCCCTCGCCCACGGTACTGGTCGACGCCGGACACAACCCCCACGGCATCGAGGCCCTCACCGGAGCCATCGAGGAGGCCTTCGGCTTCCAGCACCTCGTTGCGGTCCTGGGCGTCATGGCGGACAAGGATGCCGAGGGCATCCTGGCGGGCCTGGAGCCTGTGACTGACGCCGTTGTGTGCGTCCCCATCGACTCGCCCCGGGCGATGGATGTTGATGATCTGGGCGGGATCGCCCAGGAGGTCTACGGTGCCGACCGTGTCGTCGTGAGCCAGCAGCTCGGCGAGGGTGTGGCTCAGGCCGTCGCCCTGTCCGAGGGGTATGACACCCCGCTGACCTCCTCGGGAATTCTCATTGTCGGCTCCGTGGTCCTGGCCGCAGAGGCCCGCGCCCTGTTCGGCAGGCCTTGACTCCTAACTGCTCACTTGGTTCCCCTGGGCGTCGTGGACTGTGACGTTCGACTTGTCGAATGAGCTCCCGTTCCAGCTCAGGTCAGCGCTGCCCGTGCCTGATCCGCTGTGTATCCCACGGGTGTCCGTGGGGAGCCTCTCGTTGCTCCACTCCACGTGCAGGGTGTCGCCCTGGGGCTCCAGCGAGGTGACGGTGGGCTCGTAGGACTCTGCGTCGCTGATCTTCGACAGATCGTAGGAGGCGATGAGGTTCAGCTCTTCGTCGTAGAACGCCAGAGACGGGAAGGCGGCTGAACCGCCGCCGTTGCAGGTCAGCGCCACCGCGATGGTGGGAGTGCCGTTGACGGTGTAGGTGGCTGAGGGCTCCTCGATCCTGGCGAATCCCCCGAAGTTGAGAGAGGCCTGTCCGCCGGAGAAGGATGCGGGGCCGGTGGCTGGGCACGTCGAGGGCAGGGACAGTGAGGCATTGAGGAGCGTGCTGCGGTCGGGGGCGGTGTTCGCCGGTGTGGGGGTGGGGCTGTCGGCGGTCTGGGTGGGCTGAGATGGCGATGGCGAGGTGGTCTGCGGTGTTGTCGCTGATGGCTTCTGCTCGTCTGCGGGTGTCGACGGGGCTGTCGAGTGCGGTGCTGCGGAGGTCGCCTGGCTGGATGGGGTGGAGGCGGCGTCCAAGGATGCTGCGCCGTTCGTGCCGCAGGCACTGAGCGTCAGGGCGCACAGGAGTGGGAGCACGGGCGAGGCCCACCGGGCTCGGGAAAGGAGGTTTCGGTCAACGGACTTCTGGGTGCTCATGGGAGGGTCGTCTTTCTTATGGGGAGAACGAGGAAGATGGGACGCTATGCCTGAGGCTCGGGAGGATGATTCCGGAAACCGGTCACATGATACATAGCACAAAAGGGCATATCGGTGAGTCATGTCGCTCCGAAGCATGTACACACAGCGATCACGTCGCTTGACGTCTCCGTGTCATGTGTGGCGGTGCGCGTGATCGGACTGGTCGCCAACCAATTGGTTGCCTCAACGCGCGAGGCGACAAGGTGCGTGAGAGGATGGAGGCGCGAGCGGGCGATGAGCACCTCGTCGGCCTGCTCCTGCGCGTCCCACGGACGTTCCCGGGATGCGCTGGGGCCCATCGGGTCCGTGTGGGGCCCGATCACAGCCACATGGTCGTCCTTCACCCACGGGTGCATGGCGGTCAGGCCTGGAAGCAACACCTGCCAAGACCCGAGAAGGAAGCAACCATGTCTTTGGACGCCGCCTGGGCCCTCGACTGGGCCCGTCGCGCCGCCGAGCTGATCGCTGAGAACCGTGCAGAGCTGACCGAGCTGGACCGAGCCATCGGAGACGCCGACCACGGGGACAACCTGGACCGTGGCATGAAAGCGGTGGTCGCCAAGTTCGATGCCGCGCAGCAGGCCGGAGGCATTCCGGCGAACCCCGGAGGAGTCCTCAAGGTCGTCGCCACCACCCTCATGGCCACCGTCGGCGGTGCCGGTGGGCCGCTGCTGGGAACGGCCTTCCTCAAGGCCGCCCGCTCCAGCGAGGCCGCCGTCTGGGGGCCGGAAGAGCTGGCCCGCGCCCTGGAGGAGGCCACCTCGGGTCTGGAGGTCCGGGGGCACGCCAACAGCGGGGACAAGACCATGGCCGACGCCTGGCGCCCTGCGGCGGTGGCCGCCAAGGAGGCCGCCGAGGTCGGAGAGGACGAGGTCGGTGTCCTCACCGCAGCGGCGCAGGCCGCTGTCAAGGGCGCCCAGGACACCGAGCCCCTTCAGGCCCGTCGCGGTCGGGCCTCCTTCCTGGGGGAGCGCTCCTGCGGCCACCGCGACCCCGGAGCCCAGTCCTCCGCGCTCATCCTTCAGGCGGCTCTTGACGCCGCCTGCGACCGTGCTCCGGCCTCGATCCTGGTGGTCGAGCAGGCCTGAGCCCGGTTCTGCCATGGCCGGCAGGGGCCCGGACCCGTTATGGTCCACTCGGTCCCTCACTCGCCGACCCACCAAGGAGCCCCCATGGCCAGCACGTCCCAGACCGGTCGCATCCTCGTTCTCATCAAGCCCGACGCCGTCGAGCGTCGCCTCACCGGTGAGATCCTGCGTCGTATCGAGGCCAAGGGGTACGCCCTGACGGCCCTGAAGGTCCTTACGCCCACCGAGGAGATCCTTGCCGAGCACTACGCCGAGCACGTGGACAAGCCCTTCTACCCCGGTGTCGTGGAGTACATGACCTCCGGCAACGTGGTGGCCGCGGTCGCCGAAGGCCAGCGCGTCGTCGAAGGCGTGCGCAGCCTTATGGGGTCCACCGATCCCACTACGGCCGCCCCCGGCACCATCCGCGGAGACCTGGGACGCGACTGGGGAACCCCCGCCATCCTCAACCTCGTCCACGGCTCGGACAGCGACGAGTCCGCCGCCCGCGAGATCGCCATCTGGTTCCCCGAGCTGGCCGACTGACTCGCAACCCGTCCCACAGAGCGCTTGACGGCTGCCATCAGACGACGATGGTGCGCCTCCCTTCATGGGGAGGCGCACCATCGTCGTCGGTATGTGGTCGGTGAAGGCGGATGAGGACCGTGCTCAGGCCCGCTCCGCCCTCCTGAGGACCTCCTTGAGCGGGACCCGGGCGCCGGTGCGGGTGACGGCCCGGGTGTAGATCGCCGCCGCCACGCGCACCAGCAGCGGAAGGAAGACGAGTGCGATCCCCAGGGCGATCAGCTGCTCGGTCCAGGAGGAGATCCCCAGCACCAGGCGCGCCGGCATCATGAAGGGGGCGAAGGGTGGCAGGTAGGACAGCACTCGGAAGGTCACGCTGTTGGTGTCCCCAGTGGCCATCATGAAGCTCAGGACATAGGGGATCATCGAGAGCATGACCAGGGGCATGCTCACCGAGCTGACGTCCTCCTGCCGGCTCACGAGTGAGGCCGCGGCCCCGAAGGCGACCGCGAAGATCGCGTAGCCCACGATCATCCACACGATCATCGCGACGAGCACGCCGTCCAGGTTGAGACTGATGTCCGGCATGACTCCCGTTGCCTTCGCGGTGATGACCCCGGCGACGGCGACGACTCCCGTGGTCAGCACCGAGGCGATGCCGATCCCCAGGATCTTGCCGGCCAACAGTGAGCTGGGCCGTACGCAGGCCAGGAGGATCTCCACGATCCGGCTCGACTTCTCCTCCACCACTCCCTGGGCGATGAACTGACCGCCGCCCATGATGGCGAACAGCAGCAGGATGTCGATCGTCATGAGGATCGCGTAGCGCGAGCCGAAGTCGGCGGAATCGCGCTGAGGGGCATGGAGCGCCGTGACCTCAGGCTTGGCGGCACTGAGCTGCGAGGCCACCTGGGCGGGATCGCCTCCCAAGGATGCGATCTGCTGTCCCAGAGCCGCCTGCTGAAGGAAGGCCGTGACCCCAGAGACGACCGCGTCGTCAGCCGACTTCTCCACAGTGATGGTGGGGGCGGAGCCGGAGACGTCGAGAACCATGTCCACGTGCGGCGTGCCCTCGGGGGCGTCGTCGGCCAGGACGTCCTTCGCCTGGTGCGCGGAGACGTCAACGAGCTCAATCGTCTCCCCGTTGGAGGCGGACACCTTGTCCAACCCGGTGGCCTGAGCAACCGTCAGGCCCTTGAGTCCGACCCGGTAGGCCTGGTCCTGGCCCGAGGTGTAGAGCTTGATACCGACGATGCCGCCAATGGCGGCGATGAGCAGCACCAGGGTCAGGATGATGGTCGACTTCTTCAGCAGGTGCGCCCGCAGCTCGCGGCCGGTGACCAGGGCGATCTCCTGACGGCGAGTGATAGGGGTGGTCCGGTCGCTCATCAGTGAGCCTCCTTCGTCTCGTTCGTGTCTGCGGTTCCCTCGCGGGAGGACGTGGTCAGCACGTCCCGGAAGACCTCGGTGAGTCGGTGGCGCACCGGGCCGAGCTCGCGCACCGTCCCCAGGCGCTGAGCGGTACTCAGCAGGTCTGCTCATCGGCTCCCTGCGCGGTGATGACCAGGCGGCCGGCGTCATCGAGGTCGATCGTGGGGGCGGGCAGGTTCTGCAAGGAGCCGGCCTCCACCGGTGCGCTCCCGGCGGCCTGCTCGACGACGACCCGCCACCGGGGCGCCTCGGTGGCCTGCAGCTCGGGAATCGTGCCGTCGGCCACGAGTCGGCCCGAGCGGATGATGACCACCCGGTTGCACAGGCGCTCGACGACGTCGAGCTGGTGGGAGGAGAAGAGCGTGGGCACTCCGGCGGCCGCCCGCTCCTGGATGACCTGGCTCATGACGTCCACGGCCACCGGGTCCAGGCCGGAGAAGGGGCTCATCGAGAATGAGCAGCTCGGGGTCGCTCACCAGCGCGGCGGCCAGCTGGACGCGCTGCTGGTTGCCCAGCGACAGGCTCTGCACCTCGTCGCCGCGGCGCTCCTCCAGGCCCAGGCGCTCGGTCCACCGGTTGGCGGCCGTCTTGGCGGCGGAGGCCGACAGTCCGTGGAGGCGGGCCAGGTAGACGAGCTGCTCGGCCACCTTCATCCGGGGGTAGAGGCCGCGCTCCTCGGGCATGTAGCCGATGCCGCGTCGGATAGCGGCGTCCACGGGAGTGCCCTTCCAGGTCACGGTGCCGGCGTCGGCGTGCAGCACCCCCATGACGATGCGCATCGTGGTGGACTTGCCCGCCCCGTTCGCGCCGACGAAGCCGACGATCTCACCGCGGTCCAGGGACAGGGAGAGGTCATCCAGGGCCTGCAGGCTCCCGAAGCGTTTGGACAGACCGGACAGTACGAGCATCATGGCTCCTTCGGGCTCGGGGATGAGATGGGAGGGTGAGGCGGGTATGCGTGTCGCATGCCCTCCTCCCTTGATATGGAAAGTCTGTTTGTCTTATGTGGTCGTGTCAAGTCCCTTTGTCGTTTCTGTCCCCGTGAGAACCGCCTGCGCTGTTAGGGTGGCGCCCGTGCACCTCAAGACGTTGACGATCAAGGGATTCAAGTCCTTCGCCTCGTCAACCACCCTCCGCCTGGAGCCCGGCATCACCGCCGTGGTCGGCCCGAACGGGTCCGGCAAGTCCAACGTCGTCGACGCCCTGACCTGGGTCATGGGGGAGCAGGGCGCCAAGAACCTGCGCGGCGGCTCCATGGCCGACGTCATCTTCGCCGGCGCCGGCTCCCGCCCGGCCCTCGGGCGCGCCGAGGTCTCCTTGACCATCGACAACACCGACGGCGCCCTGCCGATCGACTATACCGAGGTCACCATCTCACGCACCCTGTTCCGTGGCGGCGGGTCGGAGTACCGGATCAACGGCAGTCCATGCCGCCTTCTCGACGTCCAGGAGCTCCTCAGCGACACCGGTCTTGGGCGCCAGATGCACGTCATCGTCGGACAGGGGACAGCTCGACGCGGTCCTGAGCGCCACGCCCGAGGACCGTCGGGGCTTCATCGAGGAGGCCGCCGGCGTCCTCAAGCACCGCAAGCGCAAGGAGCGCGCCCTTCGCAAGCTCGAGTCCATGGCCGCAGACCTCGCCCGAGTCTCCGACCTCGCCCAGGAGCTGCGCCGCCAGCTCGGCCCCCTGGCCCGGCAGGCCGCCATCGCCCGGCGCGCCCGAACCATCCAGGTCGAGGTCCGTGACGCCACCGCCCGGCTCCTGGCCGACGACGTCGTCCAGGCCCAGTCCCTTCTGGAGGCCGGCGACGAGGACAAGGAGGCCCTGGCGCGGCGCCGCAGCGCCGTCGAGGAGGCCGAGCGCGTCGCCAGGGTGCGTCTGAGCGAGCTGGCCGCCATCGAGACCACCTCCGCCCAGCGCCTCGCCCGCGCCGGCAGCATCTGGGAGGAGCTCACCGGCACAGCCCAGTCCCTCGGTGCGCTCGCGGACGTGGCCGGCGAACGGATCCGGCTCCTGGCCTCCGCCCCCGCCCCGAGCCACGGCACCGACCCAGAAGAGCTCGAGCGGCGGGCCGAGGCCGCTGGTCGGGAGGAGGCGGAGCTCGCCGACGCCGTCGAGGCCGCCCGCACTGCACTCCAGTGACGCCACCCGGGTGCGCACGGACGCGGAGACTGCTGAGAGGGCGGCGGACCAGGAGCTCTCGGCCGCTCAGCGTCGTGTCTCAGAGCGACGCGAGACCATCGCCCGGGCCGGCGGGCGCGTCGCCTCGGTCCGCAGCCGCCATGAGGCCAGCCTGGCCGCTCTCGAGCAGGCGCGCAGTGCGCTAAGGGCCGCGGAGGCTCGGGAGGACAGCGCCCGGGCCGCCCTGGTCAAGGCCGGGGGGAGGAGTGGAACCGGTAGAGGCGGCCAGCGGTGGGCTGGACGATGCCGGAGCTCGACGGCAGGAGCTCACCGAGGCAGGCGTGACGGCCGACGTGGCGGCCCGGGCCGCATCCGCGCACGACGAGGCCACGCGGCACCTGGCCGAAACCCGTGAGGCTGTCGCGGCCGCGACAGACGCGCGTAGGGAAGCCGCCTCCGACCGGGCCACCTGGACCGCCAGGCGCGACACCCTGGCCATGTCCCTGCGTGGCCAGGACGGCACGGCCGCGCTGCTGCAAGCCGGTATCGATGGTCTCCTCGGCCCGCTTGCGGGGCACCTCAGTGTCGAGCGCGGCTGGGAGAACGCCGTCGCCGCCCTCCTGGGAGTGCTCGCTGAGGCCGGCCTGGCCACCGATGCCGAGGCGGCCCTGGCCGGACTCGATCATGCCCGCAGCCAGGACATCGGGGCAGTGCGACTGGTGCTGGCCGATGATCCCTCATTGAGCGCTGCCGCCGACACCGATGATGAAGGGGCGCCGGCTCCCGGTCACGGAGCGCTGGCGGCTCGCAGGCTCGTCAGTCCCGCGCAGCCGGGAGCCTCGAGCAGGTCCTGGACGGGCTGCTCAAGAGCTCCTGGGTGGTCGAGGACCTCGAGACCGCCAGGGCGCTGCGCGCCGAGCTGCCCGACGCCGTCGTGGCCACCCGCAACGGTGACGTCCTGGCGCCCGGCTGGGTCGCCGGGGCCGGCCGAGGGGCATCCTCGGTCCTCGAGCTCGCTGCCGCCCACGAGGAGGCCGACGCTGAGGCCGCCGCCGCCGCCCAGGCCGAGACCGAGGCCGACGCGGCTCTGGAGGAGGCCCGTCGCCAGGAGGATGCCGCTCGCCAGGCGCTCAGCGAGGCACTGTCCGCCCTGCGCCAGGCTGACGCCGAGGCCGCCCGGGCCGCCGAGGCGATGGCCCGTCTGACCTCGGCGGCCCACGCCGCCGCCGAGGAGACCGGACGTGCCCGCCGGGTGCTGGAGCGTGCCGAGGCCGAGTCGGTCCAACGCACCGCCGAGCTCGCGGCTGCCACCGCCGCACTGGCCGAGGTGGAGGGTGAGTCCAAAGATGCAGAAGATTCCGGAGCGGCCGACGGCGCCGGGGGGTCGGAAGACGTGGGCGCCTCGGGGAGGAGGCGCCCCTGACAGCCATGAGCGCGCACTGGAGGCTGCCCGCCAGGAGCGTGAGACCGCTGCGGATGCTGCTCGCCAGGCCCGCGCCGCCGAGACCGACGCCAGGCTCGCTCTGCGCACCGCCGAGGAGCGTGAGCGCTCCAGCCGCGGCCGCGCCGACTCGCTGCGGGCGGCCGCGCGCCGTGAACGGGAGCAGCGTGCCGCCGCCGAACAGGGCCCAGCAGCGCCGCAGCGCCCAGATGGCGGTCGCCACCCATGTGCGGGACCAGGCGCGCGCCGCCGCCGAGGCGGCGCGCCTCAGTGTTCAGCAGGCAGCCGATGAGCGCGCGGCCATTGAGGCCGAACGAGCCCAGGCCCTGTCCGCAACCAATGAGGTTCGTGAGGAGATCGACCGGCTGACCAAGGAACTCGGTAGTCTCACCGATGCCGCCCACCGCGAGGAGGTGGCCAGGGCTGAGCAGCGCATGCGTCTGGAGGCCTTGGCAGGGCGCGCCATGAGCGAGCTCGGTCTGGAGCTGGACCCCCTCGTGGAGGAGTACGGGCCGCACATGCTTGTCCCCGATCTTATCGAGGACGCTGACGCAGCCTCCGGGGCTGGCACTGACCCTGCTGGAAGCTGGGATGATGCTCATGCCTCGCCCAGCACCGGTCACATGGGCCGTCCCTACGTGCGCTCCCGAGCAGGAGAAGCGCCTGGCCAAGGCCTCGCGCGACCTCGCCCGACTCGGCAAGGTCAACCCGCTGGCCCTGGAGGAGCATGCGGCCTTGGAGCAGCGTCACCAGTTCCTGGCCGAGCAGCTGGCCGACCTCAAGCGCTCACGAGATGATCTGCTGAGCATCGTCGAGGAGATCGACGCTCGGGTCCAGGAGGTCTTCGCCCAGGCCTACGAGGACACCGCCCGCCAGTTCGCCTCCGTCTTCGACCGGCTCTTCCCGGGTGGAGAGGGACGTCTGGTGCTCACGGATCCTGATGACATGCTCACCACCGGCATCGAGATCGAGGCGCGCCCCGCCGGCAAGAAGGTCAAGCGGCTCTCCCTGCTCTCAGGAGGCGAGCGATCACTGGCCGCCGTGGCCCTGCTGGTGGCGATCTTCAAGGCGCGCCCCTCGCCGTTCTACGTCATGGACGAGGTGGAGGCGGCCCTGGACGACACGAACCTGGGGCGGTTGCTGGAGATTTTTACCGAGCTGCGGCGCTCCAGCCAGCTCATCATCATCACCCATCAGAAACGGACCATGGAGGTGGCTGACGCTCTCTATGGCATCACGATGCGTGACGGGGTCACCAAGGCCGTCTCGCAGAGGCTGGCTCAGCCCGACCCCGGTACGGCTGTGACTCCTGATGTCTGAGTGAAACTTGAGGAGTATGTGATAGCTTGCTTACAGTATGACGGTCGTTTTCAGATTCGAGCCACTGTTGTGTCAGGAAGTTATCAGGTTTTGTTGTTGATTGGACGACAAATGCTCGCAAAGTCTGGTCAGATCGCATTTCGCAAGGCAGAATCCTGGCCATGGGTGTCATGATTCTTCCCCTCGTTGTCGTGCTGGTCGCCGGCCTGCTTGTGCTCGGCATGGTTTGCGCCGAGCGCTTCCCGGTGCGCTCCTGGCCCTCGCGTATTCGCGGCCTGGTCCGCAACTCGCAGGAGGTGCGTCTGGAGGAGCAGGATGTCGAGGTTGAGGTCGTGCCCCAGGAGGCTCGCCTCTCCGATCTCATGACGCGCGAGGGGCCGGCTGCCTATGTCGGGACCGATGGCTTCGGAGGCCTGGTCGGCGTCGTCGGAAAGGCGATGGATGCCGCGGAGAGGACCCGCGGCTCCGCCGGCTCCCGGCGTCGCGGCCAGGTGCATGAGCCGGCTACTGGTGGACTGTCTCAGCCTCAGAGGTGAGCGGTGACGGCCGCGTCGTGAAAAAACTATGACCGACGATTATTTTCACGACGAGATGAGGTTGTGGCCTCGCTACTTTTGGATAAAATCCTGACCTCGGGAGAACGTCTCCTTGGCGCTCCTCGTGCTTTCTCTTTATCTCGCTGCCCTCATAGTGCTTCGGTCTGAGAGCGATACGGATCAACAGGCGACGACACGGCGAGAGAACTGCGAGAGAACCGCCCGTCCTGCAGCATGCCCACAGGCATGCTGCAGTTTTTTCTCCCCACGACCGAGCCGTGCGTCCGTGACTCTTGCGCCTCCCACGGGTGAGAGGTGACCAGGGGAGGACGACCCTGCCACAGCGAGTCCATGATCGGGCATGATGGGCCCATGGAACCGATCCTCATCGTTCTCGGCATCATCCTGGTCATCGTCGTCGGAGGAGGGCTGTGGCTCTATGCCGGTAGACGGCGGGGCCAGGTCCCTGACGAGATCAGCGCCCACAAGCCCATATCCGTTGAGGACCTTCTGCCCTCAGAGGGTGAGGACGCCGAGGAGGCGGAAGGGGAGGCTGAGCCGGCTGCGACGCTGGAGTCCCCCGAGTCCATCCCCGGTCGCATGCAGCGCCTCCGCGCCCGCCTGGCCGGCGCCGGCGGCTTCGGTAAGGCGGTCCTGTCCGTCCTGTCCCGAGGTGACCTCACCGAGGAGGACTGGGAGGAGATCGAGGACACCCTCCTCACCTCCGACCTCGGTATCGAGGTGACCACCTCCCTCATGGACGAGCTGCGCACTCAGGCCAAGGTCCTGGGCACCTCCGACCCCGAGGCGGTCCGCACCGTTCTGCGCGCCGAGCTGCTCAAGCTCGTCGACCCCTCCCTCGACCGCTCCCTCAACCTGAAGCGCCCCACCCGGGCCGAGGGGGCGCAGGCAGCGCCCGCCGCGGCCATCCTCATGGTGGGGGTCAACGGCACCGGCAAGACCACCACCTGCGGCAAGCTGGCCCGCGTCCTGGTGGCCCAGGACAAGACCGTCGTCCTGGGGGCGGCCGACACCTTCCGTGCTGCGGCAGCCGAGCAGCTGAGCACATGGGGCGAACGTGTAGGTGTCGACGTCGTGCGCTCGGAGAAGGAGGGCGCCGACCCCGCCTCCGTCGCCTACGACGCCGCCCGCCGGGCCGCCGACCAGGATGCGGACGTCGTCGTCGTCGATACCGCCGGGCGCCTGCAGAACAAGGCCGGTCTCATGGATGAGCTGGGCAAGATCAAGCGCGTCATGGAGAAGATCGCGCCGGTCGGTGAGATCCTCCTGGTCCTGGACGCCACCACCGGCCAGAACGGTATGCGTCAGGCCCAGGTCTTCTCCGAGGCCGTCGGTATCACCGGTATCGTGCTCACTAAGCTCGACGGCACCGCCAAAGGGCGGCATCGTCGTCACTGTTCAGAGGGAGCTGGGCGTTCCCGTCAAGCTCGTGGGCCTGGGGGAGGGCGCCGATGACCTGGCTCCCTTCGACCCGGAAGGCTTCGTCGACGCGCTGCTGGGCTGAGCCGTCGCTCACGGGCCTGCCCGTCTCTGCGTAACACCTCCGGCCACTCGCCTCGTTTCAGAGCCTGGGTAGCCGGAGGCGTCTCGACCACGTCGGGTGAGGGCCCTTACTGAATGATCCAGCCCTTCTGGGCGGCGATATGCACTGCTGCGGCCCGGGTGGGCGCATCGGTCTTGGCCATGGCCTGGGAGAGGTGGTTGCGGGTGGTGCCCTCAGAGGTGAACGCGCCGGGCGACTTCGGCGACGGTGGCTCCGTCGGCGGCGGCCTGGAGCACCTCGGTCTCGCGGGCGGTCAGAGGGGAGTCTCCGAAGACGAGCGAGTCGGCGGCCAGCGCCGGATCGACGACGCGCAGTCCCGCATGGACCCGACGCACTGACTCGGCCAGATCTGTGGCCGGAGCATCCTTGACGACGAAGCCGTGCGCCCCGGACTGGACGGCGCGCCGCAGGAATCAGGGGCGCCCGAAGGTGGTGACGATGAGGGACCCTCGTGGCCGGCAGCCGCTCCAGGAGACTGGCGGTCGCGCTCAGCCCGTCAGTGCCGGGCATGTCAACGTCCATCAGAACGACGTCGGGTCGGTGCTCGAGTGCGACGGGAAGGACGTCATCGCCGCTTCCTACCTGGGCGACGACTTGGATATCGGATTCCAAGGTGAGCAGCGCGGCCAGCGCTCCGCGCACCATGGCCTGGTCATCGGCCAGCATCACTCGGATCATCGATCATCTCCGTCGCTCGTGGTTCATCGAGGGCTTGGTGCATCAGCAGCTGCGTACTGCGGTTCGCCGCCGGCCTCAGCTCGTCGTGTCGTGCGTCAGTCGAGACGACAGATGGGCGCTCACCCTCAGAACAGTGCCCTTGCCGCTGGAAGGCGTCCCAGTGGTCAGATCGGCGCCGTTGTCCTGACAACGCTGGCGCAGCCCCTCCAATCCGTGACCGTCACTGGCTCCAGACGAGACGAGCCCGATACCGTCGTCGACCACCTCAATGGAATCAGTAGTCAGCTCCACCTTGCAGCGCGAGGCGTGGGCATGGCGCACGACGTTGGTGACGCCCTCACGCACCACCCAGGCGAAGAGCTCGCGCAGCTCGGGGTCAACGGCATCCACGGTCAGCGGCAGGTCGGTGCGGACTCCGGCAGAGGTCAGGACGTTCGTGGCCCGAGCCAGCTCGCCGGCCAGGCTCAGCTCGCGGTAGCTGTTGACGGTGGCGCGCACGTCGGCCAGGGCTGAGCGTGACAGGGACTGAACCTCAGTCAGCTCCGCCTTGACCTGATCCGGTGCGGTGTCGACGAGCCTGGAGGCGAGCTCGGTCTTCAAGGCGATGACAGTCAGCGAGTGCCCCAGAATGTCATGCATGTCCCGGGCCATGCGGTTGCGCTCCTCATTGATCTCCAGCTCATGAGTGCGCTGCTCCAGAACATGGGCCACCCGCCGCTGCTCCATGATGTAACGCCCGAAGACGCAGGCGCCTCCCGCACCGAGGAGAGCGATCCACGCGTCATCACTCGTGGACCAGGACGAAATCACCCTGGGGACGAGGAACAGCGTGCCGGCCAGGATCGCAATGGGGCCGATGGCCACCTGCCAGGGCAGGGAGAAGGCCAGGACAACGGCCAGGAACACCGCCAGCTGCAGGCTCTGAGGGGCCCACGCCGAAGGCGGCCCCAGTGGCTGTGAGTGCGCCGACGACAATGAGCAACAGACCCAGGCGGCTGGGCCAGGGTCAGGCCCTGGCGCACCCGTCTCACGCTGAGCGAGCAGGTGGCGTACAGGCATGCGCAGGAGACAACGGCGCTGACGGCGCCCCACACCCCACCGCTGGATCCTTGGGCCAGCCCCACCCTGACGACCGGAACCATGAAGGCGGCCCACACGATTCCCCAGCCGACTGCCACAGCGCGGGTGCGGCGCGCCCGCGCCTCGTCGGGGGACAGGGCGCGGGCGGTCATGGACGAGATCGTACTCATTCTTGGAGCCTAGACCCGAGCAGTGTCGCGGCCCATCCTCCAGGCGGCCCCGCCCAGGAAGACGGCGAGCCAGGTCAGCACGTTGACCACCCACCACCAGGAGAAGCTCTCTGCGCCCATGGGCCACAGCGCCAGGTTGTGCAGCCCGTACATGGGCGTGAAGCTGCCGATGCGATCCATGGTGGAGCCCGGTGTCAACGGGATGAACATGCCGCCGAGGAAGGCGAGCAGGGCCATGAGCGGGCCGACCACCTGCATGGCGTTGTCCGAGGGCAGGAGGTAGCCGACGAACAGTCCGAAGGCGACGAAGACCAGGGAGCCCAGCCAGATGATGAGAGCCGAGGAGATCCAGGCCGTCGCAGGCATCTGCGCGTGACGCAGGGGGCCGCAGGCGTAGACGGCGCCGATGGCCAGAGCGCTGATGAGCATCCCCACGATCGCCTTGGCGGTGATGTAGGCGATGGGCTTGAGCGGGGTCAGACGCAGCTGGCGGCTCCATCCCGAGGCCCGCTCAGTGCTCACGGCCGCTCCGGCCCCGGTGGTGGTCATGAGTGCGCCGTACAGGGCCATGCCGATCATCATGTTCGCCACGACGTTGCCGTTGCCGTAGGGCGTGGAGGAGTAGTCAGTGGTGGTGAACATGAGGAAGAAGGCCACCGGTAGAAGAACCGAGAAGAAGACGGACCGACGGTTGCGCAGGCGTCGGCGCACCTCGAGCGACAGCAGGGGAAGGCTCAACCCTCCCAGCGGCGGCGCGGTGCGGGAGGACAGATCAAGGCGGTTGACTACTGATGAGGCGGAGGAGGACGAGGAGGACTGAGAAGAGGACATTGCGGTTCCGGTGGAGGACGTGGACGGGAGGGTGACGGTGCTGCTGGGGCGGACGGAACGGCTCATGCTGACGCTCCGGTACTGGGGACGGAGGCGCTGTCGCTGGTCAGGGCCACGAAGGCGTCCTCCAGGCCTCGGCTGGTGATCTCCAGGTCCTTGGCCAGGTGATCGCTGAGGAGGAGTGCGGCAACGGCGTCGGTGTCGGTCGAGCTCAGGGTGAGTGTGCTGCCCAGGATCTCGACGTCGTGGATCCGGCCACGGGCCTGCAGATCGGCCAGGGCTCCGCGTAGCCGCTCGGGCTCGCAGGTCAGGGTGGCCCGCAGGGAGCGGCCGCTCACGGAGGCGCGGATCTCCGCGGCGGTGCCGTCGGCGATGATGCGCCCATGACGCATCAGGACGATCCGGTCGGCGAAGGCGTCGGCCTCCTCGAGGTAGTGCGTGGCGAAGACGATGGTGCGCCCACGCTCGGCGTCGGCATGGATGGCCTCCCAGAAGCTGCGGCGCCCCCCGACGTCCATGCCGGTGGTCGGCTCGTCGAGGATGAGCAGCGCCGGATCGCTCACGAGCGCCATGGCGAAGCGCAGGCGCTGCTGCTGGCCCCCGGAGCACTTCTTGACGATGCGCGAGGCGAAGTCGGTGACGCCGGCGCGGTGCATGGCCTCCTCAGTATCGATCTTGTGGGAGAAGAGACTCGCTGTCAGCTGCACCGTCTCACGCACGGTGATGTCGGGCAGGAGCCCGGCGGTCTGCATGACTGCGGCGACCAGGCCCCGGTCGACCGCTTGGCGCGGGCTCATCCCGAAGACTCTCGCATCGCCGTTGGTGGGGCCACTGAGCCCCAGGATCATGTCGATCGTCGTCGTCTTGCCCGCACCGTTGGGGCCCAGAAGGGCGACGACCTCTCCGGAGCGAATGGTCAGGTCGATGCCGTCGACGGCGGTGACGTCACCGAAGGACTTGTGCAGATCGGTCAGTCGGACGGCGTCCACATGGTCCGTCCGGGGGGACTTCCGGGACGGAGGCCTCCCGGCCGGTCCGAGGCGTTGCTGTGCTCATGGCTCAAGACTCGTCCCGCGTCGGCTGCGGTCCATGGCCCATCGGTCACTACTTGCTCATGACATATCTCAGGGGTCGGCGAGCCGTGAAAAACCGCGGTATACCTGGAGAAAACCCTCGTACGGAGTGGAGAGGCAGTCACGGCGCGCCGAGGCCGTGAGGCATGACGTAGTCAAGGCCGCCGGCCGGGGAGTGTGGGCTCAGTCCCGGTCCGGGCGCGGGGGAGAGGACCGGCCCGTCTTGCCGCTATCCTGGGTCGCAGTCAGCGGAGTCGCCATGGCTCACGGCCATGGACACTCCGCCCTCATCCACTCTCAAGTCTCCCGACCAACGCGCCCGACGGCGCCAGGAAGGACCATCGCGTGTTCGGCAACCTCTCCGATCGCATCACCGCCTCCTTCAACCAGTTGCGCGGCAAGGGTCGTCTCACCGAGGCCGACGTCAACGCCACGGTCACCGAGATCCGCCGCGCCCTCCTGGAGGCCGACGTCGCCCTGCCCGTTGTGCGTGCCTTCACCTCCGCGGTGCGCGAGAAGGCGGTCGACGCCGCACGCTCCCAGGCCCTCAACCCGGGCCAGCAGGTCGTCAAGATCGTCAACGAGGAGCTCATCGAGGTCCTGGGCGGCGAGACCCGGGAGATCAACTGGGCCGACCGCGGTCCCACGATCATCATGCTCGCCGGTCTTCAGGGCGCCGGTAAGACCACCCTGGCCGGAAAGCTCGGACGCTGGCTGCGTGACCAGGGCAAGCGCGTCCTGCTGGTGGCCTCCGACCTCCAGCGTCCCAATGCCGTGACCCAGCTGAGTGTCGTCGCCGAGCGCGCCGGGGTGCACGTGTGGGCGCCCGAGCCCGGCAACGGCGTGGGCGACCCGGTGGCGGTGGCCCGCTCCGGCGTCGAGCACGCGCGCGCGAACGGCTACGACGTCGTCGTCGTGGACACCGCCGGCCGCCTGGGTGTGGACGCCGAGATGATGGACCAGGCGATCCGCATCCGCGATGCGGTCTCCCCCCACGAGATCCTCTTCGTCCTGGACGCCATGGTCGGTCAGGACGCCGTCAACACCTCGGTGGCCTTCCGCGACGGCGTCGGCTTCACCGGTGTGGTCCTCTCCAAGCTCGACGGCGACGCCCGCGGCGGTGCGGCCCTGTCCGTGCGCGGCGTCACCGGCGCTCCGGTCCTGTTCTCCTCCACAGGTGAGGGACTGACCGACTTCGAGCGCTTCCACGCCGACCGCATGGCCTCGCGCATCCTGGACATGGGTGACCTGCTCACCCTCATCGAGCAGGCCGAGCGTACCCTGGACCGCCAGGAGGCCGAGGACGCCGCCGCCAAGCTCGCCAAGGGAACCTTCACCCTCGACGACTTCCTGGGCCAGCTGCGCCAGATCCGCAAGATGGGCTCCATGAAGAAGCTCCTGGGCATGATGCCCGGCATGGGCCAGATGCGTGAGGCCCTGGACAACTTCGACGAGCGCGAGGTCGACCGCATCGAGGCGATCGTGTGCTCCATGACGCCCGCCGAGCGCAAGGACCTGTCCATCCTCAACGGCTCCCGCCGTAGCCGCATCGCCAAGGGATCGGGAACCACGGTCCAGGCCGTCAACGAGCTCGTGGACCGATTCGAGCAGGCCAAGAAGATGATGGAGGCCATGGCCTCCGGCGGCATGGGCGGACTCGGTGAGGGCGGTCCCATGCCCGGCATGGGGTCGCTGCCCGGCATGGGCAAGCACTCCAAGGCCCGCCAGGCCCCCCAAGGCCAAGCGCGGCAAGGGCGGCAAGAAGGGCCGCAGCGGCAACCCCGCCAAGGCCGCCCGTCAGGCCAGGGAGGCCGCTGCCGCCAAGCAGGCCAAGATCGAGGGGCGGCCAGGGGCGCTGCGCCCGCAGCCGGCTCCTCCTTCGGGCTCGGCGGCGGCCAGTCCGGCGCCTCCGGCTACGGGATCATGCCTCAGGCCCAGCAGCAGGCCCAGGCCGGAGCGCAGCCCTCGGACGACGACGTCGCCGACGCCATGGGTGCCCTGCCCGAGGACCTGCGCCGCCACCTCGGGCTGTAGAAGTCAGGCTCCGCTCACAGCCAGCCGTTGGTCTCGGCGGTGCGGGCAGCCTCGGTGCGGTTACGGGCGTGGGTCTTGGCGATCGCTGAGGACAGGGTAGTTGCGCACCGTGCCCTCGCCCAGGCTCAGCCGCATGGCGATCTCTCGGGCGTCCGCGCCCGTGGCCGCCGCCAGCAGAACCTCCTTCTCCCTGTCGGTCAGCGGATTGGGCCCGAGCAGCACTGACTCTTGGGCGAGCTCGGGGTCGATGACCCGCAGACCCGCATGAACCTTGCGGATCGCATCAGCCAGCGCCTCAGGCGGGGGTGTCCTTGACGATGAAGCCCACGGCTCCCGCCTCCATGCCCCGTGAGAGGTGGCCCGGGCGACCGAAGGTCGTCACAATGAGACACCTGCACGACGTCTCGGAGGAGGCGACGTCCGCAGTGGCCGCCAGTCCGTCGCGCCCCGGCATGTCGATGTCCACCAGGGCCACGTCCACGGCGTGCTCGCGCACTGCGGGGAGGACCTCGTCGCCCCGCCCCACCTGGGCCACCACCTCCAGATCGCTCTCCAGCCCCAGAAGCGTCGCCAGCGCTCCACGCACGAGGGCCTGGTCGTCGGCGATGAGTACGCGGATCGGGCTCACGGCAGCCTCACTTCCAGTCTGGTTCCACCGGACTGCACGTCAGTGGAGTCTGTGTCGACGGCGCCGGACGATTCGGTGCGACGGTTGATCGGACTGGTCATGGTGAGGCAACCGCCCTCCTGCTCAATGCGGGAGCGCAGGCCCTCCAACCCGTTGCCGGGTTTGTCACCGGCCAGGCCGATACCGTCGTCGCTCACCCGTAGCAGCCCCGGTGCCAGGTGCACGGTGACATGGGTGGCGTGCGCGTGCCGGACGACGTTCGTGGTGGCCTCGCGCAGGGCCCAGGCCAGCACAACTCGCTGCCGCTCGGGAATGTCCTGGGCGCTGCCGGTCACATCCACGCGGATCCGGGCGGCACTCAGGGCGGTACGCGTGGCCTCCACCTGGCTGACCAGGTCTGGGGACCGCAGGCGTGTCACCGTGGATCGCACGTCGGCTAGGGCCCCGCGGGCCAGGGTGATGACCTCGTCGAGCTCCCGGGAGGAGGCGGCCGGGTCGCGCTCGATGAGCCGGCGGGCGACCTCGGCCTTGAGAGTGAGCACCGTCAAGGAGTGTCCCAGGATGTCGTGGACATCGCGCCCGAGCTCCTCTCGCTGGGAGACGAGGGCGAGCTCCCGCTCGGCGGATGCTCTGCGCTCCTGGAGCTCCACCGCGATGCGGGCGATGACGATGGTCAGTCCCGATAGCGCAGCGCCCAGCACCAGCCAGCGTGACTCCGGATGCGTGTTCCACGCCAGGGAGGCGGCCGTCAAGAGAGTGACCGCGGTGATAACGGTCGGGAGTCCCCGACGCAGCGTTGTGAAGAACAGGATCAACGAGCAGAAGAAGGGGAAGAAGTAAGCGGTCCACCAGCCCAGAGCCGGCAGTGCCATCATGCTGAAGAGAATCGGGCCCGCCAATTTACCCAGAAGAGCACGAATCGGGAGATCAGGAAGAGGATCCCCTGCCCGCACCGCCTGGGGGTCCTGTATGGAGAAGGCCCAGACGTAGGCGACGATGAACCCCATGACTCCGGCGATTCCCAGCAGACGCTCCCACTGGGCGAAGGAGCCGAGGAGAAGCTGGACGAGGGGGATGAACAGGAAGAGCACCCACACCGTGGCGTCCCAGACGATATGACGGCGATAGCGGCGCCAGGAGCGGGAACGGGACCCTTCCTTCTGCGATGCTGAGGTCTCTACGGCAGCATCGTTGTCAGAGGGCTGCGATGTCGTCATCGTTGTCGTCACCGAGCTCATTGGCGGCCGGTCACCCGGCGTCGGGCCCCGATCACGAGCAGCCCGAAGATGAGTGTCCACGCCACCAGGTTAGCCAATGGCATCCACAACGGGTCCTGAACGCCCGCCTGCCGATTCGGTACGTAGGTCCACCCCTCGCCCAGCGGCCACCGGGCCAGCGCCGTTGCCCCGTACATCGGGGTGAAGCGACTGATCTTCAGGAGCGTGTGGTTCAGGGGCATGAAGGTGTTGCCGATGAAGGCGAACAGGGAGACCAGGGAGGTCGCGATACCGATCGATGCCGAGGACGGTAACCACATCCCGGCGGCCAGCCCCCACAGGACGAAGGGCAGGACCCCGATCAGGCAGATGAGGGCACTGACGGCCCAGACCCAGCCCTCCATCTGCGAGTCCGTCAGTGCCCCAGCGGCGAGTACGACGATGACGGGAAGAGCTGCGGTTCCCACCGCGGTGCCGGTCTTGACCACCAGGTAGCCGCGCAGGCCCCGGGAGGTGACAGCCATCTGCCGGCCCCAGCCCGCAGACTGTTCGACAGCGGCCGCCGCCGAGGCGCTCGTGGCACCCAGACAGGCGCTGAAGGAGGCCATGGCGAGCATCACCGATGCCGAGACATTGCCGTGAGCGTGTGGGCCGTAGTCCCCGGCGGAGGCGTTCAACCGGCCGAAGACGAGGTACATCGCCAGAGGGAAGGCGACAACGAAGAAGAGGTTGGCCGGCTCGCGCAGGCTCCGGTAGAGGTCGAGCCGGAGGTAGGTCAGGAGGGGGCGCGCGGGTCTGAGTCCTCTCGGACGAGGTGATCGGCCTGCGAGCTCGCCCGCGTCGGGATCGACAGGGGAGCTGGATGCTGAGGAATCAGAGGGTGCTTGGGATGTCGCGATCATGATGCGGCCTCATTGCAGGTAGTGATGGTGGTCAGGGTGAGGTGTGGCTCAGGCCTCTACAGGGCTGCCTCATCAGAGCCGCCGGAGGTCAGTGCGGTGAAGACCTCGTTGAGGCTCGCGGCACCGATACCCAGGTGCTCGGCGGGGGTGGCGCTCAGCAGCCAGCGGGCAACGGAATCGGAGTCCGTCGTGCGCAGCTCCACGTGCTCACCGTGGACGACCGCGTGCCCGATGCTGCTGGCCGCGGGGCAGTCGGCCAGGTGCTGCCCCAGTGCTTCCTCGGAGATTCCGGGCCAGGTGGCGGTGACCAGGGCGCCATTGCCCAGGCTCGGATCTCATCGACGTTGCCGTCGGCGACCAGGCGGCCGTGGGCGATGATGACGATGCGGTCGGCGAAGGAGGCCGCCTCCTCCAGGTAGTGGGTGGCGAACAGGATGGTGCGACCTCGCCGGGTCTGGGTGCGCATCGTCTCCCAGAAGGCGATCCGGGCGCTGACGTCCATGCCGGCGGTGGGCTCGTCCATCACGAGGAGGTCGGGGTCTGGCAGCAGAGCAAGGGCCAGGCGCAGGCGTTGGCGCTCGCCTCCCGAGCAGCGGCTCACTCTGCGGGTGAGGAGCTGGCCAAGACTCGCCTGGTCGACGACGTCGTCGAGCCTGGAAGCGTGCGAGACGCCGTCGCAGTGCCGGGGTCGCATCGAGGCCACGACCCGCAGGGTCTCCCCGACGGTGAAGTCGTCCAGAAGACCGCCGTCCTGGAAGATGACACCAACGCGACCAGCCTGGACCGCCTGGTTGGGGGAGGTCCCCAGAAGCTCGATCGTTCCGGCGTCGGGCCGGGTCAGTCCCAGGATCATGTCGAGGGTGGTGGACTTGCCCGCGCCATTGGGGCCCAGGAAGGCGACGACCTCTCCGGTCCGGATGGTCAGGTCGAGGTTGTCGACGGCGACGAGGCTGCCGAAGATCTTGCGCAGACCACGGGAGTCAACCGCGGGGGCGGGAACCGTGCGCCCGGCCTGAAGGCGGGATCCTGGGGAGTGAGTGACGGGGGCTGTGGTGGTTCGGGTCATGACCCCAGGCTTCCGCCGACCCGCGGCTCCCGGTACTGAGCACTGTCACCGCTGCCGCATGACAGGTGTCATATGACAGAGGCGCTCCAGTGGTGCACTGGAGTGCCCCGAGTTCCGTCGTGGGTGGCTCACTTCTCGTTGCGAGGCCGGGTCAGGATGAATCGCAGGAGGAATGGGTAGACGAGCGCTGCTGCAAGGAGGTAGACGATGTACCCGGGCAGACCTGTGCGAAGAGCGTGCGGAATGATGAGGAAGGAGATCGGGTTCATGAGTAGAACTGTTAGAGCAATAACGGTCGCAGTGCTCCACGAGCCCAAGTACCTGCTCGCCATGCTCACGCACGCGGATGCAAGGAATCCGGGGAATGCTCCTAGGGGGACGAGGAACCAGAGATAAGGGCCGATTCCGGTGTGCTGTATCATGTAGACATCAACGACTCTTACGTGCCCTGTCACGAGGTCCAAGATGGCGAAGACCCCCATGCTGATGGCTATGAGCGTTGTGATCGCGCAGGCGTATACCATTATGATCCGCCAGATGGTTCGTGAAGTGGCTCCGGCAAACAGGAGAGCGCGTTCGGTCGAGGGGCCCACGAAACCGAGTGATATACCCCCTAGGATGAGCTGAATTGTTCCTGCATACACATAGTTCGTATGCGCAGATTTCACCACCAGGCTGATGGAGGCGGAGATCAGGGCAGAGAAGATCATCATCAACAATACTACTTTTAGACCTCTCTTCAGTGCTTTTGCTATGCAGGTCGCTCGAATCCACTCTCCTGCAGAGGAATAGGAAACGGCTGCAAGTCCTGACGGGCTGGATTGTGTTCTCGCCACACCAGTGCTCTCCTGAATGGTGAGATGGTCATAGGATGGTGAATCGATGGGTGGGGGCATGGTCCTGCTCCTTCTAGAGCCAATGCTCTGCGCGGAGAGATCTTACGAGAGTATGTGCCGCAGACATGTCTTAACTGATGGTGTCCGACGCAGGGGTCGTCATGTCCACAAGCGCATCAGTCAGCGATGCCAGCGGGGCGTTGGGGGCCGTGGCGGCGGCTCGCAGCTCGTCGGCGCTTGCCGCCGCGCTCATGGTTCCGTGCTGCAGGACGACGACGTCCTCCACAAGGTCCTCAATGTCATCAACCTCGTGAGAAGAGATAATGATGGTAGGGCGCTCCCGTACGTAGAGGTCGAGCAGGGCCTCCCAGAACATGCGTCGAACCACGGCATCCATGCCCAGCTGGATCTCATCCAGGAGCAGGACGGGACAGTGGCATGCCAGTGCGAAGACGGCGTCGAGTGCGGAACGCTGACCGAAAGACAGTCGCGACGGACGTGTTGTGGCCGGTATCTCGAACAAGGTGAGATAGCGCTCGGCATCCTGACGGCTCCACCCCGGTCGAGAAGCTTCCCACAAGGCAAGCGAGTCCTTGATCTGAGAGCGTTCCAAGAGGCTCCTGCGCGTTCCGAGCAGACAAATCGACGACCGAGCCGCAGAGCTATCGATGATATCCATGCCTGATGTCGTCACTGCTCCCTCTGTTGGGCGACGCAATCCGGCGGCCAGATCCAGTAGTGTCGACTTCCCCTGAGCCGTTTCTCCCCAGGAGCCCGGTGATTCTTCCAGGTTTGAAGGTGTGGGTGATGTTGTGCAGCGACCAGTTCCCCCAACGATGCCTGTAGCCGGCGTTGGAGAATTCTATGGAAAGTCCGCTGCTCGTCACCTGCTCCTCCAATGGCGAGTCAGAGTTTGAGGGGCTCGAGACAGGGGTGGAAGATGGTGAGGCGCTCATCATGGTCCTTCAGTCCTCTTGATCGTGGTTCCCGGCGATGTGCAGATGATGGTCAGCGCAGTGGTGGTGTTCTCAGGGTCAGCTGACGGCAAGTGATCGCTCCGAGGGTGAGAACTGCGGCAATGAACTGAACTGAGAAAGTGGTCAGTGATGGGACTGAGAGGGGCCCTGATGATGGGGCGGGGACCTCGAGGGTGAGGGCTGCACGAGGCAGGCCATAGGCGAGAATTCCAATATCGAAGGTGGCTAGCAGGAATATCTTGACGATGGCGCTGAGAATCGGGTGTCGCAGCTCAATGGCTCCCATGGTTGCTCCTAGGTAGTAGCTCAGTGTGATGACGCCTGGCAGGAGCGCCCATCTGACGGGCGCTGAGAAGTTGGACCAGATATTGGCTGGCTCGGCGTGACCTCCGACGATGATGAGCTCACACCCGGCGCAGATCAGTGCATAGGGGACGCTCATCGCAAGGATCTGCCGTGCCGAGGTTGTGTGCGCACTCCAGATGTCCGCCCCTGTCAAGCCCGCATACCGTTCAGCGAGCTCACGAGACGCCGCGTTCTCGCCGAAGAACAGCACGATGAGCGCGGGAACGGCGGAGATCACCAGAAGGACTACTGAGTACGTGTAGAACAACCTGGCATCATCGGGCGTCAACCGCACTGCCGTACCGACAAGAAGGTTGACGGAGGCGCCGAGGGTGAAGATCCGCAGCACTGCTCTTGTTGGTGCTGGTCTGAGGTGACTAAGAGTCGTCCGGTGGTGCGCGTCGTATGACGTGGCGGACGGGTCGGCGGATGAGTCCGTCATGGTCGCTACGGTCATGCTGGCTCCTTGAACGGATTGATGGGCGAGTCCCTCAGGTAGGTTCGTGCTGCCTCGACCAGGTCGTTGTCGCTCAGTCCCAGGACTCTCCCCGTGTGCAGGGCCGGACCAAGAGTGGTGTCCACGTACGTGCGGGCTCGTTCGCTGCGCAGGCGTTCCTCGGCGCCCAGTGCCACGAACATCCCGATGCCGCGCCGCTTGACGACGAGCCCTTCATCAACCAGAAGCGTGATGGCCTTGTTCGCTGTCGCGGGGTTGATGCGGTACCGGGTGGCGTACTCAGTAGTGGAGGTCAGCCGGTCTCCATCCGAGAGGTCTCCGGAGAGGATTTGGGTGCGCACCTCTTCTGCGATCTGGAGATAGATGGGTGTTGAGTCCTTGAAATGACGTGACATCCAGATCACCTCCTGTCTGTCCCACTGGTGCTGTTCAGACGCCGCTGCTGTTCAGGTAGCGCAGGTTGTCTGGTTCATTAGTCGACTAATGAACCAGACAACCTTGACCCTGTCAACCGGTAGGTTCGCCTCGGGGTGTCGCGCCGGCTGTGGGCGATCTCGCACCGAGTGCTGGGGTGGTGTCCCGGCTCGGGCTGGCGACGTCGTCCGACGCTCTGGCAGAATGTCCGGCTGTACTCGATCGGACGTCGGTCCCTCTCCCGGCCCCGGTCGCGTCTCGGCTCACGCCGGAAACCGTTGCTTGACCCCACCGGGGACCAGCGCGCGCCAAACCATCCAGAACCAGGAGTTCAACCAAGTGGCAGTCAAGATTCGCCTCAAGCGCATGGGCAAGAAGTTCGCCCCCTTCTACCGGGTCGTCGTCCTCGACTCCCGCAAGAAGCGCGATGGCCGTGTCATCGAGGAGATCGGTGTCTACGACCCGATGCAGGAGCCTCGCTCATCAGCATCGACTCTGAGCGCGTCCAGTACTGGCTCGGTGTGGGCGCTCAGCCCTCCGACGCCGTCTACAAGCTGATCAAGATCACCGGCGACTATCACCAGTTCAAGGGCCTCAAGGGTGTGGAGAGCACCCTCAAGGTCAAGGACGCCGACGCCGCGGCGGTCGCCAAGGAGGCCGCGGTCAAGGCCGCCGCCGACGACGCTGAGAAGCGCAAGGCCGCCGCCGCCAAGGCCAAGGCCGACGAGGAGGCCGCCGAGGACCAGGCCTCCGATGAGGCCGCCGCCGAGGAGGCCTGAGATGCTGGCCGACGCCCTCGAGCACCTCGTACGGGGCATCGTCGACAACCCTGACGACGTCACCGTCACCTCCCGGTCGCTGCGCCGCGGCGACCTGCTGGAGGTACGGGTCAACCCCGAGGACCTCGGCCGAGTCATCGGCCGCTCGGGCCGTACTGCTCGAGCACTGCGCACAGTGGTCGGAGCGCTGGCGGACTCGCCGGTGCGCGTCGACGTCGTCGACACCGACCGCCGCTGAACGCAGGGCCTTCAGGTCGGAGCAGCAGACCGCCTCGGCCGATCTGATCGATCACCACGAGTGCCCGGTCCCCGTGAGGGGGCCGGGCACCGTCGTCCTCCTGGGGCTGCGCGCCCAGCGTCACGAGCACGACGACCGCCGCCGACAGGAGGAAGGTCTGCATCGAGTTGGCCAACCTCACGCCATCGGTGCCCCACCTCATCCCCGTGGCCGATGGGAACGCAGACCGGGGCGCGGTAGGTTGGCGTCAGATAATCAGACCTTCCGGCCAAGCCTTTCCATGCCCCGATCCCAGGAGAACAGGTGCTGCTCACCCTTGCTGTCATCGGTCCCGCCCATGCCCTCAAGGGCGAGGTGCGTCTCGAGATCCGTACCGATGACCCCGAGGGGCGTCTCGCACCCGGAACCACTGTCCCCACGGAGCCGGCCCACGCGGGTCCTTTGACGGTCAGCCGTCTGCGTTTCGACGGCTCCCGCTGGTTCGCGGCCTTCGAGCAGGCGCGCGACCGCACGGCCGCCGAGGCCCTGCGGGGCGTGAGGCTCCTGGTCGAGACCGACGACGACGCCCCCGGCGGAGAGGACTCCGAGGACTCTGACGAGTCCTGGTACCGCCACGAGCTCGTCGGCCTGCGGGCGCTGAGCGTCTCCGGTGAGGACCTGGGGGAGGTCACTGACCTGGAGCCCGGCGTCGCCCAGGACCGACTCGTGGTCACCACCCCCGAGGGGGACGATGTGGCTGTGCCCTTCGTCGCAGCGCTCGTGCCGGCCATCGACCCTGAGGCCGGCACGGTGACGCTGGCCCCGCCCGGTGGCCTGTTCCCCGGACGCGGAGAGGCGGAGGAGGTCAGGTGAGGATCGACGTCGTCACCATCTTCCCCGACTACCTCAAGGTCCTCGACCTCTCGCTCATCGGGAAGGCGGCCGACCGAGGCCCCCTCGACCTGCACGTCCACGACCTGCGCGACCACGCCCACGACCGGCACCGCACCGTCGATGACACGCCCCTGGGCGGCGGAGCGGGCATGGTCATGAAGCCCGACGTGTGGGGTGAGGCCCTTGATGAGGTGCTCACCGCGAACGCCCCCGGTGCAGGCCGCCAGGTGCTCATCATTCCCACACCCTCGGGCGAGGTCTTCACCCAGCGCACCGCCGAGGACCTGGCCGGCGCCGACTCCCTGGTCTTCGCCTGCGGCCGCTACGAGGGCATCGACGCCCGCGTGCCCGAGCACTACGCCTCCCGCGGCATCGAGGTGCGCGAGCTGAGCATCGGCGACTACGTGCTCAACGGGGGAGAGGTCGCCACCATCGTCATGATCGAGGCCATCGCCCGACTCCTGCCCGGAGTCCTGGGCAACCCCGAGTCGCTGGTCGAGGAGTCCCACGGCGCCGCCGGCCTGCTGGAGTACCCCGTCCACACCCGCCCCACCCGGTGGCGCGGACACGAGATCGACCCCGTCCTGCTCTCCGGTGACCACGGTCGTATCGCCCGAGCGAGACGGAACCAGTCCATCACCCGTACCGTCGAGCGCCGCCCCGACATGATCCGGGCCCTGGAACCCGCCGGCCTGGATCGTCAGGACCGTGCGGTCCTGGCCTCCGTGGGGTGGGCGGTCCCGGCCGGAGCGGACCACCCGGTTCCGGTGCGCATTCGCAACGCCACCGCCCACGACGCCGACGCCCTGGCCGCGCTCGCAGCCCGCACCTTCCCTGATGCCTGCGAGCATGTCATCGCCCCCGAGTCCATCACCCGGCACATCGCCACCAACCTGGTTCCCGAGCTGTTCTCCACCTGGGCCGACGACGATCGCGTCGACCTCGTCGTCGCCGAGCTGCTCGAGCCTCCACCGGCACAGGAGTCCTCCTCCGGGGGAGAAACGGGCACGAGCGCCGCTTCGGCTCTGGTCGGCTACGCCGCGGTGCTGCGCGAGGAACCCGACTCCGACGGCGAGCACCCCCACGGGATCGACCCTCGTCCCGCCTGCGTGCGGCCTCGCGGGGGAGAGGTCGTCGGCGAGCTGTCCAAGGTGTACGTCGACTCCACGATGAGGGGATCCGGACTCACCCCCGCGCTCATGGACGCCGTGATGCGCCAGGCCGCCGCCCACGGAACGAGCCTGCTCTGGCTCGGCACCCACATCACCAACAAGCGCGCCCAGAAGGCCTACAAGCGGGCCGGCTTCCGCCAGGTCGGTACCCGCACCTACAACGTCGGTGGCCAGGACGCCCACGACGTCGTCATGACTCGGCGGACAGGAGAAGGCCTATGAGCAGCGGAACCGACCAGAACCTTCAGGACAGGACTGACGGTGAAACGGATGAAGCAGTGATCCCGGGGAAGCGCCTGCGGGCCGACAATGACCGCCAGAAGGACCGCCGGGACAGGGGCGGCGCCCACAAGGACAAGGCCGGAGCCGCAGAGGCGGCCGAGCCGACGTCGCTGGGGGAGCGGGTCGTCTTCCGCCTCAAGCAGTGGGGCATCACCCTGTCCTACCTGGTCGTCGCCGTGGTGATCATCGCCCTCATCCGCACCTTCATCATCCAGAGCTTCACCATCCCGTCGGGGTCGATGGAGAACACCCTCAACGAAGTGACCGTGTCACCGTGACGATGTACGACTCCGACGAGGTCAACCGGGGTGACGTCGTCGTCTTCACTGATCCGGACCACTGGTTGACGACCCAGGAGCCCACTGGTCTGCAAGGCGCCGCGCAGGACTTCCTCGTCGCGATCCGCATCTTTCCCCAGGACGCCGGCCACCACCTCATCAAGCGGGTCATCGGAATGCCCGGTGACCATGTCGTCGCCGACGGGAAGGGCTCCTTGACCGTCAACGGCGTCGAGCTCGATGAGGTCTACCTCAAACCCGGCCGGTCGGCCTCCGACCTCGCCTTCGACGTCACCGTTCCTGAGGGCTACATCTGGGTCATGGGTGACAACCGTGCCAACTCCTCGGACTCCCGCTACCACCAGAATGATGCCCACCGCGGCTTCGTGCCCCTGGGCAACGTCGTCGGCGTCGCCAAGAACGTCGTATGGCCCTACTCCCACTGGTCCAGCCTCAGCTCCGGACACGAGGTCTTCTCCCAGGTTCCGGAGCCGACATCCACCCCGACGGCGATTCCCTCCGGTCCGGCCGCTCCGGCGAGCACGCTGGCGGGCTCAGGGAGCTGATCGTCCCGGATACCTGCGAGGGCGTGAGAAAGGCGTGAACTCAGGCACGTCGAGGCTGACGCACTCGTCCGAGGACTGAGCCTGTGGCAAACTGAGCGGGCACTTGGGTCCTGCGGCTCCTCTGCCACTGGGGAGGCGACCGCTCTGAAGGAGCCCAGGAGCGTCCACCTCCGGCGCTGCCCCGTATGGCGCGGCGCCGCCGAACCAGCACTCCTGACCAGTGGCATGGGTGTGGAGAGAAACATGAACCTGATCGACGAGATCAACGCCGCATCACTGCGCGACGACATCCCCTCCTTCCGCCCTGGGGACACCCTCAAGGTCCACGTCAAGGTCGTTGAGGGATCCCGCACCCGCGTCCAGGTCTTCCAGGGCGTCGTCATCGCGCGCCAGGGCGGCGGCGTCTCGGAGACCTTCACCATCCGCAAGGTCTCCTTCGGCGTCGGTGTCGAGCGAACCTTCCCCGTCCACACGCCCTCCATCGAGAAGATCGAGGTCGTCACCCGGGGCCAGGTGCGTCGCGCCAAGCTCTACTACCTGCGCAACCTGCGTGGTAAGGCCGCCAAGATCAAGGAGCGTCGCGAGGACTGAGCGCCTGCACTCTCGAGGCGGCGCCCGGAGCCCTCGGGTTCCGGGCGCTCGCCATCTCTCACCGCCGAGCAGCGGCGGACCCATGTCCATCAATTCCGGGGGAAGGAGCACGGTGAGACCGGTGCAGGATGGGGCCGACGACGTCGGGCTGGACCTGAAACAGGCCGATCCCTCTCAGATCGGTCGGACCTCCCGGTCCGCGATCACTCCGGCCTGCAGCTCTCCGTCAGCGGACTCCCCCCAGGAGTCCCGTAAGTCTCCTGAGACGACCGGAGAATCCCCGAACCCCGTCCCGGTCGACGACAGCGATGAGTGGGACTACGACCCGTTCATCGACCCGGACGCCGACCCCGAGCCCGATGACGAGCCCATCGAGCTGCCTCCCTCCATCCAGCCCCGCCGGCACGTGGCCCCCGCCATCCCTCCGCCGCAGACCAGCTCCCTGTACCAACGGGTGATCAGGCTGGTGCTCGTGGTGGCAGTCGTTATCCTGGTGCCGGCCCTCCTGCGGGCCTACGTCGTCCAGATCTACGAGATCCCCTCGGGCTCCATGGAGCGCACCCCTGCGCGACGGGGACAAGGTCGCGGTCCCCATGTACGGCTCCCGTGACGTCAAGCGGGGCGACGTGATCGTCTTCATCGACCCTGATGACTGGCTTCATGTCAAGGAGCCGACGGGTCTGCGCGGTGCTGCCCGGACGATCATGGTCTCAGTGAATCTTCTGCCCGAGCACACCGGTCATCACCTCGTCAAGCGGGTCATCGGTGTCGGAGGCGACCATGTGGTCGCTGATGGGAAGGGGACACTCAGCGTCAACGGTGTCGCGATCAAGGAGCCCTACGTCAAGGACGGTCAGTCCCCGTCCCTGACGTCCTTCGATATCACCGTCCCCCAGGGCTACGTGTGGGTCATGGGGGACAATCGCGGCAACTCGGCCGACTCCCGCTACCACCGCGATGACGCCCATGGCGGCTTCGTGCCGTTGACGAATGTGGTCGGGGTGGCCAAGGGGGTCTTCCAGTGGACGCACCTGAGCCGGTGGGCGACTCTGGGAGGAGGGGAGCGCGCCTTCTCAGACGTACCCGCGCAGGAGGCAACGCCGTCCGCATCGTCCGCTCCGCCCGGTACCCCGGGAGACGGTGGGGGAACGGCCTCCGAGGAGGAGACGTCGTCGCAGGCCCCCGATGGTAAGGGCTCCGAGGACGACGGTGCTGCCGGTGAGGGACCCGGCAACGACGACGGGTCGCAGACCGCGCCCGGTGGGCCGGCCGATGTTCCGGACGCCTCCGGCGGTACGGCCGACCGGGAGAAGGCTCCGGGGAGAACGAGGTGAGTCCTCGGGGACGTACTCGCCCCGACCGGTGCCTGGAGAAGGCACTGCTTGAGACCTACGACTGCGTCGGCGGTCTGGACGAGGTCGGTCGCGGGGCTCTGGCCGGGCCGGTCAGCGTCGGGCTGGCGATCGTGGCGCGGCGTACCGATGACGGCTTCCCCGAGGGACTCGCCGACTCCAAGCAGCTGACGGCCCGGGCGCGCAGGGGGCTGGTCGATCCTGTACGCAGCTGGCTCGTGGACCACGCGGTCGCCCACGCCTCACCTGCCGAGATTGACGAGCGCGGCATCGTCAGAGCCCTGAGAATGGCGGGTCTGCGGGCCCTACAGCAGGTCGCTGATCGCGGACACGCCCCCGGCATCATCATCCTCGACGGCGTGGCCGACTGGCTCACCGCGCCCCAGCCCGACCTGCTCACCGCCCTGGAGGGCGCTCCCCCCTTCAGATTCGCTCCAGAGCCCGTCGCGGTTCCTTCCACCCCTCCCGTGCTCATGGAGGTCAAGGCCGATGCCAGGTGCGCCGTCGTCGCCGCCGCCAGTATCCTGGCCAAGGTAGAACGGGACGCCCTCATGGTCGATCTCGATGACCCCGGCTACGGGTGGGCCTCCAACAAGGGCTACGCCTCACCGGCCCACATCAAGGGACTCCAGCGCACTGGGGGCCAGTGAACAGCACCGGCGCAGCTGGCACCTGCCCGGCCTGGACCACCGCCACGGCTGACGCGGATGCCCGGCTGACAGGGCCGACTCGCCCCCGCGGCCTGCCGCCTCCAGCGGCTGCGGGCGGGCATGATGGGCCGGTGAGCGCAGAAGACCTCGAGTCCCTATGAGAACGAGCTGGAGCTCTCGCTGTACCGGGAGTACCGCGACGTCGCCTCCCTGTTCTCCTACGTGGTGGAGACCGAACGGCGGTTCTACCTTGCCAACGCCGTTGACGTCCAGGTACGCACCAACGGTGGTGAGGTCTTCTTCGAGCTCACGCTCGAGGACGCCTGGGTGTGGGACATCTACCGCGCCTCCCGGTTCGTGAAGTCCGTCCACGTTGTCACCTTCAAGGACGTCAACGTCGAGGAGCTCACCAAGCTCGAGATGGATATCCCTCCTCCTGACCCGTTCCCGATGCTGCGCCGCCAGTTCTGGCGGTGTCTGTTTCGCTGATCGGCCCGGCTCGCCGGGGGGCCACAGGACGTCTTCTGTCAGCGCCGTCCACAGAGCCGATGGGACCGTGGCGCGCACTGCCTGATCCGGCCTCAGGCTAGTGGCGGAGGTGATCGGGATGACCGACCAGGTCGTAGCAGCCACAACGGAAAGAACGGTGATCGCAGCGAGAGGCGGCGAACACGCGCTCACGCAGCTCGTCCGGGGCCCGGGTGCTGCAGGAGCCGCTCCTTCGCGAGCATCTCGTCAACGCACCGGACGCTGCGGCGAGGACCTTGCCGCCACCTACCTGGAGGACATCGGCTGGCAGGGTCCTGGAGCGCAACTGGCGTCCGGAGCACGGCCTACGCGGCGAGCTCGACATCATCGCCCTGGAACCCGCCCACGCGCACCGCGAGCCGAGCAGCGCGCCCGTCGGCGCCCCCGGAGAGGCGTGGCCAGGGCCGAGGCTCGTCATCGTCGAGGTCAAGACCCGCAGCTCCCTGCGCCAGGGTCCACCGGCGGCCGCGGTCGACACCCGCAAGCTCGCCCGGCTGCGCGCTCTGGCGGCTGCCTGGGCCACCACCCATGAGACCCCGCCGCACACCGGCATGCGCCTCGACGTCGTCTCCATCCTCCTGCGCGACGCGCGTCCTGCGCTGCTGCGCCACCACCGGGCGGTGGACGCGTCATGGGGCTAGCGCGCACGCTCGCTGTCACGCTGACCGGGCTGGCCGGGCACATCGTCGACGTCGAGGCTCACTCCGTCCAGGGCCTGCCCGGGTTCACCCTCGTGGGCCTCCCCGATACCGCTGTGCGAGAGTCGCGTGAGCGCGTTCGGGCCGCATTGAGCACCTGCGGCGTCACCTGGGGCGAGCAGCGCCTGACCGTCAACCTCTCCCCGGCGGACCTGCGCAAGAGCGGGACCGGACTGGATCTCGCGCTCGCCCTGGCCGTCCTGGGAGCGCGCGGTCGGCTCGGACGGTCCGCGGCCGGGCTCCTGGGACGGACCGTCTACATCGGTGAGCTTGGGCTGGACGGCTCCGTGCACTCCGTTCGCGGTGTCCTTCCCAGCGTCCAGGCCGCGGTGGCCGCCGGGGTGGAGGAGATCGTCGTCGCCCAGGAGGCCGCCGCCGAGGCCGAGCTCGTCCCCGGCGCCCGGGTCACCGCCGTCCGACACGTCGGCCAGCCTCGTCGAGCGCTACGGAGGGCGCCTGAGCGCGGCCGTGGCGGCAGCGGTGGAGCAGATCACTGAGGCCGGAGCAGACGATGCCCCGACGACCCCGACCCGCGACGCCGAGCTGCCGGACCTGGCCGACGTTGTTGGGCAGAGTGAGGCCCGCCAGGCGCTCGAGGTCGCCGCCGCCGGGGGACATCACCTCATGATGGTGGGACCCCCGGGAACGGGGAAGACCATGCTCGCCGAGAGGCTTCCCTCCATCCTGCCGCCCCTGGAGCAGACCGATGCCGTCACCGTCACCTCCTTGCACTCCGTGGCCGGAATCTTCGACCCCGCCCACGGACTCATCACCCGGCCGCCGTTGCGCGCGCCGCACCACACGGCGACTCGGGCGGCCGTCGTTGGAGGCGGATCCGGTCTGCCCCGCCCCGGAGACGTCTCCCTGGCTCACCGCGGCGTGCTCTTCCTCGACGAGGCCCCCGAGTTCAGCGCGGGCGTCCTGGACTGCCTGCGCCAGCCGCTGGAGTCGGGAATGGTCACCATCGACCGCGTCGGTGGGCGAGCCAGCTACCCGGCCGCCTTCCAGCTCGTCCTGGCCGCCAACCCCTGCCCCTGCGGAAAGGCCGGTGGGCGCGGTCTGGAGTGCACCTGCACCTCCCTGCAGCGGCGGCGCTACTTCTCACGACTCTCCGGTCCACTGCTGGACCGGGTCGACATTACGGTCGAGGTCGGTGCCGTCAGCGCCGCTGATCTCGCTTCAGCGGGCAGTGGAGAGTCCAGCGCCGCGGTGGCGCAGCGCGTCCGGCGTGCCCGCAGGGCCGCGGAGCGCAGACTGGCCGGCACACCGTGGCGCCTCAACGCCGAGGTCTCCGGCTCCTACCTCAGAGGCCCCGACGGTGGACTCAGCGCTCCGCTCAGCCGCCGGCTCATGACCGCCCTCGAACGTGGGGACCTCTCCCTGCGCGGGGTGGACCGGGTCCTCAGACTGGCCTGGACCCTCGCCGATCTCGAGGACGTCGACACCCTCGCCCTCACCCACATCGGGACCGCCCTGGCCCTGAGAACCCTCAGGAGTGCGCCCATGAAGCTGCCCCTACGACATCGATGATCCGGCGCTGGCACGCGCCACCTGGGCCCGTCTGGCCGAGCCCAACAGCGCCACCGCAGCCATGGTGGTGGGGCGGCTCGGGCCGGGCCCCGCCCTGAGATGGCTCCTGGAGGAGGGCGTCGACTCCTCAGGACAGGTGCGCACCTCTCCGAGCCCGCCGGTGCCGCAGCCACCCCCGGGGATGTCCGGTACCGGTGACATCAGCACCTGCTGGGCCCAGGTCGCCGCCCGGTGGGCGCCGCGTCTGGAGGGACTCGACATCCGCCGCGAGCTCGATGTACTCGACCGTCTCGGTGGGAGCCTCATCCTCCCGGGGGAGCCCTGGTGGCCACCGGGGCTCAATGAGCTGGAGCACCCGCCCTTCTGCCTGTGGGTACGTGGTGACCCATCGCTGCTGGTCAATGCCGCGGACCTGAGGGACAAGGGCATCGGAGGAGGGTCGCCCGGGGCCGTTGAGGACGACGATGCCCAGAGCGTCGTGGGCGCCGGTCAGCCCGTACGTGAGCAGCGGATGCCGGTGGGACCGGCCAGTGGCCTGTGCCTGGCACTGGTGGGGGCCCGGGCCTCAACCCGCTATGGTGAGGGAGTCGCCACCTCCCTGGCCTCCGGAGTGACGGCCAAGGGCGGTCTCATCGTCTCCGGAGGAGCCTTCGGCATCGACGCCTGTGCCCACCGGGGGGCACTCCAGGAGGGGCCAACCGTGTCGGTCTCCGCTGGGGGAGTGGATCGCCTCTACCCGGTGGGGAAACACCGGGAGTGCTGGAGGCGGTCATCGCCTCCGGGGCGCTGGTGGCAGAGGTGCCACCGGGGCTGTCAGCCAGGGCCGACACCGGTTCGTCTCACGCAACCGCGTCATCGCGGCGATCTCGCAGGCGACGATCGTGGTGGAGGCGGCCTGGCGCTCAGGAGCCCTGTCCACCGCCCACCGCGCCCTCGAGCTGGGCAGGCAGCTGGGCGCCGTCCCCGGCCCCGTGACCTCCATGTCCTCGGTCGGATGCCATCGTCTCCTGCGCAAGGGGGCGGTTTGCATCACCGACACCGACGACGCCCTGGAGCTGCTGACACCCCTGGGCACCGTCGACGCGGACGCCGTCAAGGAGCAGGACCCCGCGCTGATCGGCGGCGGACTTCTCGACGGGCTGGACCCGGACGCCTCCCTCGTCCTGGATGCCATGCCGGCCCGGGCAGCGGCGAGCATCGAGTCCATCGTCCGCTCCTCTGGGTTGTCCCCGAAGGAGACAAGATCGGCACTGGGGATCCTCGAGCTCGAGGGGAAGGTGGAGCGCACCGCCACTGGTTGGCGAAGACGCCGTTAGCACCCGGAGGCACACTTTCGGAATTGCCCTCAGATCGGCTTGTTCCTGCTTGTTTGGGCACAGCATGCCCATGGGGCTTTGCGATAGAGGCTCACGGCAGCGCCAGCACCTGCGCAGGACGCGGGCCCTCGTCCAGCAGCTGAAGCCCCTCAATGAATCGACCTATCGCATATTGTCGATATGTGGGTTATGGTGCTGGTGGCAAGTCGCATCGCCGCGCTGGATACGGGAGCCGGCCGCTTGAGGCGGCTGACGGTCGGTGACAGCGGAAATAAGAGGTGAGGAGGGGGCGTGATGGTGCAGCATCTGAGTCGTGCTGTCGGTGGTCGGGTGAGAGGAGGAGCGATTGCGTGCGCAGTGCTCGCAGTGGGATGTTTGGCGCTCGGGGGAGTGTTCGTTCGGCTGAGTGAGGTCGGACCGATCGCCACCGGCGGCTTCCGGTCCCTGATCGCCGCCCCCATGCTGCTCCTGCTCGACACCGGGGTCGGACTGCGACGCAGGTCTCGAGCGCGGGAACGCATGCCCCTTCGTGACCATGTCACCATCGCCCTGGGCGGCGCCCTCCTGGCGATTGACCTGTGCCTGTGGAACATGTCGTTCTTCCACACCACGTTGGCTGAGTCCAACCTCCTGGCCAATCTTGTCCCCTTCGCCGCGGCGATCTACGGGTGGGTGCTCTTCAGGGAGGTTCCTGACGTCAGACTTGTTTCTCCGGCGATCCTGGCGATCGGGGGGGCTGCTTCTCCTGACCCCGGTCGGTGTTCATACGGCCCCGGAGCACCTGCTAGGAAACGCGATGGCCTTGGCCACGGCATTCTTCTACACGGGATTTCTTGTTGTCGCCCAGGGGCTGCGAAAGAGGTATCCCGCGCCACGTATCATGGCACTACTCAGTCTGTGGTGCGCTGCGGTGTGTCTTGCGGTGGCGATACTGCGTGGGGAGAACCTGCTTCCGCGTTCCGCAGAGGGCTGGCTGCTGCTCGTCGTCCTGGCGTTGACCTCTCAGATACTCGGGCAGACCCTCATGGCGCACGCCATGCACTTCATGTCGCTGCAGCTCGGGTCGCTGTTCGCCCTGCTCCAGCCTGTGGCCGCGGCCGTCTACGCCTATATCCTCTTCTCCGAGACCTTGACGCTCCCTCAGCTCCTCGGTGTGGTGGTCCTCATCGCCAGCATCTACTGGGCCAAGCTCGTCCTCGGCACATGATGCGTCTCGGTGTCGGAACGCCGGTTTCAGGACGAGTGATATGCTCGCCCGAACCTCGAGCCGCGGCACAGAGAGGGGCGGGAGGGGCAATGCTGGAGGATGTGCAGAGTCATTCGGCAGGTCATTCGGATTCTGCGGACCTGGGCGTGATGGTCGACGCCCTCAAGGTTCTCGCTCATCCGGTGCGCCTCCGGATTCTTCAGTGGCTCCGAGATCCTCGGGCGGAGTTCCCTATTGAGCAGGGGATCGCGGATCCCGATGAGTACGGGGTCTGCATCAAGCAGATCACTGACAAGGTGGGGCTTGCTCAGTCGACCGTATCGGCCTTCATGCGAGCTTTGGAGCGTGAGGGGCTGGTGACCTCCACGCGTATTGGGAAATGGACCCATTACAAACGCGACGAGCAGCGCATCGCCGAGGTCCGCTCACAGGTCGCCACGTTGTTATAGCTGTCTCACCCATGTCATTCGCCAGCGAGGACCGTCATCAAGGGGGCCTGCCATGTCTAGGACGCGTGCTGATCTGCTCGCCTCCTACCGCAGCTACCTGGCCCTGCAACGGGACCTGTCCGGGCACACCGTGCGCGCCTATCTCGTCGACGTCAGTGATCTGCTGAGCTTCCTCGGCGTCGGTGAGAAAGACACCGAGCCCGTCGACCCCGCCCTGGCTACCCTCGACCTGGCGGACCTGCGGGACTGGCTCGCCGCGATGGCCGCGAGCGGTCACTCACGTGCCACCTTGGCCCGTCGCTCGGCCTCGGTGAGGACCTTCTCCTCCTGGGCCTTCGAGGCGGGACTGCTCGCCTCCGACGTCGCCGCGCGTCTGCGCGCGCCCCGCGTCGACAACCGCCTGCCCGGCGTGCTGACGACTCAGCAGGCCTCGCAGCTGCTCAAGACCGCCGCGGACCTCGCCTCGGACGGGCAGGTCCTGGCTGTGCGTGATCTCGCCATCATCGAGACGTTGTACGCGACCGGCGTGCGGGTGTCCGAGCTCATCGGTCTTGATGTCGCCGACCTCGACCACTCTCAACGGACCCTGCGAGTCCTGGGGAAGGGCCGTAAGGAACGGACCGTCCCCTACGGGCTGCCCGCCGCCAGAGCGCTGGAGGAATGGCTGCGTCGGCGCGGTGAGATCTGCGCCGTCGACGCAGGAGGCGCCCTCTTCCTCGGAGCGCGGGGGCGACGCATCGATCCCAGGGCGGTGCGCGACGTCGTCCACCGCCTGTGCTCGGCCGCCCAGGTCCCCGATCTTGGCCCGCACGGACTGCGGCACAGCACCGCCACCCACGTCCTGGGTGGGGGAGCGGACCTGCGCAGCGTCCAGGAGCTCCTCGGTCACTCCTCACTGGCCACCACCCAGCGCTACACCCACGTCTCGGCGGAGCGGCTGCGCAGCGTCTATGAGCAGGCCTTCCCTCGGGCCTGAGCGGAACTCGTCGGGGCCTTGTTCTCAGTGAAGGGGCTTGAGGCGGATGACGGCCGGCTGCAGCAGGCGCAGTGGGTTGATGTAGGTCTTGGGGCCGGTGCGTGCACCCCAGTGCAGGGCGCAGACCCCGTCCGAGCGGTGCCCCGGCAGCAGGGTGCCGATGACCTGCCCCGCTCCCACCGTGTCACCCGCGCTGACAGTCGGTTCGACCGGCTCATAAGTGGTGCGGATCCCGTCGGCGTGATCGACGGAGACCACGGGACGTCCGGCCACCATGCCGGCGAAGGCGACCGTCCCCGCGGCGGCGCTGCGGATCTGTGTGCCCTCAGCAGCCGCAAGATCGACTCCCCGGTGTCCGCGGCCCCACACGACGGCGGGCGGATCGAAGTCCTCCACCACGGTGGCCGGTGCGCCGGTCGGCCACCGGTAGTGCCCCCGCGCTCGCCGAGGGTCCGCAGCCCGGTCCGTTCCCTCCTGACCGCTCGTCCCCGTCTCCTCAATGAGCCGGGAGGGGAGACTGGCGCTTGTGAAGAACGAGGCCGACGAGGTTGACGTCGACGCGGTTGGGAAGGGGATTACTCGGGGTGGTTCTGGCGCAGTCCCCGTCAGTTCGGGAATCACCGGCTCCTGGATCGGTGGGACCGGAGCCGTGGTCAGGGCGGCGCCGGTGGCTGAAACGGTGACTGCGCTCATGCCCTGAGCCGGTGGTGCTCCGGGCAGTGCGGCGAGTGAGCCGCAGGCGGCCAGGGCCGTTGCCAGCACGGCAAGACGGTGGGGTGAGATGCGGGGACAATACAGAGTCGTGCGATGTGCTCGGGTTTGCCGGTCCTGCCGGGAACGTTCTGGTTGCATGCCCTCAGAGTGCGCGTCTACCGCCCGTGGTCGACGGGAGTGTGATCGGCCCTGTGGAAAGCCCTCATCAGGAAGCGCCTGTGGTGACCGGAATGACTCTGAATACGGCTGATTCGGCCTCGGCAGGTGGTCCGGCCCTGTGATAGCCTCGCCTCCGCAGCATTCTGCGGATCGTTCCGGCGTCAGCGGGAGACGGGCCCGGAATGCTGACTTCGCGTGCCTGCACCCGAGCATCTCGGGACGTCCCTCCGGGCGACACGGTCGCGGTCCCGGTCATCACGGTTCGCCACGGTGAGCGGGTGGCCGTGCGTCGCAGGCACCAGGCCCCGTCCGCCGGCTCCCAGCCGGTCACCGGCTTCGGTGCGCGTTCGCAAGCGTGCGGAACCACGGGGAAGAACCCATAAGAAGAACTCCGGGACGCGCCCGAGCACGCAGCTCGGCCGTCCCCCGAATGATCGTGCGTCGAGCAACCTCTCGGCACACACGGAAGGACCGTCATGGCCGTCGTTACCATGCGCCAGCTCCTTGACAGCGGTGTCCACTTCGGGCACCAGACTCGTCGCTGGAACCCCAAGATGAAGCGCTTCATCCTCACCGAGCGCAACGGCATCTACATCATCGACCTCCAGCAGTCCATTGAGGGCATCAACACCGCTTACGACTTCGTCAAGGAGATCGTCGCTCGCGGCGGCAACATCCTGTTCGTCGGAACCAAGAAGCAGGCCCAGGCCGCCGTGGCCGAGCAGGCCCAGCGCGTCGGCATGCCCTACGTCAACCAGCGCTGGCTGGGCGGCATGCTCACCAACTTCTCCACCGTGCGCGCCCGCCTGGACCGCATGAAGGAGCTCGAGCAGATCGACTTCGATGACGTGGCCGGCTCCGGCCGCACCAAGAAGGAGCTGCTCATGATGCGCCGCGAGAAGGACAAGCTCCAGCGCACCCTGGGCGGTATCCGCGACATGAGCAAGCTCCCCGCGGCCGTGTGGGTCGTGGACACCAAGAAGGAGCACCTGGCCATCTCCGAGGCCCAGAAGCTCGGGATCCCGGTCATCGCCATCCTGGACACCAACTGCGACCCGGACGAGGCCACCTACGGCATCCCCGGCAACGACGACGCCATCCGCGCCGTCACCCTACTCACCCGTGTCGTCGCCGACGCCACCGCTGAGGGTCTGCTGGCCCGCTCCGGCGGCCGCGCCCGCACCGGTGAGGAGGCCGAGGTCGCCCCTGCCGACGCTGAGCCGCTGCCCGAGTGGGAGGCCCAGCTCCTTGCCGGAGCCGAGGCCGACGCGTCGGCCTCCGAGGCGGCTGAGGCCGCCGAGGCCCCTGCCGCTGAGCAGGCCTGAGCTCGGGCACATCGCCTCAGCTCCTCGTTCACAGCGTGGCGTCCACGCGCTGTGAACACCTCTCACTCGTCCTTTTTCACACGTCTATTAGTCACTGACTGACCAGGAGACATTCATGGCGAACTACACCACTGCTGACATCAAGGCGCTGCGCGAGAAGACCGGCGCCGGCATGCTCGACGTCAAGAAGGCCCTCGACGAGGCCAACGGCGACGCCGAGAAGGCCATTGAGATCATTCGCGTCAAGGGCCTCAAGGGCATCGCCAAGCGCGAGGGCCGCGCCGCCTCCGCCGGCCTCATCGCCGCCAAGGTCGTCGACTCCGGCAACGGCCAGGTCGGCGTCCTCGTCGAGATCAACGCCGAGACCGACTTCGTGGCCAAGAACCAGAAGTTCCTCGACTACGCCGAGCAGGTCCTCACCGCCGCCCTCGACTCCGGCGCCACCGACGCCGAGGCCCTGGCCGAGGTCGAGGTCGACGGCTCCACCGTCAAGGAGCTCACCGACGGCATGCAGGCCGTCATCGGCGAGAAGATCGTCGTGCGTCGCGTCGGCCGCTCGAGGCCGACAAGATCGAGCTCTACCTGCACCGCACCAACCCCGACCTGCCCGCCCAGGTCGGCGTCCTGGTGGGCACCGACGCCAAGGCCGCCGAGGTGGCTCACGACGTCGCCATGCACATCGCCGCCTACTCACCGGCCTACGCCACCCGCGACGACGTGCCGGCCGAGGTCGTGGACAAGGAGCGCGCCATCGCCGAGGAGACCACCCGCGCCGAGGGCAAGCCCGAGAAGGCCATCCCCAAGATCGTCGAGGGACGCCTCAGTGGCTTCTTCAAGGAGAACGTCCTGATCGACCAGGCCTTCGCCAAGGACCCCAAGACCACGGTCGGCAAGGTCGTCGAGGCCACCGGCGGCGAGCTGACCGGTTTCGTGCGCTTCCGCGTCGGCGCCTGATCCGCTCACCCCTCAGGTCGGCCCGCCCAGTGTGCGGCGAGGCCGGCTCCACCGGTGATATCCGGAGACATCCGGGGCGGGGGCACGAGCACCATGCTCGTGCCCCCGCCCCGTCATGTCGTCCCTCACTCGTCGATATCCATCAACCTCCGCTTCCCGGGAGCGCGTCCTCACGCATGCCTCAGGGTGCTCCTCGTCCCATGGCGTGTCTGACCATCCGGGTTGACTGTCATCGTGGCCCGGTGCCCTCGCGGACGGGGTAGGCTGTGCCAAACCTGCCCACCGAACCCAGGAGACATAGCGCAATGAGTCAGGAACCGGCTCGTGACGACCGCGTCGCCCACGGCACGCACCCCAGGCGTGTTCTACTCAAGCTCTCCGGTGAGGTCTTCGGCGGTGGATCAATAGGTCTGGACCCCGATGTCGTCTCCGACGCCGCCCGTCAGATCGCCGATGCCGTACGCGCGGGAGTCCAGGTCTCCGTCGTCGTCGGAGGCGGGAACTTCTTCCGCGGCGCCGAGCTCTCGTCGCGGGGCATGGATCGCGCCCGCGCCGACTACATGGGCATGCTGGGAACCGTCATGAACGCCCTGGCCCTTCAGGACTTCATCGAGAAGGCGGGGGTGCCCGCCCGCGTCCAGACAGCCATCGCCATGGGACAGGTCGCCGAGTCCTACATCCCCCTGCGCGCCATCCGTCACATGGAGAAGAACCGTGTCGTCGTCTTCGGCGCCGGTGCCGGCCTGCCCTACTTCTCCACGGACACCGTCTCGGCCCAGCGCGCCCTGGAGACCCACTGCGACGAGCTGCTCGTGGGCAAGAACGGGGTTGATGGCGTCTACACCGCCGACCCCCGCAAGAACCCCGAGGCCCAGCGCCTCGACCAGCTCACCTACGAACGAGCCCTGGCCGACAGCCTCCAGGTGGTCGACGCCTCCGCCTTCGCCCTGTGCCGCGACAATGGTCTGGCCATGCGCGTCTTCGGCATGGGAGAGCCTGGAAACATCACCCGCGCCCTGCTGGGTGAGAGAATCGGGACACTCGTCAGCTGCGACTGACCCGGCTGCGGGCTCCGACGGGCCGCCGACGGCCCCGTTCGAGCTCCGTGACCGCCCACGGCGCAGACGGCCAGCACACCGTCCCAACCCGCGGCCATCCCCACGATGGCCGATCACTATCTGACGAACCCACGACCGCCCAGTAAAGGAAGCACCATGATCGACGACGTCATGCTCGAGGCCGAGGACAAGATGGACAAGGCCCTTCAGGCCGCCAAGAGCGAGCTCGCCACCATCCGCACCGGCCGCGCCAACCCCTCGATGTTCAACGGGATCGTCGTGGACTACTACGGCGCCCCCACCCCGCTCCAGCAGCTCGCCTCCCTGACGATCCCCGAGGCCCGCACCGTCCTGGTCAGCCCCTTCGACCGCTCTGCCATGAAGGACATCGTCACCGCCATCCGCGAGTCCGACCTCGGCGTCAACCCCACCGATGACGGCACCGTCATCCGCGTCACCCTGCCGGCACTGACCGAGGAGCGTCGCAAGGACTACGTCAAGCTGGCCCGCTCCCGCGCCGAGGACTCCCGCGTCCAGGTGCGTGGTATCCGCGGCAAGGCCAAGAAGGAGCTCGAGGCCATCAAGAAGGACGGCGAGGCCGGCGAGGACGACGTCAAGCGCGCCGAGCACGAGCTCGACGGTCTCACCAAGCGCTTCGTCGAGCAGATCGATGCCGCCCTGAGTGCCAAGGAGAGCGAGCTCCTCGAGGTCTGACCCGCCTCGTCCCGGGATCGGCCGTGCCTCCGCCCGGCCTCCCGCCCCTGTCCCGTCAACCTCTGTGAGCCCCGTGTCGCCTCTGCTGAACCCGCGCCCCACGCGCAACCACGACCCCCTGCCCGCCACCGGGCGGGCGGGACGCAACCTGCCCGCCGCCATCGGGGTGGCGGTCGTGCTCATCGCCGTGGTCCTGGGCTCCCTGGCCTTCCACAAGGTCATCTTCGTGGGTGTCGTCGTGCTGGCCGTCTGCGGGGCGTTGTGGGAGCTGGCGGCCGCCTTCGCCCGCAAGCGCATCCGCCTGCCCCTGGCGCCGCTGTGGCTGGGGACCCTGGGAATCTCCGTGTGCGCCTGGGAGGTGGGAGCGGAGGCGGCCTTCGGGGCCTATGTCGCCACTGTCGGCGCCTGCGTCCTGTGGAGCTTCATGGACCAGGCCGAGGCGGAGGTCGGTACCGTCCTCGAGCAGGCCGGTCACGACATCCCCCGCACCGAGGCCCATGACGAGGTCCGTCGCTCGCGCTCCAGCGCCGCGGCCGCCTCGGTCTTCGCCGCCACCTACCTGCCCTTCCTGGCCGGCTTCGCGGTCCTGCTCCTGGTGCAGGATCACGGAGTGGGAAAAGTCATGATGCTCATCGCCCTGGCGGCCGCCAACGACACCGGCGGGTGGATGGCCGGCATCACCTTCGGCCGTCACCCCCTGGCGCCCTCGGTCTCGCCCAAGAAGTCCTGGGAGGGACTGATGGGCTCCCTGCTGGCGGCGGTGGCGACCGGGGCCGGATGCGCCTGGGCCATCGACGGCCCCTGGTGGGCCGGAGCCGCGCTGGGCGCCTGCACCGTGGTCGTCTCCACCCTGGGCGACCTGGGGGGAGTCCCTGCTCAAGCGCGACCTGGGACTCAAGGACATGGGCACGCTCCTGCCCGGACACGGCGGAATCATGGACCGGCTCGACTCGATCCTCGTGGCAGCCCCACTTGTCTACGCCTTCACCCTCCTGGTGAAATAGGGACGGCATGCCGCACCCACCCCTATCGATCAGCCCGGCCCTCCCCAGCCCCGGGACACGAGGAGCACGAGCGTGAACTCATCGCGAGCACAGCAGCGCCCCCGGCGCCCGCAGCCCGTCAGCATCACTAGGCGGCCGCGTGACGGCCAGGTCCAGGTCATGCCCACCGACCAGCCCCCGGAGGGCGCCACCAGCCCGGATGCCAGGCCGCGCCTGTCCTTCGCGGTGCCTGCGGTGCGCGGCAAGGCCCCCCGTCACCTGGCCGACCTCGATCTGGCCGGACGCAAGGCAGCTTGTAAGGACTCGGGACTGCCCTCCTTCCGTGCCGACCAGCTCTCACGCCACTACTTCACCCACTTCACCCGTCACAGCGCGGACATGACCGACCTGCCCGCCGCCCAGCGCGAGCAGCTGTGCGCCGAGCTGCTGCCCGAGCTCATCACACCGGTGCGCGCCCTGCGCGCCGACGGCGGACGCACCATCAAGCACCTGTGGGAGCTGCACGACGGCGTCCGCGTCGAGAGCGTCCTCATGCGCTACAAGGAGCGCACCACCCTGTGCGTCTCCTCCCAGGCCGGTTGCGGCATGGCCTGCCCCTTCTGCGCCACCGGTCAGATGGGCCTGACCCGCAACCTGTCCACCGGGGAGATCGTGGAGCAGGTGCGCCACGCCGCCCAGGCCTCGGCCGCCGGGGAGCTGACCGGGGGACCGGCCCGACTGTCCAACGTGGTCTTCATGGGCATGGGTGAGCCGATGGTCAACTACAAGAACGTCGTCGGCGCCCTCCATCGGCTCATTGACCCGGCCCCGGAGGGCTTCGGCCTGTCGGCCCGCGGTATCACCGTCTCCACCGTGGGCCTCGTTCCCCTCATCCGCAGGCTCGCCGGTGAGGGGCTGCCGGTGACCCTGGCCGTCTCCCTGCACGCGCCTGACGACGAGCTGCGCGACGAGCTCATCCCCGTCAACTCCAAGTGGAAGGTCGGCGAGCTGCTCGACGCCGCCCACGACTACTTTCTGGCCACCGGCCGGCGCGTGTCCATCGAGTACGCGCTCATCAAGGACATGAACGACCACGCCTGGCGCGCCCAGCTGCTCGCTGACGAGCTCAACCGCAGGGACACCGGGTGGGCCCATGTCAACCCCATCCCGCTCAACCCCACTCCGGGGTCCATCTGGACCTGCTCGGAGGTTGCGGTTCAGGATATGTTCGTTGACACGCTCCGGCGTGCCGGAATTACCACGACAGTGCGAGACACTCGAGGCAGCGATATCGACGGTGCCTGCGGTCAGCTCGCGACCGAGGTACTCAACCAGGAGAGGGTCAAGACGACATGAGCGACATGTTCCCCAAGTCAGCGCTCCTGCGACCGGGCTACCGCCCCGAGCAGGTGGACCGCTACTTCGAGACGGCTCACGAGATCTATGACGCCGGCGAGCTCGACGAGATGGACTCCGAGGGCGTGCGCACTGTCGCCTTCGACGTCGTTCTGCGCGGCTACCAGCCCCAGGCCGTGGACGCGGCTCTCGACCGGCTCGAGGCCGCATTCCTCCAGCGCCGGCGCGCTGCCTTCGTGGCCAAGAAGGGCCGCCAGGCCTGGATGGATCAGGTCACCCAGCTCGCCACCACCCTCTACCCGCGTCTCCTGCGCCCGGCCGGCGAGCGCTTCGCTCCGGCCTCCGGGCAGGGGTATGACAAGACCGACGTCGACGCCCTCATGGACCGCATCGCCGGCTACTTCGACTCCGACACGACCCTGACCTCCAGCGAGGTGCGCGGAGCGGTCTTCCGTCGTGCCCGGGGCGGCAAGGCCTACGGGGAGCCCAGCGTCGACCGCTACCTGGCGCGCGTCGTCGAGGTCCTCCTGTCCGTCGAGTGAGTCGAGCCCGTCGAGCCCCGTCCTGAGGAAACCCACCGCCCCATGACCAGCCACGCACCACTGCCTTCCCCTACCCCAATCCCGCAGCGACTGGTTCTGCTCGGTTCCACCGGGTCGATCGGTACCCAGACCCTCGAGGTCCTCTCACGCCTGGGGGAGGTCGCTCCGCACGTGGCCGCCCTGGCCGCCGGCGGATCGCGCCTGGACCTCCTGGCCCGCCAGGCCATCGCCTGGGAGGTCCCTGTCCTGGCCGTCACCGGTGGGGGAGAGGATCTCTCCGACCGCCTGCGCCAGGCCCTGAGGGCCGCAGCCGCCCAGGCCGGCCGTCCCGACCCGGTCACCACCATTCTCACCGGCCCCGATGCCGCCACCACGGCGGTTGAGGTCGCCGGACTGGAACCTCACGACACGGTCGTCAACGGCATCACCGGCTCCGTGGGCCTGCTGCCCACGCTGGCCGCCCTGGGCAGCGGAGCCCGCCTGGCCCTGGCCAACAAGGAGTCCCTCGTCGTCGGGGGCGCCCTGGTTCGTCAAGCGCTCACCCGACCCGGCCAGATCGTTCCCGTGGACTCCGAGCACTCCGCCATCGCCCAGGCCCTGGCCTGCGGCCGTCACGAGAAGGGACTGACCAGTCCCGTCGTCAGCGGGCGCAGCGAGGTGAGACGGCTGGTCCTGACCGCCTCCGGCGGCCCCTTCCGCGGGCGCAGCCGCGCCGAGCTCACCGGGATCAGTGCCGCCGCCGCCCTCAAGCACCCCACCTGGGACATGGGGCCGGTGGTGACCATCAACTCCTCGACCCTCATCAACAAGGGACTCGAGCTCATCGAGGCCCACCTCCTGTTCGATATGGCACCCGAGCAGATCGACGTCGTCGTCCACCCCCAGTCCGTCATCCACTCCATGGTGGAGTTCACCGACGGCGCCACCATCGCCCAGGCCTCCCCGCCCGACATGCGCCTGCCCATCGCCCTGGGGCTGACCTGGCCCGAGCGCCCCGACCTGTCGGGCCTGGTGACTCCCAACGACTGGAGCGAACCGGTCAGCTGGACCTTCGAGCCGCTGGACGACGCCGCCTTCCCCGCCGTCGGCCTGGCCCGCAGCGCCGTGGCGGCCTCGGACACTCACCCGGCCGTGCTCAACGCGGCCAACGAGCAGGCCGTCGCCGCCTTCCTCGCCGGCGGCCTCGAGTGGCTGGACATCGTCGAGATCGATGCGGTCGTTGTTGGCGAGCACGAGGGTCTGACCTCCCCGAGCCTCGAAGACATCCTGGCCGCGGAGACCTGGGCGCGCACCCGCGCCGACGAGCTCATCGCGGCACGAAACGGAGGAGCGGACTCGTGAGCACCACCCTGGCCTACATCCTGGGCATCGTCATCCTCATCATCGGGATCGGTGTCTCGGTGGCCCTTCACGAGCTCGGGCACATGATCCCCGCCAAGAGGTTCGGCGTGAAGGTCCCCGAGTACTTCATCGGCTTCGGCCCGAGGATCTGGTCGGTCAAGCGCGGAGAGACCGAGTACGGCATCAAGGCCATCTGGCTGGGCGGCTACGTCAAGCTCGTCGGCATGCTGCCTCCCGCCAAGCCCGGCAGGCCGGACCGCAAGCGCAAGGACGGAAGCCTGGGCATGGTGGGGGAGGCGCGTGCCGAGGCCCTGGAGGAGATCCAGCCCGGGGAGGAGCACCGGGCCTTCTACCACCTCAGCGTCCCCAAGAAGCTCATCGTCATGGCCGGGGGAATCCTCACCAACCTGGTCCTGGGGATCGTGCTGCTGGCCGTGGCCATCGGCGTGGTCGGTATCCCCGGACGCACGACGACGCTGTCGACCGTGACACCCTGCGTCTCGTCCAACATCGACGCGGACGCCCCCTGCCAGGACTCCGACCCGACCGGCCCCGCCAGCGCCGCCGGTATCAGGGCCGGCGACAGGATCGTCTCGTGGGGCGGGGTGAAGGTCTCCTCCTGGGAGGAGCTTCAGGCCCGGATCGCCGCCGGAGGAACCAGCCCCACCCAGGTCGTCGTCGAGCGCGACGGAGCCGAGCGCACCGTGAGTGTCACCGCGGTCGAGGTCCAGCGCACCGTTCGCGACAGCCAGGGGGCCCCGGTCAAGGACGCCTCCGGGGCCGTGCGCACCCAGGCCCGTCCCTATGTCGGCATCTCCCCGTCGTTGGGAACCATTCCCCAGAGCCCCGGCAAGATCCCGGTTCTCATCGGGCAGGCCATCGGAGGGACGCTCAAGGCCATCGCCACCCTCCCGGTCGGCCTCTATCACGCCGTCCAGGCGGCGCTGGGCATCGAGCAGCGCAGCGTCGACAGCGGCGTCGTGGGCCTGGTGGGCATGGGGCGCATGGCCGGACAGGCCACCAGCGGCGGTGCTGCCGGAGGCGGGGAGGTCCCCCTGTCGATGAGGGTGAGCACCATGCTCATGCTTCTGGGCAGCCTCAACCTGGCGCTGTTCGCCTTCAACCTGGTGCCCCTGCTGCCCCTGGACGGCGGGCACGTGGCCGGGGCCTGCTGGGAGGGCATCCGGCGCTCGATCGCCAAGGTGCAGGGCAAGCCCGATCCGGGACCGGTGGACACGGCCAGGTTGCTGCCCGTCGGTCAGGTCGTCTTCGGTCTGCTCATCGTCATGGCCCTGGTCCTGGTGTGGGTGGACATCGCGGCGCCACTGTGACACCCGCAGGACCTGCGAGGGCGTGAGCAAACCGGTACCGGCGGGAGCGATGCCACACACCTGAGGTGCTGGGCCGAGCGGGGTGGGTGACATACTGGTCGGGTGACTGAAGCGATCGCTCTTGGCATCCCTACGATGCGTGCCCAGGCCCCGGTCCTGGCGCCGCGCAGACCGACCCGCAAGATCAAGGTCGGCAGCCTCAACGTCGGTGGGGACGCCCCCATCACCGTGCAGTCGATGACCACCACGAAGACCCACGACATCGGCGCCACCCTTCAGCAGATCGCCGAGCTGACGGCCTCGGGATGCGACATCGTCCGCGTGGCCTGCCCCACTGACAAGGACGCCGAGGCACTGCCGATCATCGCCAGGCAGTCGCGCATTCCCGTCATCGCGGACATCCACTTCAACCCCAAGTACGTCTTCGCCGCCATTGAGGCCGGCTGCGGCGCGGTGCGCGTCAACCCCGGCAACATCCGCAAGTTCGACGACCAGGTCGCCGACATCTGCAAGGCCGCCTCCGACGCTGGCGTCTCCCTGCGCATCGGTGTCAACGCCGGCTCCCTGGACAAGCGCCTGCTCAAGAAGTACGGCAAGGCCACCCCCGAGGCACTCGTGGAGTCCGCCACCTGGGAGGCCGGGCTCTTCGAGGAGAACGACTTCCACGACTTCAAGATCTCTGTCAAGCACCACGACGTCGTCACCATGGTGCAGGCCTACCGGCTCCTGTCGGAGGCCGGTCAGTGGCCCCTGCACCTGGGCGTGACCGAGGCCGGTCCCGCCTTCCAGGGAACCATCAAATCCTGCGCCGCCTTCGGCACCCTGCTCGCCGAGGGCATCGGTGACACCATCCGGGTCTCCCTGTCCGCGCCTCCGGTCGAGGAGGTCAAGGTGGGTACCAAGCTGCTGGAGTTCATGGGGTTGCGCCAGCGCCAGCTCGAGATCGTCTCCTGTCCCTCCTGCGGCCGGGCCCAGGTGGATGTGTGGACCCTGGCCGAGGAGGTGGAGGCCGGGCTCAAGAACATCACGGCACCGCTGCGCGTCGCCGTCATGGGCTGCGTCGTCAACGGCCCCGGTGAGGCCCGTGAGGCGGACCTGGGCTGCGCCTCGGGCAACGGCAAGGGGCAGATCTTCGTGCGCGGACAGGTCGTGGAGACCGTCCCCGAGGACCAGGTCGTCGAGACCCTTCTCAAGCACGCCGAGGCCATGGCCGCCGAGATGGCCGAGGAGCTCGGGGAGGAGGCCCTGGCCGGCACCAGCCCCATGGTCTCCGCAGCCGGCTGAGGACCGGTGAGGGCAGGGCGCGACGAGCGCCCGCCCGGGCCTGACGGGTATGAGCTTCCTGCGGCACCGTGATTCGAGACGCGCTCAGCGTCACGCCGACCGCCTGACACCGGTTCCCTCCGATCAGGTGTCGGGAGTCATGTCGCTGTGCGCGATCGACCCGGTCTGTGCCGTGAGCCTGGTCCAGCAGATGCAGCGCTGGTCCCGCTGGGGACGTGGTGACGTCGTCGCCCTCGGGGGACTGGCGCAGCCAGTCGCCGCGGCCTGGTCGGTCGGGTCCCTCATGCCCTTCGGTCTGGCCGGCCGCCCCGAGCACGGTGTGCGAGCAGCGGATGCCGGTGAGATCTGGGCGCTGGCCGAGCACTGCAGACCTCGTCTGTCCAGGCACGGTTCCGTCTGTGGGCCGGCCCGGGACGTCGCGGCGATCTGGGGTGCGCTCAGCGAGCAGGGGGTGCGTGCCCGCCAGGAGCGCTGGAGGCAGCCGGTCCTCGCCGCGCCCCACGCGCATTCGGGGCTGGGTAGCGTGCGCCGGCCCCGTCACCCGTCCCTGTCCTGGGTGGGGCAGGCGGTCCGTCCAGCGCAGCCCAGTGAGACGGAGATGGTCCTTCCGGCCTCGGTGGACATGTTCATCGGCGAGCTCGGTTACGACCCCACCACCGATGGTCCCGGATACAGGCGCCACGTCGGCTGGCTCATTGAGCAGCGGCGCAGCTACGTCGTCCTCGACGACGGCGCAGGTGGGCCGGCCCAACCCGGATCGCCCCGAGCCGTGGCCTTCAAGGCCGACGTCGGCGCCCTGTGGCACTCCCCGGACGGCGGCATCGCCCAGCTGACCGGCGTGTGGACCCGCCCCGACCTGCGTGGCCGGGGAGTCGGGGCGGCGGCCCTGGCCGGTGTGGTGGACGCCGTGCGTCGGGACCTTGTCGGTGCCGACGGTGTCGTGAGCCTCTATGTCAACGACTACAACGCCCCCGCCATGGCGCTCTACCGCTCCCTGGGCTTCGAGCAGGTGGGCCTGTTCGCCACGGTGCTGCTGTGAGCGTTCCACAGACGGGCGTCCACCGGTGAGGTGGGACGTGGCCGGCGCTCTGCGTTGGGGTGAGGGCGTCATACCCCGTAGGATCGCCCCCGTGCTGCACAGACTCTCCACCTCCTTCATTCGAACCCTGCGCGAGGACCCGGCCGACGCCGAGGTCGCCAGCCACCGGCTGCTCGTACGTGCCTGCTACGTCCGCCGGGCCGCCCCCGGGGTGTACACCTGGTTGCCGCTGGGCCTGCGGACGCTGCGCAAGATCGAGGACATCGTGCGCCAGGAGATGGACGCCATGGGCGGCCAGGAGGTCCACTTCCCGGCTCTTCTGCCGGCCGAGCCCTATCAGGCCACCGGGCGCTGGGACGACTACGGCCCCACCCTGTTCAAGCTCCGTGACCGCAAGGACGGGGACTACCTGCTGGCACCCACCCACGAGGAGATGTTCACCCTCGCGGTCAAGGACCTCTACTCCTCCTACAAGGACCTGCCGGCCATCGTCTACCAGATCCAGACCAAGTACCGTGACGAGGCCCGCCCCCGGGCAGGCATCATCCGCGGCCGCGAGTTCGTCATGAAGGACTCCTACTCCTTCGACATCGACGACGAGGGTCTGGCCGCCGCCTACCAGGCGCACCGGGACACCTATGAGCGGATCTTCACCCGTCTGGGTCTGGACTACGTCATCGTCAACGCGATGGCCGGCGCTATGGGCGGGTCGCACTCCGAGGAGTTCCTCTACCCCTGCGAGATCGGTGAGGACACCTTCGTGCGCTCCTCAAGCGGCTACGCGGCCAACGCCGAGGCCGTCACCACCGTGGTCCCCGAGACCGTGGACGCCTCCGGGGTCGGCCCGGCGCGCGTGGTGGACACCCCCGACACCCCCACCATCGACTCCCTGGTCGAGCTGTGCAACGAGGCCTACCCGCGCTCCGACGGGCGGGCCTGGACGGCCGCCGACACCCTCAAGAACATCGTCGTCACCCTCACCCACCCCGGCGGTGAGCGTGAGCTGCTGGTCGTCGGTGTGCCCTGGGGACCGCGACGTCGACATGAAGCGTCTGGAGGCCGCCGTCGCCCCTGCTGAGGTCGAGATGGCCGGCGACACCGACTTCGAGACCCACCCCGAGCTCGTGCGCGGCTACATCGGCCCCACAGCCATCGGCCCGAACTCCCCGCTGCGGCGCGTGGAGAGGCTCGACGACGGCACCGAGGTCCTCACCGGCTCCGTGCGCTACCTCGTCGACCCCCGGATCGTGGAGGGGACCAGCTGGGTCACCGGCGCCAACACCGACAAGAAGCACGTCCTCGACCTGGTCATGGGCCGCGACTTCATCGCCGACGGCACCATCGAGGCCGCCGAGGTCCGTGAGGGCGACCCCGCCCCCGACGGCTCCGGCCCGCTCCACCTGGCCCGCGGCATCGAGATCGGTCACATCTTCGAGCTGGGACGCAAGTACTCCCAGGCCCTGGGACTGAGCGTCCTGGACGAGAACGGCAAGGCCCGCGTGGTCACCATGGGCTCCTACGGCATCGGCGTCAGCCGCGTCATGGCAGCCTTGGCCGAGGCCAATCACGACGACAGGGGACTCACCTGGCCCGTCCAGATCGCCCCCTACCATGTGCAGGTCCTGGCCACTGGCAAGGACCAGGCCGTCTTCGACGTCGCCGGGCAGATCGCCTCGTCCCTGGACGCCGACGGCGTCGAGGTCCTTTACGACGACCGCCGCAAGGTCTCCGCCGGCGTGAAGTTCGCCGACGCCGAGCTCCTCGGCCTGCCCTACACGGTTGTCGTCGGCCGGGACCTGGCCAGAGAGGGGACCGTGGAGATTCGCGACCGCCGCACCGGCGAGCACCGCTCCGTGCCTGCCGATGCCGCCGCGACCGAGCTCAGCGCCACCGTCCGCGCCGCTCTGGAGACTGCCCGTCGCTGAGCGGCATGGAAGCGCTCAGTCCTCCAGCCAGCGTCTGGTACGGCGCAGGCTGACTCGCCCGGTGGGACCACCGCTGCCGAGACAGGACAGGAGTGCTGCTGCGTCGTCAGCGTCACGGACCAGACGGAGGCGGCACGGTCCCACCCACACGGACCATGCGCGGGCAAAGGCGTGCATGTCGGCTCGTGAGCGAGCCAAGGCCGTTGGAACCGCGAGGAAGATACTGTTATCGCGGTTCCAAGCGCCTAGTGACAGCAACCTTCCCAGAAGGCGCCGCGGCCCGCTCAGTGGTCGCTCCGCATGGCCCTGCGCCCATGTGGCGGTGGCTACCTCGAGGATGAATCGAGGACGACGCTCCGGGGCGCTCAGAAGTTCTTCCACGATGCCCGCGAAACGTGCACTCCGGGTGGCCTCCGCCCCGTCCAGGCCGATGAGTACGGTACGAGTCGATCCACCGGCCGAGTCTGCTTGAGACTCGCGAACCACGAGGCGCGGGAGGTCCCCCTCGGAGGAATCGTTGTCGGCAGTGAGCCCGTCTCGTGAGAGGACGACATCGAGGACGGCCCGGGCGGCGCCGCTCCAGAAGGCGGTGGGCCGTCCCCGACGCAGAAGGTCCGCCGCGCTCGTGATCTCCACCGCCTCCAGCACCCGGCCGTGGTTGCGACGCGAGGCCCTATCGCCCGCCGGGCCCGAGGCGAGCCAGCGGTGCGCCTCCAGGTCACGATCAAGGCCGGCCGTCGTGACTGCGTTGAGCGCCTCGATGTCCTGCGGAACAGCCCCGCCCGCGACAGCGTCGAGCCTGTTGCACTGAGCGGGTGTGAGCATTGCTCGCAGACCCGTCTCAATGACGGGCGTGGCTGCCGCTATCGCCGGGTCGAGGGGAACCTCGTCGGGCCGCACCACCGACCAGAGGTGCTCGGCCCTGCGACGCAGTCGGTTCAGGTCCGCACCGGAGTGCAGACGGGGATGCTCCGGTAGAAGACATGTGACGGACCAGTTGTGAGCGGTCTTACCGGCCCAGGTCGGGTCCAGACGGGTGGTGCGCCCGTACAGCTGCTGCGTCGCAGTTGAGGTCGTCGCCGTCGTCAGTCGATGAGCGTGTTCACGGCGGGGCAGTCCCACCCCTCGCCGAGCAGTCCTCGGGTGCCTACCACGAGTCGTACCTCCCCGGCAGCGACCAACTCACTGACGGCCAGTACTAGCTCGGCGCCGCCGACTCCCCTCCCGGTCACCGACAGCATCCAACCATCATCGGTGGCCGGCAGCTCGAGACCGGTGCACCGGCGCAACCGATCCAACAGTGAGTTCTCCCCGCTGGCCAGGCCGAGCCGGGAGCTGGTGAGCAGCACCGGGTGCAAGGAGCGCAGATCTGCATCACTCAGCAGCGTGCTCATGCAGCGCACCGCGCCTCCCGGAGGGCCGGGACGTGAGGTCGGGAGAAGGATGTCCAGCGCCCGATGATGAGCAGAGCGCTCGGCCGCATCGGTGACGACCACGGCCCGCATACGTTCGCCGATGGAGTCGAGCTCGTGACGCAGGATGTCGATGACGGCCGTGTCCTTGGCCCTCGATGCGGCAGTGATGGTATCCACCGGGGATCGTCCCGCCCGGATGCCGGAATCGGTCAGGTACAGGCCGAAACCTCTCAGCAGCTCGCGCGTGGACTCCCAGTCCCGCCGGCGCTCGGGCACTGCCAGGAGCCGGTCATGAGCGTACCGACCCAGGAGCCTGAGCTCATCGTCAAGATCGAGCAGCTCGAGCTCGGGCAGGAGCGGAACAACCCGGGTGCTCAGAGCCGTGGCCCGGTAGCTGCCTATTCTCTGCAGCAGCGCGGCCGCGGACGCGGCCAGTGTCGGATCGGCGTCGAAACCCGCAACGATCCGACGCACCAGTTCGTCATCCCCAGGAGGCCTAGTCGCTGCAGAGGCACGGTCACCATCCGCTCTGCGGGTACGAGGGGTGGTTCCAGCCCGCCCCCGTCACCGAGTGCGGTGGTCGGAGCGGGTGGGGCGACGACTTCTAGCAGGTAGTCGACGCCGTCAGGGCTCAGCAGCAGCTCGTCTATCCGGTGATGAAGCTCTTCTCCGGCGGTGGTCAGGAACTCCGTTTCCTCCGGGGACGGGAGCGTGAACCAGGCCAGCTGACGACATGGGGCGAGATGACCGGCGCGGATGACGGCAGGAACCGGAATCTCGGCGTCGACGTCGCCCAGGAGCGCACGATAGCGCCGGGATGACCCGGTCCTCGTCCGAAGGTCCAGTGGCCGTCAGGCCGATGAGAGTGGGAGACAGGCCCGCTCGCCTCAGGCGCCGTGCGAGGTAGTGGACGACGACGGCCCAGTGGGCCCTCAGATGGTGGCACTCGTCGAGGATGATGGTGGTGACACCCGCTTCGATGAGTGTGTCCAGACGTGCCTGGGCACCAGGTCCCAGAAGAGAGGCGACGGCGGCGTCGTCGAGCTCATCGACCTGGCGGCGGATGATGGCGGTGCGTGAACGGATCCCGCGGGTGTAGGCCCTGGGGTTGTCGGCCTCCAGCCGCCTCAACCACGCCTCGGCGCTCACGGCGCTTCGTCCGTCAGCAGTGAGCTCAGTGACCCAGCGCGAGCGGGCCGCTTCGTTCCAGGCGGGGGAGGAGTCGACGACGGCCAGAGACTGATAGGTCAGAACCGTCAGGTCGGCGCACTCTGCCACCTGCTCCAGACGCGCGCTCGGCAGGCGGGCGTTGACCGAGTCGGTGACCGAAGAGGAGCCGGAGGCGGGGGAGGTGTAGAGCTTCTGCGCTTGATGGATCCACTGGGCCCTGATGACCGTGGTGGGTGCTAGGACGAGCGCACGACGGCCGTTGCGTACGGCCAGCTCCAGCCCCACGAGAGTCTTACCTGCTCCCGGCGGTGCGAGCAGGTGCAACGTGGAGCCGTCGTCGGGGTGGAGCCGATCAAGCACTTCCTGCTGGTAATCGCGTAGCGGTACCTGACGTGCCCACCGGTGCAGCGGGCGCTGCGCGGTGGCGGCGGCTGCGCTCCTCATGTCTCACCTCGGGACCGTGTTCGCCTGGATGCTGGGCCCGGATGTCGGCTTGGATGTCGGCTTGGAAGTCGGCCAGGCGCTCCTCGGTCTCCTGCTGCTCAACCACGTGCTCGTGGGCCGGGTTGAAGACGTTGTCGATGGGACCCAGGAGGGCGCCACGTGGGTCGCGCTTGGAGCGCCGCCAGTAGATCCAGCCACGGCGTTCCATCCACAAGAAGAGCTGGTCCACGGCCGCCAGGGCGGCCATGAGGACCAGGACCGTTACGAGGAGACGCACGTCAGGCGGCGTAGCCGGGCAGGGAGGAGAAGTCCGTGCCCCAGGCGGTGGCGCGCCGGGCGGCGTCGACCGCCCCAGTGACGGCCGCTTCGCGGGCCGGACTGGAGGCCTTGGCGGAACCGGCCTCCTGCACCTCTCCGGAGACGATGTTGGACCACACCTGCCGGGCCCAGAGCACCTGGGTGCTGACGTTGGGATCGGTGGACTCGGTCGGGGCGACGTAGGCGCTCAGCCGCTTGTCCTCAGTGCCCGCGGCCACCGCGGCATTGACGACGGAGGTGGCGACCTTGGAGTCGGCAATCGCCTGGGTGCGCTGAGGGTCGTCGCTGCGCGCCGCGAGCTCCTCCATGGCGTACCGGGCCGCGTCGTAGGAGGTCAGCAGACCGGAACTGATCTTGCTGCCCTGCGCGACCTCCACCCGTGGCGTGTCCGCCGAGCTCGGTGGCGCGAAGAGGTCGTGCTGGAGACTCCAGGCCACTGTCAGCGAGGTGAAGAGCCGTGCGTCCTGCTCCGAGGTCGCGGTGATCGCCGCCCTGCGGGCCAGTGTCGATCCATCGGCCAGGGCCGTGGCCAGGTCTTGCACGGAGGCGCCCGCCGAGGCCGACGGCACCGGAGCAACTGTGGGGTAGGAGGATGGCACCTGCGTGGGCCATGGCTGCCATACTCCGCCCAGGGTCTCGAGCTGAGCGTCAGCCGTCTGCTTCACTCCCTCGGCCAGGGGAGCGGTGGTGGAGTCCACGCCGCCGGACTGTGCGACCACACCGGCGGTGGAGGAGATGAGCGCGGCCTGCCTGGCCAGGCCGTCACGAGTGGTCTCGGCCGCCGAGGCCGACGGCAGGGACGCCGGCGACCCCTTCCCCAGGCGCAGTCCGCAACCGCCCAGTGCCGCAGTCAGAGCCGTTCCCACCGCAAGCACTGCGGTGCGGCGCGTCAGGCCGTGGCCCGCCGCGCCAATGTCGCCACTGGTACGGGGACCGGCACCGACTCGGTCACCGTAGGGTGACGGAATGCCGTTCAGCTGGGTGGGGAGGGGAGTGCGGCGAGTGTTCACCGGGGAATCCTCCCACAGACGGCAGTAGCATGACCCCGACCTCGACCACCTCGATCATGTCGACCACGTCCGCCCGAGCCTCGGCTCGGGCCAGCACGGGAGGAAGAACGACCATGGCAGCCCATGATCCGCGTCAGGATCCGCGCAAGCGCGCTGACGCTCTGGCCCGCAGTCTCACTGACCTGCTCGTCCCCGTCGTCAACGATGCCGGGCTTCATCTCGAGGGCGTGGAGACCACCCGTGCGGGCAAGTACTCAGTCGTGCGCGTCCTCGTGGACCTGGTTGACGGTCCCGGAGACCTCGATCTCGACTCCTTGGGGCCCGTGACGGCGGCCGTCTCCCAGGCCCTCGATGAGGCCGACCCCGTCAAGGGGCAGTACACCCTCGAGGTCTCCACCCCCGGAGCCGAGCGGGAGCTGACCACCCTGCGTCACTTCAGGCGTGCCGTTGGTCATAGTGTCCGGGTGCGCACGGCCGATGACGAGCTCACCGGCGTCGTCACCGCGGCTGATGGGGACGGCGATGCCAGTGAGCACAACGGCGGCATGGTCAGGATCAAGGTCGATGGCGTTGAGGACCGTATCGCCCTTGGGGACATCACAGAGGCACGGATGGTGGTGGCCGGGCTCTAGGGCCGGGCAACAGGCCGAAGGTCTATAAGATGCTCCCCGCGGATAGTGACCGGGAATAATGTATGTCCTGATAACTGATAGGTTGACGGACCGGCCCGGAACGATGTGATGGACCATCCGGCCCGTCACGGGCTACCGTCGACGGGAACCCAGTGCACACCCGCTCAGCGGACCAGAGAGGACCCAAGGACCCATGGACATCAATATGCCGGAGCTGCGAGGCGCTGCCGACGAGCTCGGCATTGACCTGGACAACCTGCTGCCCGCTATCGAGGACGCCATCCTGGGGGCCTACTCCAAGGTTCCCGGTGCCATCCGGGGTGCCCACGTCGAGATCGACCGCCGCACTGGGCACATGAGCGTTCTGGCCCCGGAGGTCGATGATGACGACCAGCCCACGGGGGAGTACTTCGACGACACCCCCGACGACTTCGGTCGCATCGCCCAGGCCACGGCCCGCAGCGTCATCGTCCAGCGCATCCAGGACCGCCGTGACTTCGAGGTCCTGGGTGCCTTCAAGGACAAGACCGGCGAGCTGATCTCCGGCACCGTGGAGCAGGGACGCGACCCCCGCATCGTCTACGTGCGCCTGGACGAGGAGCACGAGGGCATCATGCCTCCCCACGAGCAGGTCCCCGCTGAGCGCTACCGCCACGGCGACCGCGTGCGCGCCTACGTCACCGACGTCTCACGCGGCACCCGCGGGGCGCAGATCATCCTGTCGCGCACCCATCCCGGTCTGGTCCGCAAGCTCTTCGAGCGCGAGGTTCCTGAGATCTCCTCGGGCGACGTCGAGATCGTCTCCGTCGCCCGAGAGGCCGGTCACCGCACCAAGATGGCCGTGCGCTCCAAGGTCCGTGGCGTCAACGCCAAGGGGGCCTGCATCGGCCCCATGGGGCAGCGGGTGCGTGCGGTCATGACCGAGCTCGGTGGAGAGAAGATCGACATCGTGGACTACTCGGAGGATCCTGCGCGCTTCATCGCCAACGCCCTGTCGCCGGCCCGGGTGGCCGCCGTGGGCGTCATCGACGCCGAGGAGCGCACCGCTCGCGCCATCGTCCCCGACTTCCAGCTCTCCCTGGCCATCGGCAAGGAGGGGCAGAACGCCCGTTTGGCCGCCCGCCTGACCGGGTGGAAGATCGACATCCACGCCGATGCCGAGTCCGGTGAGATCACCCCCGGTCAGGGCTCCCAGTCCGACGACGTGACAGGTCCCTCAGAGCTGGGCGACTGAACCGCCCTGCGGGGCGATGTAGACTTTCCGGCGGACCTTTGCGGGTCCTGCGCCGGGATCTCCCGGCCGCGGTGCCCGCGTCAGCGGTTGCAGAGCAGCGGAAGGACACCGACGGACGGTGGTCACCATCCCCCACGTGCCCGAGCGCACCTGTATCGGCTGTCGACAAAGGGCCCCGCGGACGCAGCTGCTGCGTCTCGTACTGACGCCGAGCGGTGAGCTCGACGTCGATGCCCGGGCCGTCAGACCCGGGCGCGGCGCCTGGATCCACCCGGATCCGGTGTGCCTCGACCTCGCTGAGCGACGACGCGCCGCTCCACGCGCCCTGCGCACCGGCGGACCACTCGATGTGGCCCGGGTGCGCGGGTTCCTGGAGCGGGGAGTGGTCAACGACGGCGAGGCTCCCGCTGCCCGACCGGGTGAGCGGACCACCGATAGCGAAGGCGGGTAGGAAGCCGATGGGCACCCGATGAGTACCCAGCGATGAGCTGCCTCTAGAAGCACCCACCCCTGTCCGGGGTGGGAAACCGGACAGGAGTAATGTGGCTAAACCACGCGTTCATGAGCTCGCTAAAGAGCTCGACCCCACTGGCAAGAAGGTCACCTCGAAGGTGATCCTGGCCTGGCTCAAGGACCAGGGAGAGTTCGTCAAGGCGGCCTCCTCCGCCGTTGAGCCCCCCGTCGCTCGCCGGGTTCGTGAGCACTTCGCCGCCCAGGTGCAGGAAGCGCCGGCGGACACTGCGGTCGACAAGCCGGCCAAGACTGCCTCTCAGGCCCCCAAGCCCTCCAAGGGTGCTCCCAAGCCAGGAGCTCAGGCTGCCAAGCCGGGACCCGCCGGTGCTCAGGACCGGGCTCCGAGCCCCGCTGCCAAGCCGGCCGCCCCCAAACCGGGTACCGGCGCTCCCAAGCCAGGTGCTCAGGCCGCCAAGCCGAGTGGCGGAACCCAGGCTCCGGCGGCTGCCGACAAGCCGGCGCCCCAGAAAGGCGCCGCCGGCGACGCGCCCAAGGCCCCCAAGCCCGGAGCCGGCGCTTCCAAGCCAGCAGGTGCAGCCCCCGGCGCGCCGACGCCCGGCTCGCGTCGTAGCGCCCCGACGCCGGGGCCGCGTCCCGGGGCGCCGCGTCCTGGCAACAACCCCTTCGCCGCCTCCCAGGGCATGCCCCGTCAGGGTGGCCAGGGAGGCCGAGGCGGCCAGCGCTCGGGCCAGTCGCGCTCGGGTGCGCCGCGTCCTGGCAACAACCCCTTCGCCGCCTCCCAGGGACATGCCTCGCCCGGGCGGCTCGGGCGGTCCCCGTCCTCAGGGCGGCCCGCGCCCCGGTGGCCCCCGTCCTCAGGGCGGTGCACGGTCTCAGGGAGCCGGTCGTTCCGGTGCCCCGCGTCCGGGTGGTCCGCGTCCCAACCCGGGCATGATGCCCGGCCAGTCCTCCATCGGCCGCCCCGGCGCTCCGGCGCGTGGCGGTGCCGGCGGCGGAGGCCGCGGCTCGCGTCCCGGTGGTGGCGGCCGTCCCGGAGGCGGCGGCCGTCCCGGTGGCGGCTTCGGCGGACCCCGCGGTGGTCGTGGTGGTCGCGGTTCCACCCAGGGCGCCTTCGGTCGTGGCGGCGGCGCTCCGCGGGGACGCAAGTCCAAGCGGGCCAAGCGTCAGGAGTTCGAGCAGCAGAGCGCGCCGTCGATCGGCGGTGTCATCGTCCCACGAGGTGACGGCTCCACCCCGGTGCGCGTGCGCCAGGGGGCCACTCTCACGGATCTGGCCGAGAAGATCAACGCCAACCCCGCGGCCCTGGTGACCGTCCTGTTCCATCTCGGTGAGATGGCCACGGCCACCCAGTCCCTCGACGAGGACACCTTCGCCCTCCTGGGCGCCGAGCTGGGCTACAACGTCCAGATCGTCTCGCCCGAGGACGAGGACCGCGAGCTCCTGGAGTCCTTCGACATCGACCTCGAGCCCGACGAGGACGACGCCAACCTCATGCCCCGGCCCCCGGTGGTCACGGTCATGGGCCACGTCGACCACGGTAAGACCAAGCTGCTGGACGCCATCCGCTCCACCGACGTCGTCGCCGGGGAGGCCGGGGGCATCACCCAGTCCATCGGCGCCTACCAGGTGCGCGTCAACCTGAACGACGAGGAGCGTCCGATCACCTTCATCGACACCCCCGGTCACGAGGCCTTCACGGCCATGCGTGCCCGTGGTGCCGAGGTGACCGACATCGCCATCCTTGTCGTGGCCGCCGATGACGGCGTCATGCCCCAGACCGTCGAGGCCCTCAACCACGCCCAGGCGGCCAACGTGCCGATCGTCGTGGCGGTCAACAAGATCGACAAGGAGGGCGCCAACCCGGACAAGATCCGTGGCCAGCTCACCGAGTACGGCCTGGTCCCCGAGGAGTACGGCGGCGAGACGATGTTCGTGGACATCTCCGCCAAGCAGCGTCTCCACATCGACGAGCTCCTCGAGGCCGTCCTGCTCACCGCGGACGCCGCCCTGGATCTGCGGGCCAACCCGGAGACCGAGGCCCGCGGCGTCACCATCGAGGCCAAGCTCGATAAGGGACGCGGCGCCGTGAGCACCATCCTGGTCGAGCGTGGCACGTTGCGGGTCGGGGACCCGATCGTGGCCGGAAGCGCCTACGGGCGTGTGCGCGCCATGTTCAACGAGCACGGGGAGAACCTCACTGAGGCCGGGCCCGCCCGTCCGGCCCTGGTCCTGGGGCTGACCAACGTGCCCAGCGCCGGTGACTCCTTCATCGTCGCCCCCGACGACCGCACGGCCCGACAGATCGCCGACAAGCGTGAGGCCGCCGAGCGCGCCGCCATGCTGGCCAAGCGTCGCAAGCGGGTCTCCCTGGAGAACCTCACCGACGTCCTCAAGGAGGGCAAGGTCGACACCCTCAACCTCATCCTCAAGGGCGACAGCTCGGGTGCGGTCGAGGCCCTGGAGGACTCCCTGCTCAAGATCGACGTCGGCGAGGAGGTCGCTCTGCGCGTCATCCACCGGGGCGTGGGTGCCATCACGCAGAACGACGTCAACCTGGCCACGGTGGACTCCGCCGTCATCATCGGCTTCAACGTCCGGCCCGCCGAGCGCGTCTCGGAGATCGCCGACCGCGAGGGCGTCGACATGAAGTTCTACTCGGTCATCTACAACGCGATCGAGGACGTCGAGGCCTCCATGAAGGGCATGCTCAAGCCCGTCTACGAGGAGGTCGAGCTCGGTACGGCCGAGATCCGGCAGATCTTCCGCTCCTCGAAGTTCGGCTCCATCGCCGGTTCCATTGTCCGCTCGGGCATCATCAAGCGGGGGCACCAAGGCCCGCCTGGTGCGCGACGGCGTCGTCATCAACGGCGATCTGTCCATTGAGACGCTGCGCCGCGAGAAGGACGACGTCACCGAGGTCCGCGAGGGCTACGAGTGCGGTATCAACCTGGGGTACAAGGACATCGCCGAGGGCGACGTCATCGAGACCTGGGAGATGCGCGAGAAGCCTCGCGACTGAGCGTGACGGCGTTCATAGACCGCGTTCATAGATGGTGGCCGGCCACCCCACTGGGGTGGCCGGCCACCATCATCAGCGACGGACGCACGTCGGCCGCCTCGTGTGAGCCTGACCGAGTGCCGTGAGGCCGTCAGATGCGCGCGTTGACATCCTGGTACCCGGAGTCCTCGCGGGTCCCGCCCATACCGTCACCGACCTCGCTGTAGTGACGGATCAACGTCACTGACCGGACCCACTTGATCATCTTGTACCCGTGGCTCGTCTCGCAGCGCAGGCGCAGCGGAGCGCCGAACATGCCCGACAGCGGCTCGTCATTGCGGTCCCAGGCCAGGATCGTGTCGTCCTCAAGGGCCATGTCCAGGGGCAGGCACGTGTAGTACGGCTCGACCGGGCGCCCGTCGTGCATGTGCTGGGCCATCCCGAAGGACTCGAACATCACCCATTCGGCCTCGGGATCGATCTGACCGACCTGCCCGAGCAGGTCCCGCACACGGATCCCCGTCCACTTGGCGATTCCCGTCCAGCCCTGCATACAGGTGTGCATAGTGATCTGGGACTGGCTGGAGATCGCCTTGAGCTCTGCGAGGGAGAAGGATGCCGGTGCTGAGACCATACCGCCCACCTCGAGGCGGAAGTCGGCGAAGTCATTAGCCGCCAGCTCCTGGTACTCCGGGGACTCCTCTCGAGAGGGGGTGCGGGTGTTGACCCAGTGGAACTTGGAGATGTCCTTCTCCGTCCACGGTTTCCTGGCCGCTTGCTGCGACTTGAAACGGTCGACCGTGACGCGGCGGATCCCACGCGTGGCGTCCCACAGGATCCGCTGGCTGCGGCGAGTGTCCGTCAGCGTCCAGTACGACATGGCGATCCACAGCGCCACAACGACGACGACCGTTCCGATCACGGTGACGTAGGCCTGACCCACCCGGTTGGGGTCGTAGTAGCCGAAGACGATGTGGGTGAGGTTGTGGGGGGCGTGCACGATGAACACCAGACCCACGTGGACGATGGCGAAGCCCAGGTAGACGAACATGCCGATCAGGTGCAGGGAGCGGGCAGCCTGGCGGCCACCGAACATCTTGGCGTACCAGGGGAAGCGCCCCACGAGGGCGGGGGACATGACCGGCCCCGTCACGATCATCAGCGGGGCGGCGATGAAAACGATGAAGAAGTACCCGAGCTGCTGAAGGCTGTCGTAGGGGGGTGAAGTCGCACAAGGACGGGGTGCGCAGGTGTGCGTAGGTCAGCAGGGAGTCCCAGGCGTCGGGCAGGATCTGCCACGTGGTTGGAACCAGGCGCTGCCACGCCCCGGTACCCACGAGGAAGGCGACGTACACGATGCCGTTGAGCAGCCAGAAGCTGGTGGCTATTCCGTGCCAGGCACGACCCAGCCCGATCTTGGCCCGACCGGGCAGGGACACTAAGGGGGGAGAGGTCTCGCTGGTCGTCCCGGGCGGTGAAGGCGCCCTCCTCGAGGGGCACCTTGTCCTTGGTGAACCGGATCCACTCGGAGCCGGGTTCGCACTGGTCTTTGAAGTAGAAGCGTGGGTGCGAGGCGATGATCTCGATACCGGAGCGGATGAGAACGCCCATGAGGAGGAAGTTGATGAAGTGGGTGACGCGCAGCCACAGTGGGAAGGTCTCAGTATCGACGCACTGCTGGGCGACGTCGTTGGCGGTCTGGGCGGCAAGGGGCAGGAGGGACATCATCGTGCCTTACGAACGGGGTGACAAACTTTCCGTATAAATCATTGTACTGCTGTTTCTCAGTTCTATGTAGGGTGTGGTGACAAGATGTCGCGATCAAGGGTTCGACGTGACGGAACAGAACTTAAGTCAACCTTCCTTAAATAGGAAACATATTGGTATTTAAAATATGTGACACCCTGGCTGTCGCGTCATTCCACGTGTTGAATACCAACGGAGAGAATCTAATGAAATGGGACCGATCAGTCGTTATATCGACGGAGAGCTCCCGGATCGTTCCTCCTCTCGACCCTGCACGGCTTGTACGGTGGTTGTGACGACGCGGAAGACGTCCGCCGTCTCCTGAGATACACGGAGGTAATCTCATGTCATCCGCTGCCACGACTGAGGGGGCGGTCTCCCGGCGCGCTCGCCTCATCGGCAAGGGGTGGATCCAGGGCGTCGCCCTGGTCATGCTCTTCGGGTTCACCGTCATGGGCCTGCTGGCCTATCGCACCTATACCAACTCCATGCCTCAGCCACAGAAGGTGGTCACTGAGAGCGGCGAGACCGTCTTCACGACGCAGGACATCACCGAGGGGCAGAAGCTCTTCCAGGCCAGAGGGCTCATGGAGTACGGCTCCATCCTGGGGCACGGCGGCTACCTCGGTCCTGACTTCACTGCCGAGTACCTCCGTATGGAGGCCACGAGCGTCAAGGAGCAGCTCGCCGCCCAGGGGGGTTGCCAACCCGGCGGACGCCACCAAGGAGATGATGCGGACCAACCGCTATGACCCCTCCACGGGAACCCTGGTGTGGACCGATGAGCAGGTCAAGGCCTACAACGAGGCGGTCAGCCACTACACCACGATGTTCGGGCCCGAAGCCCACAGTCACGGTCTCAAGCCGGATCTCATCACCGATCCCGTCCAGGTCAAGCAGTGACGGCCTTCTTCGGCTGGACCGCCTGGGGCTCGTCCGCGCAGCGCCCGGGGCACGACTACTCGTACACGAATAACTGGCCTGCCGAGTCCCTGGTAGGTAACGCGCCCACCGGCGACCTCATGATCTGGTCGGTCCTGTCGCTGATCGTCCTCATTGGTGGAACCGGGGTCATGTTCGCCATCTACGGCCGCTGGAGCCAGAAGATCGGCTGGCACTCCGAGGAGGCCCCGGCGCTGTCCTTCCGACAACCTGAGGAGATCGGGCTGACCAAGTCGCAGAGGGTGGTTGCGTGGTACGTCTTCACCATTGCCGCCCTGTTCCTCGTTCAGACGCTCCTGGGAGCCCTGGCCGAGCACTACCGGGCCGATGTGCTGTCGTTCTTCGGCTTCGACCTGGGCCGGCTCCTGCCCTTCTCCCTGGCCCGCACCTGGCACGTCCAGCTCTCCTTGTTCTGGACGGCCATCGGGCTGCTGGCTGCCGGCCTGTTCCTGACCCCGTTCATCGCCAGGCGCGAGCCGAAGAAGCAGCACGTGCTGGTGTGGATCCTGTTCATCGCGGCCACGGTCGTCGTCGTCCTGTCCTGCCTGGCGGAGGGGGCCAGCCAGCACGGCCTGAGCTGGGCCAAGGGGCCGCTGTTCGCCCAGCAGTGGGAGTATCTCGACCTCCCCTTCGTCTTCCAGGTGCTGCTGACCCTGGCCCTGTTCGTCTGGGTATTCATCATCTGGCGCGCCATGCGCTCGCGCCTGAGGAACGAGCACGTGGCGAACATGCCCTGGCTGTTCATGTTCGCCGCCCTGGCGATCCCCGCCTTCTATGCCGTGGGGATGATGGCGCGCACCGGTACCCATGTCACTGTCGCCGAGTTCTGGCGCTTCTGGGTGGTGCACCTGTGGGTCGAGGACTTCCTCGAGCTGTTCACCACCGTCATGGTCGCCTACGTGTTCGTCCTCCTGGGCGTGGTCCGGGAGAGGATCGCACTGGGCATCATCTTCATGGACATCATCCTGTACTCCGCCGGAGGCGTCATCGGCACCATGCACCACCTCTACTTCTCCGGCACGCCGGTGGAGCACATGGCTTTGGGTGCCTTCTTCTCAGCGGCCGAGGTGATCCCCCTGACCTTCCTGACGGTGGAGGCCTGGGCCTTCATGCAGCTGGGCGCCAACCGCCACGGCAAGGAGGCTGGCCCCTTCCCGCACCGCTGGGCCGTCATGTTCCTCATGGCTGTCGGCTTCTGGAACTTCCTGGGCGCCGGTGTCTTCGGTTTCCTGGTCAACCTGCCCATCGTGTCCTACTACGAGATCGGGACCGCGTTGACGGCCAACCACGCCCACGCCTCCATGATGGGCGTCTACGGCTTCATGGCGCTGGCGCTGGGGATGTTCGCCCTGCGCTACCTGGTGCCGGCCGACAAGTGGCCCGAGAAGCTCGCCAAGACCTCCTTCTGGAGCCTCAACATCGGCCTGGCATGGATGTGCTTCGCCACCTTGCTGCCGCTGGGCATCCTCCAGCTGCGCTACTCGGTGGGAACGGGCTACTTCGAGGCTCGCCAGCTCACCTACGTCACCAACTCGGTCAACACGATCATCGAGTGGGGACGGATGCCCGGAGACCTCATCTTCATCATCGGCGGAGTCCTGCCCTACCTCTACATCGCCTTCCTGGGACTGAGGAACTGGCGTCGTGGACGAACAGTGGACACCTTCGCCGAGGACGCCCTCTACGAGGAGATCAAGGGCGGGCGCAAGGCCTGGCGCGGTGAGCGCGCGGAGCTGAACGACTGATGGACTCACCCGATCTGAGCGTATGGCTCATCTCCGCCTACGCGCTCATCATGCTGGCCGCTGGGTGGGCCGTGGACGTCCTCGGCTCGCGCAGCGCCCGGCACTCGATGTCCTGGCGGCACGCGGACTTCATGTACCACGACGACGTCGACGGCTGGAGGTGCCACGAGGATCAGTGGCTCTGGCCCACCGCCTTCGACCCGGACAAGCGCGTCATCCGCTACGAGGGGGCCCACGCGATCTGCGGGCGCTGCCCGTCCAAGGACAGCTGCTCTCCCACCCCCGGCCCGCGGGAGATCACCCGGCCCGTCGACCCGTGGCCCTACTCCGACGCCGGACGCTTTCATCGCGGCGTGGGCCTGGTCATCGCCTGCGTCGGCGTCTTCATCCCGATGCTGCTCATGGTGGCCTTTCACGCCACCGGCGACCTCATCGTCCTGGGCACGACGACGGTCGTCGTCATTGTCGCCGGAGTCCTGCCGCTGGCCCGTCACCTGTGGAACGTCCCCGACAACGCGCCGGCCCACCTGCCCCACGTCGGCTCCCAGGAGTACCGCGAGGCGGAGGAGGCACGTCGCTCGGCGAGCACCAGGCCCGTGCCGGTGGCGATCGGCTCACGCCCCTCGGGTTACCGCTCAGTGCGTGAGGCTGCCGAAGCGATCGCCACCGCTCAGGCGCGTGCGACGGCGTCAGGGCGTACCGTGCACGTCTCCTTCCTCGCCGACTCCGACGGCGCCGGGAGAGCGGACGGCAGGACTGCTGCCTCCGCAGAGCCCGAGCTGCGTCGCGTGACCGCCCTGCGCACCCGCAAGCGAATCCCGACCGCCAGTGCCGAGCTCAGCTCGGACGGTGTCGGCGACGGCGCCCGCGGCGGAGCCCGGCGCTCATGGTCCTCGGTGTGGAACGAGGCCACTGACAGCACAAGCAGATGATCCGGATCCAGCCCTGAGCCGTTTCGACCCACCTTCCTGAAGGACCCTCCATGACTACTCCCACCGTCGCCATCGCGGCCCTGGCCGTCCTCGTCCTGATCGCCCTGGCGCTCTCGCTCAAGATCATCACCCAGTACGAGCGGGGCATCGTCTTCAGGCTGGGGCGTCTGCGACCCGTCTACGAGCCCGGCCTGCACCTGGTCGTCCCCTTCCTCGAGCGCCTGGTACGGGTCGACACCCGAGTGGTCACCCTGACCATCCCGCCCCAGGAGGTCATCACGGAGGACAACGTGCCGGCGCGCGTCAACGCCGTCGTCCTGTTCAACGTCACCGACCCCGTCAAAGCCGTCATGGCGGTGGAGAACTACGCGATCGCCACCTCCCAGATCGCGCAGACAACGCTGAGATCCGTCCTCGGCCGGGTCGACCTGGACACCGTGCTCGCCCACCGCAGCGCCCTGAACGCCGACCTGCGTGACATCATCGAAAGGCTCACCGAGCCCTGGGGCGTGGAGGTCAGCGTCGTCGAGATCAAGGACGTCGAGATCCCCGAGCAGATGCAGCGGGCCATGGCCCGTGGAGCCGAGGCCGAACGTGAGCGCCGCGCCAAGATCATCAACGCCCGCGGTGAGCTCCAGGCCTCCGAGGAGCTGCGTCAGGCGGCGGACACGCTCTCGAAGTCACCAGCCTCCCTCCAGCTGCGCTACCTGCAGACCCTTCTGGAGCTCGGCGCCGACCAGAACTCCACGGTCGTCTTCCCCCTGCCGATGGACATTATCGGCCCGCTCCTGGAGCGCTTCGGCCCCCAGGCCGCTCTGCCGGACGCTGACGACGACGAGGGCGACGAATGAGCTGTCGCACCGCGTCACCGATGAAGACCGCCACCGCCGCCCACACCAGCACCATGGCCGCCCACCGGGCCGGCGGGATCTGCTCATGGAAGGCGCCCCAAGCCAGCAGGAACTGGATGGTCGGGGCGATGTACTGACCCATCCCGACCACCGACAACGGTACTCGCCGGGTTCCGGCTGCGAAGAGCAGCAGTGGCACGGCCGTCACCGGGCCGGCCACCACGAGCAGCGCCAGGATCTGCCAACCCTGGTCGGGGGCCTGCCAGGCCGACTGACCCTGCCAGGCCAGGTGGCCCATGTATGCCAGCGCAAGGGGAGCCACGACGGCGCTCTCCACCGTCAGCCCGGTCAGAGCATCCACGTCGGGCCCGATCCGCTTCTTGACCAGTCCGTACAGGCGAAGGAGAAGGCCAGCGCCAGGGAGATCCACGGCAGCGAGCCCTGCAGCACCACCAGGAGGGCCACTCCAGCGCCCGCCAGCGCGATCGAGACCCGGTGCGCGGGGCGCAGCCGCTCATGCAGCACCAGCGAGGCCAGCGCCACCGTCACCAACGGGTTGATGAAGTAGCCCAGGGCCGCGTCGGCCGTGCGAGCGGTGTTGACGCCGTAGACGTAGACGAGCCAGTTGACCGAGACCAGGAGCCCGCAGACGGCCAGCATCCCCAGCAGACGAGGCGTGCGCACCACGCGGGCCAGCGTCACCCAGCGGTGCCGCAGGGCGATGAGCGCCAGGCAGGAGACGAGCGTCCAGGCGATCCGGTGACCGATGATCTCTACGCTTCCGGCGGCCGAGAGCAGCCGGAAGTAGAGGGGGAAGACGCCCCACAGGGAGTAGCAGCCGATGACCAGAGCCATCCCGGTGCCATCGAGCGTCCCTGACGCCGAGGCCGCGGTGGCGGCCGGAGTGTTCAGCGCGGCGGCGGGGTCGTGCTTCCAGGAGGGGGCATCGGGGGAGGAGGCCATTGTGATCTGTTCTCAGTCCGTTCGCGCTCGGGGATGGTGGCGCTATCCGCACCACCGCTCCACGTAGCATACTGAGGCGCGCAGATCCGCCAGGGGAGGGGATCACGTGACCCCGCTCCCGGCCGTGGACGGCGCGCACCGATCCGCCACGATCACGACGACCCGGACCCCGCACCTGAAGGAGCCCCGCCATGGCTGATACCGCCCGCGCCCGCAAGGTCGCCGACCGTATTCACGAGACGGTGGCCCGCCTCCTGCAAGGGCGCATCAAGGACCCGCGCCTGGGTTTCGTCACCGTCACCGACGTCCGCGTCACCGGGGACCTCCAGCAGGCCACCGTCTTCTACACCGTCTACGGCAGCGATGAGGAGCGTGAGGGAGACGGCCAAGGCGCTGCGCTCAGCCAAGGGACTCATCCGCTCCGAGGTGGGCAAGGCACTGGGAATCCGCCTGACCCCCTCGCTGTCCTTCCAGCTCGACGCCCTCCCCACCACTGCCAAGACCCTCGAGGACGCCCTGGCTCAGGCCCGGGTGCGCGATGCGCAGATCGCCAAGGTCGCCGAGGGGGCCACCTACGCCGGTGACGCCGACCCCTACCGTCATGACGAGGAGACCGAGGATGGCGACCCCGAGGGCGAGGAGACCGGTCCGGAATCCGCAGCGGATGCCGAGGACCTGTGAAGGCCTCCGAGCGGGCTGAGCCGGTGGAGCGGACAGGCCTCCGTAGCGGCCACGACCGTGCACGTCGTCGGCCCGACGTCCCCCGCGGCGTGGTCACGGCCGCCGACGGGATCCTCGTGGTGGACAAGCCCCAAGGGCTGACCAGCCACGACGTCGTCGGCGCCACCCGCCGCCTGGCCGCAACCCGCAAGGTGGGGCACGCCGGCACCCTCGACCCCATGGCCACCGGCCTGCTGCTCCTGGGCATCGGGCGCGCCACTCGCTTCCTCACCTACCTGGTAGGGGCAGGCAAGACCTACGAGGCCACCGTCCGTCTCGGGGTGGAGACCACGACGGAGGACGCCGACGGGGAGATCACCGCAGCCCGCGGCTGCCGGATCGAGGACCTTCCCGAGGATCGCCTCGAGGAGGCGCTGACGAGCCTGACCGGACGGATCCAGCAGGTGCCCAGTGCGGTCTCCGCCATTAAGGTCGACGGCGTGCGCGCCTACAAGCGGGTCAGAGACGGGCAGGACGTCGAGCTGTCGGCCAGGCCCGTCACCATCCACGAGCTGCGCCTGACCGGAGAGCCCCGGAAGACGATCACCGACGGAGCTCGGAGCGACGTCTCAGACGCGGTGGAGGCCGTCGACATCGACATCCTCGTCTCCTGCTCCTCAGGCACCTACGTGCGCGCCCTGGCCCGCGACCTGGGCCGGGCACTGGGCTGCGGGGCTCATCTGACCGCGCTGCGACGCACCGCAGTCGGCCCCTTCGACGTCGACGAGGCCCGCACCCTGGCGGCCCTGTCCGAGCAGGTCGAGGCCGATGCCTCGGCCCCTGAGCCTCGCGGGGTCGCCACGGTCCCGCTGGAGGAGGTCGCCCGGCGCTGCTTCGAGCAGCTGGCCCTCGCTGAGGATGAGGCACGCTCACTGCGCTACGGCCGGCCTCTCGACGCCGCGGTCCTGGAGCGGGCCGAGGCGCCCGAGGGCCGGCGATCGCCGGTCTTACGGAACGCGGCCGAGCAACGCGTCGTGGCCGGATTCGCTCCCAGCGGGCGACTCGTGGCACTGTTGAGGCACCAGGGCCCACGTGCGCGCCCGGTGCTGGTCCTTGATCCGGCCTGAGACGCGTACAACGGGCCGCCGGCCCGTCCGGCGGGAGCACACACGATGAGTACCTTTCCGTGAGGAGACATGATGAGCCAGACCGGCGGATGCCGCTGCGGATGCGGCGGGCACGGCAAGCGCAATGAGCAGGACGAGCGGGCCGCCGCTCCCACAGTCTCCCAGCCGGTGGGAGAGGGCTACCGGCCGGAGCCCGCACAGACCTCCCCGGAGGCCGTCGACGCCGTCGCCATCGCCTCAGCGGTGACGACAGCGCTGGGGGCGGCTGCGCCGCAGGGCATCACCCCTGGGCACAAGGCCGGCAACCTGCTGGGCCTGCGCGACGTCTCCGCGTCCGCCTCGAGCGGCGGCGGCTGCGGCTGCGGAGGCCACTGAGCCGGCCCAGTCACACGCTGCGCCGCTGGAGGGCCTCGGTGACCGTCGCCAGGCGTGAGGGCCCCTCAGCCTCCTCGTATCCGCCCAGGAGCAGGTCCTCCATGATCCGCCCGTCCACCAGCACCAGGACCCGGTCGGCCCGGGCCGCCACCTGGGCGTCGTGGGTGACCATGACGAGAGTCGTTCCCGAGGCGTGAATCTCCCCGAGCAGGTCGAGGATCTGCAGCGCGGTGGCGGAGTTGAGCGCTCCGGTGGGCTCGTCGGCGAAGACGATCCCGGGGTCGTTGATGAGGGCCCGGCAGATGCCGGCGCGCTGCAGCTGGCCGCCGGAGACCTCGGTGACGCCGCTGGTGGCCAGCTCGGCGATCCCCATGCGCTCCATCAGCTCCTCTCCACGCGCCGTGACCTCGGGACGCGGACGCAGACCCGCCAGGAACCCGGGCAGGACGATGTTGTCCAGCAGGCACAGGGTGGTCATGAGGTGCGCCCGCTGGAAGATGAATCCGAAGCGCGTCAGCCGCAGCACCGCCAGCTCCTTCTCACTCAGGCTCGTGATCTCAGTGCCGCCCAGGAGCACCGAGCCGGCATCGGGCCGGTCCATACCGCTCAGGCAGTGCAGAAGGGTGGACTTCCCAGACCCGGAGGGCCCCATGATGGCGACGAACTGCCCCTGCTCGACATCCAGGTCGAGGTCTCGCAGGACGGGGGAGTGGTAGCTCTTGGACAGGTGCTGGGCCCGTAGGGCTAGTTGTCCGTCTCCCGTGGGGACGGCTGGTTCCACGGCTGCTGAGCCGGTGCGCAATGCGGAGCCCGATGGTGTGGAGGCGCGCATTCTGTCTCTCCTTACTCGCCGGTGGTCAGGGTCATGGTCAGGGGCATGGTGCGCAGGCGTTTGAGGGCCAGCGCGACGGCGCCGATGACGGTGGCCAGCAGCGCCCCCGGCAGGACGAGCCCCACCAGCCACCAATTGGGAAGGAGCTGGAGGTCGGGTGCTCCGCGTGAGGCCATGACCATCCCGATCGCAGGGCTGCCCAGGGCCGAGGCCCCCAGGAGCCCCAGCGCGATCCCTGTCAGCGCCAGAAGACCGAAACGGACGAGGTACTGCCCCGCAACGGCCCGCCTGGTGCAGCCCAGTGCCATCAGGACGCCGATCTGAGGCCGCTCCCGCGAGACGATGAGGACGGTGAACAGCACCGTGATGAGGAAGGACAGCCCCAGTGCGATGGCGCAGGCCAGCGTGGTGATGACGCGGACCTGGGAGCCGGTGGCCCCGAAGAACTGGGCGGCGTACTGATTCATGCTGATCGCCTGGACTCCCGGATACTCGCCGCTCAGCTGCTTGGCGAGGCTACTGGCCTGCTTGGTGGAGTGGGCGTCGGCGTAGACGATCTGCCACAGCGCGGGAGCGCCGTCGTCGAAGGTGGCCTTGGCGGTATGTCCGTCGTTGGTGATGTCCTGGTAGACGCCCGTGACCGTGAGGTCCTTGTTGCCGTCGGCGGTCTGCACGGTGACCGTGGATCCCTCCTTGGCGCCCGTGGCCTCGGCCTGGCTGTAGACAGGGAGACCTCGTCGTCCGTGCTGGGACCGCGCCCGGAGATGTACTTCATGGGGAAGGCCTCATGGTTCCCGATATCGATGATCACCGGCTCCCAGCGGCCGGCGGCCGAGGACATCTTGTAGCTGCGGCGCAGCATGGTGGCGTGCCGGGTGACGCGAGGGTCGGAGTCGACGGCCTTCTCCACGGCGGCCAGGTCCTGGACCCCGGCGCGCACATCGATGCGCAGATCGGCCCGGCCCGCCCCCAGGTAGGTGGCGACTTGCGGATTGCTCAGGGTGGTGGAGACGTTCGTCGGCAGCACCATGGTGAAGGTGCACAGCGCCAGGACGCCGAGCAGCAGGGCGTTGGAGGGGCGCAGCGCCTCGCGCGCCCCGAGCCACACCTGAACCGGGAGGCGGCGGAGAGCGGCCAGTCTCCAACGCTGTCGGCGCGGGCGCAGGCTGGCGCTGGTGCCGCTGCGCAGTGCCTCGATCGCCGAGATACGGCCGATGCGCCGCAGGGCCAACCAGGTGAAGCCGATGACGCCGAGTGCCAGGACCAGCACCGTGAGGATCGGCAGCCCCACGCTCCACGGGGTTGTCGCGGGCCTGCCCAGGTAGAGGGTCGTCGGTGCCTCCAGGGCGGTGGCCAGGGACTGCCCCACCGCATAGCCCAGGGTTGCTCCCACTGCTGACAGGGCCAGGTACTTGGCCACGTAGAGGCGGCGTATCCCCCTCAGTGGAGCTCCGATGGCCTTGAGCACGGCGATCTGAGCCAGGTCCGTCTCGATGGCCGCGAACACTGTGTAGCGCAGGGCGAGGATGGCGACAACCGCCAGAACGATCGCCACCACCAGGGCCACGGCCACGATGAGCATGGTGTTCAGGGAGTTCATGAGCTGCATCATCGAGGCGCTGATGTTGATGCCACTGCTGGGCAGACCCGCCTCCTTGTAGGCGTCGATGACGCCACCGGGACGGGCGGAGTCGGTCAGGGTCATCTCAATGAGGTACTCGGGCTCGGTGATCTGCTGCTCCAGGGCGGAGAAGTCCTCGGGTGAGACCACCAGGCGCTTGGAGGGGATCATGGCGGCATTCATCTGGGCGTCGCGTGCGAATCCCACCACGGTCAGGGTCGTCGTCCTGCCGGCGCTGCTGACGGTCACCGTGTCGCCGACATCGGCGCTCTTGATCGCCCGGTAGTGGATCGGCAGGACCACCTCTCCCGGCCCCGGGCTGACGGGCTCGCCATCGTCGTCGAGCAGGAGGTCGAGGTGCTTGGGGGAGGTGACGAAGGCGGGCTCGTTGTAGGACTCGGACTGGTTGACGCCGTTGATGGACAGCTCCTGGCGCGCCACCGGCAGGGTCTTGATGACCTCGTGGTCGGTGACGTCGCTGCGGGCCTCCATCCACGTCTCGATCGCCTGCAGGTCGCGGTCGTCGATCCGGCCGGCGTGCATCTGTACCAGGTCCGGCAGCTCGGCCCGCTGCGAGAGCCGATTCGATGCCGACAGGCTGTCCACGATCAGGGACGTCCCGGCCGACATCAGTGTGGCAGCCAGGGCGATGAGAGCGGTCAGGGTCGCGGCCACAACGGCGCCGCGCGCAAGGTCCGCCTTGAGAAGTCGCATCAGCATGACAGCAGCCTCCTTGGAGTCTGTCCTCGGTCTTGCGGGCTCTTTCCCAGGTGAGGGATTCCCAGTGAGGGAACGGTTCATGACGCTAATCGACTGGCAGTCGGTATCGAGAATAGACCGACGGTCGAAACTCGTCAAGGCGTGTCGAGGGCGACCGGGTCGCATCCTGCGGCGCCCCCGTGGCAGGGTTGTCCCGCACAGGCACCTCTCCCGACCCGGCCGGGTGGGCAGGAGCGTGCGGATGCGGATGCAGACAGGGGCGCGTTGCGCCCCGCGGGCCGATGAGAGCAGGGACAGCGACAGTGGAGGTCTGGTACGGCGCCGAGCAGGTGCCAGCGAGCCTGAGCGCTCCGGGAGGACCGGGTTCCGTGGTCACGATGGGCATCTTCGACGGCGTCCACCGCGGGCATCAGGCGGTCCTGGGGACGCGTCGTCGAGCTATCCCACGAGCTCGCCCACGGCGACCGGCGGCCCCTGGCCGTCGCGATCACCTTCGATCCCCACCCCCGTAGCGTCCACCAGCCGGAGGCCGACCTGCCCCTCATCGCCTCCCTGACCGACCGCCTGACCTCCCTGGAGGACCTCGGCCTCGACGCGGTCCTGGTCATCACCTACACGCTCGACTTCGCCTCCCAGAACCCGCAGGACTTCGTGCGCACCTGGCTGGAGGGGCTGCTCGGGGCCCGTGCGGTCGTCGTCGGCGACGACGTCCGCTTCGGTTGGCGCAACGCCGGGGACGCCGCCACCCTGGAGCAGATCGGGAGGGCTGACGGCTTCGAGGTGGAGATCGTCTCCACGATCCGCTCCGACGAGGGGCGGCGCTGGTCCTCGACGTGGATCCGGCAGTGCCTCAAGGACGGGAACATGGGGCAGGTCAGCCGGGTCCTGGGCCGGCCCCACCGGCTGCGCGGCGTCGTCGTACGAGGCCTGCGCCGCGGCCGCGAGCTCGGGTTCCCCACCGCCAACCTGGAGGCCGCCACCGCCGGCGTCGTGCCGCCGGACGGCGTCTACGCCGGCTGGCTGATTCGTGGTGGCGGTGACGGAGGCAGCGTCCAGCGGCTGCCCGCTGCCATCTCGATCGGAACCAATCCCACCTTCGACGACGTCCCCCAGCGCACGGTCGAGGCTCACGTCCTGGGGCGAGCCGACCTCAACCTCTACGGCGAGGAGGTGGGGGTCGAGCTCGTCGAGCGCCTGCGTCCCATGCTCGCCTTCGACGGGCTGGATCCGCTCCTGGCTCAGATGCGCTCCGATATCGAGGACACCGCCCGAATTCTGGGGGTTCCGGTCCCCGAGCCGATTCGTCCCGAGGACGTCACCGCGCAGTAGCCTCGGTGGTGAAGCTGAGCCCTCGGGGGAGTGCCCATCGTCAGGCACGACCGTGGTATCCCGCTTCAGCCCTGCGATTGTGCCGGTTCACACAGCCTCTGGCGCGATCGGAGGGACACGGCGCTGGTAAGGTTGGCGGGCCGTCGATCGGCCACGGATACCTCATGCCCGGGAGAACCTGCCCCGGCGCTCCGTGCAACGAGACCCGAAGGAGTCCGCATGTCGGTTACCGCAGAGCGCAAGCAAGAGATCATCGCCGAGTACGCCACCCACGAGGGTGACACGGGCTCCCCGGAGGTCCAGGTCGCCATCCTCACCGAGCGCATCTCCAACCTCACCGAGCACTTCAAGGGCCACACCCACGACCACCACTCACGTCGTGGCCTCTACCTGCTCATCGGTAAGCGCCGCCGCCTGCTCGACTACCTCATGAAGGAGGACATCGAGCGCTACCGTGCCCTCATCGCCCGCCTCGGCATCCGCCGCTGAGCGCGCTGACAGCCTCGAGCCGTGCGGCCCGGCCCCCACTGTGAGGGGAGCCGGGCCGCACGGCGTTTCCGGGATGCTTCGCCCACGCTCAGAGCAGTGAGGTGTAGAGCGCCTTGATGTCCTCGCGGGTCGCGGGACGCGGGTTGCCCGGCGTGCACACGTCGGCGAAGGCGTCGTCGGTCAGGGCCTCGATGCCGTCGGCCTCCACTCCGACCTCGGAGATCCGGGTGGGGTTGCCCAGGTCCCGCGTCAGCTGGGCCACGGCCTCCACGGCCGCGGAGCGCGCCTCCTCCAGTGGCATCGTCCGGGCTTCCTCAACCCCGAAGGCCTCAGCGATATCGCGGTACTTCTCCCCGGTGTGCTCGGCGTTGAAGGCCATGACCGGTGCCAGGAGGATCCCGTTGGCGACCCCGTGCGGGGCGTTGTAGCGCCCGCCCAGCGGGTGGGCCATGCCGTGGACCAGGCCGAGTCCGACGTTGGAGTAGGCCATGCCGTTGATGTAGGCGGCCAGGCCCATCTGCTCGACGGCGTCGGCGTCCCCGTCGGCAGCGGCCCGCAGGTTCGCCGCGATCATCTGGATGGAGCGCAGGCACAGGGCGTCGGAGAGCTCCCACGCACCCGGTGTGATGTACCCCTCGATGGCGTGGGTGAGGGCGTCCAGACCGGTGGCAACCTTGAGCGAACGGGGCATGCCGTCCATGAGGTCGGGGTCCACGATGGCCAGGACCGGGATGTCGTGGGGGTCGACGCACACGAACTTACGCTGCTTGGCGGTGTCGGTGATGACGTAGTTGATGGTGGTCTCGCTGGCCGTGCCCGCGGTGGTGGGCACGCCGATGATCGGCACGCCCGGCCTGGTGGTGGGGGACAGGCCCTCCAGGCTCAGCACGTCCTCGAAGTCGGGGTTGGTGGCGATGACCGAGATCGCCTTGCACGTGTCCTGGGGCGAGCCCCCGCCCAGGCCGATGAGTACGTCGGCGCCCGAGGAGCGGAAGGCTGCCAGTCCGGCCTGAACCTTCTTGATCGGTGGGTTGGGGGCAACGTCGGAGAAGACCTCCCAGCCGATGCCGGCTTCATCGAGCAGATCTGTGATGCGGGCGGCGGTGCCGTTTTCGGCCAGGACCGGGTCGGTGACGATGAAGGCCTTGGTCAGGCCCCGGCGGGCGATCTCGGGGGCGATATGGGCGATCGCGCCCCTGCCGAAGTAGCCGGTCTGGTTGAAGATCATGCGGTGGGTCATCGTTGACACTCCTGAGAAGAGAAGGAACAGGACTGCTTCGTCCTGCCGTCGGTCACCACCTTGTCACGATCAGGTGAGCCCGGTCCAGGAAGTCATCGGTTCCGCGCGTCCCATCTCACGTGGCATCCGGTGGCGCTGATCGGCATCATGAGGCCGCGCACGATAGAATCTGCGCGGCTGCGCCCTCGGGTACTCGCCACGGCTCTTCGATGCTCTCCCAGCGTGTGAGCCGACCAGGAGTGCGGAGGAGTCGCAGTCCGCCTCCGGGAAGAGACCCGGAGAGCGGCCGGCCCCGTCGGTTTTCGGTGGTGGCCTCCGGAACCGCGCTCGCGCCCTTGGATCATGGAGATCTGCGTGTGGTAGCACTCGGCTCCGTGGGCCTCGATCGAAGGCCACGGACCCGGCACGACGATCGCGAGAAAGAGACTTCATGTTCATTGACGACCCCGAGGTCACCGCCGCCGAGGCAGTGATCGACAACGGCTCCTTCGGCAAGCGCGTGGTGCGCTTCGAGACGGGCCGCCTGGCCAAGCAGGCCGCCGGAAGCGCCATGACCTACCTCGACGGTGAGACCGCCGTCCTGTCCGCCACCACCGTGGGCAAGCATCCCAAGGACCAGTTCGACTTCTTCCCCCTGACCGTGGACGTCGAGGAGCGCCAGTACGCCGCCGGCCGCATCCCCGGCTCCTTCTTCCGCCGTGAGGGCCGCGCCGGCACCGCCGCCATCCTGGCCTGCCGCCTCATCGACCGCCCGCTGCGCCCCTCCTTCGTCAAGGGCCTGCGCAACGAGGTCCAGGTCGTTGAGACCGTCCTGGCCATCCACCCCGACGACGACTACGACGTCCTGGCCATCAATGCGGCCTCGATGTCCACCCAGATCGCAGGCCTGCCCTTCTCCGGGCCCGTGGCCGGTACCCGTCTGGCCCTCATCGACGGGCACTGGGTGGCCTTCCCCCGCTACTCCGAGCAGCAGCGCGCCACCTTCCAGATGGTGGTGGCCGGTCGCGTCCTGGAGTCCGGCGACGTCGCCATCATGATGGTCGAGGCCGGCGCCACCGAGCACGCCTGGGAGCTCATCAACGCCGGGGCCGTGGCCCCCACCGAGACCGTCGTCGCCGAGGGCCTGGAGGCCGCCAAGCCGCACATCAAGGCCCTGTGCGAGGCCCAGCTCGAGGTCGCCCAGCACGCCTCGAAGCCCACCGCCGAGTTCCCCCTCTACCTGGACTACTCCGACGAGCAGTACGACGCCGTCGAGAAGGCCGCCGAGGCCCACGGCCTGGCCGCCGCCATCGCCACCGAGGGCAAGCAGGCCCGCGACCTCGCCACCGACGCCGTGCGCGACGAGGTCCTGGCCGAGCTCGCCGAGTCCTTCCCCACCGAGGAGGACACCAAGGCCCTCAAGGCCGCCTTCCGCTCCGTGACCAAGAAGATCGTGCGTCACCGCACCCTCACCGAGGGCGTGCGCATGGACGGGCGCGGCCTGAAGGACATCCGCACCCTGGCCGCCGAGGTCGAGGTCCTGCCCCGCGTGCACGGCTCGGCCATCTTCGAGCGCGGCGAGACCCAGATCCTGGGCGTGACCACCCTCAACATGCTGCGCATGGAGCAGCAGGTGGACGACCTCTCCCCGGTCACCCACAAGCGCTACATGCACAACTACAACTTCCCACCCTTCTCCACCGGCGAGACCGGCCGCGTGGGTGCCCCCAAGCGCCGCGAGATCGGCCACGGCAACCTGGCCGAGCGGGCCATCGTGCCCGTCCTGCCCGCCCGCGAGGACTTCCCCTACGCGATCCGTCAGGTCTCCGAGGCCCTGGGCTCCAACGGCTCGACCTCCATGGGTTCGGTGTGCGCCTCCACCCTGTCCCTGCTCAACGCCGGTGTGCCGCTGCGCGCGCCCGTGGCCGGTATCGCCATGGGCCTCATGCACGAGGTCATCGACGGCGAGACCAAGTGGGCCACCCTCACCGACATCCTCGGCTCCGAGGACGCCTTCGGGGACATGGACTTCAAGGTCGCCGGAACCCGTGACTTCATCACGGCCCTCCAGCTGGACACCAAGCTCGACGGCCTGCCCTCCGAGGTGCTGGCCGGTGCACTCGGCCAGGCCCGTGACGCCCGCCTGTTCATCCTCGACGTCCTGGCCCAGGCCATCGACACCCCCGACGAGATGGCCCCCACGGCCCCGCGCGTCCTGGCCGTGCGCATCCCGGTGGACAAGATCGGTGAGGTCATCGGCCCCAAGGGCAAGATGATCAACCAGATCCAGGAGGACACCGGCGCGGACCTGACGGTCGAGGACGACGGTACCGTCTACATCGGCGCCTCCGACGGTCCCTCGGCCGACGCGGCCCGCGACGCCGTCAACGCCATCGCCAACCCGCAGATGCCCGAGATCGGCGAGCGCTTCGTGGGCACCGTGGTCAAGACCACGACCTTCGGCGCCTTCGTATCGCTGACCCCCGGCAAGGACGGCCTGCTCCACATCTCCCAGATCCGCCGGCTCGTCGGCGGCAAGCGCGTGGAGAACGTCGAGGACGTCCTGAACGTGGGGGACAAGGTCCAGGTCGAGCTGGCCGAGATCGACCAGCGCGGCAAGCTGAGCCTGCACGCGGTCCTCACCGACGAGCAGCTCGCCGCCGAGGCCGAGGGCGAGGCCTCCCGCAAGGCCTCTCGTGAGAACGGCTCTCACCGTGAGGGCAAGGACGAGGACGGCGAGCAGCCGCGCCGCGAGCGCCGTCCGCGCCGTCGACGCATGCGCAGCGCCGACTCCTCCGAGGAGGAGTGAGGCCCGTTCAGCGGCGCTAGCCGGCTGACGTGTATTCACGGTGTCCCCGATCGGTCCCCTGGGCTGGGAGGGGACACCGTCGTCATCGGGGAGCGCGTTCGCTGCGCGCGGCAGGGCGTGGCCGGGTGGGGGAACGACAGTGGGCCCCGCAGCCCGTTAGTCTTCGCGGGTGACCAACCCAGACATGCGACCCGGCTCAGCCCGGCCGGCGGCCTCTCAGCCCTCCTCGACCCCCGCGACCGGGGAGTCCTCGAGCCCGACCGACTACGCCGAGGTGGATCTCGGGCGCGGGCGGCCCGGCCGCGACGGGACCGAGCTGACCCTGCACGACGACGGCGCGCTCACCCGCCGCTCAGTCCTTCCCGGTGGGGTGCGAGTCATCACCGAGTCCGTGCCGGGGCTGCGCTCGGCATCGATCGGCATGTGGTTCGGTGTCGGGAGCCGTGACGAGGTGCCCGGCCAGGAGGGCTCCACCCACTTCCTGGAGCACTTGCTGTTCAAGGGCACCGCTACACGTGACGCCCACGACATCGCCGAGGCCTTCGACATGATCGGCGGGGAGTCCAACGCCGCCACCTCCAAGGAGCACACCTCCTACTACGCCCGCGTGCTCGCCCCGGACAGCATGCAGGCCCTCGACGTGCTCGCCGACATGGTGACCTCCTCCCTCCTGGAGCCGACCGACGTCGAGACCGAGCGCGGCGTCATCGTCTCCGAGCTGGCCGACGCCGCCGACGACCCGGCCGACGTCGCCCAGGAGGCCTTCGCCCGTGCCGCCTTCGGTGAGGACACGCCGCTGGGCCGGCCCATCGGCGGCACCAACGAGACCGTCACCGCGGTTCCGCGCGACGCCGTGTGGGAGCACTACAGGCGCACCTACGCCTCCGACACCCTCGTGGTGGCGGCCGCCGGCGCCGTCGACCACGACGAGGTCTGCGAGCGGGTCCTGGCCGATCTGGCCGCGGCCGGCTGGGACGCCTCACCCGACGCCGTCCCGCGCGAGCGCCGCTTCGAGATCGAGCCCTTCGCGCCCCTGGACGTCCACGACATCACCGTCCCGCGTGAGAGCGAGCAGACCCACCTGTACCTGACCTGCCAGGGCATTGCCGTGCGCGACGAGCGGCGCTGGGCCATGAGCGTGCTCACCACCATCCTGGGCGGGGGTATGTCCTCGCGCCTGTTCCAGGAGGTGCGCGAGAAGCGGGGCCTGGCCTACACCACCTACGCCTTCGACGCCTCCTACGCCGGCGCCGGAGCCTTCGGGCTCTACGCGGGCTGCGCCCCCGGCGACGTCGACGAGGTGTGCGCCGTCATGATCGGTGAGTTCGAGAAGCTCGCCGAGCACGGCGTCACCGAGCGGGAGATGATGCGCGCCCGCGGCCAGCTGCGCGGGGCCATGGTGCTCGGGGGAGAGGACTCCCTGGCGCGCATGGGACGCCTGGGGCGGGCCGAGGTCGTCACCGGGCGCCTGCGCTCCATGGAGGAGAACCTGCGCCGCCTGGAGGCCGTCACCCCCGAGGAGGTCCGTGAGATGGCCGCCTGGCTGGTGGAGCAGAAGCGCGCCCGTATCCTCGTGGGCCCGGTCGACTGACGACTGCCGATAACTGAACGGGGCCGACGACGCACTGCGGCAGGCGTCGTTGGCCCCTCGTGCTAGTGATCCGCGTGGGCCGGGCCTTGGGTCAGCGACGGAAGCCGAAGGCGGCGCTGATGAGCTGGTCGAAGGCGCGGTCGGGCAGGACCCGGCGCGCGGCGATGAGCGGCTTGGCCATGAAGCCCACGGCGTAACGGGTCCGGGGGTGGTGGGCGGTGACGATCTTGCCGACGGTGCGGGCGATGACCTCCGGCGGGGAGTAGCGACGCCGGTTCGACTCGCTGCGCATGGCTCCGGCCACGGCCCTGATCTGATTGGCGTAGGCGCTGCCGTCGGCCGTGGCCTCCAGGTGGTCGGCGGCGATCGATGCCCACTCGGTGCGGATGCCGCCGGGCTCGACCACGACGACGTCGATCCCGAAAGGAGACAGTTCGATGCGCAGGGCGTCGCTCAGGGCCTCGACGGCGTACTTGGTGGCGTGGTACCAGCCGCCCAGCGGTGTGGTCAGTTTCCCGCCGATGGAGGAGATGTTGATGATGGTTCCCGAGCCCTGGGCGCGCATGTGCGGGGTGACGAGCTGGGTGAGGCGCCCCAGGCCGAAGACGTTGACCTCGAACTGGCGCCGGGCCTCGTCGATCGGGACGTCCTCGATGGCCCCGTAGGAGCCGTAGCCGGCGTTGTTGACCAGGACGTCGATGTGGCCGGTCTCCTCCAGGATGCGGTTCACGCCGGCGCTCATGGAGGCATCGTCGGTGACGTCCATGGCCAGCGGGCGGATGCCGTCAGCGGTCAGGGCCTGGAGACGGTCGGTGCGGCGGGCAGCGCCGTAGACGATGTAGCCCAGTGCCTGGAGCTTGCGGGCGGTGTCCTCGCCGATGCCGGAGGAGGCGCCGGTGACGAGCGCGGTGCGGGTCGCACCGTGGTCTGCTGCGCTAGCAGGAGAGCTCGTGGTGGCGGTGGCCTGGTCGGGAGCGGTGGTGGTCATCGTCTGAGGTGTCCTCTCGTTAACATGAATCATCGTTCAGGTACTATCGTGAACGTAGATTCATGTTTGTGCAAGTGAGATGCTCGGCACGGTATCGGGCATGCCTGAGGAAAGGGGAGAAGAATGGCTCGGGTGACCCATGACGCGGTCGATCGGGATGGGACGGTGGCGGAGGCGAGCGGTGTGATGTCGGAGCGCTCGGTACGGCGTGCTGATGCGGTGCGCAACCGGACCTCCATCCTGGAGGCAGCCAAGCAGCTGGTCGCCGAGCAGGGCGCAGACGTTGCCATGGGGGAGATCGCTCGGGCAGCCGGCGTGGCCGTGGGTACGCTCTACCGGCACTTCCCCAACAAGGCCGACCTGCTCGCGGCGGTTGTCAACGAGTACGTCGAGGCTCTGGCCGATGACGCTCAAGGCGCTTGGGAGCGTGTCGAGGCCGGTCGGTCCGATGTCGACCAGGAGCTCCTGGGCTTCCTGGAGCGGGCGTTGGAGCTGATCGCCCGCAGCCATGCCGCCAAGAGTGTTGCTCAGGCGCTGGGGGCGGAGGTGGAGTACGCCGAGCCGGAGAGTCGCGCCACCGAGGCGCTGGGGCGCCTCATCGAGGCGGGGCGCTCCAGCGGCCGGCTGCGATGCGACCTCACCGTCTCCGACCTCTACATCCTTATGGTCTTCTACCCCGGTGACGATTCTGCCGAGGTCCGTCGGCGCTGGCTCGAACTCATCCGCCCCGGTCTGCTGGGGCGCGCGAGCTCTGACTCCCAGGGGGTTTGAGAGATCCGAGGGTGGTGAGGAGTCCTGGTTGAGCCGTTGTCTAGGCCGGGGCGGCCGTTGCCATGAGGTGGCCGCGGGCCAGGGTGTGAGTCCTAATCGTGAAGCCGAGCATCTCGGGGGTGGCGGTACCTGACTCCGGCAGCTGCTCGATGTCGAGAGCGGTCACGGTGAAGTAGTACCGATGCGGTGAGTCCCCCTTGGGAGGGGCCGCGCCCAGATAGCGGGGCATACCGGCGTCATTGGGGACCTGAACCGCTCCAGGGGGAAGCAGTGTCGAGTTGGCGTCACCCGCACCTGCCGGCAGCGTGGTGGTGGAAGCGGGCAGGCCGTGCACTGCCCAGTGCCAGAACCCGGAACCGGTCGGTGCGTCGATGTCATACATGGTGACGACATAGCTCTTGGTTCCCTCGGGGCCAGGGCTCCACTCCAGCTGAGGGGACTGGTCCTGCCCGCCAGGGACCCCGAAGATGCCCGACATCTGGGCTCGGGGTAGAGCCGCCCCGTCCGTGAGGGTCTGACTGCTTACGGACAGGCTCGGCACCTTCGGCAGCTTCTCGTAAGGATCGTCCGGTGCCGAGGCGGCTGAAGCGCTCGCGGACGTTGCTGTCGCTGCAGAGGTGGATGCCTCAGATGCGGAGATGGGGGAGCAGGCGGAGCAGCACAGGAGGACGATGCAGCCGATACTCATCCGTTGGCGTCTGCGGAGACAAGGTTCCTTGAGTGTCTGCCTGTTGAGCCGACTGAGAAGACGGGGGTCGTCGCCGGGGGTGGCGAGATGGTCTGAGGTGGGACTGAGAGCGTTTCGCATGGCCTCAACCATAGGTGGGGTGTCTCTTTATATGAACATCTGTCTCATAATTCAGACAAACGACTCTGCGGTTTCGCGAATCCGATCCAGGGCTTCGATGAGGTCGTTAACGGCAAGCGGAGTGCCTGCTTCCTGTAGTGAACGCTCCAGTGCGCGAACTCTCTTATCTGCTACTGCCAGGCTGCTTCTTCCGCGTTCGGTCAGCCGCAGGACCAGCGCCCTGCCGCCGTGCGGAGATGGCTGGAGGGTGATGAACTCCGCCTCGCTGAGCCGTTTGACGGTCTGACTCATGGCCTGCTGGGAGATGTTGCAGTCCCGTGCCAGTTGCGACGCGGTGGCTTCATCCCTTCGCTGCAGCATGATCAGGGCGTTGTACTGGGCCTTGGTCAGGCCGCTGTCGAGAATTGCTCGATCCTTGGCCTTCTGGCTGGCCTCGGATGTTAGACGGAGGTGAGGGAGTAGTCGGTTTGTGGATTCCATGTCGGGAGTATAACATTTAATTGTATTAAAACAAGTGCTTGTGATGATGGTTGGTTGGTGATGCTGAGACTCATGGGCCGTGAGGGGGTATCCAATGTTTGGTGAGTCTCGCTTCGCGTAGAAGCCGGTGGCTAGGGTGGGGCCATGACGATTCGCGTAGCTGTTGTGGGCGCCGCCGGGCGCATGGGATCGACCGTCTGCCAGGCGGTCCAGGACGCTGAGGGGCTCGAGCTCGTGGCCCGCCTGGACGTGGGGGACACCCTCGACGCCGAGCACCTGGCGGGCGCCAACGTCGCCGTCGACTTCACCGTCCCCAGTGTCACCGAGACCAATGTTCACGCCCTGCTCGACGCCGGAGTGGACGTCGTCGTGGGAACCACCGGCTGGAACGAGGAGTCCTACGGGCGTATCCGCGAGCACCTGGCCCGGCCCGAGGCCGCAGGTCGCAGCGTTCTCATTGCCCCGAACTTCGCCCTGTCCGCTGTGCTGGCCATGGGCTTCGCCGCGAAGGCCGCCCCCTACTTCGAGTCCGCCGAGGTCATCGAGTTCCACCACCGAATAAGGTCGATGCGCCCTCGGGCACCGCGGTCGCCACTGCCCAAGGCATTGCCGCCGCCCGCGCCGAGGCGGGCCTGGGTGCCATGCCGGACGCCACCCAGACCGACCCCGACGGCGCTCGCGGGGCGGTGGTCGACGGCGTCCACGTCCACGCCGTGCGCCTGCGGGGGCTGACCGCCCACGAGGAGGTCGTGCTCGGCAACCCCGGCGAGCAGCTGACCATCCGAACCGACTCCTTCGACCGGGCCTCCTTCATGCCCGGCGTGGTCCTCGCCGTGCGGCAGGTCGCCGGCCGCCCCGGCCTGACCATCGGCCTGGACGCCCTGCTCGACCTCTAAGACGGGGGAGTGGGCAAGGAGCCAGGCGGGGGAGTCGGTCAGGAACGGTGAGGTGCTACAGCGAGGCCGCCCAGCAGTCCTCGGTGATGCCCTCGCCGACGCCGAGCACCCGGTGGGCCCCGGTGGGCGCCATGCCGACCGAGGACAGGAGCCGGCTGACCGACTCGTCCCCGCGCACCGCCCAGGCCACCAGAGCCCTGGCGCCGTCCTGACGGGCCAGGTCCACGGCCGCCGCCAGGAGCCGGGAGCCGTGTCCCCGGCGCTGACTGGCCGGCTCCACGCCCAGGGCCGTGACCTCCACGGCCTGCACCCCGGCCTCATCAGCCTGCCCCTCGGCGTCCATGGACTGGGTGGGGGCCAGGCCCAGCAGGCCCACCACCGTCCGGCTCGCGGCCTCCGCCTGGGCGGTGGTGGCCACCAGGACGTGGTGCTCGGGCGAGGGCGGCTCAGCCACCGCCGCCTCCCAGCCCGCCGCGATGACCGGGGCGGCGATCATCGCCCGCACGCCCTCGGGCAGCGGCGCACCGTGCTCGGCGGTGTGTCCTGCCTCCAGGGAGGCGAGCATGGTGGCGGCCTGGACCTGCCCGATCGCCGTCAGGTCCGCCGCCCTAGCCGGGCGCACGAAGCCTCCTGGTGCCTGGGGGGCGCTATGGTCATGCTCCGTACGGTCGTGAGCGCCGGGGGAGTGGTGGTGCGGTGCACGCGTATCCGGGTCCGGGGTGAGTCCGGCCAGCGGGTCGGCGCCCAGCACGGAGCCGTCCCGGCTGCCGGAGGGTGATGATGGCGATGATGGTGATGATCGATGCAGTCTCGGGGGTCGAGGAGGTCATGGACTGAGCCTAGGTGACAGTCCTGCCGGGCCGGCGGGCGCAGCCGGGAATGCGGGTGCCTATGAGACGGATCATGAGAAGGGGTCCTCTGCGGGCCGGGTGCGCGTTAGGGTGGCGCCATGAGCGCAGCCCCCTCCCGCAGCTTCGGTTCCGTCGGCGTCGCCATGGTCACGCCCTTCACGCCCAGCGGGGAGGTCGACTTCGACGCCGCCCGTGCCCTGGCAGTCAGCCTGGTCGACGACGGCGCCGACCTGATCCTCCTGTCGGGCACCACCGGTGAGTCCCCGACCACTCACACTCCCGAGAAGCAGGAGCTGATCCGCCAGGTCAAGGACGCCCTGGCCGGACGCGCCATGGTCATGGCCGGTGCCGGCTCCAACGACACCGCCCACGCGGTGCGCATCGGCGTGGCCTCCCAGGAGGCCGGTGCCGAGGGACTGCTCATCAACGCCCCCTACTACAACCGCCCCAGCCAGGAGGGCGTCTACCAGCACATCAACGCCGTCGTCGAGGCCACCGACCTGCCCGTCATGGTTTACGACATCCCCGGGCGCACCGGCGTGAAGATCACCGAGGACACCCTGGCCCGCCTGGCCGAGAACCCCCGTGTCAAGGCCGTCAAGGACGCCACCGGCGACGTCGAGCAGGGCTTCCGCCGCATGGAGTCCACCGGCCTGGAGTACTACTCCGGCGACGACGGACTCAACTTCGCCTGGCTCACCCACGGCGCCTCCGGCGTCATCTCCGTGGCCGCCCACGCCGACGCCCACTCCTGGCGCCAGATGATCGGCGCCGTCGACGCCGGAGACCTGGCCAGCGCCCGCACCCTCGCCCGGAGCCTGCGTCCCCTCGTGCACGCCATCATGGGTGGCGGGCAGGGGGCCGTCATGGCCAAGGAGGCCCTCCACCTCCAGGGACGCCTGCCCAGCCCTGCCCTGCGCCTGCCCCTGGTGCGCGCCGAGGAGGATGAGGTCGCCGCCCTGCGCGAGGTCCTGGCCGCCTCCGGGCTGCTCTGAGAACCGGTAGGGCACCGACACCATGCGCATGTGGTCGCTGCACCCGAGCCACTTGGACCGTGCGGGCCTGGTGGCCTGCTGGCGCGAGTCGCTCCTGGCTCAGGCGGTCCTGGCCGGTCGCACGCGCGGCTACCGCAACCACCCCCAGCTCGAACGCTTCCGAGCCGCCCCCGATCCGGTCACTCCCGCGGTGGCGGTGGGCGCCTACCTGTGGGGGCTGCGAGAGGAGGCCGTCCAGCGCGGCTACCGCTTCGACGCCACCCGCATCGACCTGCCCGAGCCGGAGTGCACCGGCGTCAGCCTGACGGTCACCGAGGGGCAGATGGACCTGGAGCGCAGACACCTTCAGGCCAAGCTGGCCGGGCGTGCCCCCGAGCTCCTGCCCCTGCCCGAGCGGCTTGAGGCGCACCCGATCTTCCGGGTCGTCCCCGGCGACGTCGAGCCCTGGGAGCGGGCACTGACCCCGTAAGCATCGGAGCGGGCTCAGAGGCGACCGCTATCTCGGCCGATCAGTCCTCTCCCGCGGTCCTTTCGAGCACCCGCTCGCGCACGACGCGGCGCAGGATCTTGCCGATCTGGGAGCGCGGCATCTCCTCAATGACCTCCAGGCGGTGCGGCAGCGCGTAACGCGGGACCGTCCGCTCGGCGTGCTCCCGCACCGCCTCCAGGGTCACGGAGTCCGGCGCGGTCCCCTCGGTGAGAACGGCGGCGGCGCACACGAGCTCGCCCATAGCGCCGTCAGGGAGCCCCACCACCGCGACGTCGGCCACGCCCTGCATCGAACGGATCGCCGCCTCCACCTGACTGGGGTAGACGTTGAAGCCGCCGGTGAGGATCAGCTCGCGCTTGCGGTCGGCCATCCACAGGAAGGAGTCCTGGCGACGCACGATGTCGCCCGTGCGCAGCCATCCGCCCGCCAGGATCGCGGCCCGCGTGGCCGCCTCGTCCTCCCAGTAGCCGGCGAAGACCTGGGGGCCGCGCACCAGCAGCTCGCCCGGCTCGCCGTCGGGCACCTCCCGGTCGGGGTCCGGCTCCTCGGGGTCGACGACGCGCACGTCCGTGGACGGGAAGGGCAGCCCCAGAGCGCCCAGTCGGCGCGAGGGCCCCATGGGCGTGCCCGCGACGATCGGACTCGTCTCAGTCATGCCGTAGCCCTCGACGAAGAAGCCGCCGGTCGCCCTCTCCCAGCGGACCCCGACCTCCGGAGGCATCGGGGCCGCCCCGCACACCCCGTAGCGCAGGGTGTCAAGGCTCGTGCCCCGCTTCTGGGCGCCGTCGAGGATCCGCTCGAACATGACTGGCACACCGACGAAGAAGGTGAAGGGGCGCCGCTCGTGCGCAGCGAGGACCTGATCCACCGAGAACTTCGGCAGCATCACCTGGGTGGCGGCCTTCTGTACCGCGCAGAAGAGGTTGAAGGTCAGCCCGAAGGCGTGGAAGAAGGGCAGTAGGCACAGGAAGTTCTCCCCCGCCCTCGTGCAGCATCGGCACCCAGGCGATGGCCTGGTTGGCGTTGGCCCGCAGATTGGTGTGCGTGAGCATCGCCGCCTTGGGGGTGCCGGTCGTCCCACCGGTGTGCAGCAGGACCGCGACGTCGGAGCCTCCCGGGTAGGGGAAGCGTGAGGGGATCCGGTGAGCGCCGGCCACCTCCTTGTCCCAGGAGCGCACCCCTGCCGGCAGGCTCTGGGTCCGGAAGGATGCCCGCTGCCGGCGGGCCCGCTCCACCGGGAGACGCAGCGCGGCTCGAAGGCGCACCGGCATCGCTGCCGACAGGTCCACGCTGAAGACCGTGCGCCCCTGGAGCACGTCGCCGGCGCGCGAACCAGCGGCCGCATCCGTGACGAGATCGATGCCCTTCTCCCACACGATGACGACGCGGGCCCGGTGCGCATCCAGCTGGGAGCGGATCTCCTCGGCGGGCGCCAGCGGGTTGTGCTCAGCCACGACCGCGCCGATGCGCAGCGCCCCGTAGAGGGCGACGGCATGCTGCGGACAGTTCGGCATGATGAGAGCCACCCGGTCGCCCTTGTGCACCCCGAGGTCCGCAGTACCTGCGCCGCGCGCTCCGAGGCCTCCAGCAGATCTCTGTAGGTCATTGCCGCACCCAGGAAGTCGATGGCGACCCGGTCGGGGTAGAAGCGCGCCGCCGTCTCCAGCAGCTCGCTCAACGGCGCGTCGGGAATCTCGATCGCCGCGGGGATACCGGGCTGGTAGTGCGGGCGCAGGTAGTGGCGGTGGTCCTGGGTGGCCTGCTGCGGCGAGGCTCCGGCGTTGATCGTGCTGTCACTCATGTCTGTGGAGTCGAATCGGGCTGTGGGTGGGGAGCAGTCGGGTGATCTGGAGCGGCTGCGATCTGAGGGCGGGCCTTCATCGGGAGGCCGCGTTGTCCTGGGGGCCGGTCCTGCCGTCCTGGCCGCCCTCCTGCTGACCGCCGTCCTTGCGCTCGCTCCTGCCGGGGAAGTGCTCGACGATGGAGACGGCCGCCGCCGTCGCCGCCCCGGAGGCCGCCTCCCGGGCCGCCAGGAGCTCATCTCGCACCACGCGCCGCAGCACCTTGCCGATCTGGGAGCGGGGCATCTCGGTCAGGATCGCGATCTGGCGCGGCAGGGCGTAGTTGGACAGGTTCTTGGCCGCCCACTCGCGCACCTGCTCCAGGGTGACCGTCTGGCCCTCCTTGGGCAGGATCGCGGCGACGACGGACTCGTTACCGGCCTCTGCCGGCAGCCCGACGACGGCGACGTCCTCCACCTGCGGCATCGAGCGGACCGCTGCCTCCACCTCCGTGGGGTAGATGTTGAAGCCCCCGGAGATGATGAGCTCCTTGCGGCGGTCGGCGATGACGTAGAAGCCGTCCGCCTCCTGACGCACCAGGTCGCCCGTGCGCAGCCAGCCCCCGTCCAGCAGCACCTCGGCGCTCTCCTCGGGGTTGTCCCAGTAGCCGGTGAAGACCTGGGGGCCGCGGGCCAGCAGCTCGCCGACCTCCCCGGGGGCCACCTCGCGCTCGACGTCCTCGGGGTCCACCAGGCGCACCTGGGTGGAGGGGTAGGGCACCCCCAGGGTCCCGGGTCGACGCGCCGGCGAGATCGGGTTGCCCAGGATGATGGGGGAGGACTCGGTCATCCCGTAGCCCTCAATGATGGTGCCGCCGGTGGCCTCCTCCCAGGCCTGGGCCACCGCCAGCGGGTTGGGGGCCGCCCCGCACACGGCGATCTTGCAGGAGGACAGGGTCGCCCCCGTGGCCCGCGCCCGGGTCACCAGACGGTCGAACATGACCGGCACCCCCGGGAAGAAGGTGGCCGGGCGCCGCTTCCAGGCGGCCAGCACCAGGTCCGCCCCGAACTTGGGCAGCACCACCTGGGTGGCGGCCAGCCCCACCGCGCACAGCAGCGACAGGGACATGCCGAAGGCGTGGAAGAAGGGCAGGACCGCGTAGAAGGTCTCCTTTCCCGTGCTCGTGGTGCGAGACGCCCAGGCCAAGGACATCTCGGCATTCGAGCGCAGGTTCTCATGGGTGAGGCACACGGCCTTGGGTGTGCCCGTCGTCCCACCGGTGTACAGCAGAGCAGCCGTGTCGGAGACGCTCGGCAGCGGGAAGCCCGTGGCCAAGGGGATGGCGGAGGCTGCCAGGTCGTCCCAGGAGCGCACCCCGGCCGGGATCCTGCCGCGCAGCTCACGGCGCTGGGTGCGGGCGGCGGCCACCGGCAGCCTCAGGGCCAGGCGGCTGCGCAGCGGAAGATGACGGGACAGGTCCACCGAGTACACGCTCAGGCCCCCCAGACCGGCCGCCTCCAGGGAACCCACCGCCGTCACGAGGCGCTCGAGGGTCTTCTCCCAGGCGATGATGACGCGCCCGCGGTGGATGTGGAACTGCTCGCGCAGCTGGGCGGCGGGCGCCAGCGGGTTGTGCTCGGCCACGATCGCCCCGATGCGCCAGGCCGCATAGGCCACGACCACGTGCTGAGGACAGTTGGGAAGAATGAGCCCGACGACGTCCCCACGCCCGACCCCCAGGCCCCGCAGGGCCTCCGCGGCCCGCGCCACCTGAGTCTCCAGCTGGGAGTACGTGGTGGTGGCGCCCAGGAAGTCCAGGGCCACCCGGTCCGGGAAGTCCCGAGCGGCGTCGCGCAGCATGCAGGACAGGGGCTCGCTCACCGCCGGGATCGTGGAGGGCACCCCGGCCTGCCGGTAGACGGGCTCAAGGGCCTCATCGCCAGAGGCGTCCGAACCGGCCGCCGACGCGGCGTCGTGCGTGAGCGCGGCTACCGACGTGCGTGAAGCACTCATGGGTCTTCCCCCTTGTCTGCCGTGAACCTTCCTCGGACCGGGAAGGCCTCGCCCGCCGCGGGTGCTGCCCGGTGCGACGACGAGACGTCAGGATTAACCGTAACCTACGGTGGCGTAACCTGCGTGGTCGGCGGCGGTGACGGCCGTGTGCGATCCGGCTCACCGGTCGCCTGAACGCGGCGCCAGGCCCCGAGGCAGAGTCAGACGGCTGACCACCCGCAGGCGGCGCGTGGGGCGAGTCATCGCTACGTACAGATCCCCCGCGCTGCGCTCACCGACCTCAGCGGGGTCCACGAGCACCACGACGTCGAACTCCAGCCCCTTGGACAGCACCGGATCGACCACCAGCAGCCGCGAGCGCAGCACGTCGCCTCCCGGCGCCTCCATCGCTGCGGCCAGGTCCGGGGCCTCGCGCAGCAGCGCCTCAGTACGGCTGGGGGAGGAGGAGATGACCGCGATGCGCCCGACACCGGCACCCACCTGCTCATCCAGACGGGACGACTCCTGGGAGACGATCTCGCGCAAGACGCTCGCCCAGGCATCGGGCTGCGCACCCTGAGGGGACTGCGACAGGTCCGTGACCTCAAGGCAGTCCGGCAGGTCGCGCACCGAGCGCACCGGGTAGACCGGCGGGTGGCCCAGATGCGTCACCGTCTCCTCAGCCACCTCCATGATCGTGGCCGGCGTACGGTAGCAGACGCTGAGCGCCTCCTCGCGCAGTGGGGTCGACCCTCCGTGCGAGCGCCCCGACTGCCTGCCCTGCCGCGAGCGCGAACGGGCCCGGTGACGGGACTGTGAGCGGGAGCGGCCCGCAGTCTTCTCAGCCGATGCCGTCCCCAGAGCGGTCAGCACCTCGCCCCAGCTGCCCGGGGCGTGGGGGCCCGAGTACTGGGCCAGATCTCCCACCACCGTGAAGGAGCGCACCGACAGCGACGCGCCAGCGCCCGCCACGCCATGGTGCCCAGCTCCTGGGCCTCATCGACGACGACGTGCCCGTAGGTCCATGTCCGATCCGCCCGGGCCCGCTCAGCCAGAGTAAGAGTGGGGCCGCTCTGGGAGACCCGGTCGGCCAGCATCTCGGCACTGACCATCCCGTCACCCAGCTCCTGGGACTCGATCGCCTGGGCCGCGTAGGCCACCAGGTCCTCGCGGCGGCGGGCCTCCAGCCGGGAGCGCCGGGCCTGGGCGTCCTCACTGGGGCCCAGCAGCTCGGCCAGCTCGTCAATGAGGGGAATGTCCGCCGCGGTCAGTCCGCCTCCCGGCGCACGGCGCAGCAGCTCGCGCTCCTGCTCGCTCAAGGAGGGCGCCACCTGCTCCAGGAGGGAGGGGCGGCTCCACAACCGCTCCAGCAGCCCCTGGGGCGTCGTCGGCATCCAGCACAGGTTGATCTCCCGACGGGCGTCGCGGGCGGTACGGATGTCCTCACGGATCCAGGCGCGGGTGTCGGCGTCCGAGGCGTCCTGGTTGGTGGCCGCCGCGTACTGGTCGGTCAGGCGCTCCAGGAGCCAGATCACGAAGGCCTCACGGGCCAGGTTGTGGGGCTTGCCGCCCCGACGGGCCCGGGAGGCCGCCTCACGTACGTCGTCGGGCCTCAGGGACAGGCGCACACCCTGGACCTCGATCTCACGCGGAGCCTCCGGGACGCGCTGGAGGCCCCGCACCGCCCGCTCCAGTGCCTCGACCCACAGGGAACGCCCCTTGATCTCGGCGACGCGGGCGTCCTCCTGCGCCGTGGCCCGCACCCCGGGAACCAGGTCGCCGATCGTCGTGGAGACCACCCCCGTCTCACCCAGTGAGGGCAGTACCTGCTCCACGTAGCGCAGGAAGGTGCGAGACGGCCCCACCAGGAGCACGCCGGAGCGCTCCAGGCGCTCGCGCTCGGAGTAGAACAGGTAGGCCACCCGGTGCAGCGCCACCGCAGTCTTACCCGTCCCCGGACCACCCTGGACCACGAGCACACCCCGGCCCGAGGAGGTGACGACCCGGTCCTGCTCGGCCTGGATCGTGGCCACGATGTCACCCATGCGACCGTCGCGGGCGCTGGACATCGCGGCGATGAGCGCCCCCTCGCCCTGCAGCTGCCCGGCGGCCACAGTGGTCCCGGACGATCCCGCCGGGGCCTCGCCGGCCTCCAGGGCGGCCAGGTCCAGGACCTCGTCCTCCACCCCGAGCACCTGACGGGCCCGGGTGTCGATATGCCGCCGACGCACCAGCCCCATGGGGTGGGAGGCCGTGGCCTGGTAGAAGGCCCGGGCCAGAGGGGCGCGCCAGTCCAGGATCACCTCACGGTGCTGAGCGTCCTGCAGACCGATACGGCCCACGTAGTGGCGCCGCCCCCCGTCAGTCACCGGGGAGGATCCGCCCGCGCCCCGGCCGGAGCCAGCGGGGCAGGTCGAGGCCATCCCGGAGGACCCCGAGTCTGGCGCGTCATCGGGTGAGCCGCTCATGTCCATCCGTCCGAAGACCAGACGGTCCTCAACCCCCTCCAGGGAGGAGACCAGCGACGAGTAGTGCACGGCATAGGCGTCCCGCTCCCCGCGGGACTGATGGGTGCCGCTGACGCCCTGGGCCTCGGTGCGGGCAAGGGAGTGACGGGCCTGGGCCAGCTGGCGGTCCAGCTCGCTGTAGGCGAGGTCGACGACAACCTGCTCACCGCGCATCTCGCGCTCGCGGACACTGCCCGCATCTTCCTCCGCCCGCTGAGACGCTTCCTGCTGGGAGTGCGGTGGGCGAGAGGGGGATCGTCTGACTCACAAGGCCTCGCATCGGTTCTGGTTCTGGCCGGCAGGCGCGTAGAACGCGCTGACCTGCTCTGGTTGACGCTGACGGGTACTGGGGTCGGTGATGGCTTCAGTACGGTCGACCCATTATTCTCCTGCTGACGCCCCGACGGGGACGCCGAGGGCGAACAAGCCGCCCGAACCCGGCGTGGGCGGGAACATCGACAATCCAGAAGGTGTTGGCAGAAGTGCCCAGGACGCTAACCGCCGTTCCCGGGCACTCGCCCGGATGAATCCTGATAAAACGCCGAATCGTGTCACTGAGCCGAAGTCACTCGACGTCGCTCGACCGAGACGAACGTGACTGAGACGGGGTCGCGCCGGGCACCGAACCGAAGACCATGCTGAGACCATTGCACGACACGAACACGCCCTCCTCGGCGCCGTCGGTCTCGCCCGCGCCCTTCAGGCCGGGCGAAGAGCGCACCGACGGACCCGCGCCGCGGGAGGATGAACCAGGCCAGACAGGAGGAGACGGGCTGTGAGACCACTGTTCACCATCCAGCACCCCGCGGATCAGCCGATCTCCCCGAGGGTCCTCATCCACCACTTCGAGGGCGCCATGGACGCCGGGAACGCCGGCGCTCTGGCCGTTGACCAGCTGCTCATGACGCTCCCCAGCGAGCGTGTCGCCACCTTCGACATCGACGCACTCGTGGACTACCGCGCCAGGCGTCCCACGATGACCTTCGTCCACAACAACTACTCCTCAGTCATCATGCCCGAGCTGGTCCTGGACCTCCTCCATGACGACGACGGTCAGGATGTCCTCCTGCTCCATGGCAGCGAGCCGGACTACCGCTGGGACGAGTTCGTCGGAGCCGTGGCCCACCTGGCCGTCTCCATGGGCGTGAGCCAGGCCGTCGGCATGAGCGGGGTCCCCATGGCCGTGCCCCACACGCGCCCGACCTATGTGCACCATCACGGCAGCCAGCCCGACCTGCTGCCCAACCAGCCCGAGCTCTTCGGACACGTCGAGCTGCCCGGATCGATGTCGGCCTACCTCGAGCTGCGGCTGGGCGAGCTGGGTTTGGACTCCCGAGGAGTCTCGGCCGCGATCCCGCACTACGTGGCCCGTGACGAGTTCCCGCAGGGAGCCTCGGCGCTGCTGACCGCCGTCGTGCAGGCCACCGGCCTGGCGCTGCCAGTGGGCGACCTCGAGGCCGCCGCCAGCATCAACCGCGCCGAGATCAACGCCGAGGCCGCGCAGCAGCCGGAGGTCAGTGCCGTCGTCTCCGCCCTGGAGGCCCAGTACGACGCCATGGCCCCCAGGATCGCCATCGGTGAGGTCGACGCGTCCGCGCCGATCCTCAACCTGCCCAGCGCCGACGAGATCGGTGCCCGTCTGGAGGCGTTCCTGGAGGCCAACGACTCCGGGGACCTGGGGCCCCAGGGCTGGAACCCCGGCCGCGGGGGCTGAGCGATGCCGAGCGGCCCCAAGCAGACCGGTTGGCCGCCTCTCGCGGATCTAGCCGCCCTCGGGCCGCGGTACGGCGGCGTCGTTGAGCGACCAGGTGCGCACCGGCAGCGGTAGACGACGCACCGCACGCTCGATCTCCTCGAGCTCGCTCGCCGTGAAGGGGGCCTGGCGGGCCACCAGCACCAGGTTGCCCCGACGCCGGCCGCGCACCGCTGCGGGGTCGGCGACGATGACCGCGCAGGAGGCGTCCCCGTCCAGGGCTCTGGTGAGCGCAGCGATCTCGGCACCGGCCTGGGCGCGCGGCATGGAGGCGGTGTTGACCAGCAGCAGCCCGTCAGGCGCCAGTGCCCTCAGACAGGTGCCGAGGAACTCCTGGCTCCTGCAGGAGGCCGGCACGCTCCCGCCGTTGAACACGTCCCGCACCACGACGTCCCACTGGCCGGGCCGCAGCCCTGTGACCACCTCGGCGGCGTCGCCGACCCGGATCCGCAGCCTGGGGGATCGGGGAAGGTCGAACCAGGTTCGTACCCGGTCCGCGAGGATCTCGTCGATCTCGACGGCGACCTGCTGGGAGCCGGGGCGGGTGACGTCCCACGCCCTGGCCAGGGCGCAGCCCGCCCCACCCAGGTGGAGAGCCTTGACTGGGCCGCCCGCGCCGCGCAGCGCCGTCAGCACCGCGTCCATCTGCTGGTGGTACTCGAAGTCCAGGTGGGAGGGGTCGCGCATGTCCAGGAAGGAGGACTCCGCGCCGTCGAGCATGAGAAGGATCCCGGTGTCTCGCGCCACGAGCTCGGCCGTGGCGAAGGAGGTGCGCACCGGGCCTGAGGGCAGGGCGGTCGGCGCCGGGGCGCCGGAGGCCCTGCGTCTACGTGTCACAGCCCCACGGTAGCCTGAGAGGGGCACAGGGGGACTCATCCGGTCCTTCAGCCGGTGATCCCGTCGCACTCGTTGAGGAGGTGGAGATGAGCAGGGCACCCCGTTCCCGGGCCGCACGCCGGTCCTGGGGGGACGATGACTCCGCCACCCCCATCATCCACGTCGACATGGATGCCTTCTTCGCCTCGATCGAGCTCCTCGAGCACCCCGAGCTGGTCGGCCGCCCTGTCATCGTCGGCGGCCGTGACGGCCGGGGCGTCGTCTCGGCCGCCTCCTACGAGGCCCGCGCCTTCGGCGTCTCCTCGGCGATGTCCATGGCCGAGGCCTCCCGGCGCTGCCCCCAGGCCGTGGTCCTGCCCGTGCGTCACGGCCTCTACTCCCAGGTCTCCGCCCAGGTCATGGCCGTTCTGGCGGAGGTCACCCCCGTCCTGGAGAAGGTGAGTATCGACGAGGCCTTTCTGGACGTGACCGGGGCCAGGCGCCGTATGGGGCCGCCGGTGACCATCGGCCGGTGGGTCCGCGCCGAGATACGCCGACGAGTGGGCGTTCCGGCCTCGGTGGGCATCGCCTCCACCAAGTTCATCGCCAAGCTCGCCTCCTCCCACGCCAAGCCCGATGGCCTGCTCCTGGTGCCGGCCGGCGCCACGCAGGACTTCCTCAACGTGCTGCCGGTCGGGGCGCTGTGGGGTGTGGGCGCCCGGACGCAGGAGATCCTGGCCAGGTGGGGTATCAAGGACGTGCGCACCTTGGCGGACACCGACGTGCGCCACCTGGAGAAGATCCTCGGCCGGGCCTCCGGACGCCACCTGCACGAGCTGTCCCACGGCGTCGACCCCCGCCGGGTGGAGCCGGTACGCGAGGAGAAGTCGGTGGGTACCGAGACGACCTTCTTCGAGACCCTCACCGACCGGGAGCACGCCCGGCGGGTCCTGCTGGACCAGACCCACCAGTGCGCCGCGCGCCTGCGCGCGGCGGACCTGCGCTGCCGTGTCGCCGTCCTCAAGGCCCGAGGGGCCGACTTCACCACCGTCACCCGATCACGCACCCTGGCTGCTCCCACTGACCTCGCCCAGGACATCTGGGAGACCGTCGCCTCGCTCTACTCCGCCCTGCCCAGCCCGCCCGGTGGTTTTCGCCTCCTGGGGGTGCGGGTCGAGGGGCTGCTGCGCCCCGACGACGGTGTGCAGCTCCTCCTGGACGAGGACCCTCGGCGTGGCGCCTCCGAGCGGGCTGCCGACGCCGTACGCCGCAAATGGGGTGCCCACGCGCTGGCCCCTGCCAGCCTTCTGCCAGGAGACGGGGCCGCACGGACGCCGATCGACGAGGTGAGGCGACCAGGGCAGGATGACGCGAGCCGGACGCAGTAGCGACGGGAGGTCGCTTCGGCAGAGGCACTGAGCCGGACGATTCCCAGGTGAGGCGGATCAGGACGGGAGAAACCGGTTCCATCCCGATCGGTCCGGCCCAACCGCTCAGGAGAGTTTCTCCTGAGCCGCCACAGCGCCTATCCTGGCAACTACGGCGCAGATCCCCGGCCCCGCCCGGAAGCAAGGAGCATGATGGCACTGTCAGAGCGAGAGCAGCAGGTCCTGCGGGACCTGGAATCGCAGCTCCATGAGGATGACCCCGAACTTGCCCAGACGTTCCAGCGTGAGGAGCGTCGGCTCTCGCGCCCCTCGCCCCGCCATATCGGTGGTGGTGTGGCCCTGGTTCTCGTCGGCCTGGCTCTTCTCATCGCAGGGGTCTCGGTGCCCCACAACCTCCTCTCCATCCTGCTGGGGGTCACGGGCTTCCTCGTAGCCGTCGGTGGGGTCGCACTGGCGCTGACCCGGGTCGAGAGCGCTTCGAGCCCGCGTCGGCCCGCTGCAGGTCGAGGCAGGCCCACCAAGGATAGGAACGGAGGGAAGAAGCGGTCCTCCTTCATGGACCGCCAGTCCGAGCGCTGGGATCGCAGACGCGACTCCGAGGACTGACCAGCTCGTACCTTCCTCCCCGCCCTCACCCACTTTCTCCCCTTCTCCTCTCCGCACGCATTCCTGCGCCCCTCAGGCTGTGTCGGCGCACGCCGACCTCCACCTCACTCCACTGCCTCCACATCCCTCCACCCCTGCATCACCCCCGCCGCTACGGCTCAACAGGTCCTGTCTCCAACGCTCACCCGTTCGAGACGGGACCTGAGTGTGCGGAGGACTCGACCGGCCTCCGGAAAACCCTGCGAGACCGGCGAAGAACCCTGGATATTCCAAGGAGTCCATCGGATTCCAGAACACTACGGGGAGAGCGTCGCGGCTCTCCTCGTGTCTCTCCGAAGAGGTCCTGAACCCCACCGGAACCCTGCGTGCAGGCCGAGTGGATCCTGTCTTTTTCCTGTGCATCCACCACGCCGAGGGCGGTGGTGGTGAACGCCTCCCTCCACCTGCTCTCCGCCGTCCTCCACCCTGCTTGAAGAGGTGCTGGATTGCTGTCATTCCAACGAAGAGCGAGGGCTCTGCGTCAGTGGGGTCTCCATCGGCGATATGCAGTTGTGATGCTCTCGAAGAGGAGGGGTGGGAGAAAAGGGAGGGAAGTGGAGTAGGGTGGGGTTCACGGGGTCGTCGAGGGGAAGGAGGTGGCTCGTGTTCCTGGGGACGCATGCACCCAAGCTGGACGAGAAGGGCCGTCTCATCCTCCCGGCGAAGTTCCGTGAAGAGCTTGCGGGTGGCGTGGTTCTGACCCGAGGTCAGGAGCACTGCCTGTACGCCTTCACCGCTGCCGAGTTCGAGCGCATGTACGCCCAGCTTCGTGAGGCCCCCCTCGCTCAGAAGCAGGCGCGTGACTACGTGCGTGTCATGCTCTCGGGGGCGGACTCGCAGATCCCGGACAAGCAGGGGCGTATCACGCTGCCGGCGCCACTGAGGGCCTACGCGGGCCTGAAGAAGGACCTGGCGGTGATCGGAGCCGGTGCCCGGGTGGAGATCTGGGACGCCGAGTCCTGGAGCACCTACCTGGTGGCTCAGGAACAGGTCTTCGCGGACACGGCCGAGGAGATCATCCCCGGCTTCTTCTGATGCCGCGACCTTGTCGACAACTGAACACAACCCGACGGACCGCACGCCGACGCCATCAGGGCTCTGGCGAACCATCTCGTGAGGTCTCCGCCCGATGTCGAGTCCGACGCCTCTTCCCCGGCGCCGGAACCACGGGAGGAGTCCTGGTGAGATGGCCGCCTCCCGGATCGCAGGCGGGCATCGAGGATGCCTCAACCGCCCCTCTCGCAGAGAGCGTGAGCGTCAGACGTCAAAGACCCAACAAGCAACTGAGAACCACCCAGGCACCCGGAGCGGGGGCCGAGCCAGCACCGGAAAGGAGCACGCCCCATGACCAGCTCACAGGCACAGGCATCCGCTGCCGACGCCGTCGGCCGGCACCGGCCGGTGCTCCTTGAGCGCTGCCTGGACCTGCTCGCCCCCGCCATCGAGGGGCACGCTGACAGCACATCGACGGGCGGTCCGGCCCGACCTGTCATGATCGACTGCACCCTGGGGATGGGGGGCCACACCGAGGCGGCGCTTGAGCGCTTTCCGGCCCTGAAGGTCGTGGGCATCGACCGCGACCCCGAGGCGATTGCGCTGGCCTCGGCGCGCCTGGCACGCTTCGGTGACCGCTTCATCGCGGTTCAGGCGACCTACGACGCCGTGAACCGGGTGGCTCGTGAGCACTCCGCTCGTGCGGAGGGAGCGGTGGACGCCGTTCTCATGGATCTGGGGGTCTCCTCCCTTCAGCTCGATGAGGCCTCGCGGGGCTTCTCCTACGCCCGTCCGGCACCTCTCGACATGCGCATGGACCAGGGCTCAGGAATGACCGCCCAGGACCTGCTGGAGACCGCCGACGCCGTCGAGCTCAGCCGCATCCTGCGCACCTACGGCGAGGAGCGGTTCGCCTCCCGCATCGCCGCCGCCATCGTGCGTCGGCGTCAGGCCGGGGAGCCGGTGGTCAGCACCCAGGACCTGGCCGAGCTCGTCCGTCAGGCGGTGCCCGCACCGGCGCGCCGCAGTGGCGGGCACCCGGCCAAACGGACCTTCCAGGCGCTGCGCATCGCCGTCAATGCCGAGCTCGACGTCCTGGAGCGGGCCGTGCCCCGAGCACTCAACAGCCTGCGCGTAGGAGACGACTCGTGGTGGAGTCCTACCAGTCCCTGGAGGACCGCATCGTCAAACGGGCACTCGCCCACGGAGCCACCTCCCGGGCGCCCCAGGACCTGCCGGTCGTCCCCGAGACGGACCGCCCCTACCTCGAGCTGCTCACCAGCGGTGCGGAGAAGGCCGATGCCCGAGAGCTCGACCACAACCCCCGCTCGGCGCCGGTGCGACTGCGGGCGGCCGCCCGCCTGCGTCCGGCCGACCAGGCGCCTTCACCGGAGGGGCCTGCGCCCACCGGCGGCCGGGGGGCGGACCCCGGCCGCCGAAGCGGTCAACGCACCGCCCGCCGCCACCGGAGCTAGGCGGCCTTGCCGCTCCAGACGTCGACAGACCGTCCCAGCCGGTCATCGATCTCACTGCACCATCTGCACCATCGTCCATCCACACCAGTCCAGCTACGACACAGGGAAGGCACATTGATGAGCGCCACTGCTACTGCTCGAGTCACCCGCCCGATCGCGACGCGGCGCACCGCCCAGGCAAGTGGTTCCACCAGCACCCAGGGACGCACGGAGGCGGGCTCCGTCAAGCGGCCCCAGCTGCGCGTCGTCAGCGGCGCCTCCCGAGCGGCCTCGTCATCCCTCCCCTTCCTCACCCTCATCATCTTCGTGCTGGCCGGTGCCCTCATCACCTCGATGCTCCTCAACGCCAAGATGGCCGACACCGCGTACCGGATGAAGGAGAAGCAGGTCGAGCTCAACGTCGCCGAGGACCACGTCGAGACGCTGCGCACCCAGGTCCAGGAGGCCTCGGCGCCCGACGCGCTGGCCGGCCGCGCCAAGGAGCTCGGGATGGTGCCCGCCGCCGCCCCCGGCGTCGTCGACGTCAACAAGGGTCAGCTCACTGAGGGAACGCCTGCCCACGCTGCCAGGACCGGGAAGTAGTCGCCTGTGAATCCCTCGCGTCGTCAGGCTCTCCAGGTCGGAGGGCTGCTCGTGTTCTCCGCACTGGCCGGGCGCACCGTCTACGTCCAGGCGGTTGACGGACCGGATCTGGCCGAGAAGGCGAAGGCCGAGCGTACGGTCACCTGGGTCAACCGGGCCCCTCGAGGCGACATCACCGGTCGGGACGGTACCGTTCTGGCCTCCTCGGCGGTCAGCTACGACGTCGGCGTCAACCAGTCCCTCATCGCCCAGTACGAACGCACCGAGATGCGCCTCAACGAGTCCACCGGAGTCAATGAGGAGGTCGTCGTCGACTACGGTGCGGCGGCGGTCGCGGCCCAGCTGGCACCGATCCTGAACGTCGATCCTCTTGAGCTGGGAGCCAAGCTCGTGGGTGACCGGAGCTACCAGGTCATCGCCCAGGAGGTCTCTCCTGACACCTGGAGAAAAATCAAGGCCCTGGACATCTCCGGGGTCGAGCCCGACCAGCGCACCCGACGCACCTACCCGGCCGGGACCGTGGCAGGCAACGTCCTGGGCTTCACCCACGAGGGCGACCGCAACCGCGAGCTCATCGGGGCGGCCGGGCTGGAGCTCACCCAGAACAAGCTCCTCACGGGAACCGACGGCAAGGGCAGTGAGGAGGTCGGGCGCAGCGGCGTCATCATCCCCACCGGTGAGCAGGAGGACAAGCCGGCCCGGCCCGGCGCCACGGTGCGAACCACCCTCAATTCTGACCTGCAGTCCATCGCCCAGGAGACCATCGACCGAACGGTCTCCACCCAGCATGCGGACTGGGGCGTTGTCGTGGCCATGGAGCCGGCCACCGGCAAGGTCGTGATCCTGGCCGACTCCAACTCGGTCGACCCCTCCGATCCCTCGGCCACGTCCGAGGAGAACCGCACCGCCCGCAGTGTTCAGGCCGTCTTCGAGCCCGGAAGCGTCGGTAAGGTCGTCACCTTCGCCACCGCTCTGGAGGAGGGCGTCATCAAGCCCGAGGACAGCTGGACCGTCCCCTACACCTGGACCTCGGCCAACGGGCAGACCTTCGAGGACTCACATGAGCACGAGACCCAGACGATGACCACCGCCGGAATCCTAGCCAAGTCCTCCAACACAGGCACTATCCAGATCGGTCAGAAGGTCTCCGACGATGTCCGCTACGACTACATGAAGCGCTTCGGCTGGGGGCAGGCCACGGGCATCGAGATGCCGGCGGAGTCCGACGGCATCCTCTACCCGCCCAGCTCCTGGGACGATCGCACCCGTTACGCCACGATGTTCGGGCACGGGGTGGCTGGCACCGCCCTCCAGTCCCTCCAGGTGCTGGCCACCGTGGCCAACAAGGGTGTGCGCGTGGCCCCCCGCGTCATCGACGCCTGGATCGACGCCGATGGCAAGGAGACCCCGCAGGCCCGCCCCGAGGAGGTGCGGGTCGTCTCCGAGGCGACTGCCAAGACCCTCACCGAGATGCTCATCGGCGTCACCCAGGAGGGTGGCACCGCGGAGTCCGCCTCCATCAACGGCTACCTGGTGGCCGGTAAGACCGGAACCTCCGAGATCCTCACCGACAACTCCACCGTGGCCTCCTTCGTCGGCTTCCTGCCGGCCCGCAACCCGGCGCTGGCCATCGCGGTCATCGTCAACCGGCCCGATGAGACCTACGGAGGCACCGTTGCCGCCCCAGTCTTCCGGGAGGTGGCGCTGGCGGCCATGCAGGCGCTCAACATCGCCCCCGACCCGAGTGTCGTGGCGGCCCAGGCCGCTCGGAACGGAGCCGGGGGAGAGCGGGACGCGAACCAGTGAGGTGGTGTATGTGCTAGATGAGCGTGACCACCAGCACCTCGGCGAAGTGAGCCGGAGATGCTCTTGTGGAACATCGACAGTGGAAGGTCGCGATAGATTGAGGAACTATGAGCAACCACGCCTACGAGTCGGCCGCCGCCCTACGGCCGAGCTCCAATGGTCCCATTCCCATCAGTACGCTGAGCGAGCGCTTCTCCCTGGCTCCCGCCTCAGCTGAGGATGCCGCCGCCCTCAACGACCTGAGCATCCTGGGGGTCAGTGTCGACTCCGCCGACACCGCCCCGGGCGAGCTCTTCGTGGGACTGCCCGGTTTCACCGTCCACGGGGCCCGCTTCGCCGCCGAGGCCGTCGCCTCCGGTGCCGTCGCCGTCCTGACCGACTCCGACGGCGCCCAGATCGTCCACGAGTCCGCTCCCGGTACCCCGGTCCTTGTGCACGGCGATCCCCGGGCCATCGTCGGTCCTCTGAGTGCCGAGGCCTACCATCACCCGGCACGCGGTCTCATCACCACCGCCGTCACCGGAACCAACGGCAAGACCACCACCGCCTACTTCCTCGACGCCATCCTGTCCGCCCACGTCGGTGGCTGCATGGTGGCCGGAACCGTCGAGCTGCGCGTGGGGGAGCGCTCCGTGGAGTCCCCGCGCACCACCGTCGAGGCCCCCGTCCTGCAGCGGATGATGGCCCTGGCCGTGGAGGACAGGGTCGGCGCCGCCTCCCTGGAGGCATCCAGCCACGCCATCGTCCTGCACCGGCTCGACGGCATCGTCGTCGATGTCGCCGGCTTCACCAACCTCCAGCGTGACCACCTCGACTTCCACAAGACCATGGAGGGCTACCTGGAGGCCAAGGCGCGGCTGTTCACCCCCGAGCACGCCCGCCGGGGCGTGGTCTGCGTCGACGACCAGTGGGGTGCCGCCCTGGCCGCCGATGCTCCCATCGAGATCGACCGCGTACGTGCCTACCCCGGTGACGCCCCCGCCGACTGGTGGGTCAGTGACGCCGCCGTCTCCCTGACCGACTCCGCCACCACCTTCACCCTCCACGGGCCCGACGGCGAGCAGATCGAGGCGTCCTGCCCCCTGCCCGGACTCGTCAACGTCCAGAACGCCGCCCTGGCCCTGGTCATGGCCATCCGTGCCGGGGTGCCTGCCGCCACGGCCGCCGCCGCCCTGGCCGGTGCCCACAACATCCCCGGCCGTATGCAGCGCATCAGCCAGCGCGACGGCCGACGCGGCCTGTGCATCGTCGACTTCGCCCATACCCCCGAGGCCATGGAACTGGCCCTCAAGGCCGTGCGTCCCATCACCCCGGGGCGCCTCATCGTGGTCTTCGGCTCCGACGGCGACCGTGACCAGGGCAAGCGGCCCATGCTGGGCCAGGTGTGCGCCCGCCTGGCGGACGTTCTGGTCGTCACCGACGAGAACCCCCGCAGCGAGGACCCCCAGCTCATCCGCGACGCCATCCTGGACGGGGTGCGCGGCGTGCGCCCCGACCTGAAGGATGTCGAGGAGATCACCACCTGGCGCGGCGACGCCGTGCGCCGGGGCGTCGAGCTGTGCGGACCCGATGACACCGTCATCGTCACCGGGAAGGGGCACGAGCCCTTCCTGGAGATGGCCGGGGAATTCATCCGGTACAACGACGCGCCCGTCATGGCCGAGGCCGTCGAGGAGAAATGGGGACGGGCATGAGGCTCAGCCTGAGTCAGATCGCAGCCGCTGTCGGCGGCAGGCTCATCGGCCCGGACGTCTCCGTGACCGGACCGGTTGTCACCGACTCGCGTCAGGCCGCCGAGGGCTCGCTGTTCGTCGCCGTTCACGGCGAACGCACCGACGGCCACGCCCACCTGGGGTCGGCCGGAGCCCTGGGCGCCGTCGGAGCCATCGTCTCCGACCTGGAGGCCGCACGCAGTGGGCTGTCTCAGGGGCGGACCGAGGAGCCGTCCATGGGGCTCGTCCTCGTGGAGGACACCGTGACGGCCCTCGGCGCGCTGGCCCGCACCCACCTGGAGGGACTGCGCCGTGCCGCGGCCGATCGCGGTGAGCGTCTCACCGTGGTGGCGATGACCGGCTCGGTGGGCAAGACCACCACCAAGGACCTCACCCGGCAGCTCCTGGCCCGCTCAGGCCCCACGGTGGCGCCCCGGGCCAGCTTCAACAACGAGATCGGCCTGCCGCTGACCGTGCTCGAGGCCGACGAGTCCACCCGCTACCTCGTCCTGGAGATGGGAGCCTCCGGACCCGGGCACATCGCCTACCTCACCGGTATCGCCCCCCTGGACGCGGCCGGGGTCCTCATGGTCGGTCACGCCCACATGGGCGGTTTCGGCTCCATCGGGGGCGTCGCCGCGGCCAAGGCGGAGATCATCGCCGGCTTGCGACCCGACGGAACTACCATCCTCAATGCCGACGATGCCCGCGCCGCAGCCATGGCCGAGCTCGCACCGGCACGCGTCCTCACCTTCTCCTCCCAAGGCCGGGCGGCCGACCTGAGGACCGAGAACGTGGTCCTGGACGCTGCCGCCCGAGCGGCCTTCGACCTTCACCTGCCCGGACTCGATGAGCCCCGACGCGTCCAGCTGTCCGTGGCCGGCGCTCACAACGTGGCCAACGCCCTGGCCGCCGCTGGCCTGGCCCTGGCCGCTGGCCTGGCCCCCGACTCATCGCCGAGCGGCTCGGCTCCGTGAGCATTGAGAGCCCCCACCGCATGGATGTGTCGGAGCTCGGTGGGGATCTTCTCCTCATCGACGACTCCTACAACGCCAACATCGACTCCATGACGGCGGCGCTGGCCGTGCTGCCGGCCCTGGCCGGGGACCGGCGTCGCGTCGTCGTGGTTTCCGAGATGCTCGAGCTGGGGGAGTCCTCGGCTGCCGATCACGCGCGCACCGGAGAGCTAGCGGCCCAAGCCGGAGCCGCTATGCTCATCGGAATCGGCTCCACCCAGGAGGCACTCGAGGCGGCCGGGGCGCGAGGGGTCGAGGTCGTCGGTTTCGATGATGCCGCGACCGCCATCTCCCAGATCGACGCCCTGCTGTCCGACGGCGACGCCGTCCTGGTCAAGGGCTCCAACGGCTCGGGCGCCTGGCGCCTGGCCGATCACCTCAAGGAGGTTCGTCCCCGATGACCGCCATCCTCATCTCCGGTGTGGTCGGACTCGTGGGCACCCTGTTGGGGACGCCCCTGCTCATCCGCTACCTCCACGCCAAGGAGTACGGACAGTTCATCCGCCAGGACGGCCCCCAGGGACACTTCACCAAGCGCGGCACGCCGACGATGGGCGGCCTCGTCATCATCATCTCCACCGTCCTGGGATACACCCTGGCCAATCTCACCCAGCTGCGCACACCGCGCGCCTCCGGAGTCCTGCTGCTCTTCCTCGTCGTCGGGCTCGGGCTCATCGGATTCCTGGACGACTTCGAGAAGATCTCCAAGCAGCGCTCCCTGGGACTGCGGGCATGGCAGAAGATCGTGGGGCAGGCGCTCATCGGCATCGGATTCTCGGTGGCGGCCCTGCACTTCGCGGACCGCAACGGGCTCACTCCGGCCTCCACCCGGATCTCCTTCGCTCGGGACTCGGCGGTCAACCTGGCCTTCGCCGGCAGCGTCGTCGGGCTCATCCTGTTCATCCTGTGGGCGAACTTCCTCATCACCGCCTGGTCCAACGCCGTCAACCTCACCGATGGTCTCGACGGACTGGCCGCCGGCGCCTCAGCCATGGTCTTCGGTGCCTACACGCTCATCGGGGTGTGGCAGACCAACCAGTCCTGCAACTACGGACACGAGACCATGGTCCCCACCACCTGCTACCAGGTCAGGGATCCCCGTGACCTGGCCATGATCGCCGCCGCGCTCATGGGGGCCTGCTTCGGCTTCCTGTGGTGGAACGCCTCACCGGCCAAGATCTTCATGGGTGACACCGGGTCGCTGGCCCTGGGCGGGGCCGTCGCAGGTCTGTCGATCCTGACCCGTACCGAGTTCCTGGCCGTCATCCTGGGCGGACTCTTCCTGGCCGAGGTCATGAGCGACATCATTCAGATCGTCTCGTTCAAGTCGACAGGCCGACGCGTCTTCCGCATGGCTCCACTGCATCACCACTTCGAACTGGGAGGATGGACCGAGGTCAACGTGGTGATCCGCTTCTGGATCATCGCCGGCCTGTGCGTCATCGCGGGACTCGGACTCTTCTACGCCGAGTACCTGCGCCAGCTCATCTTCGGGTGAGCCCGGACGCTCGGGCCACTGCGACCCGACGAACCATTGATGCAGTCTTCTCCCGCCGGCAGCCCGGTGAGGAGCAGTGAGGAACCAGGAGCGTGAGCCCGCACCGTGACCAGTCTGACTGAAGTCCCCGGTGAATCGCCCAGTGCCGTCACCGGCCCTGGCGGGACCCTGAGCGACCAGCTCGACGGCGCCCATGTGGCCGTCGTCGGACTGGGGCGCACCGGGCGCGCCGTCGTCGATGCCCTGGCCACGCTGGGGGCCCGCATCCACGTCTTCGACAGCCGTGAGTCCTCCATCGACACGCTGGAGACCCCCGTGGTCTCCGCCACCGTCGCCGACGGCGAGACGACCGCGGCCGCGCTGGCGGACTCACCGGCGCGACTCCTCGTCGTCTCACCCGGGGTCCCGGCCACCGGGACCGGTCCTGCGAAGCGCCGAGGCCGCAGGGTATCGAGACCTGGAGCGAGGTCGAGCTGGCCTGGAGGATCCAGCAGGACTCGTCGCATCCGGACGTCCCCTGGCTGACTCTGACCGGTACGGACGGCAAGACCACCACGGTCAGCATGCTCTCGGCGATCCTGGCGGCCCAAGGGCTCACGGCCCCGGCCGTCGGCAACATCGGCACTCCCGTCATTGAGGCGGTGCTGTCCGGCAGTGCCGACGCCCTGGCCGTGGAGCTGTCCAGCTTCCAGCTCCACACCACCAGGACCCTGGCGCCCCTGGCCTCGACCTGCCTCAACCTGGCTGCCGACCACCTCGACTGGCACGGAGGCCTGGAGGCCTACGCCCGGGACAAGGCCCGCGTCTACTCCGGCACCCGGCTCGCCGCCGTCTACAACCTCGCCGACGCCGCCACCGAGGACATGGTCCGTCAGGCCGACGTCGTCGAGGGCTGTCGCGCCGTCGGCTTCACCCTGGCCGCACCGGGGCTGGGGCAGGTCGGCATGGTCGAGGACCTGCTGGTCGACCGCGCCTTCCATGCCCAGCGACGTTCCAGTGGTGTCGAGCTGGCCACCACCGCTGACCTGGTGCACCTGGCCCCAGGGCGGTGCGCCCAGAACCTTCCCGCGCACCTGCTGGCCGACGCCCTGGCCGCCGCCGCACTGGCCCGTGCTGCCGGAGCCGACCCGGAGGCGGTCACTGCCGGGCTGCGCGCCTACAGTCCCGGAGCCCACCGGATCGTCACCGTCGCCGAGGCGGAGGGCATCACCTGGGTCGATGACTCCAAGGCCACCAACCCGCACTCCGCCGAGGCTGCGCTGACCTCTCTGCCGCAGGGGACCGGTGTCTGGATCTGCGGCGGCGACACCAAGGGCGCCCAGTTCTTCGACCTGGTCCGCACGGTGCGCCCGCACCTGCGTGGCGCCGTTGTCATCGGCAAGGAGCAGGACGACATCTTGGCGGCTCTGGAGCGGGAGGCCCCCGACCTGCCGGTCACCCGCGTCAGTGACGGTACCGCCGAGCAGGTGAGCGCCGCGGCTGTGGAGGCCGCCGGCGCCATGGCCCGCAGCGGCGACACCGTCATGCTGGCCCCGGCCTGTGCCTCCTGGGACCAGTTCACGTCCTACGCCCAGCGCGGAGACCTGTTCGCTGCCTGCGCCCAGGCCTACACCCATGGCGATGGCGCCCGGAGCACGGACGTCTCCGGCGACCAGGAGCAGTCGTGAAGACCGGGTCCGCCTCGGCCACCGCTCGTCGCTCGTCGACCTCCCCCTCGTCAGGCTCCTCGCGGGCGTCCGGAGGCTCGTCGCAGGGGACCGGTGCCGGTCGCAAGCCGGAGCGGACCGCCCCCCGAAGGGGTGCGGGCGCGCCGTCCAAGCAGGCTGGGAAGCCATCCGGCTCACGGCCCACGGGCCCGGGTGGTCGTCTGCGTGACGCCTGGCGCAGGCGCCTGGCGCACTGGGGCGAGCGGCTCTCACGACCCTGGGACGGCAGGGCCTCTCAGGAGCGTCGTCGGCGTCCTTCGGCCGGTGAGCCCGACTCCGCTCAGAGCTCCGAGCAGGTGACTCTGACCTACTACTGCCTGCTCGTCTCCACCCTGGTGCTGGAGACCTTCGGGCTCATCATGGTCTTCTCCGTGCAGTCGGTGACCGTTGCCGCCAACGGCGGCAACGCCTTCACCGACTTCGCCAAGTACCTCATCTTCGCGGTGGTCGGGACCCTGGGCATGGTGGGGGTCTCCCGCATGCCGCTGTCCTGGTTCCCGCGGATGGCATGGGGGCTTCTGGTGCTGACGATCGCCTTGCAGTGCCTGGTGTTCACGCCCGTCGGAGTCAATGTCTACGGCAACCGCAACTGGATCCAGGTCCCAGGGGTCGGCACCGCCCAGCCCATCGGAGTTCATCAAGGTGGCCCTCGCCCTGGTCCTGGGCACCCTGGTGACCTGGTACGCGGACAGCCGCCCACGGGACCGGGTGTGGATGGCGGGCTGGGGCGGTGTCGCCGTTGCGATCCTGAGTGTCCTGGGCGGTCAGGATCTGGGAACCGTCATCATCCTGGTGAGTATCGTCGCCGGGGCCCTGTGGGTGGGGGGAATGCGGAAGCGCTGGTTCGCCCTCCTGGGGGCCGGTGGCGTCGTCATGTTCGCGGCCGCCTCCATGCTCAGCGCCAACCGGCGTGCCCGGATCACCGCCTGGATCCATCCCGAGGGCGCGGACCCCACGGGTGTGGGCTACCAGCCCAAGCACGGGATGTGGGCGCTGGGGACGGGAGGCTGGCTCGGCGTGGGGCCGGGATCCTCACGCCAGAAGTGGGGCTACCTCACCCAGGCGGACTCCGACTACATCTTCGCCGTGCTCGGAGAGGAGTTCGGACTGGTGGGCACGCTCGTCGTCATCGCCCTGTTCGCGGTCATCGGTGCCTGCTGCCTGCGGCTCATGAGACGCCACACCTCCACGTACGTCGTGGCCACGACCTCGGCCATCGGTGCGTGGATCGTGGGGCAGGCGATCATCAACATGGGGGTCGTCACCGGTGCGCTGCCGGTACTGGGCGTCCCGCTTCCCCTCGTCAGCCGTGGAGGGACCGCGCTGGTGTCGGTCCTCCTGGCCATCGGGGTGCTTCTCGCCTTCGCGCGCCACGAACCCGGCGCGCAGGAGGCCCTGTCCACGAGTCCCGGGGCGCTGCGTCGTTCCCTGGCAGTCATTGTCCCTAGGAGGAACCGTGCCCGAGACAAGTGAGAGCGCAGGCTCGCCCCAGCAGGTGAGTTCCAGCGGCTCGGAGCGACCTCGGCCGTTGCGGGTGCTGCTGGCAGGTGGAGGTACCGCCGGCCATGTCAACCCGCTGCTGGCCACGGCCGCGGCCCTGCAGGACCCTGCCCTGGGCGGTGATCCTCGTACGCGGATCCTCGTCCTGGGGACCGCCGAGGGACTGGAGAAGCGACTGGTGCCCGAGGCCGGCTTCGAGCTGGCCTTTGTCCCCAGAGTTCCTCTGCCTCGGCGCCCCAGCGGTGACCTGCTGCGCCTGCCGCACCGGCTGGGAAAGGCGATCGGCGCCGCCACTGAAGCCATTGAGACGATCGGGGCCGACGTCGTCGTCGGTTTCGGTGGCTACGTCTCGACCCCGGCCTACCTGGCCGCCAGGAAAGCCGGGGTACCAGTCGTCATCCATGAGCAGAACGCCCGTCCGGGCCTGGCCAACCGGCTGGGGGCGTCCTGGGCTCAGGCAGTTGCCCTGACCTTCGCCTCCACCCGCCTCAAGGCCTCCAAGGGACGTACCGAGGTCACGGGGCTGCCGCTGCGCCCGGCCATCGCCACCCTGGTGGCGCAGCGGGCCACGAGTGAGGGGCACCCGCCAGGCCCGCGTCGAGGGCGCGCAGGAGCTGGGGCTCGACCCCGACCTGCCCACGCTGCTGGTGACGGGCGGATCCCTGGGGGCCCAGCACCTCAACGAGGTTCTGAGCGAGTCGCTGGGCTCCCTGCCCGCAGGGCTTCAAGTGCTGCACCTGACCGGCAAGGACAAGGACGCCCCGGTGCGCGCCGCCCTCGAGACGGCAGCGGCCTCAGGCGCTGCGCAGGACCTTTCGGAGCGGTACCACGTGCTCGACTACCTGACCACGATGGAACAGGCCTACGCCTGCGCCGACGGGGTCCTGTGCCGTTCCGGCGCCGGTACCGTAGCAGAGATCACGGCCCTGGGACTTCCAGCGCTCTACGTCCCCTTACCGATCGGCAACGGGGAGCAACGTCTCAACGCCGCTGATGTCCTGGCCTCCGGAGGCGGGCGCATGGTGCTCGACGCCGACCTCACGTCCTCCGACATCCTTGACTTCGCGATGCTCATCTCCGACTCTGAGCGGCAGGCCGCCATGGCCCGGGCCGCGGCCTCCACCGGCGTCCAGGACGCGGCGGCCCGCCTGGCCGCCCTCATCCAGCAGTGCGCCTCCATCCACGACACTCCCACTGATGAGGAGAACGCGGCATGATCGCCACGACACCCCAGGACAGCTCCCACACCGCCTGCCAGCCGACCGGCGACGGTCATTGCACGCTGGCGGACAGGGGCTTCCACCTCATTGGTATCGGGGGAGCGGGGATGAGCGTGGTCGCTCAGCTTCTCGCCGCCCGTGGCGCCCGGGTCTCCGGATCTGATGCCCATGGCGGTCCCGCCTTCGACCATCTGAGCGACCTGGGCATCACGACCCACCTGGGGCATGACGCCGCACACGTTCCCGAACGGAGCACGGTCGTGGTGTCCACTGCCATCAAGGAGACCAACCCCGAGCTCGCCGAGGCCCGTCGGCGGGGCCAGGAGGTCATCCACCGGTCCCAGGCGCTGGCCCTGGCCGCTCAGGGGCTGGACTTCGTCGCCGTGGCCGGCGCGCACGGCAAGACAACGACCTCAGGCATGCTCGCAGAGGCCCTGACGGATGCCGGCGCCGACCCCTCCTTCGCCATCGGCGGGGTCGTGCGGGCCCTGGGCACCGGGGCACACCTGGGGAGCGGTTCCGCCCTGGTCGCGGAGGCCGATGAGTCCGACCGCTCCTTCCTCAACTACTCGCCCCGCGTGGAGATCGTCACCAACGTCGAGCCCGACCACCTCGACAGCTACGGCACCGCGGAGGCCTTCGAGGCGGCATTCGTCGATTTTGCTCACCGGCTGGTTCCCGGAGGCCTTCTGGTCGCCTGTGCCGCAGACGCCGGTGCACTGCGTCTGGCGCAGTCCGCAGCCGCCGAGGGCCTGCGCGTCGTCACCTACTCCTTCGGCGGCCCCGACACCCTCCCCGGCGGAGTACTCGTGGGGGAGGGGCACGTTCACCTGGACATCCAGGATCGCGGAGCCTCATCCACTCAGGCACTGCTGACCCTCACCACGGCGACCGACCGTGAGTCCGCCGGCGGCACCGGCGAGGAACCGAGCCGCAGTCCGGTTGAGCTGGTGCTGGCCGTGCCTGGGGACCATGTGGCCCTCGACGCCGCCGGCGCCTGGGCCGCGGGCATCGAGCTCGGCGTCGAGCCTGCCCGCATGGCCCGGGCCCTGGGAGTGTTCGGAGGTACGGGCCGGCGCTTCGAGGACCGGGGTGAGGCCGACGGCGTACGTGTCATCGACGACTACGCCCATCACCCCACGGAGATCGAGGCACTGCTACGCACGGCACGGGGCGTGGCCCAGGAGCGCGGTGGACGGGTCCTGGTCCTGTTCCAGCCGCACCTGTTCTCCCGCACCCGGGCCTTCGCCGACCGCTTCGGACAGGCGCTGGCCCTGGCTGACGCCGTTGTCGTCACGGATGTCTACCCCGCCAGGGAGACTCAGGCGGACTTTCCCGGTGTCACGGGGGACACGGTCGCCCAGCGGGTCCCCGGTGGCAGAGCCAGATTCGTCGCCGAGCGCCTCGACGCCGCGCACGCGGTAGCCGACTCGGCGCGCCCCGGAGACCTGCTGCTGACAGTAGGTGCCGGAGACGTCACAGAGCTTGCTGCTACGGCACTGGCCGACCTGGCGGTGCGCGAGGGCGGTGCAGCCTCCTTGCCCGCGGAACGAGGCGAGCGGGCATGAGGAAGCCCTCGGCTCCCCGTCCTGAGCGCTCCAACCGCGCTCAGGACGCCCCGGCCAGCATCCCGCCTCGCCGTTCCGGCCCCCGACGTCCGCGTCCCACCCGTTCAGCGCAGGGACCGTCCGCGCCGAGCACCCCGACGGATCAGGGGACTGAGCAGACCGGTCCGTCAGCCACTGCCAGGCGGCCCCGGACTGCCTCCGCTTCCAGGACATCCAGGGGCGCGGGCGGCGCCCTGCCACCTTCGCGGCCTCGACGTTCAACGATGTCGAGGGGCGCGTCCAGCGCCTCTCCCTCGTCGCGTCGCAGGGGCGAAGGCACCAGCCGAACCAGTCCCCGCCAGGCGTCTCCCAGTCCCGACGCAGCCGCAAGCACCGAGCTGACCGTGTTCGGCCGCCGGCAGGTGGCTCTTTCCGGAGGAGATGACCGGGTCGTCTCCACCGGGCTCGCCGATCGGCTCAAGGAGCGTCAAGCCGCCCTGCACCGGTTGCGGCAGCGAAGGGTGGTGACGACCGCCGTTGTCGCGCTCGCCATCGTCCTGACAGTCTGGGCCCTGGCCTTCTCACCTCTCCTGGGCCTACAGGTCCGCAGGATCTCCGTGGCGGGATCGGACGGCAGCGTCTCCGACAAGCAGGTCCGAGACATTCTGGCCTCGTACGAGGGCGACTCGTTGCTGCGGCTCGACACCGGCCGGCTCTCCACCCAGGTGAGCGACAAGCTGGTCCGGGTGCGCCGGGCGCAGGTGACCAGGGCCTGGCCCCACGGGCTGCGGGTGCATCTGACGATGCGCGTCCCGGTGGCCACCGTGCAGGACTCGGACGGATACCAGGTCCTCGACAACGAGGCCGTGGTCCTCGAACGGGTCTCCGAGGCGCCGTCGGGGCTGGTGACCATCGTGCCCGGTCCCGCTGCGCAGGCATCGGGGCCACAGAGGGTCTCAGCCAAGCAGGTGGCTGCTGTCACCCAGGTGGTGGGCTCTCTCGCGCCGGAGACCCTGGCCCAGGTGAGCAGCGGAAGCGCAACTGAGGCGGGGCAGGTCACACTGACCTTGTCCAGTGGGGCCAGCGTGGTCTGGGGGAACAACCAGGACAACGGGCTCAAGGCGCGCGTCTTGGCGACTCTCATGACGACCACTGCGTCCATCTACGACGTCTCATCGCCTCATCGTCCCACCACCCGATCCGCCGACGGGGCGACCACGACAACCACGACACCATCGCAGGGCATCCTGAACGGTTCTTCCGCTCCACCGCTCCACGGCGTTCCGAGGGATGGTGGAGCGGGGAGCAGCGCACGCCGCTCAGTCCTTCAGGTTTATTGCAGGTAAATCGCAGTGATATAGCAGGGAATCCGCAGGCAACTGCACACGAACACGCCGGGCTTCAATGCGATACGACGTCCTGGAAGTCTCATAGCGTTGACCCCGTCATTCAGAGAATGACATAAGTATTGACCTTAACTTGAGGTTGAGGTTTGAGGGGAGTCCTCACCAGAGGGCTCAGGACGAAACTCGCGGAGGGGACGCCAGTGGTCGAGAGCATGGCTGTGGACGACTCACAGCACTATCAGGCAGAGATCAAGGTCGTCGGTGTTGGCGGCGGCGGCGTCAACGCCGTCAACCGCATGATCGAGGCCGATCTGCGTGGCGTGGAGTTCATCGCCGTGAACACCGACGCCCAGGCGCTGCTCATGTCCGACGCTGACGTCAAGCTCGACGTCGGGCGAGACCTGACCCGGGGCCTGGGGGCAGGAGCCGACCCGGCGATCGGCCGCAAGGCCGCTGAGGACCACGAGTCGGAAATCCGTGAGGCCCTTGACGGATCGGACATGGTCTTCGTCACCGCGGGTGAGGGGGGTGGCACCGGCACCGGCGCAGCTCCTGTCGTCGCCCGCCTGGCCAAGAGCATCGGTGCGCTGACCATCGGTGTGGTCACCCGTCCCTTCTCCTTCGAGGGGCGCCGCCGCTCGGCCCAGGCTGAGGACGGTGTCCAGGCGCTGCGCGAGGAAGTCGATACCCTCATCGTCATCCCCAACGACCGCCTCCTGCAGATCGCCGACAAGAACATCTCCGTCGTGGACGCCTTCAAGCAGGCTGACCAGGTTCTTCTTCAAGGTGTCCAGGGCATCACCGAGCTCATCACCACCCCCGGCCTCATCAACGTCGACTTCAATGACGTCAAGTCCGTGATGCAGGGTGCCGGCAGCGCACTCATGGGTATCGGCTCGGCCACCGGTGAGGGACGTGCGATCACGGCTACCGAGGAGGCCATCGCCTCGCCGCTGCTGGAGACCTCGATCGACGGCGCCCACGGTGTGCTGCTCTTCTTCCAGGGCGGCTCCGACCTGGGCCTGTTCGAGATGAACGAGGCCGCCAACCTGGTGCGCGAGGCCGTCCATCCCGAGGCCAACATCATCGTTGGAAACGTTGTCGACGGTGCCCTGGGCGACGAGGTGCGTGTGACGGTCATCGCCGCAGGCTTCGACTCCGAGCCGATCGTCGGTGGCCTGTCCGATCCGATGGCTCGGCTGTCGCGGGCCGCTGCTGTTCCGCCGGTGCCCTCGTCACCGGTCGACGACCTGCCTGCGGCTCCCGCTCCTCGCGGCGGTGCCCACGCGGCCCAGAATCGGTAACCCGCCCGGTCCCGCTGGCCCCTCCGCCCTCGTCGTCGCCGGCGGCTGCGGCGCACTTGTCGGAGGTCGGTGCGGCTGAGGCACTCTCGTCGGGGAGCATGCCGGCCTACGTGGATGAGGCCTACAGCTCCTACGGCTCGGCACCGGCGCAGCAGTCGGCCTCCGATCTTGAGGTTCCTCAGGTGATCGGGGTCGACGCCGACGACGACGGCATTGATCTGCCTGACTTCCTGCGCTGAGCGGTGCCGCTGCCCGGGGGTGCTACCACCATGTGTGATGCCAGCGCCGTTGAGATCTCGGACCTGATCGAGGTGGATCTGGGCCCGCGGGCTCGTGGGTACTTCACTACCCGCGGTCTGCGGGCTCGTACCGTTTCCGTCCCGAACGCTGCCGGCACTCATGCCCGGGGAGGTGAAGGCGATGGCGGCGGACACGGGGGTGGGGCCGCCTACGACGGGTGGAACCTGGCGCTCCATGTCGGAGACGACCCACAACGTGTTCATTGTCACCGTCGTCGACTCGAGGATCTGCTGGGACTTGAGCAGGGGAGGCACCTGGCCTGGATGAACCAGGTTCACTCCGCCGTCGTGTCCACTGCCAAGGTCGATGAGGTGCCCACGGCGGACGCGCTCGTCCTGGATGCCCGGACGGTTGGTGCGCCTGCAGGGTGCTGCGTGCTCGTGGCCGACTGCGTTCCCGTTCTGCTGGCGTCCGGGGACGGTGCCCTGACTGCGGCAGTGCACGCCGGGCGGCGAGGCATGCTCGACGGCGTCGTCGCCTCCACGATTGAGTTCCTCCAACGTGCGGGAGCGGAGCCAGCTGATCTGTGGGCCGCAGTGGGGCCATCGATCTGTGGCTCCTGCTACGAGGTCCCAGATGACATGCTCGCGCTGTCCGCGCAGCGCGAACCGGCGTGCGCCTCACGCACATCGTGGGGCACGCCTGGCCTTGACGTCGCGGCAGGCGTCCTCGCTCAGCTCGAGCGTGCCGGCGTTGGCCACATCAGTGCTGATCGGTGGTGCACGTACGAGGACCCTCGCTTCTACTCCTACCGTCGTGACGGAGTGACCGGGCGCCTGGCAGGTATTGCTATTCCACGATAAGGCCTAGTCTGCTGAATAAATCCTGGGCGTGACCTACCTGAAACCTGAGGTGGGGGACACGCCGAGTTGAGGTCCCCAAGCGGTGTCGCGGGGGCGGATACCGTCGCAGCACATCCGGAACGCAGGGGACCGGACGAACCAAGGAGCGATAGATGGGCGCGCTGCGCAGTATGACCAGTTTCCTCGGCTATTCAGAGCCGGAGGAGGAGACCTACGAGGACAGCTATGAGGCTGCCGACGCGAGCTACGCCGTGCAGGAGCACGAGCAGGACTTCGTTGACGAGGGGTATGAGGACTTCTCCGCCCCGGCTGCGCCCGAACCCGTTGCCGCCGCCCCGGACCTTCGACGTATCGTCACGGTTCACCCCTCGACCTACAACGAGGCCAGGATCATTGGCGAGTCCTTCCGTGACGGCGTTCCCGTCATCATCAACCTCACCGGCATGAGTGAGTCTGACGCGCGTCGCATGGTGGACTTCTCCGCTGGTCTGGTCTTTGGCCTGCACGGCGCTATCGAGCGTGTCACCCCGCGCGTGTTCCTGCTGACGCCGGCCAGCGTGGAGATCGACGGCGGTGAGGTCGCCGAGGCTCGCGGCCGCTTCTTCAACCAGAGCTGAGCTGACCCGTACGTGAACCTCGTCTCTGTAGTGGCCGGGATCCTGTCAAGCATTTTGAGCCTGTACTTCCTCATCCTCCTGGTCAGGGTCGTGCTCGACTGGATTCAGGTCTTCGCCCGCCAGTGGCGACCTCAGGGGGGTCGTCCTGGTGCTGGCCAACCTTGTCTACGCCCTGACGGATCCACCTCTGCGAGTGATCCGCCGGAGGGTTCCCATGGCACGCCTGGGAGGGATCGGTATCGACCTGAGTTTCCTAGTCCTGGTCTTCGGGATCTGGATGCTCCAGTGGTTCCTCCGACTTCTCATCTGAACAGGTGTGAAGTCGTGAGCGAACCGCTAGAGTGCTGTTCTCACGTCAGCGTGAGATAGCGCGCTTGATGTGGCCTGAACCTCGAGTTCAGGTACTCTGTCCGCATGAGTGACCGGATGCCCGGTGCTCGTGACCTTATCCGTAACGACACCGAGGTGACGACCATGACGCTGCTGACAGCAGACGACGTCCTCAACAAGAAGTTCCAGGCGACCAAGTTCCGTGAGGGCTACGAGCAGGACGAGGTCGACGAGTTCCTCGACGAGGTAGTCGAGGCGATGCGTCAGCTGGAGGCTGAGAACGCCGACCTCAAGGCCAAGCTCGAGGCCGCCAACCGCCGAATCGCCCAGCTCAGCGAGGGGGCTTCTGTCCCCTCCGCCCCCGCCTCCCCGGTATCTCCGGTCCAGGCAGAGCCTGCCATGTCCATGCCGGCCATCTCTTCCGGAGACTCCGGCGCTCAGGGCCCGGCTGCCGCGTCCGGCATGCTCGAGCTGGCCCAGCGGCTCCACGACGAGCACGTCGCCAACGGCAAGGCGGAGGGTGAGCGCATTGTCACCGAGGCCCGCTCCACCGGTGAGCAGATCGTGCGTGAGGCAGAGGATCAGCGCAACCGCACCCTCGCCCAGCTGGAGAAGGAGCGTGCCGCCCTCGAGCAGAAGATCGACGAGCTGCGGCGCTTCGAGTCCGACTACCGCACTCGCCTCAAGAGCTACCTGCAGAACCTTCTGGCCAACGTCGAGGACGGCGGCGAGAGCTCCATCTCCGGCTTGTGATCCTCCAGGCAGTGATCGCCTCCCGGCCTACGTTCGTGAACACTTCAGGGACTGGCCAATGGAGCCCCATCACGATGCTCCCCATCCGCTCAGGATGGTTCACCTCCTCCAGACGTCAGTGACGCGGCCTCTATCGAAGGGCGGTGACCCGCGAGGGTCGCCGCCCTTCGCTGGGTACACAGCCCATTCGTCACCTGTTCTCCTCTGAACGCAATGCGAGAAAGCCCTATGCCTGACCACGTCGATCCTGCCTCCTCCGTGGAGGAAGCCGCCGGCAATGCCTGTGGCGCCGGTAACACCGACAACGTTGTCTCGCTGCCCACAGACAACCCCTTCAGTGCCATGGAGAGATCCATGAAGCCTCAGGAGAACGGGGAGGCGGGCAGGAAGTGGTTCAAACGCCTCCCAGTGATCGTGCTGTGGTTGGTGGCGGTCGCCATCATCATCGTGGACCAGGCCACCAAGCAGTGGGCACTCTCCGCCCTGGCCGACGGTCGGCACACGGCGCTGATCGGTCGCGCACTGGGACTGGTCCTGGTGCGCAACCCGGGTGCCGCCTTCTCCTTCGCCACGGGGCAGACCTGGGTCTTCGCACTCATCGCCTCCTTGGTCGTGGCCATCATCATCCGTGTCTCCCGGAACCTGGCGTCTCGGTCCTGGGCGGTGGCTCTCGGTCTGGTGCTTGGCGGGGCGGTCGGCAACCTCATCGACCGCCTCCTGCGTGAGCCCGGTTTCCTGCGTGGACACGTCATCGACTTCATCGACTACGGCGGTTACTTCGTCGGTAATGTCGCAGACATCGCGATCGTGCTGGCCGCCGCGGGCATCATCATCCTGTCCCTGGGAGGCTGGGAGATCGACGGCACGCGTGCCGGCGCCCAGAACGCTCCGGAGGACGGAGGGGCCGGCGGATCGGCCTCCTCAATCCGCCGAGGATCCCGAGTCCACCGGAAGAACAGCGGCGAGACGCCCTCGAAGCCATCGGGGTCCTCAGAGGCGGCAACGCGGACGACCCCAGCGGAGCAGCAATGAGCACGCGCCTGCTGCCCGTACCCGACGGCTTCGACGGCGAACGCGTCGATGCCGCACTGGCCAGGATGACGGGGCTGTCCCGTAGCCGGGTCGGGGACTTGTGCGAGGCCGGTGGCGTGCGCAGGAACGGTGAGGACCTGGCCAAGTCCGCTCGTCTGCATGCGGGCGAGCTTCTCGAGGTCGACCTGCCCGACCCGCGTCCCGTCGAACCGGTTGCCACGCCTGTGGAGGGCATGGAGCTGCTCTACGAGGACGAGGACATCGTCGTCGTCGACAAACCTGCAGGGTGTGGCCGCACACCCCTCCATGGGCTGGGACGGTCCCGACGTCCTCGGCGCTCTCAAGGCCATGCGCGTCCGGGTGGCCACCTCCGGCGCCGCCGAGCGCCAGGGCATTGTCTCGCGCCTGGACGTGGGCACCTCGGGCGTCATGATCGTGGCCAAGGGGGAGCGGGCTTACTCGGTGCTCAAACGCGCCTTCCGGGAGCACACGGTGGACAAGGTCTACCACGCCCTGGTGCAGGGCCACCTCGATCCCTCCAGCGGCACGATCGAGGCACCCATCGGCCGCCACCCCAGCCGGGAGTGGAAGATGGCCATCATCGAGGGCGGGCGCGAGTCCATCACCCACTACGACGTCATCGAGGCGATGCCCGGGGCCTGTCTGGCCGAGATCCACCTCGAGACCGGACGCACCCACCAGATCCGCGTCCATATGGCCGCCGTCGGCCACCCCTGCGTCGGAGACGCCACCTACGGCGCCGATCCGGCCATGACGGCACGCACCGGTCTGATCCGCCAGTGGCTCCACGCCCGCGAGCTCGGCATCGCCCACCCCATCACCGGTGAGCACATGGTCTTCACCTCCGGGTACCCTGCCGACCTCACCCACGCCCTCGACGTCCTTCGCCTACCGTGAGCGGCACCATGAGTGATCAAGACAGACTCACCCGACGACCCGAGCTCCTGGTCCGCGGCATGGGTGGTTGCTGAAGGGGACAGTTCCGGTCTGCCCGCTCTTGAGATCCGCCCGGCCACCGTCGTCCAAGAGCCCATCGGCTTCGCAACCGCCCGCGGCGATGAGACGGGCCCCGAGGCTGACCGGCTCCGCACGGCCGTGGCCGACGTGCGCCTCGAGGTCTTCGTCGGTGAGCAGGCGGTTCCCCTCGCCCAGGAGATCGACGCGCGTGACGAGGAGGCCACCACGATCCACCTCCTGGCCAGCGGAGCCGACGGCACGCCCCTGGGCGCCGGACGCATCCTGATGGAGCCCGAGCACCCCGGTCGGGTCCATCTGGGTCGGCTGGCCGTACGTAGCATCGCGCGCGGTACTGGGCTCGGGACCCGTGTCGTCGCCGCCCTCGAGCAGACTGCCCTGAGTCACTCCGACCGGCCCCGCGTGGAGGTGGTTCTCTCCGCTCAGGAGCAGGCCATGGGCTTCTACGAGAGCTGCGGATACCAGGTCCTGAGTGGGCACCGCTACCTCGACGCCGGCATCTGGCACCAGGACATGGCCCGCACCGTCAGCAGTATCAGCGCCGAGGGCAGTGCCCGCCGCACCACCTGAGGTCGGCCACTGACACCCCCGCACACGTGCACGTGCGGACAACAGCAGGACCGAGAGGAGACACTCATGCGGATCGTCATCATCGGTGCCGGTGGCATCGGAGGATGGCTCGGCACCCGCCTGTCGGCCAGTGGCCAGCAGGTCGGGTTCCTCGTTCACGACCGCACCCTGGCAGCCCTGCGCTCGGGCGGACTGACGCTGCGCGACTGCTCCGGAGGCGAGCCCGGCACCGTGGCCGCCCGCATCGAGACGCCACTGGCCAGTGATGCCCCGGAGGAGCTCACCGGCGCTCTGGGCGGTGACCCGGACCTGGTCTTCGTGACCACGAAGGTCGATGCGCTACCGCAGCTCGCTCCTACGCTCAGGCGCCTGACCGGCCCCACCACCGGCGTCGTCTCCACCCAGAACGGGATCAGCGCGCCCGGACTGCTCGCCGACGCCGTCGGGAAGGAGCACGTCCTGCCCGGAGTCGCCCGCGTCTACTCCGCCACCATCTCGCCCGGGAAACGTCCGCACCATCGGCAGTGCCGGCTCGCTGGCCCTGGGGGAGTGGGAGCGGCAGCGCCACCGCTCGCAGCAGCGCCGCGGTCGATGCCCTGGAAGCGGCCGGCGTCCGCGCCTGGGTACCCAGACTCCATCTGGGCGGAGCTGTGGCGCAAAGTCTCCTTCGTCGTCGTCCAAGGGGAGCACTCGGTGCCGTCACGAACGCGCCCATCGGCGTCCTGCGCAGCGACCTGAGAGACACCTTCACCGAGGCCGTGCACGAGGTCGTTGCCGTCGCCGCGGCCCTGGGGCACGACCTGGCCACCGACGACGCCCCCTGACCCGCTCGCCGCGGCCCTGCGCATGGCCGACGCCCAGCCGGCCGACGCCACCACATCGATGCAACGGGACATCGCCTCAGGCCCTGCCCAGTGAGCTCGACGCCCAGCTCGGCTCCCTGTGCCGCGCCGGCGACGAGGCGGGTGTGCCCACGCCCGTCCTCGATCTCACGCACAGTCTCCTCGTTCCACGGGAGGCCGCCGCCCGAGGGCGCAGCTGACCCCGTATCGCCTCTCGGGCACGGTGGGGAGCATGTCCGCCCGCCAGCGGCAGATTTCTCACCCGGCTTACCGGGCTACCTCCCGGCCACCCCGGCAACGGTCCCTCAAGGCCGGGAAACTCCGGCCTTCCCAGCGGACGACGCGCTCGGTCCCTCCAGGAGACACGACACCGGGCGGGCCTAGGATGGGGCCATGGCGGAGATGAGCAGTCAAGAAGATGCAGCCCCCAAGGACGACTTCGTCCACCTCCACGTCCACACCGACTACTCCATGCTGGACGGCGCCGGGAAGATCAAGGACTACGTGGCCGAGGCCAAGCGCCTGGGACAGCCAGCCCTGGCGATCACCGACCACGGCTACATGTTCGGAGCCTACGAGTTCTATGCGGCCGCCACGGCTGCCGGTATCAAGCCGATCATCGGGGTGGAGGCGTACATGACGCCGGGCACGTCCCGCTTTGACAAGACCCGTGTCTTCTGGGGCGATGAGTCTCAGAGGAGCGATGACGTCTCGGCCCGCGGCTCCTACACGCACATGACACTGCTCTCACGCAACAACGAGGGCCTGCACAACCTCATGCGCATGGACTCCTTCGCCTCCCTGGAGGGCCAGTGGGGCAAGGCGCCTCGTATCGACCGCGAGCTGCTCTCGCGCTACTCGGGCGGCCTCATCGGCTCCACCGGCTGCCCCTCGTCGGAGGTTCAGACCCGCCTGCGCCTGGGCCAGTGGGACGAGGCCCTGCGCACTGCCGGAGAGCTGCAGGACATCTTCGGCAAGGAGTTCTTCTACGTCGAGCTCATGGACCACGGCCTGGAGATCGAGCAGCGCGTCACCAAGGACCTGCTGCGCCTGGCCCAGGAGATCGGAGCCCCGCTGCTGGCCACCAATGACTCCCACTACGTGCGCCCAGAGGACCGCACCATCCAGGACGCGATGCTGTGCATCAACTCCGGCTCCGTTCTCTCCGATCTGATCGCTTCAGGTTCGATGGCGACACCTACTACCTGCGCCCCGGCTCCGAGATGCGCCGTCTCTTCTCAGAGATGCCTCAGGCCTGCGACAACACCCTGCTCGTGGCCGAGCAGTGCGACGTGCACTTCCGCACCGTGGACGAGGGGGCATCGTTCATGCCGGCCTTCCCCGTCCCCGAGGGGGAGACCGACGAGTCCTGGTTCATCAAGGAGTGCTGGCGCGGCATGGACCACCGGTTCAACGGCGACATCCCCGAGGACTGCCGCAAGCAGGCCGAGTACGAGATCAGCGTCATCACCCAGATGGGATTCCCCGGCTACTTCCTCGTTGTGGCCGACTACATCAACTGGGCCAAGGCCCATGGCATCCGGGTCGGGCCGGGACGCGGCTCAGGAGCCGGGTCCATGGTCGCCTACGCCATGGGCATTACCGAGCTCAACCCGCTGCGACACGGACTCATCTTCGAGCGCTTCCTCAACCCTGAGCGCATCTCCATGCCCGATATCGACGTCGACTTCGACGAGCGCCGGCGCGACGAGGTCATCGAGTACGTGCGTGAGAAGTACGGCGCCGACCGCATCAGCCAGGTGGTCACATACGGTGTCATCAAGGCCAAGCAGTCCCTGAAGGACTCCAGCCGCGTCATGGGCTACCCCTACGCGGTCGGCGACCGGCTCACCAAGGCCATGCCCCCCCTCGGTCCAGGGCAAGGACATCTCCATCAAGGGCATCTTCAACCCCGACGACGAGCGCTACGGCGAGGCCGAGGAGTTCCGCAAGCTCCACGCCGAGGACCCCGACGCCCAGAAGATCGTCGAGCTGGCCAAGGGGCTGGAGGGAATGACCCGTCAGTGGGGCGTCCACGCCTGCGCCGTCATCATGTCCTCAGCCACCCTGACCGACATCATCCCCATGATGCAGCGCCTGCAGGACGGCGCCGTCATCACCCAGTTCGACTACCCCACCTGCGAGCACCTGGGCCTGCTCAAGATGGACTTCCTGGGACTGCGCAACCTCACGGTCATCTCCGACGCCCTGGAGAACATCGTCGCCAACGGCAAGCCGGCCCTGGACATCGACCACGTCGAGCTCGATGACCGCGCCACCTACGAGCTGCTCTCACGCGGTGAGACGCTGGGCGTCTTCCAGCTCGACGGTGGGGGGGGATGCGCACGCTGCTGCGCCTGATGAAGCCAGACAACTTCGAGGACATCTCCGCCGTCGGCGCCCTCTACCGGCCCGGCCCCATGGGGGCTGAGTCTCACACCAACTACGCGCTGCGCAAGAACGGCCTGCAGGAGGTCGTCCCGATCCACCCCGAGCTCAAGGACGCCCTCGACCCGATTCTGGGGACCACGCACGGTCTCATCGTGTACCAGGAGCAGGTCATGAAGATCGCCACCGACCTGGCGGGATTCTCCATGGGCAAGGCCGACGCGCTGCGCAAGGCCATGGGTAAGAAGAAGATGGACATCCTGGCCAAGATGTTCGTCGAGTTCGAGGCCGGCATGGTCCAGGCCGGTTTCTCCAAGGAGAGCGTCAAGACCCTGTGGGACGTCGTCGTCCCCTTCGCCAAGTACGCCTTCAACAAGGCCCACTCGGCCGCCTACGGCGTCGTGTCCTACTGGACGGCCTACCTCAAGGCGCATTATCCCACCGAGTACATGGCCGCCCTGCTCACCAGCCAGAAGGACAACAAGGACAAGCTGGCCGTCTACCTGGGGGAGTGCCGCCACATGGGCATCACCGTGCTGCCCCCGGACGTCAACGCCTCGCGGGCGCAGTTCTCCGCGGTCGACGAGGACGTGCGCTTCGGGCTGTCCGCGGTGCGCAACGTCGGCATCAACGTCGTCGACGCGATCGTGGCCGCCAGGGAGGAGAAGGGCGAGTTCACCTCCTTCGAGGACTTCCTCGACAAGGTCCCCGCGGTCGTGTGCAACAAGCGCACCATCGACTCGCTCATCAAGGCCGGGGCCTTCGACTCCCTGGGACACACCCGGCGCTCCCTGCAGGCCTGTCACGAGGACTTCGTCGACGAGGTCATCGGGGTCAAGCGCAACGAGGCCGCCGGCCAGTTCGACCTGTTCGCCTCCCTCGTGGGCGGTCCCGATGACGCCGACGACTCGCCCTTCGGTAACGGTCCGGTCTTCTCCTCCGACGTTCCCAACCTGCCGGAGTGGGACAAGAAGGACAAGCTCGCCTATGAGCGCGACATGCTGGGGCTCTACGTCTCCGACCACCCCCTCATGGGGCTGGAGGGACTGCTCGGCAAGCTCGCGGACAAGGAGATCTCCGAGCTCCACGAGAACGACGAGCTGCCCGACGGCGCCATGGTCACCATTGCCGGGCCTCATCACCTCGCTGACCCGCAAGACCACCAAGCAGGGGCAACCTGTGGGCCATCGCCCAGGTCGAGGACCTGGCTGGAAGCGTCGAGGTGCTCTTCTTCCCCCAGACCTACCAAACGGTCTCCACCATGCTGGCCCCGGACACGGTGGTGACGGTGCGTGGACGTCTCAATCGGCGTGACGGGCAGGTCGCCCTGTACGCCCAGGAGATGACGATCCCGGACATCTCCAGCGCCGCCCACGAGGCGGTTCTCATCACCCTGCCCACCAACCGGTGCACCGGGCCGCTGGTGGAACAGTTCAAGGACGTGCTCGCCAAGCACCCGGGCGGGTCCACGGTCCGTCTGACACTGACCAGCCCGGGGCGCGAGGTGCGTACCCAGCTGGCCCCCTCGCTTCGGGTGGAGGCCTCTCCCGCCTTCTACTCCGACATCAAGGCACTCCTCGGACCGGGGTGCCTGCGCCACTAACGGCTCCTCTCCGGTGAGTGACCGAGTGGCATTGCACTCGCCCTGATGGAGTCACCGAACTGACGCCGGCCGGCGCGGGCGTCGTTGCGGAAGACTGTTCGTGATCTCGCCGTGTCCTGATCAATAAACCACGCGTAGCGGCCCGTCCGTGGTGCAGCCCTGCCCCAGGAAGGTGGAGACGGGGTGTGGGGCTATATTCTCACGGTCGTGCAAACTCAGTGACGGCTCGCTCCCAGGTGGCGTTCTGCCTTCATCTTGATAGTCTCGTGATGTCCACAAGCAGTCGGTGACTGTATTGTCTACGAGGTTATTTGATGAGTGACGAGGATCTGAACCCTCCAACAATGACGCAGCAAGAGGAACGGGACAGCAGCCCGCAGTTAGAGCAGACAAAGCAGGCAGGGGAGACTCCCCAGGGCACGGCGGCCGCCACACCGGCCTTCCAGACCTCCCCGGCAACCGTGAAACGGCGGCAGCGCCACCTGCTCGACCGCCTGAGACGATCGGTCTCACGCCAGCCTCACGACATCGGTGAGGGAATGGACAAGGTGGTCTTCGGCGTCGCCGCGATCGCGACCATCGCGTTCGTGGCGTGGGGCTTCATCGATCCGCACGGGTTGGGGCGGGTCTCCAAGTGGGCCCTGGGGGGAACGATCAGCAACTTCGGCTGGTTGTTCGTCCTGTCCTCGACCCTCTTCGTCGTCTTCGTCATCTTCGTCGCGGCCTCCCGGTTCGGCAAGATCCCCTTGGGCGGGGACGCCGAGGAGCCCGAGTACTCCACCGGCTCGTGGGTCTCCATGATGTTCGCGACCGGAATGGGGATCGGCCTGATTTTTTATGGAGTCGGTGAGCCGCTCTACTTCTACATGTCGCCTCCGCCGGACACCGTCGATCCTCAGACGGCCAAGGCGGCCAGCACCGCCCTGGGGACGGCCATGTTCCACTGGACCATCTACCCGTGGGCGATGTATGCACTGGTAGGGCTCGGAATGGCTTACGGAACCTACCGTCTTGGACGTTCCCAGCTCTTCTCCGCCATGTTCACCTCCTTGTTCGGGCGTCAGGCCATCGACGGGGTCGGTGGACGCATCATCAACATTCTGGCGATCGTCGCAACCCTGTTCGGATCCGCCTGCTCCCTGGGACTGGGGGCCCTGCAGATCGGTGGAGGCATGGTGTCGACCAATCTCGTCACCAAGTCCACCCCCCGCGATGATGGTCGGCATCATCGCGATTCTGACGGCCTGTTTCGTGGCGTCCGCCATCTCCGGCATTGAGAAGGGCATCCAGTGGCTGTCGAACATCAACATGGTGCTGGCTGTGCTTTTGGCGATCATCGTCTTCGTCGGCGGCCCCACCCTGTTCATCCTCAACATCATTCCCTCGGCGATCGGTGACTTCATCGACGAGCTGCCCGCCATGGCCTCGCGCACGGCGGCCGTCGGGAATCAGGACATGTCCGAGTGGCTGTCCTCCTGGACGATCTTCTACTGGGCCTGGTGGATCTCCTGGACGCCCTTCGTGGGGATGTTCATCGCCCGTATCTCGCGTGGCCGTACCATCCGGCAGTTCGTCACCGGGGTCATGCTCGTCCCCTCAGTCGTCTCCCTCATCTGGTTCGCCATCTTCGGTGGCGGCGCCATTGGACTTCAGGAGCGTGCCGAGCGCTCTGGCAGGGCAGCGGACGCCCTCGTCCATTTCAAGGCCGACGGCACACCCGACCTGAACTTCGACACCATCCTGTTCGACCTGCTCAATGTCATGCCTGTTCACAAGTGGTCCTCATCGTCCTCATGGTGCTGGCAGTCGTCCTGGTGGCGATCTTCTTCGTCACCGGCGCCGACTCGGCCTCGATTGTCATGGGAGGGCTCTCGGAGAACGGCGCGACCGAGCCGAGCCGTTTCACGGTCGTCTTCTGGGGCGTGGCCACCGGTGGTGTGGCCTCAGCCATGCTGCTAGCCGGAGGGGATGATCCGCGCGAGGTCCTCACCGGCCTGCGGGACATCACGATCGTGTCAGCCCTGCCCTTCGTCTTCGTCATGCTGCTGCTGTGCGTCTCACTCTACAAGGACCTGAACAACGACCCCATGCTGCTGCGGCACTCGCTGGCCAACCAGGTCCTGGTCGACTCGGTCACGACCGCGGTCACGACAGCCAACGAGCCGCATGAGGTTGAGACCATCGAGCTGCACACCAGCCTGTCGTCGACCACCGACAGCGACGACGGGGACGGTGAGAGTAGCGAGGCCGGCACCGGCGAGACCGCCGCAGAACCGAAGTCCGATATCCGCGCCGTCGACGGCGCGGATGACTCACCGACAGGATCCGATCAGAGGCAGGACGGCTAGGCCGTTCGACTGCTCCTGGTACTGGGTCCGGGCTCATTGCCCGGGCCCCAGCTGCTTGACGGCGGCGCCCACCTGGTCTGCGGGGTGATCGACGACAACCACGTCACCGTCGGCCAGGTGGTGCCCGCGACGCGTCTCAATGGCGCCGTTGACGGTGACGTCGCCGGACTGGATGGCGATGCGTGCCTGCGCACCGTCCTCCACCAGGCCAGCCAGCTTGAGGAACTGTCCGAGCCTGATGCTTCCAGCCACTGAGACGACCGGGTACCGGGATGCCCGCTGGGATGTTACATGCGTCATAGGTTGATCCTTGCAGAAAGCACGTGAGTCGTGCACATCAGGGCAGGTAGCACCTTAGGAAGGTGGTCTGTGAGGTCGCTAGTGAGAGAAGCGTCTCTCGGAAGTATGCGGATATAACGGATGCCAAATATAATTTATCACGGTAGAGTAACGACGTTCTTATCACACTACGGAGACGGAGACACCATGAAGCGTCGAATCGTCGCCCAGATGGCGATACTCGCTCTATCGCTGTCGGCGCCTGTTCTGGCTGTGACTCATGCGCCAGAAGCAGCCGCTGCGGACGGCAACACCATTCACGTCTCGGCCGAGGGTGGCTCGGACGCGGGAGACGGATCCGCTGCCAAGCCCCTCCAGACCATTGGGGCCGCCCTGAAGAAGGCCGGCGGCGGAGACACCATCGAGCTGGCCAACGGCACCTACCGTGAGGGTGAGCTCGCCGTGGACAAGGGCGTGACCATCAAGGCGGCCGAAGGTGCCAAGCCGGTCCTCACCGGCGCCGAGGTCCCCGCCAGCTGGAACGCCGGCGGTGACGGAAAGTGGTCCACTGGCAAGGACATGGTCCGCTTCTGCACGGTCTGCACCATCAATGCCGACCCCACCAAGGAAGGGATCGCCGCCCACCCCGAGCAGGTGTTCGTCGACGGCAAGCCCCTGACCCAGGTGCTCAGTCGCGACGAGGTCACCGAGTCCACCTTCTACGTCGATGACCCCGACCCGGTCACCCTGAACAACCCGCACAACAACCAGGCCGGCTACAAGGCCAAGCCGCACCGGGGCACCTCCTACGTCATCGGCGTCGACCCCAACCAGCACCAGGTCGAGGTGGTTCAGCACTCTCGCGCCCTGTCCTTCAACGCCGACAACATCTCCCTGTCAGGCTGACCGTGGAGAAGTACTCCGCGGTACAGCGCTGGGACTACAACGACCCTGAGATCGGCACCATCTCCGGTGGTGGAATGATCGTGGCCGCACATGGTGCTCCTCGTATCGAGAACTCCACCTTCCGCTACTCCTCGACCGCCGGAGCGCTGCAGGTCATCGACTCGACCAACGCGGTCGTGTCGAACAACCTGTTCGAGAACAACGGCTCCAACGCCTTCGGCATCAATGACTCCAGCGGAGCCAAGGTGGAGAACAACCTGTGGAGGAACAACAACACCTCCGGCTTCATCACGAAGGACTGCGGTGCCTACTGCACCCTGGCCGATACCAAGATCACCCACTCCAAGAACATCCGCTTCGCCAATAACACGGTGGACTACTCGGCCACCGGTGTGGACATCTCCGACCCCACGGCCTATGACCAGAACCGGGCCGCGGGCGTCTGGTTCGACGAGGGCGTGATCGACTCCGAGATCGTTGGCAACTACTTCGTCAACGTCCCGGTGGCGGTCTTCAACGAGGTCTCCTCCAACAACCTCATCGCCTCCAACATCGTGGCCGGAGCCGGTATCGGCATCCACGTCTCCGGGTCCAATGACACCCGCGTGTGGAACAACACCGTCTCCCACGCGCTCACCAGCCTGTGGGTCCAGGAGGACACCCGTTCCGACGGCTGCAACGCCCGCAATGCTCAGGGTGTGTGCACCCAGGTTCAGAAGTGGAGCGCCGAGCACGGACTGAGCTGGGACGCCACCAACACCACGGTGATGAACAACATCTTCTCCTCCGAGCAGACCACCCCCATGCCCGGGGACCCGTGGCGCTACTCGGCCATGGTTCAGGTCCTCGGTGGGGCCAACCAGGACGGTTCCGGCGCGGTCTACGCCAACGAGATGGTCACCACCATCGATTACGACGCCTACTACCGCCACGAGAACCCTCAGACCCTGTCCACTACGGTCCTGTGGAACTGGGGCCCGGACCGCAAGACCCAGTCGGTCAACGCCGAGAAGCTCTCCGACTTCACGGCCAGCTCGAGCGTCAAGGCTGAGGGTAAGGAGTCCAACGGTTTGGACCTGCACGGCTCTCCGGAGAACAACCCGTTCTTCGTCAAGGAGTCGGCCAACCCGATGGACAAGACCTCGGACTTCCACCTCAAGGAGGGAAGCCCCGCCTCCGGCAACGGCCACGCCCTGCCCGAGGACATCGCCAAGACCCTCGGCGTCAATGCCAACGTCGCCGTGGACCGCGGTGCACTGGTCAACGTCGCCTGGGGCGGTGGCGCCGTTCCCGGTGCCGGCGACACCCCCGCCGACAACGGTGGCAACAACGGCGGCAATGCCAATAACAATGCCAATAACAATGCCGGCAACAACAACGGCGGCAAGGGAGACAACGCTGGCAACAACGGCGGCAACAACGGTGGTAATGCCAACAGCAACGGCGGGAAGAGCGGCAACCAGCCCTCCACCGCTGTCTCCCCGAACAACAACGGCTCCACCGCCGCCGACAGTGCTACCAGTGGTAGTGCTACCGGCACCGCCGGGCAGGACGCGCAGACCGCCAGCCCCTCTGGCTCCAAGGCGGGTGCTGGGCAGAAGAACTCCGGCATCGCCAAGCCTGGCGGCAACGCTCAGGCCGGTCAGGGCCAGGCCGCTGCAGCTGCAGCAGCTACCGGTGGTGGTCGCCTTCCGCTCACCGGCGCCAGCATGACCGCCATTGTCCTGGCGGTGGCCGCCATCGCCCTGGGCGGCGGATTCATCCTGGTGCGTCGCCGCATGTCCAGCTGATCAGTGCCGGCCTCGGGGTGGAAGCGCAGAGAGAACGAGCTTGTGAGGAGCCCGGACAGCCCGGATCATCGCACTGTGTCTCAACCGCTCGCCATCACCGTCGGTGACTACTTCCCAGTGGGGGAGAGGATGCACCGGCTCACCCCGAGGCTGGCCCAGGCCACCAACACAGCACGCTCCGTCCTGATAGAGATCGCTCAGCACCGTGAGGTCATCACCTACGGCGAGCTCAGTGACTCGATCGGACGGAGCGTGCTGCCGCGTCATATGGGGCCGTTGCTCTCCATGATCAGCCACGACTGCGCTGCTCGAGGCGAACCGAGCCTGGCCTCCCTGGTGGTCTCGGCCGCCACCGGAGAGGTCAGCACCGGGGACTCGAGCTGGGCCCCGCCAGAACGGCGGGCCTGCTGGGCGAGATGGGATGGGAACCGGGACGGCGACTGAGCGGAGCAGTTCTCGCTATGTGGGACGCAGGCGAGGGTGGGAAACAGTCGTGGTTTGATACGCTCGACCATCCAGAGCGGCCGAGAGACCTGGCTCCATGACGCCGCAGCAACCCGGTACGCGGGTGCTTCAGCCAGGATCGATGGAGACGATGTGCGAGACAACGAGCCCACTGATGAGCCAACCGCCGCGGCAGGGAGCTGCGGTGACGGCCTGAGTAACGCCGAGCCCGGAACCGTCCGGCCGTTGCCCACCGTCAGCCTGGAGCTCTTCCCGCCACGTCCGGGTAAGGCCGCCTCGGCCACCTGGGGCCGCATTGACAGGCTTCTTGCTACCGGACCCGACTTTGTCTCGGTGACCTACCGCCCCACCTTCGTCTCCGATCCCGCAGGAGGCAACAGCGACGGGGGTCATGAGGGGAGTCCTTCGAAGCCGGCAGCGGGCCGGTGCGACGTCGCGCCCCGCGTGCGCGTGGTCCAGGAGCGGACCAATCCGTCCGAGTGCGTGCTCGCCCACGTTCTGGAGTCCAGCACCATTCCCCTCATGGCGCATCTGACCTGTATCGGCTACTGCAAGCAGAGGCCGTCGACATCGTCACCCGCTTCCTTCGTATGGGGGTGCGGCGCTTCCTCGCCCTGCGCGGTGACCCCCCAGCCGGTACCCGGGCCGACGACGTCGCTGGGGAGCTGCGCCATGCCGACGACCTCGTCCGGGTCATCCGGGAGGTTGAGGCCGACTTCTTCGGAGACGGCAGGCGCCACGTCACGATCGCCGTGGCCGCCTACCCGGCCGCTAATGACCATATCGAGGCCATCGAGGTCCTGGCCGCCAAACAGGCCGCCGGAGCCGACCTGGCGATCACCCAGGTGTTCTACGACGCGGCCGACTACGTGGCGCTGACCAACGCGGCCTCCTACGCGGGTGTGAGCATCCCGATCCTCCCCGGGGTGATCCCTCTGACCGACCTGCGTCGGCTCACCCGTCTCGAGGCACTCACCGGGGTGCGCGTGCCCGAGAGCCTGCGATCCTCACTGGGATCGGCCAGCGGCGCCACCCTCGTGGAACGCGGTATCGGCGCGACGCTCGACCTGGCCACTGCGCTGCTGCGCGCCGGGGCTCCCGGACTGCACCTGTACACCTTCAACCGCACTCGGCCGGCCCTCGACGTCATCAGCCACCTGCGTCTGGGTGGCATCCTGGCCGGAGCCGCGCCCGACCGGGAAGTGCGCGACGCCGTCGATCGCGGGTATCTCCAGGCCACCCCCGGTCGAGGCCCCTCCTTCCTGCGCTGCGGCACTCCCGGTGCAGCACTCTCTTCCCGCCACCCTGTCCAGCCCCACACCACCATCACCAAGGAGAACGCATGAGCGCCACCCCTGAGTCGGTCGCCCCCGCCTCACCGGCTGAGATCGCCGTGACGGAGTCACAGGTCCCCTCCGCCCCTCTGCCGGGGGCCACCATCCTGGGATACCCCCGCATCGGCAGGGACCGCGAGCTCAAACGCGCCGTGGAGTCCTTCTGGAAGGGGAACCTGAGCGTCGATGAGCTCAGGCACGCCGCCGCCGAGCTGCGCGGGGCGACCCGCTCGCGCCTGACGGACCTGGGGCTGACTCAGCCCGCCTCGATCCCCGCGGACTTCACTCTCTACGACCAGGTTCTTCAGGTGACTGCCACTCTGGGAGCCGCACCCGCCCGTTTCCGTGACCTGCTGAATGCCGACGGTGCCCTTGACGTCGAGGGCTACTTCACGCTGGCCCGCGGTGAGGGCGCCCGTCCGGCCCTGGAGATGACCAAGTGGCTGGACTCCAACTACCACTACCTGGTCCCCGAGATCGACGCCTCCACCCCCATCGACTACGTCGACAAAGCCATCGCCGCCCAGGTCCGCGAGGCCAGGGCCGCGGGGGCCGAGGTGCGCCCCGTCGTCGTAGGACCGGTGAGCTACCTGCTCATGGCCAAGCCCTCCGACGAGGCGGCCGAGGGGTTCCACCCCCTGGACCGGCTCAGCGACGTTCTGCACGCCTACGGCCACCTCCTCATGGACCTGCACGAGGCCGGTGCCACCTGGGTCCAGCTCGATGAGCCCGCCCTGGTCTCCGACTCCTGGAACGTTGAGCGTCAGCGTGTCCTCGACGCCGTGCGCGACGCCTACACCTGGCTGGGCGCCATCGTGGAGCGTCCCCAGATCCTCGTGGCCGGAACCTACGGCTCACTGGGTGACGCCCTGCCCGTGCTCGGGCATGCCCCGATCGAGGCGCTGGGCCTCGACCTCGTGGCCGGCTCCCTGCCTGAGACCGGCGATCTGGCGGCACTGGAGGGCAAGGCCGTCGTTGCCGGTGTCGTCTCAGGACGCAACATCTGGCGCACCGACCTGAACCGGGCCATGGAAACGCTCGAGCAGCTGCGCGAGCGACTTCCCGAGGGCACTCCCATTACTGTGGCGACCTCCACCTCCCTGCAGCACGTGCCGCACGATGTCGAGCGCGAGACCGCCATCGACCCGGAGATCCGCTCCTGGCTCGCCTTCGCCGATCAGAAGGTCGGCGAGGTCATCACCCTGGCCAAGGGCCTGAGCCAGGGCCGTGACGCCATTGCCGCAGAGCTCACCCAGGACGCCGACCTGCGCAACCAGCGCGCCGCCCACCCGGGCGTGCACCGTGACGAGGTGCGCACCGCCGTCGACGCCGTCACGGACGCCGACCGCACTCGAGCCCCCTACGCCGAGCGCAAGGCGGCCCAGGACGAGCGCCTCGGCCTTCCCGAGCTTCCCACCACCACTATCGGATCCTTCCCTCAGACCGCTGAGATCCGTAAGGCCCGCGCCGCCTGGCGCAAGGGCGAGATCGACGCCGCCGCCTACGACGCCGCCATGCGCGCCGAGATCGCCAGTGTCGTCGCCCTTCAGGAACGTCTCGGCCTGGACGTCCTGGTCCACGGAGAGGCCGAGCGCAACGACATGGTCCAGTACTTCGCCGAGCTGCTCGACGGCTTCGTGACCACGGAGCACGGCTGGGTCCAGTCCTACGGATCGCGCTGCACCCGCCCCTCCATCCTGTGGGGCGACGTCGCCCGTCCCGAGCCCATGACGGTGGCCTGGTCGGCCTACGCCCAGTCCCTGACCGACAAGCCCCTCAAGGGCATGCTCACCGGCCCGGTGACGATTATGGCCTGGTCCTTCGTGCGCGACGACATCCCGCGCGCCCAGGTCGCCGACCAGCTGGGGCTGGCCCTGCGTGCGGAGGTGGCGGACCTCGAGGCCGCCGGTATCGGCGTCATCCAGGTCGACGAGCCCGCCATCCGTGAGACCCTGCCGCTGCGGCGCGCCGACCGCCCCGCCTACCTGGAGTGGTCCGTCGGCTCCTTCCGTCTGGCCACCGGAGGGGCGGCTCCCGCCACCCAGATCCACACCCACCTGTGCTACTCGGAGTTCGACGTCGTCATCGACGCGGTCGACCACCTCGACGCCGACGTGACCTCCATCGAGGCATCCCGCTCGCGCATGGACATCCTTCCCGCGGTGGCCGAGCACGGCTTCGAGCGTCAGCTCGGCCCGGGCGTGTGGGATATTCACTCCCCGCGCGTGCCCAGCCAGTCCGAGTGCACCGAGCTGCTCCAGCGGGCCGTCGACGCCCTTGGGGCCGAAAAGGTCTGGGTCAACCCCGACTGCGGCCTCAAGACCCGCGCCTACCCCGAGACCGAGGCGAGCCTGGCCAGCCTCGTCGGCGCCGCCCGCGCCGTGCGCGGAGCCCGATGAGCCTCTGACTCAACCGCAGGCGTGCGAGGCGGCCCGGGAGAGGTGACGTGCTCTCCCGGGCCGCCTTGTGCGTGGCCGGTAGGCTTACGGACATGCTCACCCGCACTGATCTGCGCAGTACCCGACTCTCTGCACGCCAGCTGGCACAGGCCCTACCGCGGGCCGCCCTTGACGTCGCCTCCGCCCAGTCCGCAGTGGCTCCACTGATCGAGGACGTCCGCTCCCGGGGCGCAGCTGCACTGCGCGACGCCGCTGAGCGCTTCGACGGCGTGCGCCCCGTTCACCTGCGTGTGCCCGCTGCGGCCATCGCCCAGGCGCTCGACGACCTGGACCCGTCGGTGCGCGAGGCCCTCGAGCTGTCCATCGCCCACAACCGGGTCGGGCACGCTGCCCAGGTACCCGCCGAGCGCACTACGGAGGTGGTCCCCGGAGGCAGGGTGACCCAGCGCTGGATCCCCGTCGAGCGCGTCGGGCTCTACGTTCCCGGAGGACTGGCCGTCTACCCCTCCAGCGTGGTGATGAACGCGGTGGCCGCCCAGGTCGCCGGCGTTGAGCAGATCGCCCTGGCCAGCCCGCCGCAGGCCGAGTTCGCAGGTCTGCCTCACCCGACGATCCTGGCGGCGTGCGCGCTGCTCGGGATCACCGAGGTCTACGCCGTCGGCGGTGCCCAGGCAGTCGCGATGCTCGCCTACGGTGCTGACGCCCAGGACGACACCGACCGTGCAGACGCCGGGGGAGAGGTCCTGTGCCGGGGCGTCGACGTCATCACCGGTCCCGGCAACGTCTACGTGGCGGCTGCCAAGCGAGCCGTCATGGGAGCGGTCGGCATCGACGCCGAGGCGGGGCCTACCGAGATCGCCGTCCTGGCCGACGCCGGGGCCAACCCCGAGTACGTGGCCGCCGACCTGCTCTCCCAGGCGGAGCATGATCCCAACGCCGGCAGCGTCCTCATCACCGACTCCCCGGAGCTGGCCGACGCCGTCGATGCGGTGCTTGAGCGCAGGCTCAGTGCGACCCGGCACCTGGAACGGGCATCGACCGCCCTGAACGGTCCGCAGTCGGGAACCGTTCTAGTACGTGACCTCACGCAGGCCATTGAGGTTGCCAACGCCTACGCGGCCGAGCACCTGGAGATCCACACGTCCGATGCTCCAGAGGTCGCGCGTCGGATCCGCAACGCCGGCGCCATCTTCATCGGGCCCTACAGCCCTGTGCCCCTGGGGGACTACCTGGCCGGCTCCAACCATGTCCTGCCCACCGGTGGGACCGCCCGATTCGCGGCTGGACTGAGCGTGATGGCCTTCCTCAAACCGGTCCAGCTCATCGAGTACAGTGCGTGCGCCCTGGAGGCCATGACTCCTGCGCTGGAGGTTCTGGCAGGCTGCGAGGACCTGCCCGCCCACGGTGAGGCGGCCCGTGCCCGGAGGCAGTGAAAAAGCTGCTGAACAGGTCTTTCGAGCTCAATTTGTGACCTGTTCGTGATTATCCTCTGCTGCGTCCGGGGGTGGTTTCTGATGCGACCCCCACCTTCATTGATACTTCAATCGTTGAAATGACGCCATTTTTGGTTCTTGTGAGTCACCTCCAAGGGGTCGCTTATCGCGTGGTCGAATAACACAGTGTTGCAAAGCGTTACTCTATTGTTATATTTGGTTACGACGCACGGTGCGCCGTGCCCGACAGGATGAGTTCCCACATCCCGTCACCCCCGGGCGCGCCGCACCGAGGCGTTGGTACCGGCTGGATCTGCTCGCCGCATGCGGCGGTGCCGGTCGGTGCCGGCCTACCCCTTGGATCCAGATGGATGGCCTCATGCACTACTCCCCATTCGCCGCCGGAACCGGACTGTTCGTCGTGTGGTACGTCGCGCCGGCAGGTTCCCCTCCCGCTCTCGTCGCTCGCTTCCTCATCGACTGCGCCGGTCTGGTGTTCGTCACCATCCTGGCGTTCTTCCTTCTGATCAACCTCTATGGCGCGGTCCGTGCCCTGATCCCGCACCCTGGGGGCGCCGCCGGGCGTCACGCGCAGCAGCGCAGCGGTCTGATGAGTCTGCGAGCGTGATGAGGACGCAGACCCCGTTCATGCCTATGGACTTCGATTCCTCGAGCCCCCTGGGAATCCTCGACCGTATCGGTTGGTGGGGTGCCCTGGGGATGATCGCAGTGGCGCTCGCATACACGTTCTTCATGCTCATCGTCTCCCGCGGGGCCCCACGGCACGGTGGGCCCTCGCAGCCGGATGCGCCACTGCTCATCGTCATACTCATGCCCTGCCTCAACGAGGCGGCGGTCATCGGCGCCAGTGTCAGGCGGCTCATCTCGATCCCGGATCCGGGCCTGCGCATCATGGTTATCGACGACGGCTCCGACGACGACACTGCCCAGGTGGCCGCCCAGGCCGGCGACGAGCGTGTCGAGGTGGTTCGCCGTCGTCCTCCCCACGCCCGCCTGGGCAAGGGGGAAGCGCTCAATGACGCACTGTCGATCGTGCGCTCCCGATGCACCACGGCGTCCTCCTCGCGAGTCGTCGTCGGAGTCATGGATGCAGACGGCAGGCTCGATCCCCACGCCATCGAGGAGGTCCGCAGAGCTTTCGCCCCGCAGGAGGTCGGCGCCGTCCAGATGGGGGTGCGCATCAACAACCGTTTCGGTTCTCTGCTCGCCCGCATGCAGGACATGGAGTTCGTGATCTTCACCGAGGTCTTCCAGCGGGGACGGCGCCGAGTCCACAGCGTCGGCATGGGCGGCAATGCCCAGTTCGTCCGCCTCAGCGCGCTCGACGCGCTGGGACCCCGACCCTGGACCCGGTCGCTGACCGAGGACTTCGACCTGGGTATCCGGCTCAACGCCACCAGCTGGACCAACGAGTTCTGGCCCGCGGCCTCCGTTCACCAGCAGGGCGTGACCAACATGCGCCGCCTCATGCGCCAACGTACCCGCTGGTTCCAGGGAAACCTCCAGGCACTGCACCTGCTGCGATCCGTCGCCCGCGAGCAGCGTGGCCTGGGGCGCGCCGACACCCTCTGGCAGATCCTCACGCCCTACCTGCTCCTGACCGGGTCCCTGCTGACCCTGTCCTTCCTCATCACCATGGTGACCGCCGGTGTGGCCGCGGTCCTGAGATGGGAGCAGTCATGGATGTGGCTCGTGGGGGCCTACGTCATCGCCTTCGGGCCGGCGCTCATCTACGCCTGGATCTACTGGCGCATCGAGCGCCGTGAGGGTTTGAACCTGCTCAAGGCCGTGGGCTACGCGCACCTGTTCGTCCTGTACGGGCTCCTGCCCAGCCTCTACGGCTGGCGAGCTGTCGCCCGGGAGCTGACCGGGCGCACCGGGTGGGCCAAGACCGCTCGCGAGGCGGAGCCGGCTCAAGGAAAGCAGACCGCCCCCAGCAGACCGGCTGCCGGCCCCAACGGATCGGCATCCGCGGGCTCACCGCTACCGAGCAAGCAGCGGCCACCCAGCGCGCCTGCGAGGGCGGAGCCCCTGACGGCTCCACGGGCCGCGGGGCCGGGCAGTGCTGTCCCGGCCGTTCCGGCCCGCCCCCTGCTGAACCCCACCGCCATGATCGTGCGCCGACCCCGCCGTACATCCAGCAATCTGACCAACGAGGAGATGAGATGACAGCCGCCAACGCGCCTCAGCACGCAGGAGCTCTCGACGGAACCCGTCGTGGCAGGATCCTGCGTCGCGCACTCCTGGCGGTCTGCGTCCTGGTGCTGGTCCTAGGAGTCACCGTGTACTGCCACGCCCGAGAGGCAGGGACCCCCGACTGCTCCCAGTGGGAGATCATCTTCGACGGTTACGGCGAGGCCTCGTGCTCCGAGGGCCTGCTGCGCCTCAAGCCGACGTCAGCCGACTCCCAGGACAAGACCCACGCCGGGCTGGCCACATCCACCACGGTCGAGATCGAGGCGGGAGGCGTCCAGACCATCCACACCACGATGACCACCGTCCGACAGCTGCGCGAGGACGGCGAGCCCAACGCCTGGGAGGTCGCCTGGCTCCTGTGGAACTACACCGACAACAACCACTTCTACGCCCTGGCCCTCAAGCCCAACGGCTGGGAGGTCTCCAAGCAGGACACCGCCTACCCGGGGTACCAGAGATTCCTGTCCTCCGGCAACACGCCCGTCTACCCGCCCGGGAAGAGCCACGACGTCACCGTCACCATTGATACGACCAAGACGGCAGAGGTCACCTTCACCATCACCGTGGACGGGCAGGAGCTCGGAACCGTCACCGACAAGCAGTCCCCCTACCGGTCCGGCGCCGTGGCGGCCTACTGCGAGGACTCCGACGTCACCTTCACCCCGATCACCGAGGACGAGTAGGACCTCCCTCCCCTCCACGGCGACATCCGACGCAACCATCACTGAGCCCATCTCATCCCACTCCGACGCACGACCAGGAGAACCCATGACAACCGACTCCACGCAAACGGGCAGCCCCCTGAGGATCATGCTCGTCTACGGCACCCGCCCGGAGGCGATCAAGCTCGCCCCCCTGGTGGCAGCCATGGGTGACGACCAGCGCTTCGCCCCCATCGTCGTCGTCACCGGACAGCACCGTGAGATGCTCGACCAGGTGCACGAGTTCTTCGGCATCGTGCCCGACGACGACCTCGACATCCACTCGCCGGGACAGACGCTCACCCAGATCACCAACCGCTGTCTGCAAGGGGTGGGCCGGGCGATCGAGGTCCATCGGCCAGACGCCGTCGTCGTCCAGGGGGACACCACCTCCGCCTTCGCCGCCGCGCTCGCGGCCTTCTACCACACGGTCCCGGTCCTTCACGTCGAGGCAGGTCTGCGCACCGGTGACATCTCCTCACCCTTCCCCGAGGAGGCCAACCGGCGGCTCATCAGCCAGGTGACCGCCCTGCACCTGTGCCCCACCACCACCAGCCGGGACAACCTGCTGCGCGAGAGCACCGACCCGCAGACCGTCAGCGTCACGGGCAACACGGTCATCGACGCCCTCCTGGTCGCCGTCGACCGCCGGGTTCCGCCACCGGACGAGGAGCTGGCAGCAGCACTGAAGGACGCCTCCCGACGAGTCGTGCTCGTCACGGCCCACCGCCGTGAGTCCTGGGGCGAGCCGATGCGGGCCATCGGCCGTGCCGTCGCGCGCCTGGCCGAGAAGCACCCCGAGACGCTCTTCGTGCTGCCAGTCCACCGCAACCCCAAGGTTCGCGAGGACCTCCTGCCCCAGATCGAGGGCCACCCCAACGTCATCTGGTGCGATCCGCTGGAGTACGGTGCCTTCTGCGCCCTCATCGACCGCTGCGACGTCGTCCTCACCGACTCCGGCGGTGTTCAGGAGGAGGCCCCAGCCCTGTCCAAACCTGTCCTGGTCATGCGGGACAACACCGAGCGTCCCGAGGCCATCGCCTTCGGGGTCGCCGATCTGGTCGGGACCGACGAGGACCGCATCGTCGAGCGGGTCTCCACCCTGCTGACCGACGAGGCGGCCTACGCGGCCATGGCCCAGGCCGCCAACCCCTACGGCGACGGGCACGCCTGCAAGCGCATCCTGGCCGTCACCGCCGCCCTGTTCGGCCGCGGTGTTCCCCTTCCCGAGTTCGAGCCCGTTCCCACCTCGTCCAAGGAGTGCTCATGATCCTGCCGACCCTTCTGTCTGCACGACGCCGTCGCTGCGCACTGGCCGCCATCGCGGTGTGCCTGGGCAGCTCCATCGCCTCAGTCGGCCCCGCCCAGGCCGTTCCCGCCACCGGCGCGCAGGTTCCGGTCGCGGCCCAGGCCGCAGCGGCCAAGCCGGCCGGTGGAGCACAGCCCAATGACGCCGACCCGGCCAAGAACCCGCTGCCGGCTCCGCCTGAACCAGCCGCGGCGGCCAAGAAAGAGCTTCCCCTCAGGGGTGACAAGCAGGCCGACATTGATCTCAACAAGCCCGCTCCCGCCGCAGGACAGGTCAAGATCCGTGACCTCAAACAGAATGCGCCCGATGTACCTGCCGGTGCGGTGACCTTCTCCAACCAGGAGGCGGGACCGGCATCGACCCTGGTCCTGTTCGACACCACCGGTGACTACGCCAAGCTGGGGGAGTACTACGCCCTGAGCATGGGCACCCTGGCCAGTCACTCCGGAACCGTGACGACCCTTCCGGTCAAGGACTACGTCGCAGGCCTGGCCGGTCGCTTCACCAACGTGGTCTACGTCGGCTCCACCTACGACGAGCCCTGCCACGGGCCTTCATCGACGATGCCCTCACCGGCAACATCCCGGTCATGTGGACCGGCTTCAACATCTGGCAGCTGACCAAGACCGACGCCGACCGCACCGCCTTCACTCAGCGCTACGGATGGGACGCCGCCACCTCCTACATCGACTCCACCGACCGGGTCACCAGGATCAGCTACAACGGTGCCTCCCTGAAGCGCAACGAGCTCAACTCCGGTGGGATCATCGCCCCGCACATCATCCGCGAGAAGGACGTCACGGTCCTGGGGCGCGCCGAGTGCTCCAAGCCCGACGGCGCGGCCACCGCCTGCGCGTCCGTCGCCCAGTCCGGCACCACCTCCTTCCCCTGGGCGGTCAGCTCATCCGGACTGACCTTCATCGGTGAGATCCCGCTGACCTACCTGGGTGAGCAGGACCGGTACATCGCCGCTGCCGACATCCTCCTGGACTTCCTCCAGCCCGGCGCCCAGCAGCTCCGCCAGGCCGCTGTGCGCCTGGAGGACGTGACCCCCGACAGCGACCCCGAGGAGCTGCAGGCGATCGTCGACTACCTCCACAGTGAGAACGTGCCCTTCCAGATGGCAGTGGTGCCCAAGTACGTCGACCCCAAGGGCACCGAGAACAACGGGACGCCCAAGGAGCTCACTCTCGAGGACTCCCCGGAGCTGGTGGCCGTCCTCCAGGACGCGGTGAAGAAGGGCGGGACGATCATCCAGCACGGCACCACCCACCAGTTCGGAACCCTGGACAATCCCTACAACGCCGTCTCCGCTGACGACTTCGAGTTCATCCGCTCGTGGTGCTCGGCCACCAACGACACCAAGGCCCCGGCCGTCGACTGCGAGGACAAGTCCTTCGTCCAGATCGGAGGAGCCCTGCCGGGCACCTCCCAGGCGTGGGCCGCTGAGCGTGTGGACCAGGGACGCCAGATCTTCGGCGAGGTCGGCCTACCGACTCCGGAGATCTTCGAGACCCCGCACTACTCAGCCACCCGTGAGGCCTACTACGGCATCGGCGAGCACTACCCGGTGCGCTACGAGCGCGAGCTCCTCTACGCCGGCACCCTGACCAACACCCAGGCCGGTCCCCACGACTACTACGGGCAGTTCTTCCCCTATGCGGTCAACGATCCCTACGGAACCCACGTCCTGCCCGAGAACCTGGGTAACTTCGAGCCCAACGAGATCAACCAGCACCCGCCGCGCCTGGCTCAGGAGGTCATCGACGCGGCCAAGCTCAACCTGGTCAACACCCACGCCACGGCCAGCTTCTTCTTCCACCCCTACTACCCGCTGGCCGAGCTGAAGAAGATCGTCACCGGTATCAAGGCCGAGGGGTACACCTTCGTGCCGGCCTCGCAGCTGAGATGACCACGGCGACGGCTGTGATACTCAGGGCCCCAGATTCGCGGACATGAGACCGTTCGGTCGAAGTGTCTCTCAAGAGGCTGGAAGAATACTTCCATGACTTTTGAGACCAACCGCAGAAGGGCACTGGCGCTCCTGGGCACCGGGATTCTGGCGACGTCAGTGTCCTCCTGCGGCCACGCGAATGTGACTCCGCAAGCGATGGGAGACGGTGCAACCACCCATCTGAGCCTTCACGTCAGTGACGCTCAGGGCAACGCCCTCAACCTCGAGGCGCTGCGACGCATCCAGTCCAACGGCAAGGGCGAGGTCGGCTATGACGACGCGCTGCTGGATGCCAAGACCCTGGAGGTCATCGCCGTCGGCCCCCTCTACCAGGATGAGGGCGGTGTCATCGGCATCGATGTGCCTACCGCGCGTGCCTGCACGCTGACCATGTCGTGGCCCACCAGCCATGGCTACTCAGCCCTCATGGTGGACCTGCCGGCCTCCGGTGAGCACGATCTCCTGGAGCTGGCGGCCAGGACCCTTCACGAGCGGCAGGCCGAGCGCTACCAGCGGGCCACCGCGAATGGTCTCAAGGGCGCCGATGAGGCAGGCACGCTGCGGGCCTCCGCCCAAAAGTCTCTGGACGCCTGCGCCACGGCCCAGTCCTGGACGGAGCGAGGCCGCCTGGCGAGCTCCGCCCTGGAGTCCGCCGCAGGGGCCCAGCTCGCCCTGGACCGGGTGCTGGCGGCCCAGGCGCCGCAGGACGCCGTCATCGGGGTGACCTTCACTCGAGTGCCCACGGCCGCCGAGATCGCTGCCGCCCTCGCCCCCGGCGGCCCCGGGGGCGGCAAGCGGAAGGTGTCGGCCCGCCTGGTGATCGGTGACCCCCATGATGCTCAGGAGATGGCCGGCTGGCGCGGCACGGTGGAGTCCCTGCACGCGCAGGGAGGTCAGGCCCTGGTCCAGATCTGCGACTCCCACGACATGGTCGTCCTGACCGACGCCGCCTGGGACATGCGGGTCGACGCCCTCATCAAGGCGCTTCCCAACGTCGATGCCTGGGAGGTCGGCAACGAGATCGGTGGGGACTGGCTGGGCGGTGGGCCGGTGGCCAAGGCGCAGCGAGCGGCCAAGGCCGTGCGTGATCGCACCAGTGCCACGACCGTGCTGACCCTGTACTACCAGCTCGGGCAGACAGACCCGACATACTCCCTGTTCAGCTATGCCGCCAGGGAGATCCCCGCATCTATCAGGGAGCTGATCGACGTTGTGGGGCTGTCCGTCTACCCCCAGCTCCATCCGCTGGGAACAGCCGCTGATCGGGTCCTGAACACTCTGGAGGCCGCCTTCTCCTCCTCCCGGATCGCCGTGACCGAGCTCGGGTACGGGGGTGAGGACCTCAACGCCGGCCCCTGGTGGTTCGGCTCGGCCTCCGACCCTGCGGCGGCCCGCACCGCCGTGGCCGAGCACGTCACCGGTGCGGCGCTGGGGCGATCCGATGCCTGGGGAGCCCCCTTCTGGTGGTACTACCTGGAGGATCAGGTCGGGACCCCTGGGGGGCAGGTGGCTCCGGCGCTGGCCGCCGTCTCCACTGGTTTCTAGTACGCCGGGCTGGTGGACGCCGGCTGCTGAGGTCACCCGCCGGCCCCTATCTCTGTGCCATGACGAAGGGGTGGACCGCCACCGCTCCCGCCTCGCGCAGGAGAAAGGCCGCCAGCGTGAGCGTCCAGCCGGAGTCGCTCCAGTCGTCCACGAGCACCACGACGCAGTCCCGCAGCTGTTCAAGGGCCTGATCCGACCACTCCCGGAGCGTCAGGCTGCGGGCCACCTGTGCCAGGCGAAACGCGGAGCCCACATCGTGCTGTGGCGGGTCCTGGCCGGCCAGACCCACGACGCCCAGGGCTCTGGCGCCCAGTCGCGTGGCCACGGCGTGCCCCAGCCCGCGGACCATGCGGGGACGGGTGCGAGAGTCCACGACCACGACGGCGAGCGGCTTGTCCGGCCTGTGGGAACCGGCGGAGTCCTGCTCACCGCGGATGATCTCGCCGAGCCGGTCCACCGTCTCAAGGACCTGCGGTCTCACGACCACCGGGACCTCGCCGTCGGCGGCGGAGGCCACCAGCTCACGCAGTGCTCCCGAGGTCCCCAACCCGTCCAGCCTCCCCACGGCCAGACCGGTCGCCGCCTGACGGTCGGCTCCGATACGGCCCTTGAGGTGGCCCAGGCCCAACCGATCCATCCCGGTGGGCCACTGGCGGCGTGCCCGCAGCTCGACCCCCGCGCGCCCGAGCGCCTGACGAGCGGCACCGACCTGCTCCTGGTCGAGGGCTTCAGGCAGCTCCAGGCCCCCGCACAGGTCGCAGGCTCCGCAGCGCCATCCCGGCTCAAGGAGGGGATCATCGAGCGCCGACCTCAGAAAGGCCATCCGGCAGGGGACGGCTCCCTGCTCGGGGCCGGGATCGTCCCCGAGTCCCTCATAGGCGACCATCGCCTCCTGCTCGGCCCGGCGCGCGGCATCGACTCTCGCGTAACGCCGTGCGTCATAGGACCAGGGCCGGCCGGTGGACTCCCAGCCACCACGAACTCGTTGCACGGCGCCGTCAACGTCAAGAACCTTGAGCGTGGACTCCAGCCGAGTGCGCCGCAACGAGGGTCACTGTCTCCAGCACCGCCGTCGACGCCGCCCCGGCACCCTCGGCCCTCCGCTCCTCCAGGGCGTCCAGGACCGCACGAACCTGGTCCTCGGGCGGGAAGCCCTGCGAGCCGAACCACTCCCAGATGGCCCGGTCCTCAGCGCCGGGCAGCAGGACCGCCTCGGCCCGCTCCACACCGCGACCGGCGCGCCCCACCTGCTGGTAGTAGCTCACCGGTGAGGAAGGAGCCCCCACGTGCACCACGAAGGCCAGGTCCGGCTTGTCGAAGCCCATTCCCAGAGCGGAGGTGGCCACCAGCGCCCTGACCCGGTTGGCCTTGAGGTCCTCCTCCAGGCGCTCGCGCTCGGCGGCGTCGGTCTGTCCTGTGTAGGCGACCACCTCCGTGCCGGTCGTGCGCAGGTACTCGGCGATCTCCAGCGCCGCCGATACCGTCAGGCAGTAGACGATGCCGCTCCCGGGAGCACGGCGGATGTAGGCGGCCAGCCAGGCCAGGCGGGAGGCGGCATCCGGTAGGACCTTGACCCCCAGGTGGAGGGAGTCGCGCTTTCAGGGCTCCCCGCAGCACCAGAACCTGCTCTCCTGCAGTCCCGCCTTCCTCCAGGGACGCTCCCAGCTGCTCAGCGACATCGGCGCTGACCCGGGAGTTCGCGGTTGCCGTCGTCGCCAGGACGGGGGTGCTCGGTGGCAGGCCGGCCAGCAGAGTGCCTATGCGCCGGTAGTCAGGACGGAAGTCATGGCCCCAGTCCGAGATGCAGTGGGCCTCGTCAATGACGACCAGGGCGGCGCTTGCAGCCAGGTGGGGGAGTACCTCATCGCGGAAGACCGGGTTGTTAAGACGCTCCGGGGACACCAGCAGGACATCGACCTCACCCGCGCGCACCCGGGCCTGAATCTCATCCCACTGGGTGACATTGGCCGAGTTCATGGTCACGGCCCGGATCCCGGCACGCTCGGCAGCGGCCACCTGGTCGCGCATCAGGGCCAGCAGTGGCGAGATGATGACGCTCGCCCCGGCGCCGCCTCGCGCACCGGGGAAGGGCGGTGGGTCGCCCGGCCGCCAGCCTCCCCAGCCCTCTCGCAGCAGTACCGTCGCCACGAAGTACACTGCCGACTTCCCCCAACCGGTGCGCTGGACCACCAGCGCACGGCGGTGAGCGACGACAAGCGCCTCGATCGCCCGCCACTGGTCCTCGCGCAGGTGCGCGTCGCCGCGACCCACGAGCTCGCGCAGGACGGTCTCGGCGCGCTCACGCACGGGCGAGTCGGGCAGATCGGGGTGCGCGGAGCGCTCAGCATCCTCAGCGGGGCCTGTGATCGTCACAGAACCACGGTAGCGCGGACGATCAAGGCGGCACGGCCCTTGGATACCCTTGGGCCCATGGACCTCCTCATCATCGCCGTACTGGGCGCTCTGGCCATTGCGGCGGCATCTCAGCTCAGTGACCGCATCGGCGTCGCCCCGGCGCTGATCCTCCTGGCCGGAGGCACGGCGGTGGGCTTCCTGCCCTTCATCCCGGCGATCGAGCTGGACCCCCAGCTGGTTCTGGAAGGAGTCCTTCCCCCCCGTTGCTGTTCTCGACGGCGGTGAGCATCTCCACCATCAACTTCCGCCGCGAGCTCGCACCGGTGGCGGTGCTGGCCATCCTGCTGGTGCCCCTGTCCGCGGCAGTGATCGGCGGGGTCCTCACCGTCCTGGTCCCGGGACTCTCCCTGGCCTGGGCCATCGCCATGGGGGCGATCCTCAGTCCCACCGACGCCGTGGCCATCTCCATCGCCCGCCGGCTGGGCGTGTCCCAGCGCATCATCACCGTCCTGGAGGGGGAGGGGCTCCTCAACGATGCCACCGCCCTGGTGGTCCTGTCCTCAGCCATCTCCGCGGCCACATCCGGCGGCGTCAGCATCGGCGGCGTCCTGGGCGGCTTCGCCCTGGCGGTCCTCGTGGCCCTGGGCGTGGGCTGGCTCGTCGGTGAGGTGAGCCTGCGGGTGCGCTCCCACATCACCGACCCCACCGTGGACACGGTCGTGTCCTTCACCGTCCCCTTCCTCGCGGCGATACCGGCCGAGCACATGCACGGCTCGGGCCTCGTGGCAGCCGTCGTCGCCGGGCTCATCACCGGCCACCGCGGCCCCCGGATGCTGCCGCCGGCCCACCGGGTGGCCTCACGCACCAACTGGCACACCGTCGAGCTCACCCTGGAAGGACTCATCTTCCTGGTCATGGGGCTGGAGTTCTTCGGCGTCGTGGAGAAGGTCGACGCCTCAGCTCTCGGTGTTGTCCGGGCCATCGCGGTCGCTGTCGTCGCCGGCTTCCTCACCGTCGTCATCCGGGCCCTCGTGGTGGCACCAATGCTCAAGGTCCTCAGCCACCGGACCGCGCGATGGGCGATCCACTGGCGGGAGAACGAGGAGGCCATCCACCAGTTCCAGAACCGCTGCTCGGCCATTGTACGCGGAGAGTCCGAGATGCCCCCGGTGCCCTGGGACCGGAGCCCCTTGGCGCAGGTTCAGCGCAGGCTCCGCCAAGAGACCAGCCACGAGAGCATCGCCCGGCGCGCACGCCGCCTCTCCAGCCGGGTCAGACGCCGGGGCGCCGACCTGGACTACTTCGCGGCCGAGCCCCTGGGCACACGCGAGGGCGCCGTCATCGTCTGGGCGGGTATGCGCGGCGCCATCACCCTGGCAGCCGCCCAGACCCTGCCGACCACAGCGCCTCACTACCCCTTCCTCCTCCTGGTGTCCATGCTCGTGGCCGCCGGCTCACTGACGATCCAAGGCCTCACGCTGCCCGCACTGGTCCGCCTCGTCAGGCCCGCCATGGCCGGACCCGCCGACGAGGAGGAGAAGGCCGCCGTCATCTCGCTGCTGGTCAACGCCGCCCGCGACGTCGCCTCCGTCGGCACCCACGGCGCCTCCCAGCACGCCGTGATCACCGGTGCCACAGGCCCCGGCACCCCAGACGCTCAGGCGACGACGAGCACGCCTGAGCTGGACAAGGCGTCGCAGACCGCCCCCGACCCCGAGAACAACGAGAGCCTCAGCCCGGCCTCTGAGCAGCACGGCCTCGTGCGCAGAGAGGGCAATGACATCGTCGTCTCGCCGGCAGCCGTTGCCAAGGCCTGGGCCGACCCCACCTGGCGCCACGACGAGCTCGCCCCTGTGCGAGAGCGCGCCCTGGACATGATCCGAGCCCAGCGCGAGGCCCTTCTCGACGCCGGTGACGAGGGTCTCTACTCGGCCGACTCCCTGGAGCACGCCCTGAACCGCCTCGACTTCCAGGAGATCATGCTCACCAGCGAGCCGCACTGACAAGGCCCGCAGCAGGACACTGCGGCCGCCTCCTCGGTGCCCGGCACCTCCTGCTGCGGGACCCCGTCCGCTGCAGCAGACCGAGCCGTAGACTCCTGGTGTGAGCGCGAACCTGCCCCTGAGACCGGACCTGGACGGTGAGGCCCCCTACGGGGCTCCCGAGATCGACGTCCCCGTGCGGCTGAACGTCAACGAGAACCCCTATCCGCCCTCGGCCGCCGTCATCGAGTCGATCGCCACCGCCGTGGCGCAGGCCGCCCAGGGCCTCAACCGCTACCCGGAGCGGGACTTCCCCCGGCTGCGGGCCGCGCTCGCGGACTATCTCAAGGCCGAGTCCGATGCGCACCCGGCCCCTGAGCAGATCTGGGCGGCCAACGGCTCCAACGAGATCATGCTCCACGTGCTCCAGGCCTTCGGCGGCCCCGGGCGCACCTGCCTGACCTTCACCCCCACCTACTCGATGTACCCCGAGTACGCCCGGGACACACTGACCGACTACGTCACGCGACCGCGCCGGGAGGACTTCACGCTCGATGCGGACGCCGCGGTGACAGCGATCAACGAGCTGCGACCGGCCGTCGTCATTCTGGCCAGCCCCAACAACCCGACTGGAACGGCCCTGCCACTTGAGGACATCAGGCGGATCCTCGAGGCGGCGCGCGGTCACGGCCCCATGCTCGGAGCCGGGATCGGCTCACCGGCCCGTGCCAGCGACTGCGTCGTCGTCATCGATGAGGCCTACGCCGAGTTCCGCCGCCCGGGCGTGCCCAGCGCCCTGGAGCTGGTGGGGTCGGCCAACCCGCACCTGGCCGTCACCCGCACCATGTCCAAGGCCTTCGGGGCCGCCGGCCTGCGCCTGGGCTACCTGGCCGCAGACAGTGCCCTGGTTGATGCCCTGCGCGTCGTGCGCCTGCCCTATCACCTGTCCGCCGTCACCCAGGCCGCGGCCCTGGCCGCCCTGTCTCACCGTGAGGAGCTCATGGCTCAGGTGGTCTCTCTGCGCAATGAGCGCGATGCCTTCGTGGACTGGCTGCGGGCCCAGGGCCTGACCGCGCACGACTCGGACGCCAACTTCGTCCTGTTCGGCCCGTTCCCGGACCGCGATACCGTTTGGAGGCGCCTGCTCGACGCCGGGGTCCTCATCCGCGTCGTCGGCCCCGAGGGCTTCCTGCGGGCCAGTATCGGCACACCCGCCGAGATGGAGCGCCTCCGCCGAGCCCTGGTCGCAGCCATCGGCGGATGACGAGGACGCCGGCAGCGATCACCGCCTGGGACCGGTAGGGTTGCTATCGATTGAGATACCTATGAACCACGCCGCTGAAAAGCGCGACACACGATGCTGAGGAAGCACCTATGAGCCGTACCGCGCGCATTGAACGAGCCACGAGCGAGTCAAGCGTCGTCGTCGAGATCAACCTCGATGGCACGGGCCAGACCGACATCTCCACCACCGTCCCCTTCTACGACCACATGCTCACCGCGCTGGGGCGCCACTCGCTCATCGATCTGACGGTGCGCGCCACCGGTGATACCGAGATCGACGTGCACCACACTGTGGAGGACACCGCCATCTGCATTGGTGAGGCCCTGCGCGCAGCCTTGGGTGACAAGCGCGGCATCCGCCGCTTCGGCGAGGCCAGCGTTCCCTTGGACGAGGCCCTGGCTCATGCCGTCGTCGACATCTCCGGACGCCCCTACCTGGTGCACGAGGGCGAGTCCGAGGCTTTCGTTCACCACCTCATCGGCGGTCACTTCACCGGTTCCATGGTGCGTCACGTACTGGAGGCCATCGCCTACCACGCCGGTATCTGCCTGCACGTGCGTGTCCTGGCCGGGCGCGATCCCCACCACATCGCCGAGGCCGAGTTCAAGGCCCTGGCCCGCGCCCTGCGCGCCGCCGTGGAGGACGACCCCCGCGTCGAGACCATCCCATCCACGAAGGGAAGCCTGTGATGGATCAGACCCCCGGCCCGACGGGGAACCGCGACGACCAGCAGGACCACCAGCGCGACCTGGACGCCGAGTTCGCCGCCCTCATGGGCGACGTGGAGATCCCCGACGACCTCTCGAGCGGAGACATGGGGATTCTTCAGGACGCCCCCGAAGCGAACCGGGCCAGGAGGCCCGGTCCGAGGACGACTCCGTATCGGCCGGTGTCGAGGGGAGAGCACGCCGGCAGAAGTGAGTCCCGACGACGTCCCCCACAACACCTACCATCCCCTGAGCGGGGGACAGGGGCCAGACGGAGGACACCGAGGGCGTCTCCCGGCTCACCGACGCCCAGGAGGCGCAGATCGCCGCCGCGGCCGACTCCCTGAGCTCCTTCGTGCCCGGTCAGTCCGACGACCAGGCTCCTCGGGCGGTCAAGGTCGCCGTCGTCATGACACCGCTGAACCGGGCTGATGGATTGGCCGGAATGTGCTCCCTGATGGACCTCGACTGCACCGTGGTGCCCTCCTCCAACGGGGCCTTCGCGGTCAAGCGGTTCGTCTCCGCCCACTCGGACTGGGACGTGGCCGAGCTGCTCGGCGGCTCCGACTCCGAACCCGCTGAGGCCGCGGAGCTGGCCGCCCAGCTCTCTCGCCTGTCACGAGCCGGCGCGGTCCTCATGACCGCCGACCTGGCCACCGACGTCGGTATCGAATCCGGCCTGTCCGGGACGATCACCGCCCGGCACTTCACCAACGGCCAGCCCGGTGAGGAGGCCTCTGCGGGGCTCCTGCTGGCCTCCATGGACCAGGTCGTCGAGGACGTGCTCCTAGGAGTCATCGACGCCGACGACGTCCCGGGCGCGGTGAAGTCCTCCGAGATCAAGGCACCCCGGGCGATGCGCTGGTTCGGACGCGGCCTGCGCCGTCCCCCGCAGTGACGTCACACGGGATGCCACAGCTACGAGCTGCCCCCTGCCGGCTGAGGGTGCGGCAGCGGCTCCTAACCGGCGTAGGAGCTCGTGCGCTGCCCGCTCTTGTCCGAGGCGATGCAGGAGAAGCCCCGCTTCCCGGCATTCCAGCCGGCCTCCCCCGGTCCCAGTACCGATGTGCTCGGATCGCTCGCCCCATACTGCTGGGCGGCCTCTGAGGTGCAGGTGGCCTGCACGTTGAGATCAGCTGCCAGGTCGTCATCGCTGGACCCCGAGGTGCTCTCCGCCAGGGTCCCCACCTGGTAGACCTCCCATGAGTGGGGTTCGTTGCAGCTGACCTTCCTGGCCGTTGTCTGACCCGAGATCGAGGTGGTCCCCGCCAGACAGGTACCCACCGGGTGCGGCGGGGTCGAGGCGACGTCCTGACCCGACGATGAGGACTGGGACGCGGCCGAAGGCGCCCTGGTGGCACTGGCCGCAGGAGCCAGACGGGCGCCCGCCACCCAGCCTGCGCTCAGACCGACGACCAGGCCGACGACTGCGCCGATCGCTCCGGAACGCAGACCTGCCTGACGGCGCTCTCGGCCGGAGAGTCTCATCGACTGGCTCGGCTGAGCCGAGGCGGGGGCGTTCACCAGCGCCTTCTCGGAGGGCTCCAGCCCGCCTGAGACGACTGAGGGGGCTGAGGCGGCGGAGCCTGAGGAGCCGGCTGCGCGGACCGGGAAGACGGAGTCGGATGATGGCCACTGCGGTGCAACGCTCCGAGCATCGGAGTCGGGCGATCCCGTCCTCTGGTCGGGCTGAGGCGGCGCCAGTCCGGCCTCAACCAGCCGCAATGAGGTCACCGGCCCGCCGACAGCCAGGTTCCCCGTCCCGAGCTGCTCACGGATCTGCCCCAGGGCCCCGGTGAGCTCGGTGCCGTTGCGGAAGCGGTGCTCGGGGTCCGGAGCCATCGCCTTGCTCAGAAGCGGAAGCAGGACCTCGGGGACGTGCGGGTCGCTGAGGTCGAGGGGGTCGTCGAGAGAACGGACGATCTCCGGCAGGCTGCGCTGCACACCGTCGGGGACCTCGCCGGGGGCCTCGACCCGTCAGCAGGGCGAAGAGCACCGCACCCATGGACCACACATCCCCCTCGGGGCCGGGGCTGGCCAGCATGAAGGCCTCCGGTGCGGCGAAGTCGGGGGTGAGGCACTCCAGGGTCACGGTGGGATCCTGACCCTCGCGCTGGACGGCAGCGATGCCGAAGTCCGACAGACGAGGAGAGCCGTAGGAGTCCAGAAGGATGTTGGCGGGCTTGACGTCCCGGTGCATGACACCGGCCGCGTGGGCCGCCCCCAGAGCCGAGGCCGCGGCCTCCACCAGGGCCACGGCGTCGGAGGCGGGGGTCGGGCCGCGTGAGACGAGGTCGTAGAGGCTGCCGCCCGCGCACAGCTCCATGACCAGGTAGGGGCGCAGATCGGGCAGCTTGCCCGTGTCGACCAGCGAGACCACGTGAGGATGCCCCGAGATCCGCGAGGCCGCCTGCACCTCGCGCATGAACCGCCGCTCATTGCGAGGATCATCCAAGGGGCGGGAGTCCACCTTGACGGCGACTGGACGCTCCAGGGAGTCCTGCACCCCGGCGTAGACCGTGGCGAAGCCTCCGCGTCCCAGCACTGAGGTGATCCGTACTCCGGGGATGGAGAACGGCGTGGCGCCGCGCGACCCGCTGGACCCGCCTGATCCTGTGCCGGCCGCTGCACGGGAGTGGCTCGAGAAGGACTGCGAAGGTGCCAGAGGTGGGGGTGCCGGCGAAGGCGCCAGAGGCGGCGGAGGGACCTGGCCGGAGGGGAACTGCATGCTCACGGATGAATACTCGCCCATCTTGCGGAATCGTGAAAGGAAGCCGACTACCCGGCTTCGGATCGCACAATCGGTGCCGTGTCCCGGCGCTGTCCCTGCTCACGACCACGATCAGCTCAACGCATCACCGAAAACCGTTGAGTCAAGGCTGTTGAGCCGGCGCTGCCGGTCCTGGTTCTGCGCACGTCAGAAGGCGTTTCATAGTGTGGAGGACACTCAGAACGATCTGCCGGGACGGTAGGGTATGTCACATGCAAGCGCCACGCGTCACCGTCCTGTCCTACGGATCCGGCAACGTCCGCTCGGCGGTGCGCGCTCTGGAGCGCGTCGGCGCGCAGGTGACCCTCACCAGCGACCCGCATGAGGTCGCCCAGGCCGACGGGCTCGTGGTCCCCGGGGTGGGTGCCTTCGGCGCGGTCATGGAGCAGCTGCGGGCGGTTGACGCCCCTCGTCTCATCGAGCGGCGCCTGGCCGGTGGACGGCCGGTCCTGGGAATCTGCGTGGGTATGCAGGTCATGTTCGAGCGCTCCGAGGAGCATGGGACCGCTGAGGAGGGACTGGGCCAGTGGCCCGGCACCGTGTCCCGCCTGAGTGCCGACGTCGTGCCGCACATGGGGTGGAGCCGTGTCCGCCCTCCCTCGGGCTCCGTTCTGTTCGACGGCGTTGCCGACGAGCGCTTCTACTTCGTCCACTCCTATGCGGCCACTGAGGACCCTGCCGAGCTGCTCGGTCGCGGTCCCACCCGTCTGCCCCAGGTCACCTGGGCGGCTCACGGGCACGACTTCATCGCCGCCGTCGAGAACGGTGCCCTGTGCGCCACGCAGTTCCACCCCGAGAAGTCCGGTGACGCAGGGGCTCAGCTGCTGCGCAACTGGTTGACGACTCTCTGAACCCCACCCGAGCCAGCCCACGACCACCGCAGGAGAAACGCATGCTCACTCTACTTCCCGCCGTCGACGTCGCCGATGGCAAGGCCGTTCGCCTCCTTCAAGGGGCGATCGGTTCAGAGACGGATTACGGCAGCCCCGTCGACGCAGCCCGGGACTGGGTGGGAGCCGGGGCTGCATGGATCCACCTGGTGGACCTCGACGCAGCCTTCGGACGTGGCTCCAACCATGAGCTGCTCGCACGCATCGTCGGCGAGGTCGGTATCAAGGTGGAGCTCTCCGGAGGCATCCGTGATGACACCTCACTGGCCCGGGCCCTGTCCGCCGGAGCCGCTCGGGTCAACCTGGGAACGGCGGCTCTGGAGGACCCCGAGTGGACCGAACGGGTCATCGCCGAGCACGGGGAGAAGATTGCCGTCGGCCTCGACGTGCGCGGCTCCACCTTGGCCGCCCGGGGCTGGACCAAGGAGGGCGGAGACCTGTGGGAGACCCTTGAGCGGCTCAATACCGCAGGATGCGCACGCTATGTCGTCACCGACGTCACTCGGGACGGGACGCTGAGCGGCCCCAACACCGCCCTGCTCACCGAGGTCTGTCAGAGGACTGCGGCGCCGGTGGTCGCCTCGGGCGGTATCGCCCATCTCGACGACTGGTCGCGCTGCGTCGTCTGGTGCCGTTGGGACTGGAGGGCGCGATCGTCGGTAAGGCGCTCTACAACGGCAACTTCACCCTTCAGGAGGCCCTGGCCGTGGCCGGCGAGGAGGAGGGACGAGAGCCCTCGAAGGGGCGTGTCTGAGCTCTGCCCGCCTCTGCCTGACGTCTCCCGACCGCGCGGCTGCTGCTACGCGGGTGAGCATGGGCGTCCAGGACGCCTCGGGCGTTGCCAGTGTCTGATGACGCCTCGAAGCGCGGTGGCGAAGACGACGCCGGTGGCCGCCAGGTAGGGGCCGTAGTGCTGCCGGGTGATCGGTCCCAACGGCTTGCCCAGTGTCCTGACGATGGCGGTGGAGGCCGCCATGCGCGCGGCACGCTCGCCGGCCGCGTGAATGACGACTGAGGGCAGAAGAAGGTCACGGCGCCCGGACTCGGCGGCGAAGAGCTTCACCGGGATCCCGGTCAGTGCCTGCTTCCAGTACCCGCGGGGGCCCCGGCGCAGGTAACGGGAGGTCGCCGTCCTCATCTCCGGGCGTGGTCCACGGCGCGGGAGGCTGGTGTCCGCCCCGGGTCAGCAGGTGCGTGACTGCCACCCCGGTGACTGAGCCCGCCACGACCATCGCCGCCCGCCGCCACATCCGCTCTGGGTGGGTCAGCCCCAGCCACACCTGGCTCATCTCCGCCATGATCGGGAAGGAGATGGCCTCGGCCATGCCCCAGACGAACATCACGGCGTCTCCGCGACAGCCCTCCATCGCGGTGCGCAGGACGGTGAAGACGTCTGAGACCGGCTCGGGTCTGCGGGGGCGCTGGAGCATCTCCACGATCTGCTCGCGCGCCCGGTCGCTGACGCCCTCCACGTCATCACTGGGGGCGATCGGCTCGCCGACGCGTACCTCGACGGGGGGAGTAACGGGGCAGGCCGCTCTTCTTCGGCATCATCTCTCGCGTCCCCACCAGAGCCACCGGTAGCACAGGGATCCCGAAGTCTCGTGCGAGTCGGGCGGCCCCGGAGTGGAAGCGGCTCATGCTGCCATCCGTGGAGCGGGTGCCCTCGGGGAAGATGAGAATACTCATCGACTCGGCCACCCGGTTGGCCAGCGTGCCCCGCAGCTCCTCGTAGGCGCCCTCGCCGTCGCGCCGCACCGGGTAGGCGCCCAGCAGTCCCCTGGCCACGAGGCGACGTGAGCGACGGGTGAACCAGTAGTCCTGGGCAGCGACCGTGACCACCCGCATGAGGGTGGGGGAGGCGCTCATCATCGCGATCGTGTCCGCGTGGGAGCCATGGTTGGCGACGACGACGTAGGGGCCGTCGGCCTCGAACTCGCCCTCGACCCGAACGCCCCCGAACGGAGCGATGACGGCGGACCAGAAGCGCTGACGCAGTACCGCGCGCCAGGTGACCTTCTGGGGCGTTCGCACAATCGATCGCAGGCGTCGTCCCGCCGAGGCGATCTCGGCCGAACCTGGCACCGAGGGGATCTGAAGGGGCATCGGGCTACCTTTCCGTGGGTTGTGCGGGCGATGGAGGAGGGTGGCTCGGAGGTGGAGAGACAGGACGGGGCTGGGGCGGACGTCGGATAGATCGGCCCACTCACCCCAGAACGGCGGCCAGAGGCAGGACCAGGAGCAGGGAGTCGACGCGGTCCAGAAGACCCCCGAACCCGGGCAGCCAGGCACCGGCGTCCTTGACCCCGACGGTGCGCTTGACGAGAGACTCCAGAAGGTCTCCCAGGACGCCGCCCAGACCGACGGCGATCACCAGGCCGGGGGTGATGTCGCCCAGCAGGGTGAGGATGAGGGCGGCCCCGATGACGGCCCCCGCCAGTCCACCGAGCGTCTTGTTCGGGGACAGGGGGACAGCGGACGTCGTGCCCAGGCTATTGGACGCAGGAAGGTCCCACCGGCCCACGCGGCCACGTCGGCGGCCGCAGCCGCGAAGGCGATGAGGAACGCGTCGTGCCACAGCACCACGAGGTGCGCCAGGGACCAGGGAATCCAGATCGAGGCGAAACCGGCAATCGTCGCCCTCCTCAGACCGTGCTCGACGTCGCCGGACAGGACGGCGGGCACGGCGCACGCGAGCACCGTGAGTGGAGCGAGCGCCATGAGGCCCGGGCGCAACCAGGCGGCCAACGGATAGATCACCGCCAGTGAGGCCAGCATCAGGGTCTCCGCCCTGGGCAGTCGAGTGAGCCGGGAGAGCTCGCGAACGGACTGCAACCCGAGGGCGGTGGCGAGCAGCGCCGTCGTCCCCCGTCCGATCCAGATAGGAATGCCGACCGCCGGGATGATGATGGCCCACGTGGTCCAGCGGCGGCGCAGCTCCGCCTTGCGGGACAGGGCCACACCGATGCCGGCCAGGAGCAGGATCGCCACGGCCGTGGTCGCGAGGAACACTGCTCGACCCGTGAGGACCCACCCCGGCCCGGGAATGGTCACGGTCCACGAGCGGCTGCCGCCCACGATCCAGTCGATCAACCCGCCGTCCGCCTCGTGCCCCGCCCAGGCGCTGATCCTGGTGGTCACGACTGGGCTCCTGGGGCGGCCTCGTCCTCAGGAGCACTGCGGCCTATGCGGCTGATGTCCTGCGGAGGCGGTGGTGCCATGGTGTCGGCCATGGCCGGGCCGGTACGTCCGGCGAGCGCGGTGGCGGTGCGTGCCAGCCGCACGCATGCCGTCACCGCAGAACCCATGATGATGACCCAGGCGATGATCACCAGTACTGGGGGAGGGCGGCCGCCACGACCGCCGCCAGGCACCGCTCGGTCTTTCCGAACGGCCCACCGTTGAGCCTCGTGGCGCCAGCGCCTGCGGCGGCCAGGGAGATGAAGGTCGGTAGCGTTGCGGCCGCCAGAGCGATGAGGGTCAGGTAGACCGTGGTGGTCGATGAACCGGTGCGCAGGGCGAGGCCCACCAGACCGGCCATGATGAACAGGTCGGAGACCCGGTCCCCGATCTCGTTGAGGACGAAGCCGAAGGGTCTCGATACGTCTCGGGCCCGAGCCACGGCACCGTCAAGATTCGCGCCCCCGAGCCGGGCGGCCAGCAGGATGAATGCCAGAGGCCACCAGCCCATGACCAGTGCCCCGCAGCCCAGTGCTGCGGCGATGACGCCGACGGCGGTCCACACGTCAGGGGAGATACCGCGGCGCACCGATGCCTGGATGATGACCCCCAATCGGCGGGTGTACCAGTACTTCAACGAGTAGAGCGATACCACCGCAGCAGGTTATCGAGCCGAGTCCTCGAAGGTGAGTGAATGGTTCGGAAGGTGTTGGGGAGTAATCCCCAGGGCTCGGACGCGCTACGGTGAGTGCTATGAGCAGGTCTTTGGATCACCCGCTGCCGACTCCGCGGCCCGAGGCGGTGCCCCAGGTGGCTGCTGCCATGTCCGCCAGAGCGAAGCTGGAACGACTTCTCGCCGCGCCCTCACCCTTCGCCGGAGATGATGGGGCAGTCCGTCCAGAGGTCCAAGCCGCCTTGGAGGCCACGGACCTGGCGCGTCACGAGTACCTCGACCGGTTGTGGTCGGCGCTCGTGGATGGACGCCTCATCGTTCCGGTTGCCGCCCATGCCTGCCAGGCTCCCCGGAGAAGCGTGGACTCCGGAGTACCGACCTGTCGCGCGGCGGTGCGCCCGAGGTCCCGACCCATGAGGTGCATTCCGCCGACGCCTGCCAGGACGCGGCGACCCTGGCAGTGAGCCTGCCCGACGGGCACATCGCCCTGCCGGTGTTCACCAGCGCCGAGGCCATGAACCGGTGGCGCAGTGACGTGCGCCCCGTGCCCGTCTCGCCCGGACGAGCGGCGCAGGTGGCCTGCCTGTCCACCGATCAGCTGTGGGTGCTCGACCCCGGAAGCCGGGACCTGCGTCTGCCGCGTCCCGCCGTCGTGGCCCTGGCCGGGGGAGAGGCATGGGTGCCCTCATGGCGCAACGAGCCGGTGCAGGCCGAGGTGCGCGCCCAGCTCCAGGAGGTCGACGGAGTCACCGGCGTGGCCTTCGGGCCCGGTGAGGGAGCCGAGCTGCGGGTCTTCATCCGCATCGATGCCGCGGATGGCCGTGCCGGCGTGGCCCGGAGCCTGGAGGGCTGCCAGCACGTCATGGTCAACCCGGCCTGGGGCGACCTCATCGACACCGTGGAGCTGTGCCCGCTCCCCGCCTGATCCGAGACACCGGACCCCGATCTCAGGGGCGTCCCAGGATCAGGGTCTTCCACTGCTCGACCTGTCCGTAGTGGTCCTCCAGCGGCCCGGCCACCTGGTCGAAGCGGGCAACGACCTCGCGCAGGACCCGGGCGTCCTGGGTGCGTCCGTCATTCTGGGTGATCCGGGCGGAGGCCTCGGCGATGGTGCGGATCTGGGCGAGGTCCCAGGTCGAGACCATCACCCGGCCGGGGCCCGGGTCCCTCGTGGTGCTCCAGTCGGTTCCGGACTCACGGGAGGGGGCGCAATCGTCGTCGGACGCGCCATGCGGGTCCGGGGTCCTCACGCTGTTCCAATCCATGACTGCGGAGCGTAAGGCATCCGATTCGACCAGGCCACCGAAAAAAACGTGTGTTGGAATAGTACCGATGAGCGCAATATCGACCACCTCAGTCCCATCTCAGCGGAGCCTGTGTCAACACCCGCTAACCGGCATGAATCCGCCGACGGTGAGGTGAGTCCCATGGTCGGGGCCGCAGCCTCCACCAGCAGCTCCCAGCCCCCGGCGGTGAGCCGTGAGCCACTGGTGAGCGCCTGTGACCTCAGTGTCGGATACAGCGACCAGCCGGTCTGCGCCCCGGCCACCTTCGAGCTGCTTCCCGGACAGGTCCTGGCGCTGGTCGGAGTCAACGGGGCCGGTAAGTCGACGATCCTGCGCACCTGCTGCGGGCTACTGCACCCACTGGCGGGGCAGGTTCACGTACTCGGACACGTCCCCGACCCCCGCTCAGGTGCCCAGCGCGCCGCTGTCGCCACTGATCTGGGGCAGGAGTCCTTCTTCCCCACCCTGACGGTCGCCGAGCACCTGCGGATGGTCTGCTTCGGGCACGGTGTCGTCGAGGCCGACGAGCGGGTCAGTGACCTGCTGGAGGACCTGGAGCTGCGACGGCTCGCGGGGCACCTGCCAGAGGAGCTCTCCTCGGGGCAACGGCGCCGACTGGCGCTGGCATCGGTCCTGGTCCGGCCCCGCAGGCTGCTGGTCCTCGACGAGCCCGAGCAGCGCCTGGACCGGGTGACCCGCCTGCTCCTGGCCGACATGCTCGTCGAGGAGCGCGAGGCCGGCGGGGGAGTGCTCATGGTCTCCCACGACCCGGAGATCGTCGAGGAGGCGGCCACTGACGTGCTCCTCGTCGGACGCGACACCCGGATGCTCAGCGTGGACGACGGCGTGCGCGCCATTGAGGAGGGGCTGAGGTGACGCCGCTGGGTGAGCGGGAGACGCAGGCCCTCCCCATGACCCCTGAGGAGGCGACGTTTCCCGACGGGGCCGCGCTGCGCAGCTGGGTGCGGCGCCGTACCCGACGGCACCGCCGCGGTGTCTGGGCGCTCGTGGGAGACATCTACTCCGTACTCCTGACGCTCATCGTCGTCGTGACGATCCTGGCCCCTTACCTGCGCCGGCTGCTCGCCGCTCAGCCCGGTTCAGCGGCTGGGACCGGTGCGCTCGGCGGCTTCGTAGCGGCGGGTCTCGATCCCGGGTGGCTGGGCCTGGCTCTGCTCATGCTACTGGGGGCGGTCGGCGTCGGTTCACTCGGCCGGCTCGGCCCCCTCTTCCTGCGCCCCCACGAGGCCGCCTGGTGGCTGCCCATGCCCGGGCAACGGGACAGTCTTCTGGTGCCGGTGGCCCGCGTCGAGTACCTCATCGCGGCTACCGTGGGAGCCACGGTGGGCGTGCTCCCAGCGCTGGCGGCCGGAGGCGGCTGGGTCGCCGCCGCGGCGTGGCCTGCCCTGCTTTCGGCCGGGACCTGCCTGGTGCTCACCGAGCTCATCAAGGCCCAGATCCTTGACCGCGGTGTCGAGCCACTGCGCCGTCTTCTCATCCTGGCGGGGATTGGAGCGTGCCTGGCCGGCGTGGCGCTTCCCTTCCCGCGCTCCCTGCTCGGGCACACGGCGGTGGCCCTCCTGGCCGGGGTGCTGACCGTCCTCGCCGTGCAGGGATGGCGGCGGGCCAGACCCAGCCTGGAGCAGGTGCATGATGCTGCGCTCCTCGCCGTTGTCGCGCGGTCCTTCGGTGCGCACGTCTCACTGCTGTCACTGGACACCAGGGCCCTGGGGCGGCTGCTCTCCCCGGAGCCCGCCAGGCCCGCGGAACCTTCACCGTTGCGACTGGCCCGGATCGGGAGCCGACTGCCCCGACCCCTCGGGGTGCTGATAGGAGTGGCTCAGACGGACTGGCTCCTGCTGCGCCGCCAGGGCCGGCGCCTGCTTCAGATGGGGGTCGGACTGGCCATCGCGGTGCTGCCGTTCCTGTCCGGAGCCGTCGGTGACCCCCTGCGCGCCGTCGGCTATCTCATCGGAGGCTGGGTCGCGACCCTGGCCGTTGCCGAGCCGGCGCGTCAGGCCTGGTTCGACGGCGGCCCTGACGCCTCCTGGCCGGTGGCGCCCTGGGTGGTTCGAGCAGGCCACCTGCTTGTGCCGGCCGTCCTCATGAGTATGTGGTCCTTGCTGAGCCTGGCCCCGGCCATGGCGGCCCTCGGGGCTGCGGCTGACGGGAAGGGGCTCGCCATCGTGGTCGCTCTGGCCCTGGTGAGCGGCTGGGCCTGGGCTGGGGCTGCGCTGCGTTCGGGGTTCCGCAGGATGCCCGACTTCGCCGCCGGACTCATCGCCTCGCCAATGGGCTCCCTGCCGCCGGGGCTGATGCAGATGCTGACTGAGGGGCCTGACGCTGTCCTCGTGGGAGCGCTGGCTGTGGCGCTCGTCGCCAGTGGTATCGCAGCGCCGACGACGACGCTGCTCGGGATCCAGGCCGCCACCGGTGCTGTCGCCGTCGTGTGGGGAGTCCGCACGAACCGCTGGGCCTCTTGAGGCGCTGACTCGCCTCATATCCGCCGCATACGTGGGAGGACTCACGCCAAGAGGGGCGAGGACGCAGTGGGAGAGCGAGCCCGTGCCCTGGTAGCATTCCTCACTGACCATCCGGGGTTCGCCCCGGTGCGCAAGCGGAGCGATCCCACCTGGGTTCCTTTTTGGGAATCGGGTTCATGCGAGGGTGACAAGCCCTTCGCGGTCCCTGCTCGGCCACGGCTGTGCGGTGATCGCGCTCATCACGAGGCCTCCGACCTGCGCGGCAGGAACGGGGGCCTTTCCTCGTTCCGCAACCATCCGTGACTCAGAGTGAGGAACCGACATCAGCGAGCCCCGTATCAACGAACGGATCCGCGTTCCCGAAGTGCGTCTCGTCGGCCCCAGCGGCGAGCAGGTCGGCGTTGTCCGCGTGGAGGACGCCCTGCGTCTGGCTGAGGAGGCCGACCTCGACCTGGTCGAGGTGGCACCCGACGCCCGCCCTCCGGTGTGCAAGCTCATGGACTACGGCAAGTTCAAGTACGAGTCGGCCATGAAGGCGCGCGACGCGCGACGCAACCAGGCAAACACCCAGCTCAAGGAGATCCAGTTCCGCCCCAAGATCGATGAGCACGACTACGCCACCAAGCGCGGCCACGTCGAGCGATTCCTCAAGGGCGGGGACAAGGTCAAGTGCATCGTCCGCTTCCGTGGCCGTGAGCAGTCCCGGCCCGAGCTCGGGATCAGGCTCCTGCAGGGCCTGGCCGAGGAGATGGCCGAGCTGGGCACCATCGAGTCCCACCCCCCGTCAGGACGGCCGCAACATGGTCATGGTCCTGGCCCCGGTCCGTAAGAAGGCCGAGGTCAAGTCCGACCAGCGCCGCCGTCGCGAGGAGGCCCGCGCCGCTCGCCGCGCCGAGAAGCACGCGGGCCGGGCGCCCAAGGGCGCCAAGGCCTCGGACGGGGAGCCTGCCGGCGAGAACTCCTGAGAGCGCTGTCGGCGCTCTCGATACTCACCTGACACCACCGACCCACCCCCCCTCGCCGCCGCGAGCGGGGTCCGCAGTCCCGGCGACCACGCGTCTCCCAGGGACCGAGAAGAGGAAATTACCCATGCCGAAGAACAAGACGCACTCCGGTGCCAAGAAGCGCTTCCGGGTCACCGGCAGCGGCAAGCTCATGCGCGAGCAGGCCAACAAGCGCCACCTGCTGGAGGTCAAGTCCTCCCGCCGCAAGCGCAAGCTGTCCCAGGACCAGCCGGTCGCCCCGGCCGACGTCCGTCAGGTCAAGAAGCTGCTCGGTCGCTGACCGCCCAACCCACCAAGGAGTCTCACCATGGCACGTGTGAAGCGGGCTGTTAACGCCCAGAAGAAGCGTCGTTCCGTTCTCGAGAAGGCCTCAGGCTACCGCGGCCAGCGCTCGCGCCTCTACCGCAAGGCCAAGGAGCAGGTCACCCACTCCGGCGTCTACGCGTTCCGCGACCGTCGCGCCCGCAAGGGCGACTTCCGTCGCCTGTGGATCCAGCGCATCAACGCTGCCGCCCGCGTCGAGGGCCTGACCTACAACCGCTTCATCCAGGGCCTTGGCCTGGCCGGCGTGGAGATCGATCGCCGCATGCTCGCCGAGCTGGCCGTCAATGAGCCCGAGGGCTTCAAGGCCCTTGTGGAGGTGGCCCGCAAGGCCCTCCCCGAGGACGTCAACGCCCCCAAGGCCTGACATCAACCAGTGCAGTCGGGCGTCAGCCCCCACTGACACATCATCGCTGAGTCCTCGTCACAGACCCTGAGCCGGTTTGTGGCGAGGACTCGGTGTTCTGGTCGGCCGCTCGCGTAGGCTGACGGCATGAGCCCTACCGCCTCCACCGTCCCTGATGAGTTCCTCGAGGACTCTCCCGAGCGTCCTCAGGCCCGCGGGCCGCGGCGGCGCACCGTCAGCGAGGGCCCGGCCGCCGGCCGCGAGGTGCTGAGCAATCCGGCCTCGGCCCGCATCTCCCGCGTGGCGGGCCTGTCGCGCCGCAACGCGAGGGCCAAGCACCGTCGCTTCCTCGTCGAAGGTCCCCAGGGCGTGCGCGAGGCCGTCCGGCACGCCCCAGGCCGCGTGCTCGACGTCTACCTCACCGAGGCGGCCCTCGAGCGCCACGGCGAGATCTGGGATGAGGCCGTGGCAGCGGGGCTCTACGTGCACGTCACGACTCAACAGGTCATGGACGCCATGAGTCCCGACGCGCAGGGTCTCCTGGCCGTCGTGGCCACCGAGGAGGTCACTGGCTCCGAGGCGCTGACCACCGCCCTGGACGGGGCCAGGCTCGTCGCCGTCCTCACCCAGGCCCAGGATCCCGGAAATGCCGGCACCATCATCCGGGCCGCCGATGCCGCCGGCGCCGACGCCGTCGTCCTCGTACGCGGCAGCGTGGACCCCACCGCGCCGAAGGTCGTGCGCTCCACCGCCGGAAGCCTCTTCCACCTGCCCGTGGTCACCGGCGTGGCCCTCGACGACGCCGTCACCGCGCTCCACAGTGCCGGACTCACCGTCCTCGCCGCCGACGGACGTGGGGACTTCGACCTCTTCGAGGCCGAGTCCCTCCTGGAGGCCCCCAGTGCCTGGCTGCTCGGTAACGAGGCCCACGGACTGCCCTCAGAGGCGTTGAGCCGAGCCGACGCTGTCGTCTCCATCCCCATCTACGGCAAGGCGGAGTCCCTCAATGTCGCCGCTGCCGCGGCCGTCTGCCTCTACGCCAGCGCCAGGGCGCAGGCCCAGGACCCGGGCCGCCGCAGACTCACAGCAGCTCGCAGATCGCCTCGGCAGCCCGGCCCGGTCCGTCCAGCCCCTCCATGAGCCGCGCCATCCGCCGAGCGCGCGAACGCATGCCGTCGTCGGCCAGGGCCTGGCGCACCAGCGCGGCCCAGTCGGTCCTGCGAGCCTCATTCTGCGACACGAGTTTGGCCGAGCCGAAGGCCACGCAGCGCTGAATGTTGAATCGCTGCTCGAACTGCAACGGAATCCCGATGAAGGGCCACCCCTGGACGCAGCTGGTCTGCACCGTTCCCTCCCCGCCGTGAGTGATGGCCAGGTGGACGGCGTCGCCCAGCTGGTGCGCCGGGATCCAGTCAGTGACGTGGACGTTGAGCGGAAGAGTCTCCAGGTCCTCCTCGTGAAGGTGGGAGCGCACCGGCGCCAGTACCTGGCAGTCCGCCCGGCCCAGGCCTGCGAGGACGTCAAGGACGAGGTCACGGTTCCCCGATGAGCCCATGGCGAAGTACACCAGGGGCTGGGGGCCGGCAGCCAGGTCGGCCAGGAGCTCGGGAGTCTCCCCGGGCAGACGGGCGTAGACCGGTCCCACCACCCGGTGCCCCTCCGGCATCCTCAGCCATTGAGGCAGCAGGTGCGGAGCGCTGGCGATGAGATTGAGGTCGGCAGTGAGCCCGGCGAGCACTCCCTGGGGCAGCGAGACGCCATTGGCCTTGGCCACCTGATGGAAGGATCGAGGCAGGGGGACCCGAGTTCCCAGCGCATGGAGCGCATGGGCGGCCACGTTGTCGAGGAGGCACTCCTCGGGGGATGTGCGCGGCAGGAAACCGGTGGCCCCGGTGGTGCGCGCCGCCTCCAGATGCGCCAGGGAGTAGGCGAAGGGCCGTACGAAAACCAGTGGCACGCACTCCGCCCGCGCAGAAATAAACTGGCTGGGAGTTACTCCGATGACAACGGCGTCCGGGCGTAGGGCGCGCAACAGCACCCGCTCACTTGTCACCCGCTGGGCGAGCATCTGCGCCGTGAACGGGTGGTGCAGGCTGCGACCCTGGTCGAAGTCCAGCGCCAGCCTTCCCTCCTCCTCGCTGAGGTAGGGGGTCAGCAGACGGAACTCGAAGCCCGCGGCCTTGATGTACTCGGAGTTGCGTCGCGAGAAGCCGGCAAAGACGCACTCAACGTGCGAAGGCATCCGGCGGGCCACCTCGATCGCGCGGGTTACCTCGGCGAAGTTGAAGGTCTCCGGAGCGAAGAGGACGCGCGATGTCCTGTGGTGTACAGCCACCACACCTCCAGTGGTGCCATCAGGCATGATTGGCTCTCCTTCTGAGAGCGAGGGGCACCATCATGTGGGGATCCCTCATCGTCGTTATATTGTACGTCTTGTACAACTGAGGGAGAGGTTAGCACGCCCGAGTCTATGTGAATGTCTTTTTTTACGTCAGGTTTGGAGTGCTGGAAAAAGTGTGTGATGGGGGGCTCGGCTGAGGCCTGATCCTCAGTGCGGTTCGGCGGCCGCCCTCAGTGGTCGCCCGCCAGGTCGTGGGCGGTGCTCGGCGCTGAGGCCTGCTCGGAGGTGTGCTCAGCGCCTTGCCGAGCCTGGGACACCAGGCTCCGTAGCGTCTGGGCCGACATGTTCGTGATGGTCTCCTGGCTGATCTCGGGGTGATCCAGCCAGGCCAGGCACAGGGTGATCATGGTGCTGATCCACACCTCAGCGGCGAACATGGCCTGCTCATCGGGCTCTGCGATACCCAGGAGCATGAGCACGAGACGTTCGTAACGCTCGAAGCTGGTGGCCAGTGCGGCCGCGATCTCAGGGTCCTGGTCAAGACCTCCGGTGTGAAGTGCTCGAAGGCTGTCGGGCCTGGCCTTCACGTAGCCTGCGAAGGTGGAGATCGCCCCTTCCAGGGTCAGTGCCGTCTGCTGCTCGACCAGGCCGTGAAGATGAAGGATCTCGTACTCCACGATGGCTCGGGCGAAGGCGATCTTGGAGGGGAAGTAGTGATAGAAGAGTGTGCGTGACACGCCGGCCCGCTTGATGATCTCGTTGACGTGAGTGCGGTCGAGCGTTCCTTCCGCGAAGAGCTCAACGCCGACTCTCACCAGCTCCTCCCGACGCTGCTCGGGCTGGAGACGGCGACGCGGATCGGTGGTACTCGCGGGGCTCATGCGCATGAGACTACGACCGGATGGTCGACTCGCGCGGTTAGGCGCTCTGCTCGGTGTGTGAGCATCATCCCAGGGTCATGGGCGCTCAGGATTGGTTGACGCCCCGGTTGCCGACGGTGCTACTCTTCCTGACGAGAGGTCGGAACTTTCTCAAACGTGCAGGCTGACACGACGCAAGGAGGAATGCAGTGCGCATGTGGATGTGTTGCTGTTGCTGTCGATGAGACAGATGACGCTCCCATACCCATGTTGAGACGAGGTACTCGTGACCGTATCCGCACCCTCTCCTGATCAGGCAGCCGCAGACCAGAACGATGACGTCCTGGTGCGGATCAGCCACGTCACCAAGTACTACGGCCGCTTCAAGGCTCTCGATGACGTCTCGCTCGACATCCGCCGTGGCGAGGTCGTGGCCGTCATCGGCGCCTCCGGATCGGGTAAGTCGACCCTGTGTCGTACCGTCAACCGTCTGGAGCCGATCCAGAAGGGGCGGATCGAGATCGACAGAACCCCACTGCCTCAGGAGGGTCGGGCTCTGGCACGGCTGCGCGCCGAGGTGGGCATGGTCTTCCAGTCCTTCAACCTCTTCCCGCACCGTACAGTGCTGGACAACATCACCCTGGCGCCCATCAAGGTGCGTGGTGTCCCTCGGGGCCGGGCTGAGGAGCGTGCCCGGGAGCTACTGGCCCGAGTCGGTCTGGAGGACCAGGCCGGAAAGCGTCCCTCCCAGCTCTCCGGAGGGCAGCAGCAGCGCGTCGCCATCGCCCGCGCGCTGGCCATGGGCCCCAAGCTCATGCTCTTCGATGAGCCCACCAGCGCCCTGGATCCGGAGATGATCAACGAGGTCCTCGACGTCATCAAGGACCTGGCGACCTCGGGCATGACCATGCTCGTCGTCACCCACGAGATGGGCTTCGCCCGCTCGGTCGCCGATCGGGTCGTCTTCATGGACGGTGGCCAGATCGTTGAGTCTGGCCAACCCGCCGAGTTCTTCTCCTCCCCGCGCACCGAGCGCGCCCGCGACTTCCTCTCCAAGGTGCTCAGCCACTGAACCCTGAACCGCACCTCCTCCCGAGTGCGGCGACCACCGCAGGCCCAGCGCCTGGGACGGCCCCTCCCCGTCCGAACGAAAGGAACACCATGACCATCCTCTCCCGCCGCGGACTCCTGGCCACGACCGGTGCCGTCTCCCTGGCCGGCGTCCTGGCTGCCTGCGCCGACACGGGTGCCGACGGTAAGGCCGTTGCCTCGTCGACGGCCTCTGAGGCCGCCTACGACAAGGCCATCAACTCCGGTCCGGTGGCTCCCGCCGACGTCGTGGCCGCCTCCCCCCTGGGCCGCCGCCGTGAAGCAGGCGAACAAGCTCGTCACCGGTGGCACCAAGACCTCGGAGGTCTTCTCCTGGGAGGACTCCAAGACGAAGAAGATCTCCGGCTTCGATGCGGCCATCGCCCAGGCGCTGGCCCGCTACATCATCGGCGGCGACGACGCCCGCTCCCTCCTTGAGGTCCAGCAGGTCACCGCCGACACTCGCGAGACCGTCCTGACTAACGGCACGGTCAAGGCCGTCATCGCCACCTATACGATCACCCCGGAGCGGGCCAAGAAGATCGACTTCGCCGGTCCGTACTACGCCTCCAGCCAGGCCATCCTGGTCAAGGCCGACAACCAGGACATCACCGGCGTCGATACCCTCACCGGGGACGTCGCGGTCCAGTCCAACTCCTCGTCGGCCGCTGCGTTGAAGAAGCACGCCCCCAAGGCCAACGCCAAGCCCTTCGACACCCAGGCCAAGTGCGTCGCCGCCGTCGAGAGCGGGCAGGTCAAGGCCTACGTCGTGGACCAGTCCCTGCTCAAGAGCGAGGTCTGTCCAATGACAAGGTCAAGATCGTCGGTGAGACCTTCGCCGAGGACCCCTACGGCATCGGACTTCCCAAGGACTCCGGCGCGCAGGTCTTCGTCAACACCTTCCTGAAGACGATCGAGGCCGACGGCACCTGGAAGAGGATCTGGGACGCAACGATCGGCACGTCCCTGGGCGGCACCGCCCCTCAGCCTCCGGCCATCGGGTCGGTCCCCGGGTCCTCGACGGCCGGTGCTGACGGCGCTCAGCAGACTGCCGCGCCGGAGGGCGGCTCAGCGCCGGCCTCCGAGCAGGCCGGTGATAAGACTCCGCAGAACTCCTGAACGACTTCGTTGCCTGTCAGGCTTGCCGTGTCCTCGGTCCGAGTGGACCCGCCGCAGGGCCGACGGCGCGGCGGCCGGCAGCACTCTCGTCATAGTGACGACCCGCATCTTTCAAGGAGACGACCGTGAGTGCCATTACCGACAATCTCGCCGATATCGGCTGGGGACTGCTGGTCACCCTGGTGATCTCCGCCCTGTCCTACCTGGGCGGGCTGCTCCTGGGATCGCTCATGGCCGTCTTCCGGGTCGGTCCCATCCCTCCGCTGCGCGCGCTGGGCGCGGCGTGGGTGACGGTGGCCTGCAACATTCCGAACCTGTGCCTCATGGTGCTCATCGGTCTGGCACTACCCCATGTCGGTATCACGATCCCGCTTTTCTGGTCGGTGGTCGTCGCGCTGATCTTCTCCTCATCCGGATTCGTGTGCGAGACGGTCCGCAGCGGGATCAACTCGGTGCCGAAGGGACAGATCGAGGCCGCTCGCGCGCTGGGCATGCCCTTCGGGCTCATCATTCGTGGAATCGTTCTGCCCCAGGCGCTGGCCCGCACGATCCAGCCGCTGGTCAACATCTTCATCGCCTGCCTCATCGGCTCCTCGCTCGCCGCGGCTATCGGCGTCGTCGAGCTGACGGCGGTCACGCAGAAAATCAACCAGGACCGAGCTGCGGGAGTCATCACCTTCCTCACCTCGGGACTGACCTACCTGGCGATCGCCTTCGCCGCCACGAAGCTCGGCGGGCTTCTTGAGAGGCGCCTCGAGTTCATGGGGAAGGAGCGAGCATGAGCGAAGAGATCATGCCGATGACAGATCCCCGTCCCGTCAAGCAGCGGGGTCAAGGTTCTGGGGCAACGGATGCGGCGCTGCTCTTCGATGAGCCGGGGCCGCGGGGGCGCATCCTGATCGCCGTCGGATCGGTCTTCGCGGTTCTCGGAATCGCGGCGCTGGCAGGTGCGGTCCTCTATCGACTGGATCTTGCAGGGCAGCTCGACTACCCCGAGTGGCGCTACTTCCTGGGGCACTCGGTCGTCAGCCAGCTCCTGGAGGCAGCCGGTACCACGTTGAGCCTGGGGGCCGTTGCTGCCGTCCTCACCTTCCCTCTGGGAATCGCCCTGGGGTGGCTCCGCCTGCTGGACAACCGTCCCGTGAGGTGGCTGGTGGGCCTGTGGATCGATGCCATGAGGGCGGTACCGATGCTGCTGCTCGTCTACTTCTTCCTCCTGGTGGTTCCGCGCTTTGCGACGGTCTCGGACTTCTGGAAGCTGGCACTGCCCATCGTCATGTGCACCTCGGCGACGACGGCGGAGGTCTTCCGCTCCGGTGTCCGGGCGCTGGACCGGGGCCAGACGGAGGCCGCTGCGGCACTGGGGATGAGTCCATCGCTCACGATGCGCCTCATCCTGGCGCCACAGGCCCTGCGCCTCATGCTCCCGACTCTTGTGACCCAGCTGGTGACTATCGTCAAGGGGACGACGCTGGCGTACGTGCTTGCCTACCCCGAGCTCATGTATCGCGGTTCGACCATAATTGGGCAAGCGAAGATCGACGCTCGTTTGTCGGTCTTCTTCCAGACCTACGTCATCATCGCCGTGCTCTACATCATCGTGAACTGGTCCCTGGGGGCACTGGCCAGGTACATCGAGTCGCGTACCCGTTGAGGGCGGGGCGGGCGACAAACATCGCTGCACCCTCACAGGCGGAGTCAGCCGGCTAGGAGGCTGGTCCACTTGTGTCGGTCGAGTGCGACTCCGACGTAGAGGCCGAAGTGCTTCGTGATGTTCTCATGGTTGTTGTCGGGCCATTTGCTCCACGTATTGTTGAACGCGACATTCGGGGCTGAGCTGTAGAAGGCCAGTCCCTTCTTCGCGTTCCCAAGGGCGTCATACTCTTTGGATGAATCCTGTTTTCCGGTGACCCAGTTCAGTGAGAACTTGCTTCGATCCTGGGGGGAGAATGAGATTCCAGTCTGGTCATTCGGGGCATCGCCTCCACCGAAGACAATGAATCCTCCACCTTTCATGCTTTCGGCATACTCGGGGAAGAAGCTTTGGGTGATGAACTCGGATCCTCCGGAGTAGCCGATGAGCCACACTTGGTCCATGGTGCACCGGTGCTTGGTGCTTTCCCTCTGGATTGTGTCCGCCAAATACTTGACATTGTCTCCGCTCCACCACTTGCCGTCCGCGCTGGGGGTGCGAACGGATAGGACGTCATGGCCCCGGCTCGTTGCGGCACCAACGATTCCGTCCGTTCCAGCAAGGCCGCCGGGGATAGAGGACGTGTTGTTGCTGTCGCTGTCATACAGCTCCTGGCCGTCGCCGTCGAGGTAGACGACCAGTCCTTTTCTGCCGTTCCGACCCGCGTAGAATCGTGTTGCAGGAACGGAAGCATCGTTGCTGTTTGTTGAGGTGGCCGCTGCTGCTCCTGTGCTATGTCCGATGTAGGCGCTCGCTGCGAGAGCAAGCGGCAGACCAAGGGTATGACGCCGGGAAATGAGCCTTGCCATCAGTGATTCTCCTCGTGTGATGGTGTTGCTGTCTGCGTCGGGGTAATGGGACGCTAGCACGAGCAATCGCGACAGTAAAGCGGGGCGGGAGAGCGTTCAGTCATTATGGTGCAGTTTGCAAGGCGCCGCTGGGTAGAGGGCCGGAGGCGGGCTGTGGTGATGGCATTCAGGAGGGCAGGGTCGCGGCGGGTGCAGGGCGACCAGTCCGATCATGATGCCGGTGAGTCCCACCGCCGTCTGGACGGCCAAGGGTTTCCAGTCAGGTGAGCCGACGACGTCGAGATGGTGTCCGAGCACACTGAGGTCCTTGGCCCAGTCCTCGAGTCCGCGTCGGCTGGGGTGTGGTGAGGTTCGGCAACCGCGCTCTGTGCATCTCAGGCACTTTTGGCTGCTATGACGTCGTCACTTCGGCAGTGGGTGCTGCCGCAACACCGGGAGCATATCCATTGCAGGAGTGTGTGCTGTCCTTGTGTTGGAAGCTGGTGAACGGGCCTGGGCTACGCCTTGTTTTGTCCCGTGGTCACAGAGGCTGAAGGAGTGAGGGTAGGAGCCTGTCCAAGGCCTGTTGATCGTTGGGGGAGAGGAGCTTGCGCAGGTCGTCGTCAAGTTTCTCGACGACGACGGTGGCAGTCTTCAGCAGCCTACGCCCTTCGTTGGTGATCTCGATGGTCTGCACCCGACGGTCGTTCCGACTGCGCTCCCTGCGCACGGCGCCGATGTTGACGAGCTGGTCAACCAGCGACACGACCAGGCTCGGGGCGACACCGAGCTGCGCGGCGATCTCACGCTGGGAGCTCGCCAGTCCGGCGTCGACGACGGCGAGCAGTCCCACCTGCTTGTGGGTCAGACCGGTGCGCTCAATACGTCTTGAGAACGACTGGGTGATCCGGCTGCCGGCGACGCCGAGCTGGAAGCACGTCGAAGCCAGGATGATGTGGCCATCTTGTCTGCTCATGAGACCAACGATACGCTAGAGAATGATTCAGCAATGAACGATAGGGGGCCTCATGCCATGGTGGTTGGCGGTGCTGAACTCGTTACTAGGAGTCGTCTCGGCGGGGTTCGGAGCCGTCGCGGTGATCCGCCCGCAGACGCTCGCCCCGCTGCTGGGACATAGAGGGAAAGGCGGACGTTTCTATCCGGCGATGTATGCGGCCCGCAGTATTCCGCTCGGTGTGCTGGTCGCAGTCGTCGTCTGGCTGGATCCTGCCCAGTCGTCAACTGTGCTCGTCCTAGCCACGGCGGCGGCCGCTCAGCTTGGAGATATGCTGATCGGTGTCGTGCACCGTGTGCCGGGAATGGTGGTGATTCCTCTTGCTGCTGCCGTTCTTCATCTGGCCGGTGCGACTTATCTGCTATGAGGGCGTAGGTGCAAAGTTTGAGATGTACCGCCGCTGCCAGGGCGTCTCCGCTGCTCGCGGGTGGTAAGTGTCTCGTATGAACTTCAATGCGCTGACTGGGTCCATTCCGTCAAGTATTGCAATGCATGCTAGCGCGGTGCCTGTTCGCCCCACACCCCCGCGGCATGCTATGTCGACCCTGGAATATGTTGCCCTCTCGAGGGTTAGTTCCAGTGCGTGGCGCGCTTCGAGCTTGTTGACTGGGAGGCAGAAGTCCGGCCATTTGATCCAGCGGATTTCCGCTTCAGGTGGATGGCGTGGGTAAAAACTTGACAAGATGAGAATGTGGTCTGGCGAGTCCCTACTTGTTTTGTAGTAACGGATAGGTCGCCCTCTTATTTGTGTGCCGGAAGGGAAAGTGACGATGCCTGATTCATGTGTGTTCCACTGTCCGATAAAGGCGTTTATTTTATTCATGATACTCTTGATGGTGATATGTCGGATTCGAATGACTGCAAGAACAGCAAGTTGAGTCAGGAGGGCAGGTCGCGGCGGGTGTAGGCGACCAGTCCGATCATGATGCCGGTGAGTCCCACCGCCGTCTGGACGGCCAAGGGTTTCCAGTCAGGTGAGCCGACGACGTCGAGATGGTGTCCGAGCACACTGAGGTCCTTGGCCCAGTCCTCGAGCTCCACGAGCCCGCCGAAGAACTGGGCGAAGCCGCTCCAGGCGATGACCGCCCAGGACATGCCGGTCAGTCTCGGCGCCAGTCCCACCAGGGCCGCCGCGATCCCGATGGCCGCCACCATACCGGGCAGCTGGCTCACCGTGAACACGAAGGACCGCGCCACGGCATGGTCGTCCGTGAGCTGAGTCGCCGTCGTCGCCGCAAGGACCGCTGCCGAGGCGAGCAGCAGGACCATCGACTCGATCAGCGCGTACAGAACCTGGGAGAGGAACACGCGTCCACGACTGACTCCAGCAGCGAGCTCGATCTCCATCAGGCCCGCGCGCTCCAGACCTGCCAACCAGTTCACCCGCCGTAACACCGCTACAGCCACGAGCAGCACCGTCACCACTGTCATGAGGGACATGAACTGCTCCACCGGGGAACCCACGGCGACCTTGCCTACCCAGGACGCCGTCGGCGAACCGGGGGCCAGCAGATCCTTGACGCTGCCCGAGACGGATCCGTACAGGAGCGCAAGACCCGTTGAGGCCAGGACCCAGCCGACGAGACCGCGCCACGACAGGCGCCCGAGCAGATCCATATGGCCCCGCACCCGCCACCGACGCCGAGACGAGCCGAGGTCGGGCAGATAGCCGTCCAGGTACTCACGGCGCATTGCGAGCACCATGGCACCGAGCGCCAGCGCGACCGCAACGGCGCAGCACATCGAGAGCACTGCGAACCGATCGTCGGAGTACGGGCGCACGAGGTCGCGCCAGCCCAGAGGAGTCAGCCACCTGAGCCAGTCCGAGCCGCCGGCGTCAGAGATCTGGTCAGCACTCACCCGCATCACGAAGGCGAGTGCGAGCGCGACCATCGACAGGCCCCTGGCCTGGCCCAGGTGGCGTCCCAGCTGGCAGGCCACCGCAGCAGCACCCGTGAACGCCCAGCCGCTCACGCAGATCGTTCCGGCCAGCGCCCAGGCCCCGGAGACCGTCAGCTCCGCAATGCTCCTGGTCTGCCAGATCAGAATGCCTCCGACTCCTGCAGACAGGCCGCCGATAGCCGTCCAGACCACCATCACCGGGACCGCATGCGGAACCGCCCTGCCGGCACCGGTGGACCGCAGGACCTCGATGAGCCCCTCATCCTCGTCCCCCCGCAGCATCCGGCAGGTCAGCATGATCGCCATGAGCGCGGTGCACACGAGCAGAAAGGTCCCGGTCTCCCACTGCAGGAGCTGCCCGAGCCGGCCAGGAGTCGGGACGTATCCGTAGAGCAGACGCGTCCCCGGAGACTTGCGCATCTGGTCGATGAGTACCGTCCGGGACTCCAGTGAGGGGTAGACGCTCTCGTAGCTCGGTGCGGTGACACCGACCAGGAGCCACAGGGGCAGGACCCAGGCCACGATCTGAACCCGGAAACGCCTGAACGCGATCCGCAGGTACACGACCCATCCGGACAGGGCGCCACCATCGTCCGCACCATGCCTGCCGGGCACGGGGCCGCCTGCACCAACTGTCGGTGCCGACGCCGCTGCGCTGACACTCATCAGGCCTCCTCGTAGTGACGCAGGAAGAGATCCTCCAGACTGGCCGGCTCACAGGTAACGTCCTGAATCCGGTGCTCACCCACAAGGCTCAGCACCGTTGGTACCTGCTCCGCCGGCACCTCAAGGCTGAGACGGCCACCGTCCTCGACGACATCGAGCCCCATGGTCTCCAGCGCCTGCGAGACGGCCCCGACCTCAGCGGTCGGAGCACTCATCTCAATGTGCGTGAGCGACAGCCGCCGCAGCGTTCCCAGGTCGCCGTGCTCGACCACGCGGCCGCCCTTGATGATCGTCACCGCGCTGCACAGGCCCTGGACCTCGGCCAGGATGTGGCTGGAGAGCAGAACTGTACGGCCCTCGCCTGCGGCTCTGGTGATCTCCTCGGTGAAGACCCGCTCCATGAGCGGATCCAGACCGCTGGTGGGCTCGTCGAGCACGAGCAGACTCGTCGGTGCCGCCAGGGCGGCCACGAGCGCCACCTTCTGCCGGTTCCCCTTGGAGTAGGTCCGTACCCGCTTGGTCGGGTCGAGATCGAAGCGCTCGATGAGCTCGGCCTCCCGATCGGTGTCGCGCGCTCCGCGCAGTCCTGCCAGGGTGTCAAGCACCTGGCCGCCGGTCAGGGGCGGCCACAGCGCCACATCACCGGGAACATAGGAGACCTGCCGGTTGATGACCGCGGCCTGTCGCCACGGCTCGCGGCCCAGCACTCTCACGCTTCCGTCATCGGGCCGGTAGAGCCCCAGCAGGATACGGATCGTTGTGGACTTACCCGCCCCGTTGGGACCGAGGAAGCCGTGGACGCTGCCCGCCTCCACCTCCAGGTCCAGGCCATCGAGCGCCCTGAAGTGCCTGAAGTGCTTGACCAGACCGCGCACGAGCACCGGTGCCTCAGCCCTGCCTCCGAGATCACGGACCGCGGCGGGAGGAGAGCCCGTCGTGGGCTGATCCGAGCCCGCGCCAGATGCTGCTGACGTGCCCGGTGCCTTCTTTGCCTCGCCTCTCATAGCGCTGGCTCCTCTCCCGCCGAGCGGCGGATCGTTGCGGCGAAGTCCGGATCAGCGAGCATCAGCTCCATGAGCTCAGCCACGAAGGCCTGCTGAGCCGGATGGGGGTAGCTGGAGGTGGCCAGCACGTGGGTGAGCCGCCACATGGCGCGCCCCAGAGCGCCCGAGGGCAGGTCGTTCAGGACGGCCAGGGCGTGCTCCTTGTGGCGGGACGCGAGCCCCCAGCTGTTCTGCGCCAGCCGGTGAGCCTCGGCGAGGCCCTCGTTCTCGCTCAGCGTGGCCAGACGGGTGAAGTCCATGACCTGCTGAGCGGACAGCTCGCGATCATCCTCGTCCAGCCCTTCGATGAAGGGGATCGCACTGTCGGGCACCATGCCCAGAGAGGCGAGCACCACCATCATCTGGCGCTCGGCCCTCAGCACTCGCACACTGCCGCCCAGCCGGGCGATCCGAGCCTCGATGTCGTCATAGAAACGCGTCAGGGCACTGGGAGCGGGGGACAGGCCCTCACCGCGCTCCACCCGGGCGATGAGCTCATCGACCCGGGAGGCCTGCTCGGCCAGGCTGCGCTGCTGCGCCTCGATCGTGCCCCGAGTGGCCCGCAGATCGCGCAGCACCGCCTCGCGGCGGGAGTCCTGATCGGTGCCGATCGTGTCCGAGGCGAGCATCTCAGCCACCTGTGTCAGCGACAGTCCACCGTCGGCCAACCACCGGATCCGCATCAGACGGGCCACGTGCTCGACGCCGTACTCGCGCCGCCTCGCACCGTGGGCGGAATCTCCAACAGACCCAGGTGGTGGTAGTGACGCACCGCCCTCGGCGTGGTCCCGGCGATCCGGGCAAGCTCCTTGACGTGCATAAACCCATCTCAGCAGGTGACGTAACGTCACCGTCAAGTCCCACCGGTCCACGGCGTACCCCAGACCTCAACCGGGCGGAAGGAGGACCTCGCCCCCGCCGGCGAGACGATTTACGCCCTCGCGACGGCGCGGACTACCCTTAAGGGCGGACAACCCCGGAGACACCTGGTGGAAGGCACCGCATATGACTGACGCTCCCGGCGCGCTCTCGCCCCTGGACGAGGCCGGCATCAATGCCGCCGTCGAAGAGGCCCTGACCGCCTTCGCCACAGCCGGCACCCTCGCCGAGCTCAAGGAGGCCCGCCTGGCCCACACCGGCGATACCTCACCACTGACCCTGGCCAACCGACTCATCGGCACCCTGGACAAGGCGGACAAGCCCACCGCCGGAAAGCTCCTGGGGGGCGCTCGCGGGCGCATCGCCAAGGCGCTGACTGCCAGGCAGGAGACGCTCGAGGCCGCCGCTGAGGAGGAGATGCTGCGCACCGAGGCGGTCGACGTCACCATCCCCACCTCGCGGACGCAGACGGGCGCCCGACATCCTCTCGACGTCCTCGTCGACGAGTCTGCGACTTCTTCACCTCCATGGGGTGGTCCATCGCCGAGGGGCCGGAGGTGGAGCACGAGTGGTTCGACTTCGACGCCCTCAACTTCGACGCCGACCACCCCGCCCGCCAGATGCAGGACACCTTCTACATCGACGGTGCCAGCGTCGGGGCGGACGAGGGGCAGGCGGTCAACCTCGTGCTGCGCACCCACACCTCACCTGTCCAGGCCCGCGTCATGCTCGATCAGCAGCCCCCGATCTACGTGGCCTGCCCCGGCAAGGTCTTCCGCTCCGACGAGCTCGACGCCACCCACACCCCCGTCTTCCACCAGGTCGAGGGCCTGGCCGTGGACAAGGGCCTGACCATGGCGCACCTCAAGGGCGTCCTCGACCACTTCGCCAAGGCCATGTTCGGCCCCGAGGCGCGCACCCGCCTGCGCCCCTCCTTCTTCCCCTTCACCGAGCCCAGCGCCGAGATGGACCTGTGGTTCCCTCAGAAGAAGGGGGGCGCCGGCTGGATCGAGTGGGGAGGATGCGGCATGGTCAACCCCAACGTGCTCACCGCCTGTGGCATCGATCCCGAGGTCTACACGGGCTTCGCCTTCGGCATGGGGCTGGAACGCACCCTCATGCTGCGCCACGGAATCGCCGACATGCATGACATCGTCGAGGGCGATATCCGCTTCTCCCAGCAGTTCGGCACCACCGGAAGGGGAAACTGACATGCCCTACGTCCCTATTGAATGGCTGCGCGAGCACGTCGACGTCCCCACCGGCCTGAGTGCCGAGCAGCTCGCCGCCGACCTCGTCCGCGTGGGCCTGGAGGAGGAGCGCATCGTTCCGCCGGCCGTCACCGGCCCCCTCGTCGTCGGCAAGGTCCTCACCCGCGAGGCCAAGGAGCAGTCCAACGGCAAGGTCATCAACTACTGCCGCGTCGACGTCGGCCCCGAGCACAACGACGCCCCCGGCACCGGTAAGGAGCCCTCCGACCTGCCCAGTCGCGGCATCGTCTGCGGCGCCCACAACTTCGACGTCGGGGACTACGTCGTGGTCTGCCTGCCCGGCGCCGTCCTGCCCGGCGACTTCCGCATCGCCGCGCGCAAGACCTACGGTCACGTCTCAGACGGCATGATCTGCTCAGCTCGCGAGCTCGGCATCGGCGAGGATCACTCCGGCATCATCGTGCTCCAGCAGTGGCTGGCCGAGCACGGCCACGAGGGCGAGGAGCCACCCGCTCCCGGGACCGACGCCATCGGCATCCTCGGCCTGGGGGAGGAGGTCCTCGAGATCAACGTGACCCCGGACCGCGGCTACTGCTTCTCCATGCGCGGTGTGGCCCGCGAGTACTCCCACTCCACCGGCGCCCGCTTCACCGACCCCGCCGACGCCACCAATACGGGGCTGTACCCCAATGGCGTGGCCCCCGCCGGCGAAGGCGGTTTCGACGTCGTCGTCCCCGAGGACCCCCGCCCCATCCACGGACGCCCCGGCTGCGACCGCTACGTCGCCCGTCTCGTGCGCGGCATCGACCCGAACGCACCGTCGCCTGCCTGGATGCAGGACCGCCTCACCGCTGCAGGTATGCGGCCCATCTCCCTGGCCGTCGACGTCACCAACTACGTCATGCTGGACCTGGGCCAGCCGCTGCACGCCTTCGACGCAGGCAAGCTCGCCGCCCCCATCGTCGTGCGCCGGGCGAAGGACGGTGAGCGCCTCACCTTCCTCGATGACGTCACCCGCACCCTCGACCCCGAGGACCTGGTCATCGCCGACTCCCCGGAGGGCGAGGGCTCACGGGCCCTGGTTCTGGCCGGTGTCTTCGGCGGCGCCCTCAGCGAGGTCGACGCCGACACCCGTGACGTCTCATCGAGGCCGCCCACTTCGACCCTGTTTCCGTTGCCCGCTCCTCCCGACGCCACAAACTGCCCACCGAGTCCTCCAAGCGCAACGAGCGCGGCGTGGACACCGAGCTGGCGCCCATCGCCGCCCAGCGGGCCGTCGACCTGCTCGTCGAGTACGGCGGCGGCACCGCCGAGCCCGTCGCCACCGACATCAACCGTACCCAGGCCCCCGAGCCCATCACCATGCGTGCCGACGCCGCCGAACGACTGACCGGTGTCGCCTACGGAACCGAGCGCGTCACCGAGCTGCTCACCACCATCGGATGCACCGTGGAGCGCAGCGGCTCCGCCGATGACGGAACCGTTCTGCTGACCGTCACCCCGCCGACCTGGCGACCGGACCTGGTGGGACCCGCCCACCTGGCTGAGGAGATCGCCCGCCTTGACGGATACGACGCCATCCCGGTCATCGTGCCCGCGGCCCCCGCCGGCACGGGACTGAGCGCTGACCAGAGGGCCCGTCGTGACGTCGTGCGCGCCCTGGCCGACGACGGACTCACTCAGGTCCTGTCCTACCCGTTCATCGGGGACATCCACGACCTGCTCGAGATCCCGACGGACGACGCTCGCCGCCAGACGGTCCGGCTGGCCAACCCCCTGGCCGAGGACGCCCCCTATCTGCGCACGAGCGTGCTCGACTCCCTGGTCGATGTCGCCCGGCGCAATGTCTCGCGCGGCCTGACCGACGTCGCCGTCTTCGAGGTCGGCTCAGTCACCCACCCGGCCGGCACCGTTCCCGCCCCGATCCCCGGAACCGCGGGGCGCCCCACCGACTCCGAGGAGACGGCCCTGGAGGCGGGCATCCCCGCCCAGCCCACCCACGTCGGCGCCGTCATGACCGGTGAGCGTGAGCGCGGTGGAGTCCTGGGGGCCGGTCGCCCCTGGGACTGGGCCGACGCCGTCGATGTCGTTCGCACCGTGGCGAGCACGCTCGGGGTGGAGATCGAGGTCTCCGCTCCGGAGCGCCCATGCGCTCCCTGGCACCCCGGCCGCACCGCGGAGATCCGCCTGCCCGGTCGGCGCCGGGGCAAGGAGATCGAGCCCGGCAGGCTCGTCGCCCACGCCGGTGAGCTCCACCCACGGGTGGTCCGCACCCTCGGACTTCCGGAGCGGGCCTGCGCCGTCGAGATCGACCTCGACCCGTTGCTGGAGACTGTCCGCAGCACCGGGGCGCTCCAGGTCAAGACCATCTCCACCTTCCCGGCCGCCAAGGAGGACATCGCCCTCGTCGTCGACGAGTCCACCACCGCCGCCGAGGTCGAGGCCCTGGTCAGGCAGGCTGCAGGGGACCTGGCCGAGGAGGTACGTCTCTTCGACGTGTTCCGAGGTCCCCAGCTCGGCGAGGGCAAGAAGTCGCTGGCGGTCTCCCTGGTGCTGCGAGCCCCTGACCGCACACTGACCGCCGAGGAGACCGCCGCAGTGCGCAAGCGCGTGGTCAAACGGGCCGCCAAGGTCCTGGGGGCCGAGCTGCGCAGCTGAGCTACGCACGTACTACCAGCGTTAATGGCCATGGTGTGACGCACATCATGGCCATTAACGCTTCTTCAGTGCTGTTGTCGAGTAGGGGATCCCAGACAGCGAGTGTGGTCTCGGTAATACTAGGCGGCATGAAGATCCTGCTGACCTCTTCCTCCAAGCACGGGTCCACCGATGAGGTGGCTGCGGTGATTGCCGAGCGGCTCCGGGCTGCCCAGATCGATGTGGAGACCAAGCGTCCCGAGGATGTTGACAGCGTCGAGGAGTATGACGCCTTCATCCTGGGCAGCGCGGTCTACATGACCACGTGGATGCCGGAGGCCGTCGACTTCACCACGCGCTTCCGTGACGTCCTCAGGGCCCGGCCCGTATGGGCCTTCTCCGTGGGGCTCTCCGGCCTGCCCAAGGGCAAGGTCTCCGACCCCACGCGCATCGGCCCGGTGCTCCTGGCCATCGACCCGGAGGATCACGTGACCTTCGCCGGGCGCTTCGACCCCTCCAGGCTCAGCCTGCGCGAGCGTTCCATCGCCAGGCTCGGGGGAGCGAGCGAGGGGGACTACCGCGACTGGGACGAGGTGCGCCAGTGGGCCGACGCCATCGCCACCTCCCTGCATGACGACACGCTCACCGGTCGTCACGGTCGCTCCTAGCTCTCGACAGTGAGGCGGGGAAGGAGAAGAATCACAGCAACCATTGATGAATGCATTTCTATGCAGGCGGATGTATGGTTGCTGCATGACTTGGACAGTTGCTGTTGCCGGAGCCACTGGCTACGCAGGCGGTGAGGTCCTGCGCCTGCTCACGGCCCACCCCGAGGTGGAGGTCGGCGCACTCACCGCAGCCTCGTCCGCCGGCAGTCGACTCGGCGACCACCACCCGCACCTGCTGTCCCTGGCGGACCGAATCGTCCAGCCCACCGAGGCGGAGATCCTCGCCGAGCACGACGTCGTCGTCCTGGCCCTGCCGCACGGGGCCTCCGCAACAATCACGGCAGCCCTCGAGGAGCTCGCGTCGGGCGGTGACGCCCCCTTGCTCGTCGACTGCGGGGCGGACCACCGCCTGACCAGCCAGCAGGCATGGGAGGTCTTCTACGGCTCGGACCACGCCGGAGCCTGGACCTACGGCATGCCCGAGCTCCTGCACCACGGCGAGACGCGCGCCCGTGCTCAGCGCGACGAGCTGGCAGCCACCAGGCACATCGCAGTTCCCGGCTGCAACGTCACTGCCGTCACCCTGGCCGTCCAGCCCGGCGTCGCCGCCGGACTTCTCGACCCCTCCCGACTGACCGCCGTGCTGGCCGTCGGATACTCCGGCGCCGGTAAGACGCTCAAGCCTCACCTCACCGCCGCTGAGGCCCTGGGCTCGGCCCAGCCCTACGCCGTCGGCGGCGCTCACCGGCACATTCCCGAGATCATCCAGAACCTTGAGGTGGCCGGTGCTGCCGCCGGCTCTGTGCACCTGTCCTTCACGCCGGTCCTGGTCCCCATGAGCCGCGGCATCCTCGCCACCGTCACCGCCCCCATGACTCCGGCTCTGCGTGAGGCCCCCGACCCTGAAGCCACCCTGTGGGCGGCCTGGGATGACGTCTACGGAGCCGCCGGCAGCGGTGAGAGCCTCATCCAGCTGCTGCCCGAGGGCGTCTGGCCCACCACCGGCACCGTCCTGGGAAGCGGAACCGCCACTGTTCAGGTCGCTATCGACCGCGGCGCGGACGTCGTCGTCGCCATGTGCGCCATCGACAACCTCGGTAAGGGCACCGCCAGTGCCGCCGTGCAGTCCCTCAACCTCGCCCTCGGTCTGGAGGAGACCACCGCCATCAGCACCCAAGGAGTCGCACCGTGAGCGTGACCGCAGCCCAGGGATTCCGCGCCGCCGGCGTGCGCGCCGGTCTCAAGGCCTCCGGCAAGCCCGACCTCGCCCTCGTCGTCAATGACGGACCGCTCGACACCGCGGCCGGAGTATTCACCACCAACCGGGTCGTCGCCGCCCCCGTGGTCTGGTCACGCCGGCTCCTGGCCGGTGAGGAAGGTGGGCAGCCGGGCCGCGCCCGCGCCGTCGTCCTCAACTCCGGCAGCGCCAACGCCTGCACCGGCACGCAGGGCATGCACGACACCGAGGCCACCGCCGCCCGCACCGCAGGCCTGCTGGGAGCCGAACCGGGCCAGGTCCTGGTCTGCTCCACGGGCGTCATCGGAGAGCGCATCGATATGCCTGTCCTGCTGGAGGGAGTTGACGTCGCCGCCCTCGCCCTGGCCGACACGTCCCAGGCCGGCACCGATGCGGCCACCGCCATCATGACGACCGACACCGTCTCCAAGGAGGATGCCCTCACGATCGGTGCCGGCGATCAGGGCTGGACCATTGGCGGCATGATCAAGGGAGTGGGCATGCTGGCCCCCGGCATGGCCACCATGCTCGCCGTCATCACCACCGACGCCGCCCTCACCCCTCAGCAGGCGCAGGACGCCCTGGCATCCGCCACGGCACGAACCGTCAACCGGATCAACTCCGACGGCTGCATGTCCACCAATGACACGGTTCTCCTGCTGGCCTCCGGAGCCTCCGGCACCACCCCCCCTCTCGGGCCGAGCTCGACGAGGCGCTCACGGAGGTGATGAGCAGGCTCGGCCGGCGCCTCGTGGCCGATGCCGAGGGCGCCACCCACGACATCGCCATCACCGTCTCCGGAGCCGTCAGCGAGGAGGCCGCTGAGGCCGCGGCCCGCACCGTCAGCTCCTCCAACCTCCTCAAGTGCGCCGTCGCCGGAGCCGACCCCAACTGGGGGCGTATCCTCTCCCAGCTCGGGACCGTGCCCGAGGACGCCTGCCCCTTCAACCCCGACGAGGTCGACGTCGCCATCAACGGCATCACGATCTTCAGCCACGGCGCCCCCCAACTCAACCGGGACGCGGTGGACATGAGCCCTCGCGAGACCCGCATCGACATCGACCTGTCGGCGGGCCGGGCCGAGGCCACCGTGTGGACCAACGACCTCACCCACGGATACGTCACCATCAACGCGGACTACACGACATGAAACGGACCCCTCTCGACCCACAGACCAAGGCATCCGTCCTGCTGGAGGCCGTGCCGTGGCTGCGCACCTACAAGGGCGCCACCATGGTCATCAAGTACGGCGGCAACGCCATGGTCAACGATGACCTCAAGCGCGCCTTCGCCCAGGACATCCTCTTCCTCCACCAGGTCGGGGTGCGCCCCGTCGTCGTCCACGGCGGCGGGCCCCAGATCAACGCGATGCTCAAACGGCTGGGCATCGCCTCGGAGTTCCGCGGAGGCCTGCGCGTGACCACCCCCGAGGTCATGGACGTGGTCCGCATGGTCCTCACCGGCTCCGTGCAGCGAGAGCTCGTCTCCCTGCTCAACACCGACGGCTCCGCCGCCGTCGGTATCAGCGGTGAGGACGGCGGACTCCTGCGAGCCCGGCAGCGACTGGCCACGGTGGACGGGAACAAGGTCGACGTCGGCCTGGTCGGTGACGTCGTCGACGTCAGCCCGCAGCCCATCATCGACCTGCTCGACCAGGGCCGCATCCCGGTCATCTCCTCCGTCGCCCCGCTGACGACGGACTCCGAGACCGTCCTCAACGTCAACGCCGACACGGCCGCCGCCGCGATCGCTGTAGCCCTCAAGGCCCGCACCCTGCTCATGCTCACCGACGTCGAGGGGCTCTACTCCGCCTGGCCCGACCGCAGCACACTGGTGCCCTTCATCAGTGCCGCCGCGCTGGAGGAGCTCCTGCCCACGCTCGAGGCCGGGATGATCCCCAAGATGGAGGCCTGCCTGCGGGCCGTCTACGGCGGAGTCGCACAGGCACACGTCGTTGACGGGCGCCAGGCCCACAGCATGCTGCTCGAGATTGTCACCGACCAGGGCGTCGGCACCGTCATCCACCCTGGAGACGCCCCGGTACCACCGCTGAACGGAGGCAAGAGCCTATGACCCCCTCCTCACAAGCGCCGGCTCCCACCACCGAGTCGACCGGGACCAGCACTGACAACACCGGATGGCTGACCCGTTACACCGACGCCGTCATGAACACCTTCGGCACCCCCGGCCGGGTCCTCGTGCGCGGACGGGGCGCCCACGTCTGGGACGCCGACGGCCAGGAGTACATCGACCTGCTGGCAGTATCGCCGTCAACTGCCTGGGCCACGCACACCCCGCGATCATCCGGGCCGTCACCGACCAGCTCGCCGAACTGGGTCACGTCTCGAACTTCTTCACCACCCCGGCCCAGGTCAGCCTCGCCGAGGAGCTCGTCCGGCTCACCTTCCCCAGCCGTCCCGCCCACGACTCCCGAGTCTTCCTGGCCAACTCCGGCACCGAGGCCAACGAGGCCGCCTTCAAGATCGCGCGCCGTCACGGCGGTAGCCGGCGTCCCCGGGTCCTGGCTCTCCAGGACGCCTTCCACGGCAGGACCATGGGCGCCCTGGCCCTGACCCACAAGGCCGCCTACCGTGAGCCCTTCGAGCCGCTGCCCGGCGGTGTCGAGTTCATCCCCGCCGGCGACATCGAGGCACTGCGCGCCGCACTGGGGCCGGACGTGGCAGCACTCGTCGTCGAACCCATTCAGGGTGAGGCCGGGGTGCGAGAGCTTCCGGCCGGATACCTGGAGGCGGCCCGCGAGCTGACCGAGGCCGCCGGCGCCCTGCTCATCATCGACGAGGTCCAGACCGGTATGGGACGCACCGGTGCCTGGATGGCCCACCACCTGCTGGCGCCGGGCGTCGTTCCCGACGTCGTCACCCTGGCCAAGGGACTGGGCGGAGGCATCCCCATCGGTGCGGTCGTCGCCACCGGCCAGGCTGCCACTCTCCTCGCACCGGGGCAGCACGGCACCACCTTCGGCGGCAACCCCGTGGCCTGCGCGGCTGCGCTCGCCGTCATCGAGACCATCCGCAGCCACGCCCTGCTCGACCGGGTTCAGCAGCTCGGCTCGGCCTGGTCCCAGGAGCTGGCGGCCGTCGACGGAGTCGACCAGGTGCGCGGTAGGGGCCTGCTGCTCGGCGTCGGACTGGAGGGCGGGCTCCCGCCCGCTGCTGAGCTCGCCGCCGCTCTGGCGACCTGCGGCTTCATCACTAACGCGCCGCGTCCCGACACGATCCGCCTGGCTCCGCCCTTCATCCTGCCCGATGACGACGCCAGAGCCTTCACCACCACGCTGTCCGAGGTCCTTGCTCGGGCACTGTCAGAGAAAGCCGGTTCATGAGCGCCACCATCGAGGTCTCTCAGCGCGACCTGGCGGCAACGGCCCCACTGGTACCAGGGACCAAGACCGCCAGGCACGCCAGTATTGTCCAGATCCTCTCGCGTGAGCGCATCCGCTCCCAGGCCCAGCTGCGCAAGGCCCTGGCACAGCGAGGCATCAGCACCACCCAGGCAACGCTCTCGCGGGATCTGGTGGAGCTGCGGGCCACGAAGATCCGCGCCCCGGGTGGAGAGCTCATCTACTCCATGCCTGAGGCCGGCGCCCCCGGCCAGGTCCATGCCGACACCCTCTCCGAGGCGGAGGAGACCGACGACTCATTGCGCGCTCACACCACCCCCCGTCTGGCCCGGTGGTGCGCCGAGCTGCTCGTCACCGCCGAGTGGGCCGGTCCCCAGGTGGTCCTGCGAACTCCGGCCGGAGCCGCCCAGCTACTCGCCGGGGCCGTCGATGACGCCATGATGCCCGGCGTCATGGGGTGCATCGCCGGAGACGACACCGTCCTGGTCATCACCCGTGGCGCCCAGGTCGCAGCCGATGTGGCCCGGCACCTGCTCGCCCTGGCCGACCCCTCCGCCCGAGCCTGAGCTTCTCCCCGCCGCCCTTGACATCTCAAGTCACCTCAGCGCCGCTTCGCCGGCGTCATCACGAAGAGAAAGAGTGATCCCATGAGTATCCATAAGGACCGTGTCGTCCTGGCCTACTCCGGAGGCCTGGACACGTCTGTCGCCATCGGTTGGATCGGCGAGGCCACCGGTCGAGAGGTCGTGGCCGTCGCCGTCGACGTCGGTCAGGGTGGCGAGGACCTTGAGGTGATCCGTCAGCGAGCCCTCGACTGCGGCGCCGTCGAGGCCTATGTCACCGACGCCCGCGATGAGTTCGCCAACGACTACTGCATGCCCGCTCTCAAGGCCAACGCCCTCTACGAGGGGACCTACCCGCTCGTCTCGGCCCTCTCCCGTCCCGTCATCGCCCGCCACCTGGTCAAGGCCGCCCGCGAGTTCGGCGCGCACACCGTGGCGCACGGTTGCACCGGCAAGGGCAACGATCAGGTCCGCTTCGAGGTCTCCATCACCTCGATGGCCCCTGACATGGACTGCATCTCCCCGGTGCGCGACCTGGCGCTGACCCGTGACGTCGCCATCGACTACGCCGAGAAGCACAACCTGCCGATCGAGACCACCAAGCACAACCCCTTCTCCATCGACCAGAACGTCTGGGGGCGCGCCATTGAGACCGGGTTCCTCGAGGATCTGTGGAACGCCCCCACCAAGGACGTCTACGTCTACACCGATGACCCCGCCTACCCGCCCCTGCCCGACGAGGTGATCCTCACTTTCAAGGAGGGCGTCCCCGTGGCGATCGACGGTCGCGACGTCAGCCCCCTGGAGGCGATTCAGGAGCTCAACCGCAGGCCGGCGCTCAGGGCGTGGGACGTATCGACATGGTCGAGGACCGGCTCGTGGGGATCAAGTCCCGCGAGATCTACGAGGCTCCTGGCGCCGTGGCTCTTATCGAGGCCCACCGGGCGCTCGAGGCCATCACCCTGGAGCGCATGCAGCACCGCTACAAGCGGAGCATGGAGCAGACCTGGGCCGAGCTCGTCTACGAGGCCCAGTGGTACTCCCCGCTCAAGCGCTCCATGGATGCCTTCATCGAGGACACGCAGCGCTACGTCAGCGGTGACATTCGTATGGTTCTGCACGGCGGCCGGGCGACCGTCAACGGGCGCCGCTCCGAGACGGGCCTGTACGACTTCAACCTGGCCACCTACGAGAGCGGCGACACCTTCGACCAGTCCTCGTCACGGGGATTCATCGAGATCTACGGGATGCAGTCCAAGCTCGCCGCCGCCCGCGACGTGCGCGCCGGCAACGGTCGGGGATTCTGACTCTGAGCTGCGCCAGAGCCCCACCAGCTCCGCAGCACTCGGCTAATCGGCCGCTTGCGCCTCGTTCTGGTGGGGCTGGCTGCGCAGCCAGCGGGAGTCGTCATTGGCGTAGGCGTAGTAGGCGCCGATCAGTAGCCCACCGCCCACGAAGTTGCCCAGCAGTGCCACAGCCACGTTACCCAGCGCCGGCAGGACATCGATCCCGTGCGTCAGGCCGACGATGGTGAACAGGACCGTGTTGGCCACTGAGTGCTCAAGGCCGAGGAAGGCGAAGACGAACACGGAGATGATCATCGAGAAGATCTTGGACCAGTCCTCGCGGATGAATCCGTTGTAGATGAGGAGCATCGCCAGGTTGATCATGAAGTTGCACAGGATCGCCCGCACGAACAGGTCCCCGATCCCCGAGGCCGATGACAGGTAGTGAAGCTTGACGGCCACTGAGTGCGTGGCCTGTTCGCCAGTGGCTCCCTCCACGAGGGTGGAGAAGCGGTACATGACCGCGAAGACGAGCCCTCCCACGAAGTTGCCGGCCAGGCACATGACCAGCACCCTCAGGACCCTCCACGCTGAGATCCGCTTGTAGTAGTAGCCGATGACCACCACCATCATGTTGCTGGTGAGCAGCTCGGACTTCGTGTAGTAGATGAAGACGAGAGCGGGACCGAAGGCCAGTGCCCCCAGGAGCTTGCCGATCCCCGCCAGAGAAGCATCCCCGACGTGGAGACCGTCGAAGACACCGACGATGGCGTAGTTGACGATGTAGAAGACCGCCACGACCATGCCGGCCATGGCCGCGCGCATGAGATAACGGTGGGCGATCACACCGGTCATCCTGGTCTTGGTCTCCAACGCCTCGAGCACGGTGGAGATGAACTGCTTGCCTGGGAAAAGGGCGTCTTGTTCGGCGGGCATCGACACATCATGGCATGGTCGGTCAGCCGCCATGCGGGCCTTTCTTCCTTCTTGTCGGTTGACGTCCCCGTTCCGCACCCGCTCCCGTAGCTTCCTCAAGAAGGCGTGGGTCGTTTTGCCTGCGATCCACGACAGGTCCCTTCTTGAACGGCTGTTGAGGAACCTGTGCGGGGAGATGAGTCATGATGGGGCCATGAGCCAGTTCTCCAGCCACCCCGCTAAGCCATCCGCTGTCCAGGTCGTTGCCTCAGATGCTCAGCAGGACCCGGCACCCGCCGGCGTCAGCCTGTGGGGCGGTCGATTCTCCGGAGGACCCGCCGACGCGCTGGCCGCCCTGTCGGTGAGCACCCACTTCGACTGGCGCCTGGCCCGCTACGACATCGCCGGCTCCCGGGCCCATGCCCGTGCCCTGGCGCAGGCAGGCCTGCTGGACGCGGTGCAGCTCCACGCCATGCTGGAAGCCCTGGACCGCCTCGAGGCTGATGTCGTCGCCGGCATCTTCGTCCCGGAGGCCACCGACGAGGACGTCCACACCGCCTTGGAGCGCGGCCTCATCGAACGCGCCGGTGACAACCTGGGGGGCCGTCTGCGCGCCGGCCGCAGCCGCAACGACCAGATCGCCACCCTCATCCGTATGTACCTGCGTGATCAGGCCCGCCACGTGGCCGGACTCGTTCTCGACATCGTCGACGCCCTCATCGACCAGGCCGCCCAGGCCTCGGACGCCATCATGCCCGGACGCACCCACATGCAGCACGCCCAGCCGGTGCTCGTCGCCCACCAGCTGCTGGCTCACGCCTGGCCGCTCATGCGTGACGTCGAGCGCCTGGAGGACTGGGACTCCCGTGCCGCCGTGAGCCCCTACGGCTCCGGCGCGCTGGCGGGCAACACGCTCGGCATGGACCCCGATGCCGTGGCCGCCGACCTCGGATTCGAGGCGGCCGTGGAGAACTCCATCGACGCCACGGCCGCCCGCGACGTCGTCGCCGAGCTGAGCTTCGTCCTCGCGATGGTCGCGGTGGACGTCTCGCGCCTGAGCGAGGAGGTCATCGTCTGGAACACCAAGGAGTTCGACTTCGTCACGCTGGACGACTCCTACTCCACGGGCTCGTCCATCATGCCGCAGAAGAAGAATCCGGATGTGGCCGAGCTCGCCCGCGGCAAGGCCGGGCGCCTCATCGGTGACCTGACCGGGCTGCTCGCCACCCTCAAGGCCCTGCCCCTGGCCTACAACCGGGACCTGCAGGAGGACAAGGAACCGGTCTTCGACGCCGTCGACACCCTGGCCGTTCTCCTGCCGGCCGTCAGCGGCATGGTGAGCACGATGACCCTCCACTACGAGCGCATGGCGGAGCTCGCCCCCCAGGGGTTCTCCCTGGCCACCGATATCGCGGAGTGGCTCGTCAAGAACGGCGTGCCCTTCCGAAGCGCCCACGAGATCTCCGGCGCCTGCGTGCGCGAGTGCGAGAAGCGCGGCATCGAGCTGTGGGACCTGACCGACGACGACTTCGCCGCCATCGATGAGCGGCTCACCCCGGGCGTGCGGGAGGTCCTCTCAGCTGAGGGGTCCGTGGCCGCCCGAACCGGGCACGGCGGCACCGCGCCGGTGCGTGTTGTTGAGCAGCTCGCCCGTGCCATCGCCCGCAGCGCCGAGCTGCGAGTCTTCGCCTGGGAGGGCTCCTTGCTGGACGGCCCCGCCGGTCCCCAGTGGCCCGAGCCCAGTGAGACCGATGAGGAGTGGAGCGAGGAGGAGCAGGGCTGAGCCGGGGCGAGAGGACGATGTCGGACAGTACCGTGAGGGCGACGGCGACGGGGCTGAGCGCACAGGCCGCATCGCTGCTCAGATGTGACAGTCTGGAGGTGGCTCCGGCGCTGCTGGGCGCCGTCATCGCCGTGACTGACCCGCACGGGCGCGTCGCGATCCGGCTGACCGAGGTGGAGGCTTACCGCGGCGAGGAGGATCCGGGCTCCCACGCCTTCCGGGGGCGCACGGCGCGCAACGCCTCCATGTTCGAGGCCGGCGGGTGCATCTACGTCTACTTCACCTACGGCATGCACCACTGCCTCAACATCGTCACCGGCCGGCGGGACTCTCGCGCGCGGTGCTGCTGCGTGGGGGAGAGGTCGTGGACGGAATCGAGCTGGCGCGGGCGCGTCGCCCCGCCGCGCGCGTTGACCGCGACCTGGCCCGTGGCCCGGCGCGGCTGTGCGCCGCGCTCGGACTGGATCGCTCCGACGACGGTACCCTGCTGGGCGGACCGGGATCACGCATCAGCCTGACGCTGCCGGAGCCACAGCGGGCACCGGATGCCGAACGCATCCGCCGCGGGCCACGCACCGGGGTGGCCGGCCCCGGGGGAGACGGAGAAGCCTTCCCATGGCGCTTCTGGCTGGATGGAGAGCCCACCGTCTCGACGTACCGGCCCGCCGTCACCAGGCGACGCTCGCAGGGCTGAACCTCACCGAGTTCCAGGCCCCTGGTTTCGCCCACTTGCCGGAGCTGCTCCTGCCCGCTAATAATGGGTGTGCCGATTATCGCTGCACAGACTATTTGTGGCGTAGAACCGCTGAGGGCGGAGGAAGGAGAAGGCCATGTGGTCGACTGAGTGCCAACGGACAGTGGATCTCCCGGTGGAGGTCCTGTGGGAGACCTGGATCAAGGTGCTCTCCGGTGAGATCGAGCTCCCGCAGGGAGATCGTTACGAGCCGCGCGAGCCCGTGGGACCCGGTGCATCGATCAGGATGACACCTGCCGGACGGGACAGCATCGAGATCATGGTGATCCGCTGGGAGCCACCTCATGTCCAGGCGGACCGGGCCTCCTACGGGGGAGTGGAACTGACCTTCACGCACTCCTTCACGTCCGCACAGGAACAGGGGAAGAACGTTGTGACGACCCGCCTCGACATCGACGGCCCCGGTGCCGACGATGTTGGCCCGGCGATCGGTCCTGGGATCGCCGAGGACTTTCCCGCAGGCCATCGACTCACTCGTCGAGGGCTGCTAGGGGTCGATATGTGAAGACACGGTTCCAGGGGCCGGAGGCGAGCCCCGGCTTCCTCATGTGGAGGGCCGCGCTGGCCTGGCAGCGCGACATCGCTGCCGCCCTGGAACCGGTTGGGCTGACGCACTCCCAGTTCGTCCTCCTGGCCTGCACGCAGTGGCTCGAGGAGCAGGGAGACGGTGCCAGCCAGGTCATGATTGCGGCCCAGGCGGGAATGGACGTGAAGACCGCCAGCCAGGTGCTGCGCAGGTTGGAGCGGGCCGGCCTGGTGTCGCGTCAACCGGATCCCAAGGATGCCCGCGCTCGGATCGTGACAACAACAGCAGCGGGACGAGAAGTCGGGGCCAGCGCAACGCATCTCGTGGAGGATGCCGATGAGGCATACTTCGCCGTCATGCCCCACCTGCGCGAGGCGCTGCTGCGCGACGCCGGTGTCGTGGTGCGTGGACCGGCGGTGCAGCCCAACGAGGAAACCGATGTGTCCATCGGTCGGAGCGCGAGCTCCAAGATCTCGGGTGATGCGGCCGGACCGACCGAGGCGGCCGCTCCGTCAGGCTCCCGCAGTGTCCGGTGACTACTGGAACCACAATGTCGCCTTTCACCGGCGCATCGTGCGGGACGCGGCGCTGCGCGGTGGGAACGCGCTCGATGTCGGATGCGGTGACGGGCTCCTGCTCGCACGCCTGACGGCGGTGTGCCGGCGCGCCGTCGGACTTGAAACCGACGGGCAGGCAGTTGCTCGAGCGCGCAGACGTCTCGAGCGGACTCCGCAGGCCGAGGTGCTGCTCGACGACGTCATGGATCTGGACCTTCCTCAGCGCATCGGAACCTTTGAGACGGTCACCTGCGTGGCCACGCTGCACCACCTCCCACTGGAACCCGCCCTGGTGAGGCTGAGTCAGCTGGTGGCACCCGGCGGGCGTCTGATCGTCGTCGGCTTGGCCGCCAACAAGAGCCTGTGGGACTGGACGCTGTCCGCACTGGCCGTCCTGCCTCTGCACGTGGTCGGCGCCCTGCGACGGGAGAGCTCAGACATCGGTGTGGTCACTCGTGTTCCACGAGAGTCCCTGGCCGAGATTCGTCGGGCGGCAGTCCGGCTGCTTCCCGGGGCCAGGACTCGACGGCGCTTCTACTACCGATACACCCTCATATGGGACCGCCCGACAGAGGTCTTGTGAACGATCCCGGTAGTCGGCTCACGGCTCCGCGCCCTGGTCTCTTCGTGGAGGCCGAGCCGGAGCATGGCAGACTATCTGCGCCGGAGGTATCAGCCGGACCCGAGCGTGGCACGCCGGGCACACTCGTGCGGTAAGCACGACAACCCACGGAAGGCGACTGGACAGTGACGGACATCCTGGACGAACTGCAGTGGCGCGGGCTCATTGCCCAGCACACCGACATCGACGCGCTGCGAGCAGCGCTCACCGACGGGGCCGTCACCTTCTATTGCGGATTCGACCCCACCGCGCCGAGCCTTCACCACGGGCACCTTGTGGCCGTCAAGGTTATGCGTCATCTTCAGCTCGCCGGACATCACCCCTTGGCGCTGGTGGGTGGGGCGACGGGGCTCATCGGCGACCCGCGTGCCAAAGGGGGAGCGCACTCTCAACACCAAGGACGTCGTCGCCGGCTGGGCGGCCGGCCTGCAGGAGCAGCTCGAGAACCTTCTCGACTTCAGTGGGGACAACCCCGCGCGGATCGTCAACAACCTCGACTGGACCCAGGCGATGAGCGCCATCGACTTTCTGCGGGACCTGGGCAAGCACTTCCGCATGGGAACCATGCTCTCCAAGGACATCGTTGCCCGGCGCCTGGCCAGTGAGGAGGGCATCTCCTACACCGAGTTCAGCTACCAGGTTCTCCAGGCCAACGACTACCTCGAGCTCTACCGGCGCCACGGCTGCACCCTGGAAGTCGGCGGCAACGACCAGTGGGGCAACCTCGTGGGCGGGATGGACCTCATCCACAAGGTGGAGGGCGACTCGGTCCACGTCATGACCAACCCCCTCATCACCAAGGCCGACGGCACCAAGTTCGGCAAGTCCGAGGGCGGGGCGATCTGGCTCAACCCCGAGATGCTCAGCCTTACGCCTTCTACCAGTTCTGGCTCCAGGTCGACGACGCCGACGTCGTGCGCTTCCTCAAGGTCTTCACCTTTCTGGAGCGCGAGGAGATCGAGCGCCTGGAGGCGGCGACGGCTGAGAACCCGAAGGCGCGTGAGGCCCAGCGGGTTCTGGCGCACGAAGTCTGCACGTGGGTGCATGGAGCCGATGCGACTGCCCAGGCTGAGGCTGCGACCTCCGCGCTGTGGGGGCGCGGGGACCTCACCGACATCGACGAGGCGACGATCCTTGCAGCCACGTCCGATCTGGCCTCCAGCGATGTCACGGTCGGAGGGACCACGATCGTGGACCTGCTCGTGGGCACAGGGCTGGAGCGAGGGCGCAACGCGGCTCGCAAGACCATTGCCGGAGGCGGGGCCTACCTCAACAACGTCAAGGTGGCTGACGAGACCGTGGTCATCGGCCCCGAGCACCTGCTCGCCGGGGGAGTGGTCCTGGTGCGCAAGGGACGGCGGAACCTGGCCGTCGGACGCACGGTTTAGGTTCCCTCCTAGGAAAAGCTGGATCTCCGAACACAGTTGCTGAGCGGTGACGGCGCCTTGTGGGCACCGTCACCGCTCTGCAGTTTGACGGCTTGGTGGCCGGTGCGTAATGTTCTCTCCGGCCCGAAACGGGGAGGATGAATTTCCTCAGACCGGCCGGGAACTGAGAACTGAAGAGAGCCGAATGAGAGACGAGGGTCACCAGCCATTCGTTTGACTCATAAAAAGCGGCTCGCTAAAGTTTCCCAGGCGCTTCTGAGAGCGAAGCGAAAGGCGATTTGCCTTCCGAATAGTTCTCGGTGGGTGTGTTGTTTGAGAACTCGATAGTGTGTCATGTTTTTTATGCCATGGTCCCTTGGGGCTGCGCATGGTTGTGTGTGGTTTTTTGGGGCTTGTTTTGTTTTGGTTTGCCTGGTCCTGCTTTTTTGTTGTGGGGTTGGGTTGGGCCTGGTCTGGTTTTCTGGACTGTTGTTCTGACTGTTGCTCTGGCTTGGCTTCATGCTTTGTTGTGTGGGGTTGGTTGGGGTTTGTTGGTTTTGTTTGGAGAGTTTGATCCTGGCTCAGGACGAACGCTGGCGGCGTGCTTAACACATGCAAGTCGAACGGTGAAGCGCTTTCCTTTTTGGTTGGTGTGGATGAGTGGCGAACGGGTGAGTAACACGTGAGTAACCTGCCCCCTTCTTCTGGATAACCGCATGAAAGTGTGGCTAATACGGGATATTCTGTGCCTGCTGCATGGTGGGTGTGGGAAAGATTGTGCCTTTGGGTGTTTTCGGTGGGGGATGGGCTCGCGGCCTATCAGCTTGTTGGTGGGGTGATGGCCTACCAAGGCGGTGACGGGTAGCCGGCCTGAGAGGGTGGACGGTCACACTGGGACTGAGACACGGCCCAGACTCCTACGGGAGGCAGCAGTGGGGAATATTGCACAATGGGCGCAAGCCTGATGCAGCGACGCCGCGTGAGGGATGGAGGCCTTCGGGTTGTGAACCTCTTTCGCCAGTGAAGCAGGCCTGTCCCTTTTGTGGGTGGGTTGACGGTAGCTGGATAAGAAGCGCCGGCTAACTACGTGCCAGCAGCCGCGGTAATACGTAGGGCGCGAGCGTTGTCCGGAATTATTGGGCGTAAAGAGCTCGTAGGCGGCTGGTCGCGTCTGTCGTGAAATCCTCTGGCTTAACTGGGGGCTTGCGGTGGGTACGGGCCGGCTTGAGTGCGGTAGGGGAGACTGGAACTCCTGGTGTAGCGGTGGAATGCGCAGATATCAGGAAGAACACCGGTGGCGAAGGCGGGTCTCTGGGCCGTTACTGACGCTGAGGAGCGAAAGCGTGGGGAGCGAACAGGATTAGATACCCTGGTAGTCCACGCCGTAAACGTTGGGCACTAGGTGTGGGGGGCCTTTTCCGGGTCTTCCGCGCCGTAGCTAACGCATTAAGTGCCCCGCCTGGGGAGTACGGCCGCAAGGCTAAAACTCAAAGGAATTGACGGGGGCCCGCACAAGCGGCGGAGCATGCGGATTAATTCGATGCAACGCGAAGAACCTTACCAAGGCTTGACATGTGCCGGTCGGCTCCGGAGACGGGGTTTCCTCCTTGTGGGGCCGGTTCACAGGTGGTGCATGGTTGTCGTCAGCTCGTGTCGTGAGATGTTGGGTTAAGTCCCGCAACGAGCGCAACCCTTGTCCCGTGTTGCCAGCACGTTGTGGTGGGGACTCGCGGGAGACTGCCGGGGTCAACTCGGAGGAAGGTGGGGATGACGTCAAATCATCATGCCCCTTATGTCTTGGGCTTCACGCATGCTACAATGGCCGGTACAGAGGGCTGCGATACCGTGAGGTGGAGCGAATCCCTTAAGCCGGTCTCAGTTCGGATCGGTGTCTGCAACTCGACACCGTGAAGTTGGAGTCGCTAGTAATCGCAGATCAGCAACGCTGCGGTGAATACGTTCTCGGGCCTTGTACACACCGCCCGTCACGTCATGAAAGTCGGCAACACCCGAAGCCCGTGGCCCTACGGGGAGCGGTCGAAGGTGGGGCTGGTGATTGGGACGAAGTCGTAACAAGGTAGCCGTACCGGAAGGTGCGGCTGGATCACCTCCTTTCTAAGGATAGGTAGTTGTGTGGGGTGGCTTCCTGGCTGCTTGATCTTGCTCTGGGCTGTTGATGGGTCCGGGCCAGTCTGGAGGGTGCTGCTTCTCACGGAAGGGCTGGGCTGACTGTACCGTCGTGCACTGTTGCTGTGGGGTGGTTGGTTGCCTGGTGCTTGGTGTAGAAAACACGCTCACTGCTGGTGGGCTGCTGCGGCTGTTGTGGTCGTGGTGGTCGGCTGGTTGGTGGGTGCCTCTGTGCGTGCTTGGTGCGTGTGGGGGTGGCATGCTGTCGGGGGTTCTGGGGCAGTGCGCCCTGGGTTGCCCTGGCTCGTGTTCTGCTGCCTGTTGTGGGTGGTGGGGTGGGTGTGGGTGGGTTGGTTGTGAACTGTATAGTGGACGCGAGCATCTTACTGTAAGATTTCTGCGACAACATTTTGTTTGTTGTGGTGTTTTGTTGTTTGTTTTTTTGAGCGTTCGGTGGATGCCTTGGCATCAGGGGCCGATGAAGGACGTGGTGGCCTGCGATATTCCTCGGGGAGCCGGCTGGCGGGCTGTGATCCGAGGGTTTCCGAATGGGGGGACCCGGCACGAGTTATGTCGTGTCACCTGCATCTGAATTGTATAGGGTGTGGGGGGTGACGCGGGGAAGTGAAACATCTCAGTACCCGTAGGAGAAGATATTCCGTGAGTAGTGGCGAGCGAAAGCGGATGATGGTTAAACCGTGTGCGTGTGATACTCGGCAGGGGTTGCGTGTGCGGGGTTGTGGGGCTGTCCTGTTCCTCTTCTGCCGGAGAGGGGGCGCGTGTGCTGGCCGGTAGCTGAATCGTCTGGGAAGGCGTGGCGTAGTGGGTGATACCCCCGTAGGCGGAACTGGTTGGTGCGTGTCTGGGATGGTGTTGCCCGAGTAGCACGGGGCTCGTGGAATCCTGTGTGAATCTGCCAAGACCACTTGGCTGCCTGAATACCTCCTGATGACCGATAGTGGATAGTACCGTGAGGGAATGGTGAAAAGTACCCCGGGAGGGGAGTGAAATAGTACCTGAAACCGGGCGCTTACAAGCCGTCAGAGCCTCCTTATGCTTTTTGTGTGTGGGGGTGGTGGCGTGCCTTTTGAAGAATGAGCCTGCGAGTCAGTGGCGTGTCGCGAGGTTAACCCGTGTGGGGTAGCCGTAGCGAGAGCGAGTCCGAATAGGGCGAGTGTAGTGGCGCGTTCTGGACCCGAAGCGGGGTGATCTACCCATGGCCAGGTTGAAGCACGTGTAAGAGCGTGTGGAGGACCGAACCCACCTAGGTTGAAAACTGGGGGGATGAGCTGTGGGTAGGGGTGAAAGGCCAATCAAACTCCGTGATAGCTGGTTCTCCCCGAAATGCATTTAGGTGCAGCGTCGCGTGTTGCCCGGCGGAGGTAGAGCTACTGGGTGGCTGATGGGCCCCACAGGGTTACTGACGTCAACCAAACTCCGAATGCCGTTCGGGTTGTAGCGTGGCAGTGAGACTGCGGGGGATAAGCTCCGTGGTCGAGAGGGAAACAGCCCAGATCGCCGGCTAAGGCCCCTAAGCGTGTGCTAAGTGGGAAAGGATGTGCGGTCGCGCAGACAACCAGGAGGTTGGCTTAGAAGCAGCCATCCTTGAAAGAGTGCGTAATAGCTCACTGGTCAAGTGATCGTGCGCCGACAATGTAGCGGGGCTCAAGCACACCGCCGAAGCCGCGGACCCATGGCAGTGTTCCTTTCGCCGTCCGGCTTGCCCGGGTGGTGGCAGGGGTTGTGGGTGGTAGGGGAGCGTCCTGCACCGGGGGAAGCCTGTGGGTGACTGCTGGTGGACGGTGCGGGAGTGAGAATGCAGGCATGAGTAGCGATACTAGGGTGAGAAGCCCTAGCGCCGAATGACCAAGGGTTCCAGGGCCAGGCTAGTCCGCCCTGGGTGAGTCGGGACCTAAGGCGAGGCCGACAGGCGTAGTCGATGGATGACGGGTTGATATTCCCGTACCGGCGAAGCACCGCCCATGCTGACGCGCGGGTGCTAACCCACGCCCGGCCGCCATAGTGGCCGCGCCTACTCCTTTCGGGGGGTGGTGTGGTTGTGGTGGTGGGGTCTGGGGACCCTCCGTGCAGGTAGGCAAGCGTGTTAACAGGGGTGACGCACAGTGGTAGCCCGGCGGACCTGATGGCTTGGTCCGTTCAAGCGCGCAGCCCGTCCTCCAGGTAAATCCGGAGTGGCTGTCTTTGATGACGGGGGTGAGGCGTGATGGTGACCCCACGCTGGTGGGGGATAACAGGGTGATCCTGGGGTGCCGAGAAAAAGCCTCGACGCGATGGTGCCAGCCGCCCGTACCCTAAACCGACACAGGTGGTCGGGCAGAGTATGCCTAGGCGCACGAGTGAATCATGGTTAAGGAACTCGGCAAAATGCCCCCGTAACTTCGGGAGAAGGGGGGCCCGATCCCTGAAAGCACTTTTGGCGGGCTAGGGGGAGGGTCGCAGAGGCCAGGGGAAGCGACTGTTTACTAAAAAAACACAGGTCCGTGCGAAGCCGTAAGGCGATGTATACGGACTGACGCCTGCCCGGTGCTGGAAGGTTAAGAGGAACCATCAACCCCTCGGGGTGAAGTGGTGAATTTAAGCCCCAGTAAACGGCGGTGGTAACTATAACCATCCTAAGGTAGCGAAATTCCTTGTCGGGTAAGTTCCGACCTGCACGAATGGCGTAACGACTTCCCCGCTGTCTCAACCATGAGCTCGGCGAAATTGCAGTACGAGTAAAGATGCTCGTTTCGCGCAGAAGGACGGAAAGACCCCGGGACCTTTACTACAGCTTGGTATTGGCGCCCGCTATAGCTTGTGCAGGATAGGGTGGGAGACTGTGAAGCCGCCACGCCAGTGGTGGTGGAGTCGTCCTTGAAATACCACTCTGGTTATGGCGTGCGCCTGAACCTGGGCCCGTGATCCGGGTTAGGGACAGTGCCTGGTGGGTAGTTTAACTGGGGCGGTTGCCTCCTAAAGTGTAACGGAGGCGCTCAAAGGTTCCCTCAGCCTGGTCGGCAACCAGGTGTTGAGTGCAAGTGCACAAGGGAGCTTGACTGTGAGACCGACGGGTCGAGCAGGTACGAAAAGTAGGAACTAGTGATCCGGCGATCCCGTGTGGGTGGGTCGTCGCTCAACGGATAAAAAGGTACCCCGGGGATAACAGGCTGATCCTGCCCAAGAGTCCATATCGACGGCATGGTTTGGCACCTCGATGTCGGCTCGTCGCATCCTGGGGCTGGAGCAGGTCCCAAGGGTTGGGCTGTTCGCCCATTAAAGCGGTACGCGAGCTGGGTTTAGAACGTCGTGAGACAGTTCGGTCCCCTATCCTCTGCGCGCGCAGGAGACTTGAGAAGGCCTGTCCCTAGTACGAGAGGACCGGGACGGACGAACCTCTGGTGTGCCAGTTGTCCCGCCCGGGGCACGGCTGGTTGGCTACGTTCGGGAAGGGTAACCGCTGAAAGCATCTAAGCGGGAAACCATCTTCAAGATAAGGTCTCCGCAGGAAGGACTTGTCCTTCCTGGTAGGCCCCCAGCAGACTACTGGGTTGATAGGCCAGGAGTGGAAGACCGGCAACGGTTGACTGAGCTGACTGGTACTAATAGGCCAACACAAACAACAACACCCCCACCACCACACACCTAGCGTGCGTGAGAATGCCGGGGGTGAGCGATACAGCATGCGCGAGCGTCCACTATACGGTCCACACCCAACCCGACCACCAACCACACACGCAGCGTGTGGTCAGCGGGCAGCACAGGCAACCAGATAATCGAATAACCCTCACCACAGCAGCAGACAACGGCCCACGCACTGCCCGTACAGTCGTCTCGGTGGTCACAGCGACAGGGAAACGCCCGGCACCCATCCCGAACCCGGAAGCTAAGCCTGACAGCGCCGATGGTACTGCACCCGCCAGGGTGCGGGAGAGTAGGACACCACCGAGCACACACCACACAGCTGGCCCGGGAACCGCCAACAACAGCGGCCCCGGGCCAACTGCTCTACACACCCACACACAAAACCACCACCCACAAACAACAGTACGCAGTACAGCCAGCGCGCGCCACGCTGCGTGTTGCTGGGGCTCGTTACGCCTCCGAGCCTCGGTACAGGTAGGCTCCTCCCAGGTATTCAAGGACAGCGGGGGAACTGACGGCAGTCCCGGAGTGAAAGAAGGACTATGGCGTATCAGGACCGTCGGCACGGGTCGGACCACGGCGACGCAGGTCGGCGTCGCCGCAACGGTGAGCGTCACGGCTTCGGCGCACGCAGCCCGTTTCTCAGAGGAGGACGGTCGCTTTCGCCGTGGCGATCATGCGGGACGGGACGACGACTCCTACGGCTCCCGCGGACATTCCCATCGGTCGAGCCGAGGCGAACACACCTCTCGCAACGATCGTCGGCACCGTGACGACTGGCGCGATGAACGGCGCCGCGACGGGGACAGCGGTGACGGGCGCAGCGACCGCAGTGATAGGAGGGCAGGCCGTTCCAAGGACCGCTCGGGGCGGAAGGACTCGCGGGACGAGCGTCGAGGTCGGCCGCCGCAGCGTCAGCGTGTCCCCGAGCCCAAGGTCCCGGACGACGTCGAGCCAACAGACCTTGAGCGCGGTGCGCGGGGCGATCTGCGCGCTCTGGGACGTGCCAACGCTGAGAACGTCGCCCGGCACCTGGTTATGGTTCAGCGCCTCCTCAACGACGATCCCCAGGCGGCCTACGAGCACGCGCGCTACGCCTCCTCCCACGCGGGCCGCGTCGCCGTCGTCCGGGAGACGACTGGAATCGCCGCTTATCTCGCCGGCCACTACAGCGAGGCGCTTCGAGAGATTCGTGCCGCCAGACGACTGTCCGGCCTCGATCTCCACCGAGCCATCGAGGTCGACTGCGAGCGGGCACTGGGCCACATCGACAAGGCCCTTCAAGCCGCTCAAGCGGCCGATCCGCGTCAGCTGGATGAGATCGAGCGGGCCGAGCTGGCCATGGTCGTCTCCAGTCTTCGCCATGACATGGGCCAGACTGATCTCGGTCTGCTCATCATTGAGGACGCCATCAGAGCGCGCCCTTCGGACAGTGACACCCTCAGGCGCCTGCACTCGGTGCGTGCCGACCGGCTCGAGGAGCTCGGGCGCCACCAGGAGGCCGAGGCCATCCGCCACCGTATCGGCCCTGAGCCGGTGGAGGAGGATGAGGTCGAGGTCTTCGATATTGAGGACGACTACGACTCCGAGGCTCAGGAGCAGGACAGCCCGGAGAGCTCCGGTACTCAGCCCACCAGCGGCTCCGATGGCGACAGGGACGATGAGGCCGTGAGCGAGACGACCGTGGCCCCAGAGGCTCTGGCTGAGACGCTTCCGGACCAGACCTCAGCAGACGTCGATCTTCGTGATGAGCCCGTGGGCCAGGACGAGGATGCTCAGTGGTCGCAGTCCTTCGCCGAGCGCGTCGAGGCCGAGATGGCCGAGCTGCTCCAGGACGCCCAGGAGTCCCCGACGTCTTCCACCAACGCTTCTGAGGAGTCCCGATGACCATGCCCCAGGCCACTGCCGCCGCTGCTCCCGCCACCCTTCTGGGCAGCGAACAGGCCCTGTGCGCCGCCTACGACGTCGCTCTGCTGGACCTCGACGGCGTGTGCTTCGCAGGCGAGGCCCGAGTGCCCACGCCGCCGACAACGTCAACGCCGCCCGAAGGGCAGGAATGCACCTGTCCTTCGTCACCAACAACGCCTCACGGGCCCCTCAGACGGTTGTGGACAAGCTGGCGGCCAACGGCATCACTGCCGAGGCGTCGGAGGTCTTCAGCGCCGCCATGGACGCGGCCGCCATGCTCACCGAGCACATCGAGCCAGGCTCCACGGTGCTCGTCGTCGGTGGCGACGGCGTCCGCCAGGCCCTCCTCGACGAGGGCTTCCAGGTGACCAGCAGCGCGCAGGACGAACCGGTCGCCGTCGTCCAGGGCTGGGACCCGGCGGTTGACTGGGCGCTGCTGTCCGAAGGCGTCTACGCCATCAATGCCGGGGCCATCCACGTGGCCACCAACCTTGACGCGACCCTGCCCACCGAGCGGGGCTTCGCCCTGGGCAACGGCAGCCTCGTGGCCGCTGTGGTCCACGCCTCCGGCAAGGAGCCTCTGGCCGGGGGGCAAGCCCTTCCCCGGTATCTACACGCGCGCCCTCAAGCGGGCCGGCGGAACCAGGCCCCTGGCTGTCGGGGACCGGCTCAACACCGACCACGTCGGGGCCCGGGCCGCCGGGATCCCCGGGCTCCACGTTCTCACCGGTGTCTCAGATGCCCGGGACGTCATCGCAGCACCGGCCACCGAGCGTCCCAGCTTCCTTCACACCGACCTGCGTGGCCTGACTGAGCCCCACCCCGAGCCCGTGCGAACCGAGCAGGATGGTCAGGTGTGGTGGAGGGTCGGCAACCGTAGTGCCCGCGCCCTCGGCTCTGGTCTCGAGCTCCAGGATGCCGGCGCCGTGTCCTCCCCGGACGGCACTCCGGTGCGTATCGACCTGGACTCCTACCGGGCACTGGCCGTGGCCGCCTGGGACTGGGCCGACGCCCAGGGCCGCAGCGGCGAGGCCGCAGCGCTGGAGCTGCCCGAGATCGAGGTGATCGAGCCCTGAGAACCCGGTCGGGGCTGGAGAGGCTCCTTCCGGAGGAGAAGAGGAAAACACAGCGGCAGCAGGAACGATGGCGATGGGAGGCAGGAATGAGCCGCAACGAGTCGAGGACCGACGTCGGAGAGGAGACGCCGGCGATGGTGGACTCCTCGCACCGGCCGGTTCCTCGGCCGCCGGTGCCCGCGCCCCCGCGAGCCGACGCCGCCCTGACGGCGGCCCAAGGGCTCAACGACCATACCGACGAGCTCACCGAGATCGCTCAGATGCCCCTGGAGGAGCGGGCAGCCGCCCTGTCCGCCATCCACGAGGACCTCGCCTCCGTCCTGCACAAGGCGGAAGCCTGATATGGCCCGGCTCATCCGCATCGACTCAGAGCTCGTGCGTCGTGGGCTGGCCCGCTCCCGCACCCACGCCGCCACCCTCATCACCGACGGTCACGTCACCCTCGACGGGCAGGTCGTCACCAAGCCCGCCCGTCAGGTCGACCCGGCCCAGGCCATCGAGATCCTGGTGCCCTCCAGCGACGACTACGTCTCCCGCGGCGCCCACAAGCTCGCCGGCGCGTTGGACGCGCTGGGCCGACGCGGTCTGGCACCCCGCATCGAGGGCCGACGCTGCCTGGACGCCGGCGCCTCGACCGGGGGCTTCACCGACGTCCTCCTGCGACGCGGTGCCGAGCACGTCGTGGCCGTCGACGTCGGCTACGGCCAGCTGGCCTGGTCGCTGCGCTCCGACCCCCGTGTCACCGCGCTGGACCGCACCAACATCCGCACGCTGGATCCCGAGGCCGTCGCCCCCGCGCCGGAGCTGGTCGTGGGCGACCTGTCCTTCATCTCCCTGACCCTGGTCCTTGAGCCGCTGCTGCGCGCCGCGGCCGACGACGCCGACCTTCTGCTCATGGTCAAGCCCCAGTTCGAGGTGGGCAAGGATCGGATCGGGCACGGGGGAGTGGTACGTGATCCGGAGCTCCATGTGGAGACCGTCATGACGGTGGCTGAGCGAGCCCACGCCCTGGGCGTAGGAGTCGGCGCCGTGACCGCCTCCCCGTTGCCAGGTCCCGCAGGTAACGTTGAGTACTTCCTGAGCATGCACGCCTCCCGCGCCGGTTGTCTTGGGGACCTGCGCGGAGACGAGCTGCGCTCCAGCATCCAGGACGCCGTCGCCACCGGACCCGCGGCGCTCGGCCCGCGACGACGCAGAACAAGGACCCACTCATGAGCAAGCTGAGCCCTTCAGACACCAGCGCTGCAACGCGGCCCGCTGAGTCGGCCGGCCTCCATCAGACCTCGGAGCAGCCGGCACGGGCAGCTTTGCCGGAGGATCTCGCGCGTCATGCTGCTGCAGCGCGAGCTCAACGACAAGCCCGTCCCCGTCCCCAGGCCCAGTGCTCCGACGGCCACCGCTGTGGCCCGGGCCTCGGCGGCACTGCGTGCCCACGGTGTGGAGCCGGTCGGCCCGGACTGCACTGACCACGTCGACCTCGTCCTGGTGCTCGGTGGCGACGGTACGATCCTGCGCGCCTTCGAGATCGCCCGTGAGCGGGACATCCCCTGGTGGGTATCAATACCGGCCACGTCGGTTTCCTGGCCGAGGCCGACCCCGACGGCATCGAGCAGGTCGTCGCGGATCTGGTCGCCGGCCGCTACACGGTCGAGACCCGCACCACCTTGAACGTGGAGGTCATCTGTCCTGACGGGCACGGTCACGCGCGACTGGGCTCTCAACGAGGCGGCCCTGGAGAAGCGCGACCGCGCCCGCATGATCGAGGTCGCCATCGGCGTCGACGGCCAGGCCGTGTCCTCCTTCGGCTGCGACGGCCTCATCATGGCCACGCCCACCGGCTCGACCGCCTACGCGTTCTCCTGCGGCGGCCCCGTCATCTGGCCCGAGGTCGAGGCGCTCCTCCTGGTGCCCGTGGCCGCGCACGCCCTGTTCACCCGGCCCCTGGTCCTGGGGCCCGACTCCTGCATGGAGGTCGTCGTCCAACGAGCGGGCTTCGGAGGCGCCGAGATCTGGTGCGATGGCAGACGCAGCCTGGATGTGCCGGTTAGCGCCAGGATCCGCGTCACCCGGGAGGAGCGTCCGGTGCGCCTGGCACGTTTCAACGAGGCCCCCTTCGCCAGCCGCCTGGTGCGCAAGTTCGACCTGCCCGTGGAGGGGTGGCGGGCCTCCAGCAGCGCCGACGAGGCATACTCGGCTGAGGGCGACGTGCTGACCCAACCGATGGTCACCATCGCCGGTCATTGCACCGACGGCGGGGTCCGGCCGGACTCCTCGGGAGGGACGGCGTGATCGAGTCCTTGCACATCGAGGACCTCGGTGTCATCGAGGAGGCCGATCTCCCTCTCAGTCGCGGCCTGACCGCCCTGACCGGTGAGACCGGCGCCGGTAAGACGATGGTGCTCACCTCCCTCGGGCTGCTGCTGGGGCAGCGGGCCGAGACCACCATCGTGCGCACCGGCGCCGAGCGCAGCCTGGTTGAGGGGGCCTTCCTGGTCGACCCGGACTCGCGCGTTGCCGCCCGCGTCGTCGAGGCCGGGGGCGATCTCGACGACGACCTCCTCCTGGCCTCACGCACGGTCCCCGCCTCCGGACGCTCCCGCGCCTATCTGGGAGGGCGCTCAGTTCCGGCCTCGGTCCTCAGCGAGGTCGGTGGCCGACTGGTCTCCGTCCATGGTCAGGCCGATCAGCTGCGGCTGCGCTCGACCGCGGCCCAACGCGCTGCGCTGGACTCACTGGGCGGTCAGGACCACGCCGCCCTGTGCCGCCGCTACGCCAAGGCCTATCAGGCGCGCCGCCGGGCCGCCCAGGAGCTCCAGGAGTGGCAGGCATCCGCTCAGGCCCGAGCCGTCGAGGTGGCTCAGCTGCGCACCTGGCTCGAGGCCCTGGAGGAGATCGCCCCCGCAGCGGTGAGGACCGGGAGCTGACGGCGGAGGCGGAGAGACTCGACCACGCTGAGGACCTGCGCAGGGCCGCCACCGGGGCCCGCGGCGCGCTCAGCGGGGAGGAGTCCGCCACCGGGCAGGCGCCCGACATCGTCTCCCTCATCGCCCACGCGCACCGCAGCCTGGCTGCCGAGTCCGACCGTGACCCCGCCCTGGCCGAGCTGGCCACGCGCACCCAGCGACTGGGCATCGACGCAGCCGATATCGCCGCCGAGCTGAGCGGGTACCTGTCCTCGCTGAGCGCCGACCCGGCTCGCCTCGCCCAGGTCCAGGACCGCCGCGGGGAGCTCGCTCGCGCCTGCAGGGAGATCGGCGGGCCTCAGGAGCAGCTCGACGACGTCGATGCCCTCCTGGCCTGGGGCGAGCGCGCAGCCGCTCGCCTGGCCGAGCTCGACGGCCCCCAGGACACCGCCACCGTCCTGGCCGAGCGCCTGGCCGCCGCCGATGAGGAGCTGGCCGGTGCCGGCGACGAGCTGAGCCGGGCCCGTCGGCGGCTCGGTGAGCGTCTGGAGCAGGCCGTCACCGCAGAGCTGGAGGGCCTGGAGATGAAGGGAGCCCGGCTCGTCGTCGAGCTGGAGCGACTCGACGAGCCCGGGCCCACCGGCCTTGAGAGTGTCGCTCTCACCCTCGTCTCACACCCCGGCGCGCCCGCCCTGCCCCTGGGGAAGGGGAGCATCGGGAGGCGAGCTGTCCCGCATCATGCTCGCCCTGGAGGTGGTGCTCGCGGACGCCGCGGCCTCCGCGGGCGCTTCGACCCATACCCGCACTCTTGTCTTCGACGAGATCGACGCCGGCGTGGGAGGCCGGGCCGCCCGGGAGATCGGCAGGCGCCTGGCGCGCCTGGCGCGACATCACCAGGTCATCGTGGTCACCCACCTGGCCCAGGTGGCGGCCTGGGCCGGCACCCACCTCGTGGTGCACAAGGAGACAGTCACCGAGCCCGCATCCGGTCCCGGCCTCTCAGAGGCGTCCGAAAGGAATGTGAGAAAGTCCCAGCCGGGACGCACCCGCACACAGGTCCTCGTCGTTGAAGGCCAGGAGAGAGAACGAGAGCTGGCCAGGATGCTCTCCGGGCACGAGGGACTCACAGGCCGCGCTCCGGCACGCCGCTGAGCTTCTCCAGGAAACTGTCGTGGGACAATCCGAGCCGTGAGGAATCCCTTCCGCAGGAAGCCTGCGTCCGTCTCCGAGCATCCCAGCGGTGTCGTGCGCGTCGACGCGCGCACGAAGAAGCTCACCAAGCGTCTCCAGCCCGGGGAGATCGCCATCATCGACCACACCGACCTCGATCGGGTGGCCGCGGAGGCACTGGTGGAGTGCGGTGCCTCAGCGGTCCTCAACGCCTCCCCGTCCATCTCCGGGCGCTACCCGAACCTGGGCCCCGGCATCCTTCTCGACGCGGGGATCCCCCTCGTGGACGATCTGGGCCCCGACATCATGCGCCTGCACGACGGCCAGCGCATCACCGTCGAGGACGGCTCGGTGCGGATCGAGGGCAAGGAGCAGGTCATCGCCGAGGGCTCGGTCCAGACCAGGCAGACCGTCGCCGTGTCCATGGAGGAGGCTCAGAAGGGCCTGGCTGTTCAGCTGGAGGCCTTCGCCGCCAACACCATGGAGTACATGCGCGGGGAGTGGGACCTGCTCCTCAACGGTGTCGGCATGCCCTCACTGACCACGCGGATGAGCGGCAAGCACGTCCTGGTGGTCGTGCGCGGCTACTCCTACAAGGAGGACCTTCAGGCGCTCAAGCCCTACATCCGCGAGTACAAGCCCGTCATCATCGGCGTTGACGGAGGTGCCGACGCCGTCCTGGAGGCCGGCTTCAAACCGGCCATGATCGTGGGCGACATGGACTCCGTGTCCGACAAGGCACTCACCTGCGGTGCCGAGATCGTCGTTCACGCCTACCGCGACGGGCGCGCCCCGGGCCTGGCCCATGTCGAGGAGCTCGGGGTCGAGCATCATGTCTTCGCCGCCACCGGTACCAGTGAGGACATCGCTATGCTCATGGCCGATGAGGCCGGCGCCGAGATCATCGTGGCCCTGGGGACGCACGCCACCCTGCTCGAGTTCCTCGACAAGGGACGTGCCGGCATGTCCTCGACCTTCCTGACCCGGCTCAAGGTCGGCGGCCGCCTCATCGACGCCAAGGGCGTCTCCCAGCTCTACCGCACCCGCATCTCGGGGTGGTGGCTGCTGTTCCTCGCCCTGGCGGGCACCTTCGCCCTGGCCATGGCCCTGATGTCCACGCCCGGTGGACAGACCTTCCTGGGACTGTCCGGTGCCGTGTGGGACGACATCGTCAACTTCTTCCGCACACTGCTGGGCCTGGCCCCGAACTCACCCACCGTCTAACGACCCCCGCCCATCTGAGAGGCAGTCCCTCTCACGGTCATCTTCAAGGTCTTCAACCATGATCGACTTCCGCTATCACCTGGTATCGCTCATCTCCGTGTTCCTGGCTCTCGCCGTCGGGGTCGTCCTGGGGGCCGGTCCGCTGCAGAACTCCCTGGGAACCGCGCTCAACGACCAGGTCACCGCCCTGCGTGAGAACCGCAACGCCACCCAGGCCAAGCTCGAGCAGACTGAGACGGCCGTCAACGAGCGGGACTCCTACATCACTCAGGCCGCCAGCAGTCTCCTGCCCGGAACCCTGGCCTCCAAGAGTGTCGCCATGGTGCTCCTGCCCGACGCCAAGGCCGAGGACGCCGACGCCATCACCACCCAGCTCAAGAGCGCAGGCGCCACCGTCACCGGCCGGGTGAGCATGACCAGCACCTGGGTGGACGTGTCTCGGGAGAACTACCGCTCCAACCTCTCCGGACAGGTCCAGGGGCACCTGGGCAGTGCCAGCTCCCAGGACGCCAACGGCATCCTGGGGGAGGCACTGGCCAAGGCCCTCACCGCCAATGACGACTCCTCCCGAGTCCTCATGGACATGCTGTCGGTGGACAAGGCCGGCACGCCCTTCGTCACCGTGGACTCCACGCCCACCGGGCCGGCGGAGATGATCGTCGTCGTCGGGCCCCGCCCGCAGGCATCCTCCGGCAAGGGGGCGACAGTCGAGGCCTCGCCGGGCCAGGATCCCAAGGCCTGGGCCAAGGCACTGGCGGGTACGGCCGGCCGGGCGCCGACAGTCGTCGTCGGTTCCGCCGACGGCGACGACAACGTCGTCAGCATCATCCGATCCGAGGGACGCGAAAGTGACTACCATCGACTCCGTCGGCCAGGTCGCCGCCTCGGTCTCCACGCCCCTGGCCCTGGCCCTGGTCTCTACCCGGGCAGGAACCATCGGCCACTACGGCTTCGACAAGGGGGCAGACGCCGTCATGCCGCCAGTGACCAAGTAGCCCCTGTCCTCAGGTGCTCCGGCCCCATCATGGGTGCTGAGGCCGCGGTCCGTCCTCGCCCTGCCTTAGGCTGAGCCCATGGCTGGCACGATCACGCGAGTAGCTCCTGCGCCCGAGGCCTGGCGCAGGTGGGCATCAAGGCGGCGGGCGTCACCCTGTCCTGGTCCGCCGCCCTGGCGTCCCATCGCCCAGGGGCCTGGAGCGCACCAACTTCCATGGCCGCACAGTGAGCCTGCGCGGAGGCGTCGGAGCCGCAGCCGGAGCCGTGATGGCCGGGATCGAGGCCGGCAGACTCATGCGGGACAGGACGGCATCGCCCTCACGGGCAGGGCTCGCCGCCACCCTCGCGGCAGCGGCCGGCGGGTGCGCCGGCCTGGCCGACGACCTCGATGCCGGTGCCCACGACGGCGACACCCCCGCCAAGGGGCTCAAGGGCCACCTGACCGCCCTCGCCCACGGGCGCGTCACCACCGGTGCCCCTCAAGATCGCCGTCATCGGCTCAGGGGCGCTTGTCGGTGGCGTCCTCCTGACTCGCCACCGCAGCTTGGGCACCGGCGGACGTCCGCCGATGCAGAGTGTCGCCGATGCCGCTTCCAGCGCCGTGGTCATCGCGGCCTGGGCGAACCTCCTCAACCTGCTCGATCTGCGCCCCGGACGGGCGCTCAAGACCGCCTGCATCGTGAGCACCCCGCTGCTGGCCACCCCCGGACGCGACGGCGAGCCCACTCGTCTGCTGGCCGCAGGAACCCTGGGAGTCAGTCTCATGGCCCTGCCGGAGGACCTCCTGGAGAACACGATGCTGGGTGACACTGGAGCCAACGCCGTCGGCGCCCTGCTGGGAACCGCCCTGGCGTGCCACCCCCACGCCGCGGTGCGCGCCGGGGCCGCCCTGAGTGGGGTGAGCCTCGTCCTGGCCAGCGAGAAGGTCTCCTTCTCCAGCGTCATCACCGACACCCCGGTGCTGGCCGCACTCGACGGGCTGGGGCGCCGTCCCTGATGACATCCCAGCAACGCCGTGGCGGCCTGCTCTCAGCGGCTGGGTCCGTCGCCGGCCTGACCCTCGTCTCCCGCGTCCTGGGATTCCTGCGCTGGCTCGTCCAGGCCGCCACCGTCGGCACTGGCACGGTGGCGGGCGCCTACACCACGGCCAACCAGCTGCCCAACACCCTCTACGAGGTCGTCGTCGGTGGCGTGCTGGCGGCCACCGTCGTTCCGCTTCTGGCCGCCCCGATCACCGCGGGCAGGCGCGAGGAGGTCACCGCCACCGCCTCAGGGCTGCTCGGCCTGGTCCTGGCGGTCCTGACCCCGCTGTCCCTGGGGCTCATCGTCCTGGCCGCCCCGATCGCGGCCCTGTTCCCCACCTCCCAGGGCGTGGCCCCGGCGCTCCAGCACGAGCTCGTCGCCTCCTTCCTGCGCATGTTCGCCCTGCAGGTACCCATGTATGGAGTGGCTGTCGTCCTCACCGGGGTCCTCCAGGCTCACAACCGCTTCACCTGGCCGGCTCTGACACCGATGCTCTCCAGCCTCGTGGTCATGGCGACCTACGGCCTCTACGGGGTGCTGGCCGGCGGTGACGACGCGACCGTCTCCAGCCCTGCCCTCCAGGTGCTCGGCTGGGGGACGACCCTCGGGGTGGCCGCGCTCAGCCTCCCGCTGCTGTGGCCGGTCCATCGGCTGGGACTGGGGCTGCGTCCCACCCTGAGACTGGGCGGCTCCCAGGCCCGGCGGGCGCTGCGGCTCGGCGGCGCCGGGGTGTGGACGATCCTGGCTCAGCAGCCTGAGCGTCCTGGTAGTGCTGGCCATGGCCCGCTGGGGCGGGCAGACCGGAACAGCGGCGGTCTACCAGTACACGCAGGCCGTCTACGTCCTTCCTTACGCGGTGCTGGCCGTTCCGGTGGCCACCGTCCTCTACCCCCGCCTGACTGCCGCCTTCGAGGCCCGCACGCACCTGCCGAAGAGCTCTGGCAGCACTGGTGCGGATGAGGACGTCTCGCGTCTGGTCGCCACTTCCACGGCCCTGGTCACCGCCGTCGCCGTCGCCGGAACCGCCATGCTCCTGGCCGCCAGCGCCGCCGCCGAGCGCTTCTTCTCCTTCAAGCAGGTCGACGGGATGGGCCAGGCGCTGGCCGTCCTGGCCCCGGGGCTGATCGGCTACGCCCTCATCTATCAGGTCACCCGGGTCCTCTTCGCCGCCGACCGCTCTCGACCCGCCGCTCACGCCACCGCGGCCGGCTGGCTGACCGTGGCCGTGGCCTGTGCCGCCTGCGTGCGCCTCATGGCGCCCTCGGGCGGAAACGGGCGCGCCACCCTCGTGGCACTGGGAGTAGGCACGACCATCGGGATGACGGTGGCTGGGGTGAGTCTGCTCGCCGTCCTGGCCCGGGTCATGGGAGGCCGGGTGCTGCGTGCGACCCTGACCGCGCTCGTCGCGGGGCTGCCCGTGGCCCTCGCCCTCGGGCTGGCTGTCCGTGCGGCGACCACCCGCGTGACCTTCCTGCCGCTGGCCGTCATCACCGCCGTGATCGGTGCCGCCGCGGCCGCAGCCCTCGTCCTGGCGGCCATCCACCTGGCTGACCGCAGCCTCCTGGCATCGATACGTGGCGGGAGGCCAACGGTGACGACGGAGGATGACAAGGAGAGACCATGAGCCCCAACGGTGTCGACAGCAAGAACGAGCCCGGTGCCCCGCAGAGCCCGCACGCAGTGCGCCGGCGGATCCTCCAGGTGTGCGGATCGGCCGCCGGAGGGGTGCGGGCCCACCTGGCCGACTGCGCCCGGCTCCTGGCCGCCGACGGCCACGACGTCATCGTCGAGGCGCCGGCCGCGGTCCTAGACGGACTGGATGTCGATCCAGCCCGCGCCGAGGCGCTCGAGATCGGTCCCCGCCCCAGCCCCAACGACGCTCTGGCCGTGGCCAGGCTGCGTCGGCTGGGCCGGCGCGCCGACGTCGTTCACTCCCACGGCCTACGAGCCGGGGCCCTGGCCGCCCTTGCCCTGGGACGACGCCGCCGTGGACGCACCCGGCTGGTCGTCACCCTCCACAACCTCACCGTCGGTGGACGCCTGACCACCCTGGTGGGGGAGGGACTCGAAAGGCTCATCGCCCGGCGCGCCGACCTCATCCTGGCGGTCAGCCCCGACCTGGCCGAACGGGCACGGGAGCTCAGTGCCCCGCATGTCGAGCTCGCCATCATTCCTGCAGCACCCCCGCCGCAGGCCTCCGAACTGAGCCCCCCCGACTCAGTGGTACCGGAGGATGCCTGGCCGCAGGGCGGCGCGCGCCTCCTGACCGTTGCCCGCCTGGCTCCCCAGAAGGGCCTGCCGCTGCTGCTCGATGCCGCCGCGATCCTCTCCAGCGAGGTCGACGCCGGCCGGCTCGAGGCCTTCACCTGGGCGCTCGCCGGAGAGGGGCCCGGCCGTCAGGAGGCCGCCGAGCGCATTGCCGCCGAACAGCTCCCAGTCACCCTCCTGGGGCGGCGATCCGATGCGCCTGCTCTCATGGAGGCCGCTGACATCGTCATCCAGACCAGTCTGTGGGAGGGCCAGCCCCTCACCATCCAGGAGGCCCTGCGTGCCGGCGCCGCGATCGTGGCCACCGACGTCGGCGGTACCGCCGTCACAGCCAGGGGGAGGAGCCATCCTCGTGGTCCCTCAGGCCCAGGCCATCGCCGAGGCGCTCGAAACACTCCTGAGTGACCCCGAGTCCCGCTCCCGCGCCGTTCAACGCGCGCGAGAGGCGGCACAGCGCCTTCCCGGGCTCGAGGACCTCTGCGCCCAGCTGCGTCAAGCGATTCGAGCCCGCGACTGATCCGGCCATCGTGACGGCCGGCGGTAGCATCATGGGTGCGCAGGCGCGTATCAACCACAGCGCAGGCAGTAGGTGAAGGAGGCGACCATGGACCAGCCGGTGACCGGGGTCGGTCAGAGCAACGGATACGCAGGCCGTGAGGTCATCCTCAACGATGAACGTGACCCGGGGCGTGAGCGCCTGTCCAGCCAGAGGGTCTGGAGCGGGCCGATCTTCGCCGTCGACGCCGACCACGTGCTCCTCGCCCCCGGTCAGGACCCGGTGGCTCGTCAGGTCGTCGTCCACCACGACGCCGTCGCCGTCGTGGCCCTGCGTGAGGGTGAGGAATCCTCTCAGACCGACGGCGCCGCGGAGATCCTCATGATTCGCCAGTACCGCCACCCCGTGCGCGCCTGCCTGTGGGAGATCCCCGCGGGACTGCTCGACGTGGCGGGGGGGAGGCCCCCGCCGTCGCCGCCGCCCGCGAGCTCGCTGAGGAGACCGACTACGCGGCGGCCACCTGGAACACGCTGGCCGAGTTCTACGCCTCGCCCGGCTTCACCACCGAGGGGGCGCGGATCTTCCTCGCCCAGGACCTGAGCCTGCTGCCCGAGGACCAGCGCACCGCCCGCGAGGACGAGGAGGCCGAGTTCGTGCCCACCTGGGTCCGACTGGACGAGGCACTCGACGCCGTCATGGACGGCCGCCTGCACAACCCCTCCACCGTGCTCGGAGTCCTGGCCACGGCCCAGGCCCGCGCCCGTGGTTGGGATGGGCTGCGTCCGGCTGACGCCCCCTGGCTGCGCAGCCCGGAGAGCCTGTAGGTGCCTGCACCGGGCCAGCGGCAGCGTGACTAACGGGGCGCCGTCATAGCGGCAACCCACTGGTTAGGTATTCCTAGGTAAGGCTTACCTTTCATTAGTGACGTGTTCAATCCCACCCCGCGACGCTCCGTCGTGAACTTGCCAGTGTTGAATTCGGCAAGCAAGATCTTGGTTAAACTCGTGGCACGACGACCAGCGACGCCTCGCAGGTCGATCCTGGAACCGGTCGGCGGACTGGCTGGCCGGCTTGGCCGGCAAGGAAGCGGTCGAACCGGCCGCAACGGGGACAGGCCGTGAGGTGTCGTCAGCGACTAGGGGAGGAGAGCAGTCATGGCGCAGAGCGACGAGGACTCTACCCGGGCGCGCGTTCTCGACCTCATCGCTGAGAAGGGGCCCGTGTCGGCGGCTCAGCTCGCCAAGGTCCTGAGCCTGACGCCGGCCGCCGTGCGCAGGCACATCACGGCGCTTGAGGACGCCGAGCAGATCGAGGTTCACACGCCGGCCCTGACGGGTAAGCGTGGCCGTGGTCGCCCGGCCCGGCACTACGTCCTGACGCCCAAGGCCCGTACCTCCTTCGCGGAGGGCTACTCCGACCTGGCCAACCGCGCCCTGCACTACCTGTCCCAGGTGGCCGGGGACAAGGCGATCGACTCCTTCGCCGCGGCCAGGGGCCGTGACCTCGAGCGCCGCTACGCCGCCGTCGTCGAGGCGGCCGGCAGGGACCCCTCGGAGCGGGCCCGCGCCCTGGCGGACGCCCTGACTCTCGACGGTTACGCGGCCTCGGTGCGCGACGTCGGAGACGGGTCCTTTGCCGTCCAGTGTGCCAGGGCAACTGCCCGGTGCGTGACGTCGCCGGGGAGTTCCACGAGCTGTGCGACGCCGAGACGCAGGCCATCTCCCGGCTCGTCGGCGTCCCGGTCCAGCGTCTGGCCACCCTGGCCGGAGGCGAGCACGTCTGTACCACCCACATTCCGATCGCCATGCCCGCGCTGCGCAAACGCGCGGTCCGGGCGGCGGCTAAGACGCGAGGCCTTGAGACCAAGCGAATGGAAGGAACCCGATGACACTGCCGACAACCGAGACCACGCGTAGCACCGATGACGAGATCATCGACTCGATCTCAACGAGCTACGACTTCGGCTGGCACGACTCCGACGAGGCCGGCGAGAAGGCCAGGCGAGGCCTTGATGAGCAGGTGGTCCGCGAGATCTCCGCCATCAAGGGCGAGCCGGAGTGGATGCTGGCCAAGCGTCTCAAGGCCTACTCCACCTTCGAGCGCAAGCCCATGCCCACCTGGGGCGTGGACCTCTCCCAGCTCGACATGGACGCCGTCAAGTACTACGTGCGCTCCACGGACCGGCCGGCCAACTCCTGGGACGACCTGCCCGAGGACATCAAGAACACCTACGACCGCATCGGCATCCCCGAGGCCGAGCGTGAGCGCCTGGTGGCGGGGGTGGCCGCCCAGTACGAGTCAGAGGTCGTCTACCACCAGATCCGCGGCGACCTGGAGGAGCAGGGTGTCATCTTCGTCGACACCGACACGGCCGTGCGCGAGTACCCCGAGCTCGTCAAGGAGTACTTCGGGACCGTGGTGCCGGCCGGCGACAACAAGTTCGCCGCCCTCAACACGGCCGTGTGGTCCGGGGGCTCCTTCATCTACGTCCCCAAGGGCGTCCATGTCGAGATCCCGCTCCAGGCCTACTTCCGCATCAACACGGAGAACATGGGCCAGTTCGAGCGCACGCTCATCATCGCCGACGAGGACTCCTACGTCCACTACGTCGAGGGCTGCACCGCCCCCATCTACTCCACCGACTCCCTCCACTCGGCGATCGTGGAGATCGTGGTCAAGAAGAACGCCCGCGTGCGCTACACGACCATCCAGAACTGGTCCAACAACGTCTACAACCTGGTGACCCAGCGCGCTACCTGCGAGGAGGGCGCCACCATGGAGTGGATCGACGGCAACATCGGCTCCAAGCGGAACATGAAGTACCCGGCCGTCTTCCTCATGGGGCCCCACGCCCGTGGCGAGGCCCTGTCCATCGCCTTCGCCGGCGAGGACCAGCACCAGGACACCGGCGCCAAGATGGTCCACATGGCGCCCCACACCTCCAGCCACATCGTCTCCAAGTCGATCGCCCGTCACGGTGGCCGCAGTGCCTACCGCGGACTGGTGCAGATCATGAAGAACGCCCGGCACTCCAAGTCCAACGTGCTGTGCGACGCGCTCCTGGTCGACGAGATCTCCCGGTCGGACACCTACCCCTACGTCGACGTGCGCACCGACGACGTCGAGATGGGGCACGAGGCCACCGTCTCCAAGGTGAGTGCCGACCAGCTCTTCTACCTCATGCAGCGCGGGCTGACCGAGACCGAGGCCATGGCCACGATCGTGCGCGGCTTCGTCGAGCCCATCGCCCGGGAGCTGCCCATGGAGTACGCCCTCGAGCTCAACCGGCTCATCGAGCTGCAGATGGAGAACTCGGTGGGCTGACCCACCGCAGCAGATCCTCCCACTTCAGCCCACTCAGCCTACGACCCACACCTCATTACACCGGCTGGCTGCCGGCCAAGGAGCACCTCCACATGCCTGAACTCTCCACCGACCACTCGGGCGCCACGCTCGACGGCGCCCACTCCCACGGCGGGCCGCGCTACGTCTCCTCGCGCGCCGACCGCCCCACCTCCTTCGACCCGGCCGACATCCCGGTGCCGCGAGGCCGCGAGGAGGAGTGGCGCTTCACGCCGATGAAGCGCTTCGCCCCACTGTTCGACCTCGACGCCATCCGCGCTGCCGCCGGCGCTGCCCAGACCGATGCTGGCGCCGTCCGTGTCGAGGCCGACCTCCCCGATGGTGTGAGCCTTGAGACCGTCCCACGCAGCGACGCCCGCATCGGCACCGTCGGCGCCCCGGTCGACCGCACCGGCGTCACCGCCTGGAACGGTACCGAGACCGCCACCGTGCTGACCCTGGAGCCCGGCGCCCAGCTGGAGCGGGCCGCACGACTGAACATCATCGGCCAGGACGCGCAGCTCGCCCGCCCCACCGCCCAGCACATCCTCGTCGCCGCCGAGTCCGGCTCCAGGGGAACCGTCGTCCTCGACCACACCGGTACCGCCGCCCTGACCCAGGGCGTCGAGGTGACGGTCGCCGACGGCGCCGAGCTCACCCTGGTGACTGTCCAGGGCTGGGAGGACGAGGCCGTCCACGCCTCCAACCACCGGGTCAAGGTCTGTGGCCGCGGCGTCCTCAAGCACGTCGTCGTCAGTCTCGGTGGCGACGTGCGCATCTGCCCCGACCTGGGCTTCTCCGGCGAGGGTGGGCACATCGACGCCTACGGCGTCTACTTCACCGATTCCGGCCAGTACCAGGAGCACCGCCCCTACGTGGCTCATACCGAGCCGCACTGCTACTCGCGCGTCACCTACAAGGGCGCCCTTCAGGGCGAGGGCGCGCACGCGGTGTGGGTGGGGACTGCCTCATCGGTCAGGCCGCCCGCGGCACCGACACCTACGAGCTCAACCGCAACCTGGTCCTGACCGAGGGGGCCAAGGCCGACTCCGTGCCGAACCTGGAGATCGAGAACGGCAACATCGAGGGCGCCGGCCACGCCAGCGCCACCGGCCGCTTCGACGACCAGCAGCTGTTCTACCTGCGTGCCCGCGGTATCCCCGAGACCGAGGCCCGTCGCCTCGTCGTCCTGGGCTTCTTCAACGAGATCGTCGCCGAGATCGGTGTCGATGAGGTCGAGGAGCGCCTCATGGCCGCCATCGAGAAGGAGCTCGAGCTGACTGGACTCATCGCCGCCCGCACCGACCAGGACCCCGCCGCCCCTGCCGGCAGCCGAGTGACAGGCCGGACCCGCACGACAGTCCGCCCACCCGCAACCAGACCACACCCCAGCTGAAAGAAACGTCGCATGAGCACTCTGCAGATCAAGAACCTCCACGTCCAGGTGGCCACCAATGACGGCCCCAAGCCCATCCTCAAGGGTGTCGACCTGACTATCGACTCCAACCAGGTCCACGCCATCATGGGCCCCAACGGCTCGGGCAAGTCCACCCTGGCTTTACTCCATCGCCGGTCACCCCTGACTACGAGGTCACCGATGGTGAGGTCCTCCTCGACGGTGTCGACCTGCTTGAGATGAGCGTGGACGAGCGTGCCCGCGCCGGCCTCTTCCCTGGCCATGCAGTACCCTCGTCGAGGTCCCCGGCGTCACCGTGGCCAACTTCCTGCGCACGGCCAAGACCGCCATCGACGGCGAGGCCCCCTAAGGTGCGCCAGTGGGTCGGCGAGGTCAACCAGGCCATGAAGAACCTGCGGATGGACCCCGCCTTCTCCCAGCGCGACGTCAACGCCGGCTTCTCCGGCGGTGAGAAGAAGCGCTTCGAGATCCTCCAGATGGAGCTGCTCCGGCCCCGCTTCGCCGTCCTGGACGAGACCGACTCCGGCCTGGACGTCGACGCCCTGCGCATCGTCTCCGAGGGCGTCAACCGCCTCCACGACGAGACCGACGCCGGCTTCCTCCTCATCACCCACTACACGCGCATCCTGCGCTACATCAAGCCCGACCACGTCCACGTCTTCGTCGACGGGCGCGTGGCCGAGGCCGGCGGCCCCGACCTGGCCGACCGTCTCGAGGAAGAGGGCTACGACCGCTACCTCGCCTGACGGTCCTCACTGTGCCGGGGCCGACGACAGCGCGCCGCGCAACATGGCGTCGTCGCCGGCCCCGGCACTGATGAAGGGGGACTAAGGTTCCTCGTGACCTCAGCCCCCGCCGTCGGCGATCAAGCCCGGTACCGCTCGCACCGAATCGGAAAGGCACGTCATGACCCAGTCCACGGCCCCGCTCACCGGGGCGCCTTCGGCCAGCGCGCTCAACGCGGAGGAGGTCGCCGCGATCCGCGCCGACTTCCCCTACCTGGAGCGGCCCGCCCGCAACGGTAAGGCACTGGCTTACCTGGACTGGGCGGCCACGAGCCAGAAGCCCGCCGGCGTCATCACCACGGAGGCCGACTTCTACCGCATGTCCAACGGTGCGGCCGGGCGATCGACCTACCAGCTCGCCGACGAGGCCACTGCCACCTTCGAGGACGCCCGCGACGCCGTCGCCGCCTTCGTCGGCGCGCGCGGCAGCGAGCTCGTCTTCACCAAGAACGCCACCGAGGCCATCAATCTCGTCGCCCTTGCCATCGGGCACGCCAGCCTGGGACGGTCGGCGGCCCGCGGTGGCGGACCCGCGGCGACTGATGACCCGTCTCGGCGCCTCATCATCGGACAGGGCGACGAGGTGGTTGTCACCCACGCCGAGCACCACGCCAACCTCGTGCCCTGGCAGGAGCTGTGCGCCCGCACCGGCGCCACCTTGCGCTGGCTGGACCTGACCGAGGACGGGCGCATCGATACCTCCACCCTGGACGTCATCACCGAGCGCACCCGTGTCCTGGCCCCTGACCCACGCCTCCAACGTCACCGGCGCGATCAGCCCGCTCGATCTCATCCTCCCGCGCGCCCAGCAGGTCGGCGCGCTCGTCATCCTGGACACCTGCCAGTCCGCCGCCCACCTCCCGCTGGACTTCGGCGCACTGAAGATTGCCGGTGTGGACGCCATGGCGCTCTCCAGCCACAAGATGCTCGGCCCCACCGGCATTGGTGCGCTCGTGGCCACCGAGGAGCTCCTGGCGGCGATGCCGCCCGTGCTGAGCGGCGGCTCCATGATCGAGGTCGTCACCATGGAGTCGTCGACCTTCATGAGCGGCCCGCCTCGTTTCGAGGCCGGTAGCCAGCCGCTGGCGCAGGCCGCGGGATGGCGCGCCGCCGTGGAGTACCTGGCGGGGATCGGCCTGGACCGGCTGCACGCCACCGAGCAGGTCCTCACCCGGCAGGTGCTTGAGGGGCTCGCCCAGGTCCCCGGGCTGCGGCTGGTCGGCCCGACCGACACCACCGACCGCCTGGGCGTGGTCGCCTTCTCCATCGAGGGAGTCCACCCCCACGACGTCGGTCAGGTCCTCGACGCCGCCGGCGTCGCCGTGCGTACCGGCCACCACTGCGCCCAGCCGATCCACCAGCACTTCGGCATCCACGCCTCCTCGCGCCTGTCCTTCGGGGCCTGTTCCACGCCCGAGGAGGTGGACCGCTTCCTGTCCGCCATCGCCGACGTCCGGCGCTACTTCCAGAGGTGACCATGAACGAACTCGACCAGCTCTACCAGCAAGTCATCCTCGACCACTCCCGTGAGCGCCACGGCTCCGGCGCCCTCGACGCCCCGGACGCCACCAGCCACCAGGTCAACCCCACCTGCGGAGACGATGTGACTCTGGGTGTGCGCGTCAAGGACGGAAAGATCGAGGCCGTCGGCTGGGAGGGGGACGGATGCTCGATCTCCCAGGCCTCCATCTCCGTCATGCACGACCTCGTCAACGGCGCCGACCTGGCCACCGTCGCCCGCCTCGAGGCGGACTTCGATGCCCCTCATGCACTCACGTGGCAAAGGCGTTGATGACGCCGTCCTGGACGACCTGGAGGACGGGGCCGCCTTCGAGGGCGTCTCGAAGTACCCCAACCGTGTCAAGTGCGCCCTGCTGGGCTGGATGGCCCTCAAGGACGCCCTGGCCAAGTCCGGCGTCGCCCTGCCCGCCGTCGAGCCGAACGACCCCGAGTAGCCCGACCGTCCCTCTCACCACCGTCCGACCTGCGAGGAAGAAGGAAGAAGCCATGAGCGAGAACCCCAGCGGGATGCCGGCAGCCGCCGACAATCCCATGGCCGCCCAGCAGCCGCCGGCCCCCGTCGCCAGCACCCAGGGCGTTGACGTCGCCGCCGTTGAGGAGGCCCTGCGCGATGTCATCGACCCCGAGCTCGGTATCAACGTCGTCGACCTCGGGCTGCTCTACGGGGTAGTCGATCGAGCCCGACGGAACCGTCGTGCTTGACATGACCCTGACCACCGCCGCCTGTCCGCTCACCGACGTCATCGAGGAGCAGGCCCAGCAGGCACTGTCCCTCATCGCCGACAAGGTCCGTATCCAGTGGGTGTGGCTGCCGCCGTGGGGACCGGACAAGATCACCCCTGAGGGTCGCGAACAGCTCCGCGCCCTGGGATTCAACGTCTGAGACCCCACCGTCGGCGCTGTGACGCGCCCTCTTGAGCGCTGCATGCCTCAGGCCGTCATGAGCCACACTGCTGATCCGATATGGACCACCACGGCGAGCAATGGCGGTGCCGCTTCACGTGGGTTACGGCTTGCCACAACCATCGCATCCAGCAGCTCAATGGCTCCGGCCGCCAGGAGCCAGATCGCCGCCTGACTCGGCAGCAGGATGCACACGGCCGCCGTGGCGATCCCGAACGGGACGGCCCTGGCGGCATACATGCGTGCGAAGTAGGTCGTCGCCTCGCTCGGTTGCGTCATCTGAGAGCCGGGGGAGGTCAGTGGCCGTCCTGGCATCGCCTGTGGCCTGAACAACGCGACGAGGCCGAAGAACATGGACCCCAGCGCGACAGCGGCGTTGAGCGCCATCAACCAGGTCATGGGTGGAATCTCCTGTTGTTGACAGAGGTCGTGCGGGGCGAGGGTGTCGGCGAGGGTGTCGCAGTGCCGTCGATAGCGGAGTTCATGTCAGCTCCTCCTCGATACCGAGAATCGCCTCGCGCAGGACACGCGCGTGGCAGTGGACGTGGTCGTGGCCGGCGAACAGGAGCGTTACGCGTCCCTTCAGAGCCTCGTCGCGCAGGTGCTCGACGGCGGCAACCGCCTCGGGCCGTTCGGTGAGCTCGGCACGGTAGGCATCGACGAACTGGGGCCAGGGCATCTCGCCGTTGTGAAAGGCCCGCCGCAGCTCGGTGGTGGGGGTGGCGTCCTTGGCCCACTCATCGAGGGCGGCGCGCTCCTTGGAGATGCCACGGGGCCAGAGACGGTCCACCAGGACCCGCGCTCCGTCCTCGGCACTGGGCTCCTCGCGGATGCCTTTGAGGACCACGTTGGCAGATGAAGGAAGGCGTTGACTCATACCAGCGACGCTACTCGCCCCATCCGTCGGTGCGATCCGATCGGCTCGCAGTGAACCGGGCGTGCGAGCGGCGCTCACTTAGCTGGGGCGCCATCGGTCGATCGCGGTGAGGAACTCCCGTTCCAGGCCCGGGTGAGCCGCGCATCGGGGTACCCCGTGGCTCCGATGAGGCTGAAGAGCCCCCGGACCGCATCGGTGTCGACGCTCGTGGCAAGGGCTGCAAGGCGCTCAGGCGGCAGCCGGGCCTCCATCCGGGAGACCATGACCTGGGCGCGCTGCTCGATCTGCGCCTCTGACAGCTCGGTCGGCTCCTGGGAGTAAAGGGCCAGTGACTCGGCGTCGTAGTCAGGATCCGGGTCCACGAAGAGGAACTCCGCCTCCGGCGGCATCTGGCCGCGATAGCAGGCCAGGTCGGTCAGGTCCCGTTCCTTGCGCACGGCGCAGCGGGTGGCCTCATCGGCAGCGGCCTGCTCCAGCCGGTCGAAGAAGGCCGCCATACGTGGAGACATCGGTGAGACCGTCGAACCGGCTTTGGTCGCTCCAGCAGGCCGGCGAGCATGTCCCTCTGCCTGGCGACCTCGGCCAGGTGATCCTCCACGGCGGCCAGTGCCCCGGCCAGGTCCTCGAACACGGAGCCGGCCGCCGCGCGCACTCCAGCCGCTGCGTCGTCGGGTTGCTCGACGTCGGTCGTCTCAGGCTCGTCGAGAACGCGCCTGATGGTCTCCAGGGACACACCGGCCTGGACCAGCCAGCGGATCCGGGAGAGCCGGGCGACATGGCTCAGGTCGTAGTCACGCCAGCCGCCCCGTTCTCCGGGAACTGGAAGCAGACCCAGCGAGTGGTAGTAGCGCACCGTGCGCACGGTTGTCCCGGTCAGCTCGGCGATCTCGGCAACGCGCATGGGGACAGTCTCACACGGCACCCGGATCCTGGGCCGTTCGGATCCACGTAGTGGGGCCGGATCATGGGGAGTGCGATCCGTTTGCCGGGGCATGCCCGCGTTGCTACTGTGCCCGCGTGATGACAGGCGGATCAGGTACCGACGGCGGCAGCGGCGCCCCGTCTCGCCCTGAGCAGGCGGGAGGGTCCTGGTGAACGGCACGCGAGGCAACCTGCAGGTCGGCGACCTGCTCCAGGGCAGTGCAGGCGCCCTGTCAGTCACAGGTTGCCTGCTCTTCAAGGAATGGGACTCCCAGGACCACTGCTTCTACTACTGGGAGGAGTGGCAGCTCATCGGGGCCAGCAACTCCGACACCTGGGTCGAGGTCGACCACGATCCCGGCGAGGTCCTCTTCTACGAACCCGTTCGTCTCCAGGAGAAGATCGAGCCGTGGGCCCTGACCGTCGGTCAGACGATGCAGATGACGATCAACGGCGTCCTGCACCGCGGCATGGTTGAGGAGGTGACCACCGGAACGCTCGAGAACGTCATCGGTTCCCCGGTGTGCCCACTCAACATCGGCGAGACCATGACCTACGCCGAGGTACGGCTGACGGACCCGGCCGGCGTGACCAGCAGGCTGACCATCGACAGCCACCGTTTCCGTGACCTCCTGGCATACCGCAAAACCTCCCTGTCCACTGCGCAGCAGAAGCAGCTCTTCGGGCGGGTCCTGTACAACCGCCGATCCGTCACCGGAAGAACCGGCCGGAACATCGGATGCGCGGTCGTCGCCGCCCTCGTCAGTATCGTGCTCGTCGGCGGGCTGTTCTCCGCGTGCTCCAACCTCAGCCGCACCAGTGGCGACGCCGACCCCACCAGCACCTCGCACTCGGGCTCCTCACGGAGCTACCGCCACCGCCCGGTCTACGGGGGCGGCGGAGGCGGAGTCGGCAAGTAGGCCCGCCCACCGGGGATGGCCCTGCCCGCCATGCGATGTCGCCGTCGGGGGAGTGAGGTGGGGACCTCACCCCGTTTGTCGGCTGCCCGCCTCGTTGCTACCGTGCTCGCGTGAGTGCGGTGAGCCTGTGTTCCGTCAGCTACAAGATCAGTGGCGCCGAGCCGCATGCGCTCAACGACCTGTCCACCATGGAGTCGATTCTCCTTGGTGCCGCCCAGACGGCGGGACTGACTGCCGTCTCCAGTGCTCACCACCGCTTCGAGCCCCAGGGACTGAGCGCCGTCATCATTCTGTCCGAGTCGCATATCGCCGCCCACACCTGGCCCGAGTCCGGTACCGGCTACGTGACGCTCACCAGCTGCCGCACACTGACCCCCGCCCAGATCGAGTCCGTGGGGGAGCTGGTGCGCAAGCGCCTGCGGGCCCAGCAGGTGACCAGCTCGGGGATCACACTGTGAGCATCAGAGGTGATCTGAGAGTCGGTGAGACACTTCGGGGTTCCTTGAGGAAGAAGAGCCGCTCCTACACCGTCATGGGGCGAGTTGTCCTCAGACGACGGGTTCAGGGAGGTCGGCGCTTCGTCAAGCGGGAGCAGTGGCGCCTGATCGACGACGACGGTCAAGAGTTCTGGCTGGAGATCCGTCGAGACACCAACAAGGTGGTTCTTCACGAGCCGGTTCCTGTTCAGCCGGCGATTGACCCGCTCACCCTCGAGGTCGGCTGGAGCCGGCAGCTGCGAGTTCGTGGCCGGCCGTGCACCGTCGAGGTCACGAATGTGCGCCGTGCTGAGATCGACCACGAGACCGGGGCTGTGAATCATCCCAATGGGGCACTTACCACGACAACTTGCGCCGATCTCCGCGTGGTGGATGCGCACGGCTCGATCTCCACCATGGTGGTCGATGCACATCGCCTCCATACCCGAGAGATCTATAGCGAAACAGGTCTGTCCTCCTCGAAGCAGTCCAGGGTCTTCGGTAGGCCCGTGACCCGACCGTGGTGGATACCCAGTTTCATGCGAAGGTTCTGGCGGTGGTTCCCCACGGCGATCTCCGGGGCGAGTAGAAGCGACTGGGCCCCCGTGTTCTGGATCGTCCTGATGTTTGTGGTGCTGGTGCTTGCCGAGCTGATCGACAACGATGATGGTTTCTTTCCCTCAGGAGGCGGCCTCTCCTTCCGAAACCGCTCGGTCTACGGCGGTGGGGGCGGAGGCGTCGGAAAATGACCTGGAGCCCACGGACTCAATCCCCTCGACGGTCACACACGAAGGAGAAGACATGTTGCTCATGACCATCGCTCACCACTCATCGGTCGACCTCAACTGGCAGTCGCTGCTGAGTACCGTCGTCTACGCGGTGCTCGGAGTGGTTCTGCTCATGGTGTTCGCGCTGCTGGTCAACCGCATCTTCCGTCTCGACCTCAGACGCGAGCTCATCGAGGACCAGAACATCGGCCTGGGGGTCGCCTTCGCTGGCACGGCGCTGGCCATCGCCATCATCATCGCCGCCACCATCCTGAGCTGAGCCGTACACCATGACCCACGGCCGAATCGGGCGACGGGAGAACGTCGCCCTGTTCACTGCGGCGCTGCTCGCCGCGATCGGCGGGCTCATCTACGAGCTCATCCTGGGCACAGCCGCCTCCTACCTCCTGGGTGACTCCGTCCTCAGCTTCAGCCTGGCCACCGGCATCACCCTGTTCGGTATGGGCATCGGCTCACTGCTGGTCAACCGCTTCCGCACCGCACCGGCGGTCGTCTTCGGTGTCAGCGAGGTGCTGCTGGGCCTCATCGGCGGCAACTCCGTCCTCCTGCTGTACCTGGCCTTCGGGCGCACCCGCCTGCACTGGGTCGTCTTCGGCGGCATCAGCCTGACCATCGGCATCCTCATCGGCTTGGAGATCCCGCTGCTGGTGCGGACCTTCGCGGCCTTCGGGCGCCGCTCGACCAGTGAGCTGCTCGGCAAGGTCATGGCCATCGACTACTTCGGCTCCCTGGTGGCCTCCCTGGTCTTCCCCCTGGTGCTCCTCCCACAGCTCGGCCTCATGCGCGGGGCCTACCTGGTCGGAGCCCTCAACGTCCTGGTCGCGCTGCTCGTCCTGCTCCAGGTGCGCACACCGCGCAAAATCCTGTGGGCGGCCACTGCCGCCGTGGTGGCACTGGTCGGCATGTTCGCAGCCGCCAACCGCATCGAGCGCAGCGTGGAGGCGCTCACCTACAACGACCCGATCGTCTACTACCAGCAGACCGCCTACCAGAAGGTCGTCCTCACCCAGTACCAGGACGACCTGCGCCTGTACCTCAACGGCCAGCTTCAGTTCTCCAGCCTGGACGAGGCCAGATACCACGAGACGCTGTCCGCCAGTGCCATGACCTCGGTGAAGGATCCCGCCCGCGTGCTCGTGCTCGGTGGCGGTGATGGCCTGTTGGCCCGGGAGATCCTGCGCTACCCCAGCGTCACGGACATCACCATCGTGGACATCGACCCTGATGTCACCGAGCTGGCGCGGAATAACCGCCTGCTCAAGGACCTCAACCACGCCTCCCTGTCCGACCCCAGGGTCAAGGTCGTCAACGACGACGCTTTCACCTACGTCCAGGACTCCAAGACGACCTACGACGTCGTTCTCATCGACCTGGTCGACCCCTCCAACGAGAAACTCGCCAAGCTCTACTCCACCGAGTTCTATCGGAACATCGAGGCGCGGCTGGCACCCGAGGGCGTCATGGTCACTCAGGCCACCTCCACCTTCTTCTCACCCCATGCCTTCTCCACAGTGGCCAGCACCGTCGCCGCCGCTCAGCCGGATCGACAGATCCTGCCCTTCTCCACCAATGTCCCCTCCTTCGGGGAGTGGGGCTTCGTGCTGTCCACCAGGACGCCGCAGAACCTCATCAGCCAGCCGCTGCCCAAAGGCCTGACTTACCAGGACCTGAAGACCCTGGAGTTCATCATGCGAACCAAGCCTGCCCGCACAGAGACCATGGAGCCCTCCACCCTTCTGCATCCCCGGATCGTTGAGGTCTACAACCAAGACATGCGGCAGTGGCGCTACTACTGAACCGCCCGGGAAGAGACGGCGAAGCCGGTTCGGTCTGAATCGTCCCGAAGCGACTTCGCCGTCACCCTGTTGCCGCATCGCGGCGGCCGCCTCACCTCATCTCAAGATTCTGATGGACAGCCAGGCGGCGATTCCGCCGATTATCACGCAGCTCATGAGGGACATGATGACTGCCATGCCGATGATGAACAGATAGTGCATTGCCGCCAGTGTTGCCAGCCAGATGAGTGTGACACGAGCAGCGCGAGGAAGGGCTGTCGCCAGGCATCCCCCGGCTGCGACGATCACCAGGCTGCTGACGGCGAAGCTCATGAAGCCGGGGTCAGTGACGCTGACCGACTCGAGCGTCCCTCCCCAGATGATGATGAGGAGACCGCAGACGGCCAGGCATGCTCCGGCGATGTCTCGTCCGCTCAGCTGCGGCCGGGACGACTTGTCGCGGTTCGTTGCTGTCATGTTGTTGTTTTCCTTCCGATGATGAGATGCGTAGTTGTCGCCAAGACGTCTGTCGTTATCTGGTGTTCGCCGAGTCCGCGAGCTCGCGTCCCCAGCTGCGGGCGTCACTCTCCTGGCCGGTGGCCAGCGGACCCTTGCTCGCCGTGACCACGAAGTTTCTGACCGAGGCCGTCCTCCTGCCCTGATGACGCTGCAGCGCCTTGGCGATCGCCTTGGCCGCTGAACCGCTGAGCCAGCCCTTGGAGATGACCGTGTCAAAGGCGGCAGCGGTGGTGGATGCCGGGATCACCGTGGTCTCCAGCCACCCACCGATTCCGTGGGATGCCTTGCCTGATCCCGCCTGCGCACAGGGCCTTGGCCCGCGTGGCCGCCGTCGGCAGGCCCCGGTTGTGGGTGGGGGCTCCCAGGATGAGCAGATCCAGGTCTGCGGGCAGGCACGCTTGGAGCCTGGGAGACGTCGATGATCTGAGCGTCGACGCCGCCCTCGATCAGCCCGGTGGAGACGGCCTCGGCGATGGCACGGGTATTGCCGAAGTAGGACTCAACAATGATGAATGCCCTGGTCATGGTGTCCTCCTGAAGGCCAGTACCGGAGATGTTGCTGGTGACACGGGTGTCATGAACCCACTGTCGGGTGTGACGCCACGTCGTACGCAAACGGGGTCCGTCGCTCTCAAAGCGGCGGACCCCGTCAGACTCGAGGGGATCGGTGGAGGAGACGAATCAGAGGGCGAATGACGTCGCCGCGTTCGTCTCAGAGCCTGGGAGGCGTCGACGGCGAAGGTGTTGCAGGCCTGTACCGAGCCGGAGTTCATCCCGGTGGTGAACCAGCGCACGCGCTGCTCGGAGGAACCGTGGGTCCACGTGTCAGAGTCGACGTGCCCCTTGGCCCGCTCCTGGATGTGGTCGTCGCCCACGGCCTCGGCCGCACCCAGCGCACCTGTGATCTCCTCACTGCTGGGGCGGTTGAGGAAGGGCTTGCCGGTGTCCGGGTCGGGGGTGGAGGAGGCATGGTTGACCCAGATCCCGCGTAGCAGTCCGCCTGGAGCTCCAGTCGCACCGAGTCGGAGGTCGCGCCGCTGCCCGAGCGGTCGGCCTTGGCCATCTGCCCGGTCAGGTGCTGGATGTGGTGGCCGAACTCATGGGCCACGATGTACTCCTCCGCCAGGGGGCGTGTCAGTGGCCCCCAGGGACCTCTCCATCTCGGAGAAGAAGCTCATGTCCAGATAGACCGTCTGGTCCCCTGAGCAGTAGAAGGGCCCCCACCGCCGAGGAGGCGTTACCGCAGGCCGAGGAGATCTGGGTGCCGTCCCACAGGACGAACTCGGGCTTGGCGTACTTGAGCCCCGCCTGGGAGGGCAGCTGCTCGGTCCACACCGCGTCGAGGGACTCGGCGGTGGCCACCATGCGGCACTGGGTGTACTTGTTGGCGCTGTCCCCGCTGGTGCACACGGAGGTGTCGATCGATGAGGCAGTCGACGTCGTCGTCCCGCTCTGCTGCTGCGCCCCCAGCATGGAGGACAGGTCCACCCCCGTGAGCTGGGAGATGAGGACCACAGCGATGACGGTCAGGATGGAGCCACCACCGATCATGGCGCCCCGGCCTCCGCCGGAACGGGTCTGGACCCGATTGGGGTCGAGCTGGATATCACGATTGAAGGACACTGGCCACCTCTGAGAACACGCCTGCAATGAGGCTCGGACGAAGCCCACGCTACCGTGACACCGCCACAAGAGCGAAGTAGGAACACCGAGGAGAATAAGGGTGGGATCCTGCGCGGTTCCTGTAAGACCAGGTCGGGGTAGCCTGAGGCCGTGCTCTACGACCTGCTGTACAAGACCGTCCTGACCCGTATCGACCCCGAGATGATCCACGACGTGTGCCTGGACGCGATCGAGGTCACCAGCAAGGTTCCCCTCGTCAGAGACGCGGTGCGCCAGATGTGGGGGCGCAGACCGGCCTTCCCCGTGCCCTCGGCCAACCAGGGCGGCCCTTTCGCCCGGCCCGTGCCCGGCATCCTGGGACTCGCCGCCGGGATGGACAAGGAGGGGCAGGCCGTTGAGGGCCTGGACATGCTCGGTTTCGGCTTCATCGAGGTCGGCACGTTCACCGCACACCCCCAGAGCGGCAACGACAAGCCCCGCATGTGGCGCTATCCGCAGATGCGTGCGGTCCGCAACCGCATGGGCTTCAACAACTCCGGGGCGGACGAGGCCGCCAAGCGGCTGCGCGCCCTGCGCCGTACCCCGCGAGGCCGCTCCATCGTCGTTGGCGCGAACATCGGCAAGACCAAGGTGACCCCGCTTGACGAGGCGGTGGAGGACTACCGCTACTCGGCCGCAGCAGTGGCCCGCTGGGTCGACTACCTCGTCGTCAACGTCTCCAGCCCCAACACCCCCGGGCTGCGCAGCCTGCAGAGCGTTGAGACGTTGCGACCGATCCTCGAGGCGGTGCGCGAGGCAGCCGACCGCGTCGCAAGGCGGCACGTCCCGCTCCTGGTCAAGATAGCCCCGGACCTGGCTGACGAGGACATCGACGCCGTTGCGCAGATGGTCCTGGACATGGGGCTCGACGGGGTGGTGGCCACCAACACGACCATCGACCACGACCTGGGGGAGGGTGGCCTGTCCGGCGCACCTCTTCTGCCTCGTGCCCTGGAGGTCGTGCGCCGTCTGCGCCGCGGGCTGGGCCAGGAACCCACGATCATCGGTGTTGGCGGCATCTCCTCCATCATGGACGCTGAGCTCATGCTCGACGCGGGAGCGGACCTGCTTCAGGCCTACACGGCCTTCATCTACAACGGTCCCGCCTGGCCGGGGCGGATGAACCGGGCCCTGGCCACTGGGTTCCCCGCCCGGGTCACTGGTTGATCCCCGAAGCGACTGGGGCGACGGCACCGGGGCGGACTGGAACGGAAACGGCTCAGGAGGGGTACTGGCCCCGCCTGACCAGGGTGGCGGGACGGCGCCAGCGCCGCAGCATGAAGCAGCGCGACATGACGTAGAAGAAGATCGTTCCCTCGTCCTTGACCCGCTCCTCGCCGAACTTCTCGGTGAGGCGGCGGCGCAGGCGCGCCCAGCACCACACGGCGTCGGCGATCGCCAGCAGCAGGTAGCCGTTCATAGCCAGCACGGTGTAGAGCTGACAAGCGGGTAGTGGGGCAGGATGCGGCTGAACCCGAAGGAGACGATGAGCAGGACGAAGATGAGGGGCATGAAGAACTCGCCCAGGCTGATGCGCGCGTCGACGTAGTCACGGATGTAGCGCTTGACCGGCCCCTTCTCCCGGGACGGGAGGTACTTCTCGTCACCGGTGACCATGGCCTCGTTCTGGCGCTTCCAGGCGGCGTCGCGGGCTGCTCGCGCCTCCCGCTTGGCGGCCTGACGGTCCTTGGGGACCACCGGGTGCAGGTTCTTGGCCTGCTGGTCCTTGCGCCGGGGCGTGGGGCGCCCCTTGCCGACGGGCTTGGGGAGGGCTCGGCCACGGGCTCCGGCTCAGGGGTCTGGCTGCGCTTCTTGAACAGGCTCACGGTGCACAGACTAGCGGGCAGCGGCGCGATACCCTGCAAACCATGATCACCGTTGATGCCGTGCGCACCGCCGTGCACACCTCCATGCCCACCATCGTCTCCGACCTGACGGATCTGGTCGCGATCCCCTCGGTCTCCGCCTCCAGCCACGATCAGTCCCGGGTCCAGCGCTCCGCCGAGGCCGTGGCCGCGCTCCTGCGTGACAGCGGCCTGGACGCCGAGATCCTCTCGGTGCCCGCTCCCGACGGCACCCCCGGCAGGCCCGCCGTCCTCGCCCACAAGGCCGGCCCCCAGGGCAGCCCGCACGTTCTGCTCTACTCCCACCACGACGTCCAGCCCGTCGGTGACCCGACCGGCTGGGACCAGGCCGACCCCTTCACCGCCGAGCGGCGCGGTGAACGGCTGTTCGGCCGCGGGACGGCTGACGACAAGGCCGGCGTCATCACCCACGCCCACGCCCTGCGCATCCTGGCGTCCCTGGCCGACGGCGAGCTGCCCTGCTCCGTGACGGTCTTCATCGAGGGTGAGGAGGAGGTCGGCAGCCCCTCCTTCGAGAGCTTCCTGACCACTCACCGCGCCCGGCTCGCCTCCGACGTCATCGTCGTGGCCGACTCCTCCAACTGGAAGGTCGGCATCCCGTCACTGACCACCCTGCTGCGCGGCGTCGTCCAGGTCGACGTCCGCCTCGACATGCTCGACCACGCGCTTCACTCCGGTCAGTACGGTGGCCCCGTGCTGGACGCCGCCACCGCCATGTGCCGTCTGATCGCCTCCTGCCACGACGACGCCGGCGACGTCGCCGTGGCCGGGCTGGTCAGCCGGTCCCAGGCCGATGCCGACTTCCCCGACTACTCGGAGGCCGACTTCCGTGCCGACGCGGGAGTCCTTGACGGCGTCGAGCTGTCCGGCACCGGCGACCTCACCGCCCGGCTGTGGACCAAGCCCTCCCTGACGCTCATCGGCATGGACGTCACGCCCCTGGACCTGGCCGGCAACGTGCTGACCCCCTCGTGCACGGCACGACTCTCGTTGCGCATCGCTCCCGGGCAGGACCCGGCCGCGGCCCAGGAGGCCCTGGTCTCCCACCTGGAGAAGCACGTTCCCCTCGGTGGCCGTGTGACCGTCACCGGCCGTGAAGCCGGACCCGCCTTCGACGGATCCGAGGTCACCCCCGCCTCCGAGGCCGCCCACTGGGCCCTGTCAACCGCCTGGGACACCGAGGCCGTCAACATTGGACAGGGCGGCTCCATCCCCTTCATCGCCACCCTCAAGGACACCTTCCCCGATGCCCAGGTGCTCGTCACCGGGATCGAGGACCCCGACACCCGGGCCCACAGTGAGAACGAGTCCATGCACCTGGGCGAGCTCGAGCGCATCGTGGTCGCAGAGGCGCTCCTCCTGGCCCGGCTCGGCGAAGCCATCGGCTCATGACGGCCAGCGCTCACCGCGATCGCCACCGGAGCATGAGCACGTGAAGGTTCTTCTCGCCCCCGGTGGAATGTGGCCCGAGCCCAATGGAGTGCCTCTGGCGGGCTCGGGGCACGGCCTGCCCCGAGCCGCGTCGCCTCCCTGCCTGGCGCGCGGTTGGCGGGCGACGCGTCCCCATGACGCCTTGACCCTGCTCCCCATGGCGGACGGCGGATCGGGCTCGGCCCAGGTGATCGCCCCTGAGCGGGTCGCCTCCCGGGAGGCCATTCAAGGACAGGGACCGCTCGGACAGGTCAGAGAGGTCGACCTGGTGCGTCTGACTCCCAGCTCGTCACGATCCGGAAACCGGCACCGCACTGAGGCACGCACCTGGTTCCTGGACGCCGCCCGTCTCCTGGCACTTCCGGCTGATCCCGAAGAAGCGGCTCAGGAGGCCCTTGAGGGCAGCACCTACGGCCTAGGAGGAGTCATCGGCACCGCCCTGAGCCGTACCGGCCCCTCTGACACGCTCCTGGTCGGGATGGCGCGCTCCGCCGTTCACGATGGGGGCCTCGGAGCGATGGATGCGCTCGGGGGCCTGCGAGCGGCCAAGGACCTGTTGGCGCACCGCAGCCTCGGACTCGTCCTGGCCGACGACATCGCCCTGGGAGGCATGAACGGTGCTGGGGCGGCTCTTGCGAGCGTCACCTCCATCAGCCCTGAGCGGGCCCAGGAGCCTGGACCGTCGCGCCTGTGCCCGGGCGATGGAAGGCGTCAGTGCGGCCGAGGACCTCGGTCCCGGTGCCGCTGGCGCACGCAGGTCCCCGCCTGTCGTCTCCTCACTCGACGACGTCGGGCCGCCCTCCGCCTTCGCGCACGCGGTGGACTCCACAGGGACTGCTCGTCTGAGAGTGTCGACCTGGGGAACCGGGGCGGGCGGGGGCAGCGCACTGGTGCTGCGGGCCCTGGGAGCGTGGGCGCGACCAGGGGCACCTGTCATGGCGGAGCTCGTCGGTCTGGGCGATGCTGTACGCGGTCAGGACCCTGGTGGTCGCGGCCTGGGGAGAGCTCTACGACGTTCTGGTCGACGGCGTCGTGGGCGTCGTCGGACAGCAGGCCGCCTCTCAGGCGCTGCCGTGCGTCATGGTGTGCGGGCGCTGCGCCGTGACTCGCGGTGAGCTGGCCGCTGCCGGCGTCACCAACGCCTACGGGCTGCGGGAGCCCCGTGCCGCAGACCCCTGGGACGCCGCCGGAACTCACGAGCCTGGAGTCACAGCTGACAGACATCGGCTCCCGACTGGCCCGTACGTGGTCGCGCTGACCGGACGGTTCACGTCAGGACGTCGCTGCGTGCTGCCTTGCGCCTCAGTCGATGGGTGCTGCGGCGGTCGAGTCGCGCACGATGAGGTCGGGGGCGAAGAGCATCTCGGTGTCGGCCGGCCGCTCCCCGTTGAGCCTGTGCGAGTAGCGTGGAGACGGCCGCCCGGCAGATGGCGTCCACGGGCTGGCGCACCGTGGTCAGCGGCGGGTCTGTCATGGGGATGAGCGGTGAGTCGTCGTAGCCGATGACGGAGACGTCGTGAGGCACTGACCTGCCCGTCTGACGCACCCCGTGGACCACGCCCAGCGCCATGACGTCCGATGAGCACACGATGCCGGTGCAGCCCTGCTCCAGCAGATGAAGTGCCGCGCTGACACCGCCCTCGTAGGTGTAGAGCGTCTCCACGATCCGCAGTGGCTCCTCGGGCAGTCCCTCGTTCATGGCGTCCTCGTAGCCGGAGCGCTTGCGCTGAGCCGGCACCATGCGCATCGGCCCCATGGCCAGACCGATGCGCTGGTGACCTAAGGCGATGAGGGTGATCCACTGCCACCCGGGTCGCCCGGCGATCATCGGTGGCGAAGCCCGGGGCCTTGATGGTCAGTGCGTTGCCGTTGACCGTCACCAGCGGCACGCCGCGCTCACGCAGGCGCTGGTAGCGGGTGACGTCACCGGTGGTGTCCGCGTGACGTCCGGAGACGAAGATGATGCCGGCGACACCGCGGTCCACGAGCATCTCGATGTACTCGTCCTCGCTGATACCACCGGGGGTCTGGGTGCACAGCAGGGGAGTGTGCCCGGAGGGCGCCAGGAGCTGCTCGATCTGCTGGGCGAACAGGGGGAAGATCGGATTGCTCAGCTCGGGCACGATCAGCCCCATGAGACCGCGGGAGGTCTGGTGCACCGACTCGGGCCGCTCATAGCCCAGGATGTCGAGTGCCGCGAGCACCTGCCGACGGGTCGAGTCCGCCACGTTGGACTTTCCATTGAGCACACGGGAGACGGTGGCGGTGGAGACACCTGCCTGGTCGGCGATGTCGGTGAGAGTGAGTCTCTGTGGCATGAGTGAATCCTATGAGGATCGGTGAAGGTCCAGGGGCCAGTTCACGCGAACCGACCGTGGTTCGTCGTCCAGCCCCAGGCCGCAATCATCGCAGATCAGACGCTGTTCTCGTCAATCATGAACCGACGTCTTGAACATGCTTCGACGCGTGGCACCCGGCTACACTCGTGAGCCGTCCCTTCGGGGCGACCGTGCTGGATGGGAATGTGGGGCAGACCCGCCACCGCTCCATCCTCCCCAGAGGACAGGGTGGTTAGGCGACGGTCGTGGCCTCCAGCCATGTCGTCGTCGTCGGAGGTACGAGTGGGCGTCCCTCCTCCTGACGCAGGGGCTGGGAGGAAAGAAGAACCTTGGCCTCAGCCGGCAGACTGACGGGCGAGTCAGAGGTATTGACCACGACCAGGACGCCACGCACCAGGAAGGCGAGGGTCTGGGGCGGGCACCACTCCAGACCGGTGACGAAGGCCAGGGGAGCGCAGGCCAGGTTGTACTCATGGCGTACATGGGCTGCGTGCCGCACGGTCGCGGCCGGAGAGCCGAACTGGGAGGACTGCACCTGAGCGTGCTCAGCCACCATGTCGGCCAGCTCCAGGGGAGCGGTCGGCTTGTCGGAGTCGGCCAGGGCGATCTCATCGCCCTGACGCAGGTAGAGCGAGCCGGGGAGGGCCAGCATCATGGCCTGCAGCGCCAGCCCCCGACGCAGCCGTTCGTCGTGGTCAACGGAGTACCAGCGCTGTCCGTCCCCCGGATCCAGGTGCTCGGAGAGAATGTGGGGAGGCAGGAATCGCCAGGTGGGGGGCGCGCCGAAGCGGTCGTGCTCGTCCAGTGACCGGGTCAGGTGGGATGTGAGTGACTCGGCGTTCCACCGTGTCAGCGTCAGACAGTCGTCGCGCAGGTGGTGCACCCAGTCGTCCTGGAGATGATGACGGAGCGACTCCGGATAGTCGGCGGTCACGTCGGCACCGATCATGCCCTCATCGACGTATTCGGCCAGCTGGCCGTGCAGCATGGCGCAGTAGGTACTGAGTCGATCCAGCCGGACCCCGCTGGTGATCTGAGGGGGCACGATGGTACCCAGGTCGATCCCGGCCGCACCGGCCCGCAGGTAGGCCTCTGAACGGCGCAGCAGGTCGTCGGCGGATCCTTCGAGACCGGTGACGAAGCCGGTGGTCTGCTTGGCGTAGGGGCCCGTGATCGGACCGAGTGCGCCGGAGATGCGCACGATGGTGCGCAGCCCTTGCTCGCCGGCCTTGTCGATGAACCGACGGATCGAGTCCATCTCGGTGTCGACGTCGAGCAGGCTCGGACGGATGAGCACCGCATCCATGCCCAGGTAGAGGGCGTGCTCAATGATGGGGGCGGTGCGGTCCAGCTCGGCGGCTCCCAGGGTCGGCGAGGGGATCTCGTAGACCAGTGCGTGGCGCCACCACTCTTCCGGACCGTCGTAGGGCCGGTGAACGAGGGTAGTGGTGGTGGTCACGGCAGGTGTCTCCCTTCCGCCGGGCGCGCGCCCAGGGGCTTCACGCCCAAGAGGTGATTCATCGATGTGAGGAGGGTGCGTGGTGACCACATGTTGGAGGGATCGGGTACCGGCGCTCCCCTGGGACGGTGTCGGAGGTGTCGGAATGGTGACGTCCATGGTAACCCGCTTCTGCGCTACCTTGTGACTATGTCAGCGCAGCATTCTGGATCCGAGCCTGTGCGTATCGACGGACACGATGCCCTTGGTCTGTCCGGGTACCGGGTGGAGGACGTGGAGCGCTTTGTTCACGAGCAGGCGAAGAATCCCCAACGCACCCCTTTTGAGCGCGACCGGGCCCGGGTCCTCCACTCCTCGGCGCTGCGACGTCTGGGGGCCAAGACCCAGGTGCTGGGGCCGGCGGCCGATGACTTCGTGCGTACCCGGCTCACCCACTCCCTGGAAGTGGCGCAGGTGGGGCGCGCCCTGGGGCAGGCGCTGGGATGTGACCCTGATGTCGTCGATACCGCCTGCCTGTCCCACGACCTGGGCCATCCTCCTTACGGACACAACGGTGAGAAGGCGCTCGACGTCGTGGCCCGCCAGATCGGAGGCTTCGAGGGCAATGCCCAGACCTTCCGGATCCTCACCCGGCTGGAGCCCAAGACCCTTGATGAGGCTGGGCGGCCGGTCGGCGTCAATCTCACGCGGGCCAGCCTCGACGCTGTCGCGAAGTACCCCTGGCTCAAGGGGAAGGGACCGGGTGGCCCGAGTGGACGTAGCGCGCGCAAGTACTCCGCCTACGATAGCGACGTCGAGATCTTCGCCTGGATGCGTCAGGGGGCTCCGGAGGGCAGGCGCTGCATCGAGGCGCAGATCATGGACCTGTCCGACGACGTCGGCTACTCCGTCCACGATGTCGAGGACGCGATCGCCCTGGGACGTGTGGACCCGGCCTGCCTGACCGACCCGAACGAGGTCGATGAGCTCCTCGAGGCCACGCGGGCCTGGTACGGCACCGACCTGAGCGCCGACGCCCTCGGAGCGGCTTTCGAGAGGTTGTCCGACCAGCCCTACTGGATTCGCTCCTACAACGGTTCAGTGGCCGACGCCGCACGCCTGAAGAACCTCACCAGCGAGATCATCGGCCGCTTCGTCTCAGCGGTCGCCGCCGCCACCCGCCAGACCTACGGCAATGGCCCCCTGCCCCGCTACGAGGCCGAGCTCGTCATCCCCGAGGAGACGGCTGCGGAGATCCTCCTCCTCAAGGGCATCGCCGTGCGCTACGTCATGGAGCCCCGGGAGCATGAGCCGGTCTACATGCGCCAACGCACCCTCATCTTCGATCTCGCCGATGCCCTCATGACCGGCGGTGGGAAGGGGATCGACCCGGTTCTGCTCGACGTCTGGAACCGGGCCGAGAGCGATGATGAGCGCCTGCGGGTGGTCGTCGACCAGATCGCCTCCCTGACGGATACCTCTGCGCGGGCCTGGCACGCCCGGCTGTGCGGCATGTTCTCCGAGGTCTAGCCGGCGCTCAGTGAAAACCCTGGCGCCGGATGTCGGAGCCCTCGCCTACGATGGCCCTGTGGCGGGACTGATCAGGCGTGAGGACATCGAGGCGGTGCGCGAGCGCGCCAGGCTCGAGGACGTCGTCGGTGAGCACGTGACTCTCAAGAGCGCCGGTGTCGGCTCGCTCAAGGGTCTGTGCCCCTTCCACGACGAACGCACCCCCTCCTTCCACGTCCGCCCCCAGCTCGGCTACTGGCACTGCTTCGGCTGCGGTGAGGGCGGTGACGTCATCACCTTCATCGAGAAGATCAATCACCTCGGTTTCGCCGAGGCAGTCGAGTACCTCGCCGACCGTACCGGGGTCCAGCCTGCGCTACGAGGAGGGCGGCGCGGTGCGGCGTGGGGTGGAGCCGGGCACTCGTCAGCGCCTCATGGACGCCAACCGTCTGGCCGAGGCCTGGTTCCGCGAGCAGCCTCGCCACCCCGGAGGCCCAGCCGGGGCGGGACTTCCTCACGGCCCGGGGCTTCGACCGCCACGCCGCCGCGCACTTCGGCGTCGGCTACGCGCCGGCCGGATGGGGACCATCTCACCCGGTATCTGCGCAGTGCCGGCTACACCGAGGCCGAGCTGGTTGACTCCGGCCTGTGCAGCCGGGGCGGGCAGGACGGGCGACGCGTCTATGACCGGTTTCGCGGCCGCCTCATCTGGCCCATTCGAGACGTCACCGGAGCCACTGTCGGCTTCGGGGCGCGCAAGCTCTCGGAGGAGGACCAGGGTCCCAAGTACCTCAACACGCCCGAAACCCCTGTCTTCCACAAGAGCCAGGTCCTCTACGGGCTGGACCTGGCCAAGCGGGAAGTGGCCCGCTCGCACCGGATCGTCGTCGTCGAGGGCTACACCGACGTCATGGCTGCCCACCTGTCCGGGGTGACCACGGCCGTGGCCACGTGCGGGACCGCCTTCGGCGCGGACCACGTGCGGGTGGTACGCCGTCTCCTAGGAGACGTGGACGACCCCGCAGCGGGAGTCGTCACCGGCCAGGGACGCGAGGCCCGAGGAGGCGAGGTCATCTTCACCTTCGACGGGGACGCAGCCGGCCAGAAGGCCGCGTTGCGCGCCTATGCCGAGGACCAGCGCTTCGCCACCCAGACCTTCGTGGCCGTCGACCCCGGCGGGCTGGACCCCTGCGACCTGCGCATGAAGGAGGGGGACACGGGCATCCCGCGCCTGCTGTCCCGACGGGTGCCGCTGTTCGAGTTCGTCATTCGCACCTCCCTGTCCCACCTGGACCTGGACACCTCCGAAGGGCGAGTCCGGGGCCTGCGCTCGGCGGCACCGGTGGTGGCCGGCATCCGAGACCGGGCGCTCAAGCGCGAGTACACCCGACGGCTCGCCGGATGGCTGGGACTACCCGATGCTGAGGTCCACGCCGCAGTCCAGGCCGCAGGGAGGCGAGGGGCACAGCCCAGCGCTGCACGGGGCGGTCAGTGGCCCACCGACGAGACCGCCGGCCCCGATGCTGCGGCCCCCGTGCGGGGGCTGCCGCCGGTGACCGACCCCGTCGAGCAGCCTCGAGCGTGAGGCCCTGGCCGTCATCATCCAGTTCCCGGTGGCAGCCCACCACGCCGGTGCTGACGAGATGGGAGCCGACTCCTTCGGCCAGCTCACCCACCGGGCCGTTTACGAGGCCGTCGCCGCCGCCGGAGGTACTGCGGAGGTGTTAGGGGCTGGTCCAGCAGGCGGTGTCCGCAGGCACGGGGAGCAGGAGGCGCAGCGCCGGGCCACGCTGCGTTGGCTCCAGCAGGTGCGCGACGGCGCCATCGGCCTGGTCGAGGCCGCCATCACCGAGCCTCGCCGTGGCGCCCCCTGCCACTTCCCACGATCCGGGGACGCGGCACCGAGGTGGACGCCTCCGGGCTGGAACGCTACGCCAAGGGCGTGCTCGGCTCCCTCGCCGTCATGGGTATCAACCGGCGGCTCGTCGAGATGCGCTCACGCCACCGGCGGATGTCGCCGCAGGAGGAGGGCTACCGCGAGCTGTTCTCCCAGATCGCTGCCCTTGAGCAGCGCCGCATGCAGATCAGGCAGGGAGCCTGAGGCAGGCCGGTGGCACACCAGGTGAGCAGGTGCGGGTAGCCTGACGGTCATGTCGATCCTGCGACGTCGTCAAGGTTCATCCACCCGCTCCACCGCCGCACTCCCGCTGGAGATGCGTGAGCAGCTGCGCGAGCCCGCCCTGGGAGCCGTCCCCCTCAATGCGGATGGCTCGGCGTGGGCGGTGGCCACGACCGGATCCCTCGTGGTCTTCAACGGGTGCAGCAGGCCCAAGACCCATTCCTGGGACGAGGTGGAGCAGGGTACCTGGGACGGGCAGGAGCGCGTCTTCATCCTGAGGTGGTCGCAGCAGGATCGCGAGGACCTCGTTCTGAAGGTCCCGGCAGGAGTCCGTAACGGGGATGCCTACGCCTCCGCTGATGCGGCCGCCTTCGCCAAGGCCCTGCGCCAGCGGGTGGAGGCCGCCATCGTCCACAGCGCCGTGACAACGCTTCCCAGCGGCGCCACGGCCACAGCGAGTGTGCGTCGAGGCAGTGACGGTGAGCTCTACTCCGTCACCCGGCCACTGATCTCACAGGTCGATGAGGTGGAGGATTGCCAGGCGCTTCAGGAGCTGGAAGACCGCGTCCGCGAGGGTGTGGGCCTTCCCACACGGTAGGATGTTGTTGGAATAGCAGCGTTTCCTCCGATTCGCCGGATTCGACGTTGCCGCGGGATGTTGCTAAAGTTCACTGCGCGTCAAACGCATTCCTGCGTAGCTCAATGGCAGAGCATCCGACTGTTAATCGGACGGTTGCTGGTTCGAGTCCAGCCGCAGGAGCCACCAGGGAAGTCCTCAGTTGATCGGGCTGGGGGCTTTTCTTTTTCGTCTGTGTTTGGAGTCCATCCGGTCTTCGACGGGTGTCGTCGGTGGTGTGCGAATACCTGATCGCGAGATGGGCCGGACATGACCTCGTCGCTTCGGTCATGGGAGGATGCCGCCATGGCATACCGCGACATCCGCATCATTGGCGACCCGGTCCTGCGCACCGAGTGCGACTGGATCACTGACATCGACGACTCCGTCAAGGCCCTGGTTGAGGACCTGCTCGAGACGGTCGACGAGGACGGCCGGGCCGGCCTGGCCGCCAATCAGATCGGGATCGGTCTGCGCGCCTTCTCCTGGAACATCGACGGCGAGATCGGCTACATCCTCAACCCCAGGATCGTCGAGGTGTCCAAGGACGAGTACCAGGACGGGGACGAGGGCTGCTTGTCAGTGCCGGGCCTGTGGTTCCCTCACGGAGCGGGCGTGGTACGCCCGGGCCGAGGGTGTGGACCTGGACGGCAGGGAGGTCGTCGTCGAGGGGAGGAGCTCATGGCCCGCTGCATCCAGCACGAGTGCGACCACCTGAGGGCCACCTCTACCTCGATCGCCCTCGACCGGAAGAACCGGGCCAAGGCGATGAAGGAGCCTGCGAGCGCAGGGGCTGTAACGCCCCAGGATGTGGACCGGGTGGGGCAACAGGTGATGAAACCCTGTTGCCCCACCCGGTTCTCAGGAGGCGATGCGGCGAGCTCCGCGGGTGTGCTCCCAGCCGACGCGGTGCAGCCAACGCACGGGTGCACCGGCCCCCTGCGTAGCGGAAGGGCTCGAGCTCGTCGTCCCAGGCCCTGTCCCAGAGCCAGGTCGAGCTCGCGGCGCATCCTCTCAGGTTCAGCCGCGTAGACGAGCGCAGCCCGGATCCGGTCCTCGGGGACGACGACGTTGCCGTGAACATCCGTCTGGGCGTGGAAGATGCCCAGATCGGGGGTGTGGGACCAGCGGCCGCCGTCGGTGCCGACGCTCGCCTCCTCAGTCACCTCGTAGCGCAGGTTCGCCCAGCCGCGCAGGGCCGATGCAAGACTGGCTCCCGTTCCAGCGGGTCCCACCCAGCCTGGTCTCGGCCCGCATCATGCCCCGTGCCGCAGGCTGCTCGGTCCAGTCCAGGTGGACACGTGAACCGAGCACCTCGGCCGCTGCCCACTCGATGTGGGGGCAGAGCGCCCGAGGTGCTGAATGCACGAAAAGTACACCGCGGGTGTAGGCACCGATCATGAGTATCGCCTCCTGGTTGGTTTCGAGATTCGCCTTCCCCAACGGTCTCGACCCACAACCGGGCTCATGTCATGACGTACGCGGCATGCACGGCTTATTGTGCCTGACCGCACCGGCCGGGTCCAGCGCGGTGGGTCACAGGCGAGGTCTCACGGCACCGCCCGCCCGAGCACGACTACTGGCGGGTGAGGAGCAGAGCGACGTTGTGCCCACCGAAGCCGAAGGAGGTGCTGGCCGCCGCCTCCAGCCTGGGGCAGGGCGCGGCCCTGCGGCCCAACGACGTCCAGACCGAGCCGGGCCAGCTCCGGATCCACTCCGGCTGGCAGCAGCGTGGGCGGGGCCCAACGCTCCTGCAGCGCCATGACGGTCAGCACCGCCTCCAGGCCCCCGGCCCCGCCCAGGAGGTGACCGGTGGCGGACTTCGTGGCGCTGATCGCCGCACTCGGAACCGTCCTGGCCAGGACACCGGCCTCGACGACGTCGCCGGCGGGTGTCGAGGTGGCGTGGGCGTTGACGTGCCCGACGGCGCCGGCATCAAGGCCCGCGCGATCCAGAGCCAGCCGCAGGGCTCGTTCCTGCTCCGCACCCGATGGCTCGGGGCGTGCGACGTCGTAGGCGTCGGCAGTGACCCCGGAGCCCGCCAGCACGGCCAGGACCTGTGCGCCACGGGCCGTGGCGTGCGCGGCTCGCTCCAGGACGAGGAGCCCGGCCCCTTCGCCCAGGACGAAGCCGTCGCGGTCCGGTGCGAAAGGGCGAGAGGCGGTCTGCGGGTCGTCGTTGCGCGTCGACAGGGCCCTCATGGCGCCGAAGGCGGCCACGGTCATCGGGTGAAGGGCCGAATCCGTGCCCCCGGCCACGACGACGTCGGCCCGTCCCAGAGCGATGAGGTCCGCACCGTATGCGATGGCCTCAGCCCCCGAGGCGCAGGCTGAGACCGGAGCGTGGATACCGCCGTGCGCCCCCAGCTCGATCCCGACGGCCGCCGCCGGGGCGTTGGGCATGAGCGCGGGGACCGCTGTCGGCAGCACGCGCCGGGGCCCCTTGTCCCTCAGGGTGTCCCACGCCTCCATGACCGACAGGACCGGGCCCATTCCCGGGGACACGGACACGGCCAGACGCTGCGGGGCGACCTGTGGAGCCCTCGGCCTGCTCCCAGGCCTGGCGGGCGGCCAGCAGCGCGCACTGGCTGGCGCGGTCAAGACGGCGCATCTGGCGGGGTGGGAGCATCTCGGCGGGATCGACCGCCAGGGGAGCGCCGATCCGCACGGGCAGGCTCATGGTGCCCGACCCACTCGTGCTCAAGGGTGCGAACCGCGCAGGTGCCCTGGTGCAGAGCGCTCCAGGTGGTCTCGACGTCTGCGCCCAGAGGGTTGACGGTCCCCAGGCCGGTGACGACGACGTCGTCAGGGCGGCACTCGGCTTCCGGGCTCATGCGTCTGTGGTCAGGCCTTCTTGGAGGTCACCAGGTCAACCAGCGCTCCGACGGTGGGCAGGGTCGGGATGAGGGAGTCGTCAAGGGCCACGCCGAAGCGTTCCTCGACCTGGGTGGCGATGGTCAGCAGACCCAGGGAGTCGACGTCGAGATCCTGGGCGAAGGTGGTCTCACGGGTGATGTCCTTGGCGGCGACGCCGGACTCCTCGCTGACGATCTGGGTGATGACGGACTGGACGTCGTCGTTGCTCTGCTCAGCCATGGTGGCTCCTTCTGACGCCGCGACGGAGCATCCAGGATCCGTGACGGCACTGTGGCTCGATGATGGTTGTGGTTCGCCCGCGGCGGCGCCGCAGGTCGGACCATTGTCCCAGATGAGAAGGGGTGCTCCGGAATAGGTGCGTTACCGGGGAGCGAGTCGTGACCGACGTGTTGTCATAGCGCAGCGACCGGACCAGTCCGAATGGGACGGACGGTCCGGTCGCCTAGGAGGGGGACGCGGATGCTCACCACGTCCGCGGCGCCTCAAGCCTCTCGGCTGACAGCCAGTCGGCCCACGATGATCGCCATGTGCAGCATGAGGCCGTCACGGGCGTTTGTTGCGTCCCAACCGACTTGTTCACTGACCCGGCCCAGACGGTAGCGCACCGTATTGGCGTGCACGAACAGGTTTCGGGCGGTGGCTTCCAGGCTCCCGCCCAGGGCCAGGTAGGTGGCCACTGTGCTCTCGAAGGGGTCGCCCATCTCGTGGAGGGGTGCGTGCACCAGATTGAGGATCTGCTCGCCGGCGAGCTCGTCGCCGGCCAGGAGCCGCTCGGGCAGGAGGTCATCGGCGTGAACCGGGTTGGGCGCCTCGGCCCACCCGGGCAGGGCCCGCAGCCCGGCCAGGGCGGAGCGCAGTGAGCGGCCGGCGTGCGAGATTCCCGAGACCACGGGGCCGACGACGGCCGACCCTCCCAGGCCGCCGGCCACTTGCATGGCCGCCTGGTCCACCAGCTGCTCAGCAGTGGCGTCCCGGGAGGAGTGCTTGGATGCCGAACCGGGGGCGGCTGAGCTGTCGCCCAGGACGATGAGGACGGAGTCACCACGTACCGATACCAGGCAGTCACTGGCCAGGTTGCGGCACTCGTGGCGCAACCTGGAGACCCCGAGCGCATCCAGGGTGGTCTTGGCAGCGATGGCCACCACCGGTCCGGTTCCGTTCCAGCCGGCAGTTCCGGCCCTGGTCGCGGCGTCCTCGGGGGCGTCGTGGAGCATCGCGTCGACCGCTACAGATTCCAACCGGGCGTCCCAGGCGCCTCGTGCCTCTGCTGCCCGGGCATACACCTCAGCCGCAGCGAAGCCGACGTCGCGCCCGAAGGTCAGGACGAGGATGCGGACAGTGTCATGATCCTCCTCCGGCACGGCGCGAGGAGCCTCGTCAACAACAACGTCGAGGACGGTGCGCACCAGAGCCAGGGTCTGCTCCAGCGTGATCACGCCGGTCAGGGCGGCAGGGGCCACGGAGAAGATCTGAGAGGGGGCCAACGGGGTCGACGGGTTCTCCGCCGAGTCGACGAACATAGTGACGCCCAGGCGGGCCACCGCTGCGATCTGGTCGCGCGATCCTTCCGGCAGGGTTCGGTAGAAATCATGGGCCGAACTGATGCGGTCCAGTGAGTGTTCAATAATTGTGTCCTGCGCCTGTCGCAGTGCAGACACTCCCGGAGCGCTCAACTCATCCATGCTGTGGATGCTACCGACTGGAATATCGTGGGGACAGTAGGTTCCCGATTGGCGCGGCGTGTGATCCGACACGGATTTGTCTTGAAAATACGGGGATAACTAAGGATGGTGTGTCGTGTAGGCGGAGTGGATTACACAGGTTACAATAGCGTAACCATTGTGGAAGCCCATGGTATGTGAATCTGCAATGACCTGAGTGTGCGCACTGTGTGCCAGCATAGATGTGCGCACGCAGGCGCCTGGCTAGACAACTCGGAGGCTTAAGATGACGCAGGCAACCCGTACGGAGGAAGATCTTCTTGGTGCACGGGAGGTTCCACTGGAAGCCTATTGGGGAATCCACACGCTACGCGCGATGGAGAACTTCCGGATCTCTGGATCGGTGGTCGGTGATGAAGAGGCCTTTGTTCGTGGCATGGTGCAGGTGAAGAAGGCCTCGGCGTTAGCGAACAGTGATCTGGGAGCTCTTGACCCGGAGGTTGCTGGTGCGATTGTGTGGGCGTGCGACCAGGTGCTGGTTGCTGAGCGCTGCCTTGATCAGTTTCCGGTCGATCAGTTCCAGGGAGGTGCCGGAACCAGCGTCAATATGAATACCAATGAGGTGATTGCCAACCTCGCTCTGGAGTTCCTGGGATATGCCAAGGGTCGCTATGACATCGTCAACCCCAACGATCATGTCAACAAGTCCCAGTCGACGAACGATGCCTACCCGACTGGATTCCGTTTGGGGCTGTTCACTCTTGTCTGCTCGCTCATCGAGGAGCTTGAGCGACTCATCGCCTCCATGCGTGCCAAGGGGGGTGGAGCTCGTCAATGTTCTGAAGATGGGGCGTACGCAGCTTCAGGACGCTGTTCCTATGAGCCTGGGGCAGGAGTTCGAGGCCTTCGCCGTTCTGTTGGAGGAGGAGGTCAGTCGGCTTCACAACAACGCCGCTCTGCTTCTGGAGGTGAACCTCGGAGCCACGGCGATCGGCACGGGGCTCAACACCCCGCCGGACTATCAGAGCACTGTCGTCGGGCATCTGCGGGAGATCACCGGTCTGGATGTTCGAGGAGCGCATGATCTGCTGGAAGCCACGAGTGACACAGGTGCCTACGTCTCGATGCATGCGGCGATCAAGCGTCTGGCGGTGAAGCTGTCCAAGATCTGCAACGATCTGCGACTGCTGTCCTCCGGGCCTCGTGCGGGGCTGGGGGAGATCAGGCTGCCTGAGCGTCAGGCAGGATCCTCAATCATGCCGGCCAAGGTCAATCCGGTGATTCCGGAGGTGGTGAACCAGGTCTGCTTCAAGGTCATCGGAAATGACGTCGCGCTGACCTTCGCCGCTGAGGCGGGACAGCTCCAGCTCAATGTCATGGAACCGGTGATCGCCCAGGCCATATTCGAGTCGATCAATCTTCTCACCCGTGGGATGTCGACCCTGCGGGAGTGTGCATTGTGGGGATCGAGGCCAATGAGGAGGTGTGCCGTCGCAATGTCCTGGACTCGATCGGAATCGTTACCTACCTCAACCCGGTGATCGGTCATCACAACGGTGACCTGGTGGGACGTGAGTGCGCCCGTTCAGGACGCAGTGTGCGAGAGGTGGTTCTGGAGATGGGGCTGCTCGAGGAGTCCGTTCTTGATGAGATCCTTAGCCCGGAGAACCTTCTTCGTCCCCATTTCCGTGACTTGAGCGTCTACTCAGGATCCGATCCGTCAACTCCGCCGGTTGTGTCGACGGTGACCGACTCGGAGGGATAAGGAGGCTCGGCCTTCCGATTGCACCGTCTCACCGATGTCGGAAGGCCTTGTCCGACTCTGTCGCGACCGCCATCATGAGAAGGAGCGGCAGGAGCGGACGACTGGGGCGTGAACATCCTTGCCGATCATGTTGACGCCTTGTGGATCCACCTTCGCCTGCGGAGGCCTGGAGCGCCAGAAGACGTAATTGAGGTTGTCTCCGTCGTTCGGGCCGAATGTGACTTTATTGGATGCATCGATCCAGATCGTGTTGTCAAAGCCGTGGACGGTGAGTGACTCGATCTCTCCCTCGATGACGACCACGAGATTTTGTGCAGTGATTGTTACGTCTCGTGCCCCAGCCGAGACCTTGACCACCTGATCGGTGGAGAGCTCGTTGGCGGTGACATTGACCTGGTCGGAGGCGGGCACCACCTTGGTGACCTCGGCCTCTGCCTGGGCTCGGGTGTCCTCCGCGTCGTTGTTGGCCAGGTCGTCATCGTAGTCGCGTATCTCGGAGGACGTGCAGTTCCCGTACTCCAATGGATCAACGGGACCGGTGTCCTCCAGTTTTCCAGTGGGTTCCTCCTCGGCCTCCTCGGCGGCGGCGTCATGAGCCTGGTTCGACGGAGACGAGGACGCCCCCGTGGTACCGGTCCAGCCGACTGAGCAGCCAGACAGGGTCAGCAGGCACGCGGCCATGAAGGAGGCGGAGCGCAGGAGCAGGGAACGGGACAACGGAGGACCCTCATTCGGCAGACATGGTGGTGCCGGTGGAACGCGGAAGACCGCGTTCCACCGGCACCACAATTGGTCAGTGCGTCCAACTATAGCCGCACGGGGCGGGTCAGGACTCCCCGCCCTGGGAGCCGGAGGTGCCTGCGTTGACGTTGGTCAAGTCGTAGCGGGCAATGGCTTGGGCCAGCACGGAGTGGTCGAGGCGTCCCTGCTCCACCAGCGCCTGGAGGGCGCGAACCACCACTGACTGGGCGTCGATGAGGTAGTGGCGCCTGGCGGCGGCACGAGTGTCGGAGAATCCGAAGCCGTCAGCACCCAGGGTGTAGTAGTCACCGGGCACCCAGGCTCGGATCTGGTCAGGGACAAGATGGTCGTAGTCGCTGGTGGCGATGAAGGGACCAGTGCTCTCGGAGAGCTTCTGCGTCAGGTAGGGGACCTGCCGCTGGGCATCGGGAGCCAGGAAGTTGGCCTTCTCCACCTCCAGGGCCTGGCGCCGCAGCTCGTTCCAGCTGGTGACGGACCACGTGGTGGCACGTACGTCCCAGTCCTCGGCCAGGATACGGCGGGCCTCCTCGATCCAGGGCACTCCGACGCCGGAGGCCAGGAGCTGGACCTCGGGTCCCTCGCCGTCGGGAGCCGTGCTGATGCGGTGAATACCGCGCAGGATTCCCTCGACGTCGACGTCGTCGGGTTCAGCGGGCTGGTGGATCGGCTCGTTGTAGACGGTCAGGTAGTACATGACGTCCCGGTTGCGGCCCGAGTCCGGTCCGTACCAGCGCTCCAGGGCGTCGCGCACGATGTGCCGTATCTCGTAGGCGTAGGCCGGGTCGTAGCTGATGACGGCGTCGTTGGTGGCCGCGATGACGGGGGAGTGGCCGTCCATGTGCTGGGTGCCCTCACCGGTCAGGGTGGTTCGCCCGGCGGTGGCTCCGATGATGAAGCCGCGGGTCAACTGGTCGCCTGCGGCCCAGAACTGGTCGCCGGTGCGCTGGAAGCCGAACATCGAGTAGAAGATGTAGACCGGGATCATCGGCTCGCCGTGGGTGGCGTAGCTCGTGCCGGCCACCTGGAACAGGGAGACCGAACCGGCCTCATTGATTCCCGTGTGCATGAGCCTGACCGGAGGTGGACTCCCGGTAGGACAGCATCATGTCGGCGTCGACTGGAGTGTAGTTCTGGCCCTGGGTGTTGAAGATCTTCTTGGTGGGGAAGAGCGACTCCAGCCCGAAGGTGCGCGACTCGTCCGGAATGATCGGGACGATGCGCCGGCCGATACCCTTGTCCTTGATGAGTTCCTTGAGCAGGCGGACGAAGGCCATCGTGGAGGCGACCTCCTGCTTGCCCGAGCCGCCCTTGAGGATGTCGTAGGTCTTGTCGCTCGGCGACTCGAGACCCGACGCCGGCATCGCGGCGCTCGGGGACGAAGCCTCCGAGCCCTGACGGCGGCGGTCCAGCATGTAGAGCAGCGAGGGGTCGTCGTCGGCCGGCCGGTAGTACGGTGGCATCTTCGGGTTGGCCTCGAGCCTGCTCATCGGTGATCGGGATGTGGAGCCGGTCCCGCAGGGCCTTGAGGTCGTCCAGCGTCGCCTTCTTCATCTGGTGGGTGGCGTTACGGCCGGCGAAGTGGTCGCCCAGGAGATAGCCCTTGACCGTGTGCGCCAGGATGACGGTGGGCTGGCCCTTGTGCCCGTGGCCGCCTTGTAGGCGGCGTACATCTTGCGGTAGTCGTTGCCGCCGCGCTGCAGTGCCCAGATCTCGTCATCGGTCCAGTCCTTGACGAGCTCGGCGGTGCGCGGGTCGCGGCCGAAGAAGTGCTCGCGGATGTAGGCGCCGTCGTTGGCCTTGAAGGTCTGGTAGTCGCCGTCGAGCGTCTCCATCATGAGGTGCTCGAGCGCGTGGTCCTTGTCCGCGGCGAGGAGCCTGGTCCCAGCCACGGCCCCAGATCACCTTGATGACGTTCCAGCCCGCGCCCTTGAAGAAGGCCTCGAGCTCCTGAATGATCTTTCCGTTTCCGCGCACCGGGCCGTCGAGGCGCTGCAGGTTGCAGTTGATGACGAAGGTGAGGTTGTCCAGCCTGCTGGCTGGCCGCCAGCCCTGCAGCATGCCACGTGACTCGGGCTCGTCCATCTCACCGTCGCCCAGGAAGGCCCAGGTGTGCTGCTGAGAGGTGTCCTTGATGCCGGCGCCCTGAAGGTACTTGTCGAACCAGGCCTGGTAGATCGCCTCGGACGGGCCAAGCCCCATGGAGACAGTGGGGTACTCCCAGAAGTCCTCCATGCGGCGCGGGTGCGGGTAGGAGGGCAAGCCGCGGCCGCCTGCCGGGTGGGACTCCTCCTGGCGGAAGCCGTCCAGGTCCGGCTCATTGAGGCGGCCCTCGATGAAGGCGCGGGCGTAGTTGCCCGGTGAGGCGTGGCCCTGGAAGAAGACGTGGTCGCCGCCGCCGGGGTGGTCCTTGCCGCGGAAGAAGTGGTTGAAGCCGACCTCGTAGAGGGTGGCCGTCGAGGCGTAGGAGGAGATGTGGCCGCCTACTCCCACGCCAGGTCGCTGGGCGCGGGTGACCATGACGGCGGCGTTCCAGCGCAGCCAGCGCCGGTAGGTGCGCTCGGCGCTCTCGTCACCTGGGAAGTAGGGCTCGTTGGCGACGTCGATGGTGTTGATGTACGGCGTCGTCATCTCGGTGGGAACCGTGACGTTCTTCTGCCGGGCTTGAGCCAGCATACTGAGCAGGATGTAGCGCGCGCGTTTGGCGCCCTTGTCCGCGATGAGGGCATCGAGGGACTCGTGCCACTCCTTGGTCTCCTCTGGGTCGTTGTCGGTCACCTTCGTCAGGAGGCCGTCAATGAGCGGCGTGGAGTCACTGGTGGGGCTCACGGAATCCTCTTTCCTCGCGTCTGTGCGGTCAGTCCGAGCCTCATTGCGTGCCGTGGCGCCGATGGAGCGTCGGCGTACGCCTGAAGTCAGACCGCTGTGGATGACGGCCCTAATCTACGACCTGCGACGGTGTGAACGCTGCACACGGCGGGAGGAAAGTCCCACCTCACGTATGGTGTGACTCACATGGTAACGGGTTGGTCTCGGTGTCGAGGGCTGAGGAGGCGTGGGGCCTGAAGCCGGTGGCCGCGCTGGAGCCGATCTTCAAAGGAAAGTCCAAGGTAATCTGACATGCGTGTTCACTTGCGCCGCTGGTACCGGGTGCGGTGGGCTAGTGCCCATCGCCCAGCAGCGGGCGAGCGATAGACGGGCGCAGCCCAGAAGGACGGTGTAAGGACGTGGCGAGTACAGCGGGTGGGGCTTTCGGCTTCGCCTCCGGTCTCATCATTCAGGAGTTCGGCTACGACGACGACGTCGACGAGACCTTGCGGCAGGCCGTTGAGGCGGAGACCGGAACCACTCTGGTGGACGAGGACTATGAGGACGTGGCCGACTCGGCCATCGTGTGGTGGCGTGACGACGACGGCGACGTTGACGACCTCACCGACCTCCTCATGGACGCCCAGGCCAACCTCGACGGCGCAGGGCTCATCTGGGTGCTGACGCCCAAGGCGCGTACCACTGGCGCCGTCCAGGCCGCCGAGGTGGAGGAGGCTGCTGCGACAGCCGGCATGCATGCGACCTCCGCCGCCTCCATGGGGCAGCACTGGAGCGGTATCAGGGTCTCCAGCCGAGGGCGCTGAGTCGCTCCAGTGGTCGACCTGCGTACTGTGCCGCCGGATGCGGAGATGATTGGTGGCTTTCCCGGCGGAGGCGGTAAAGTCTCCTCCGGCTGAGGCGGCTTGCGCCGTCAGTCGCATGTGCGGGCACCGGTAGCCTGGGGGATGTCTGCACCTGGACCTGTAGGGCTCAGTTGGCAGAGCAACGCGTTTACACCGCGTCGGTCGTCGGTTCGAGTCCGGCCGGGTCCACCAAGGCGTGACCTCTGTTGCCCGCGCGCCCGCAGTGGCCTCAGGTCCCACCTCGCGAGTGGAGACGCCGAGCCAGGCCGGCGACGGCGTCGACGAGATCCGTGACTCCGGGGTCTTCGACTGGGAAATGGCCGCACTCGCGCAGCACCACCAGCTCGGCCGGACCTGCGGCACGCGACAGTACTCGGGCGCTGAGCCTCGATCGGCGTCCACGCGTCCCGACCGGGGTGCAGCAGCGTCACCGGCGTGCGATTGCGTTCGGGCGGGGTGTGCGCGAACCGCAGGTAGGAGGCGAGGAACCCCAGGGGGACCCTGGCGGCGCCCCCACGCGGGTCGATGGCGCACAGGCGAGACAGTGCGCGGTCGTGGCTCATCCGCCGCAGGTTCGCCACTGCGTTCATCGGCACCATGGTGCGCTCCAGTCCTCCGCGTGCGAGTGCCGACAACGGCCCGCCCAGGACGCCCAGTGCTGCCGCACGCGTCATGTGTGTCCGGGCGCGCCAGTCACCCGGGTCGAGCAGACACGTGGCGGCCACCGCCGCCACGTGCGGCGAGCGGGCCGCCACCTCGTAGGCGAGAAGGCCGCCGATGCTGGCGCCCAGAAGCACCAGCGGACGGTGGTCGTGCTCGGCCTCGACGAGGTCAACGAGGAGGTCGATCCAGGTGTCGTAGCGCACGGCCGTGGGATCCGGTGACGTCGTGCGTCCGTACAGAGGCAGGTCGACGGCGCAGACGTCGATGCCGCGTGAGGCCACCAGTGCGGCAATCGGCCACAGCGCTCCACTGTGCCCACCAGCTCCGTGGACGAGCAGCACCCGGGCCGGCGCCCCGGGGTCGGGGGGGGGCACGTGCGATGTGCGCACGGTGGCCGTGCCACCGCCACCACGTCGACTCGGGTACCAGGGAGGCCGCGCGCCGGTGGTGCTGAGGCAGGGAAGGATACGTACGGATTGGCCGGCATACGTTGATGCTAACCGAGGTGCCCGCGCTTCACCGCAATGAGTTCACGAAGCCGTCCCAGCCCTCCTGCCTTGCATCACCCCTGAAGCGGGCGCATGAGGAACCCTGGCACGCCCTGCTGGTCGAGGATGATCACGTCCTCCTTCTGTGCTGGCTTGAGGCAGCCTGTGATGCTGTTGGAGGCATCGAGGTGGGGGAGTGGCTATGGTGGTCATGGCAACGGAGGAAAAGAGGGCCGCCACAAGCGCCCTATTCAATTCTTTATCCGTGTGGTACTTCTGTCAATCAGCCAGAGGAGACGCAATGAGTGACGAGCAGGCAGGAAGCCCGATAGAGCTCTCCGATGCGCTGTCGGAGAATAAGGCGGCGGAGAGGATATTCGCAGCTCTGCCCCCATCGCACCGGAACGAGTACCTGCGCTGGATCAGTGAGGCGAAACGCGCCGAGACTCGCCGTCGTCGGGCCATCAAAGCAGCAGAGATGATGGTTGATAAGCACGGTAGACCTGGTCCTGGATGAGTTCCTAGCCGGCTCTTATTTAAGGTGATGGGCCGACGGAGCCCGCTGCCTCGTGGCGGATCGTCTTGACGTGATGCCTCAGGCGCGCTTGGTGAACCGGTGGTGCTGCTCGGCGTGGATGCTGAAGTGCTGAGGGCGATGCTGCCCGCGGAGAATGGCCTGATCGTCGACCCAGCGCTCCCACTGCGTGGCGCGCTTCCGCTCGCCGGCACCCAGTGGTTTAGCCATGCCGGTTTCGAGCAGATCATCGAGGATCAGGAACGAGGGCTCGGGGGTGGCTACCTTCCAGTCGACGATCCCCCATGGACCGTCTGGGCTGAGGAGAACCAGTGAGCGGTTGAGATCGTGCAGGTCGTTGAAGTGCTCGTCCTGCCGCTCTCGGAGCTCCAGTACCAGCGTGCTAGCCGGAATGACTCCGACACCTGCGTCCAGCTCCGGTAGCGCTCTCGCAACGCACGATCCAGGACCGCGAGCGTGTCCCAGGTCTCGTCCTCAGTCATCCAGCCCATCGCGAATCCGCAGCGTGTCAGCATGGCGGCACGGACCAGATCCCAGGCGGCGAAGTCCACGTTTCGGATGTCCCGGTCGTTGTTGAGCATGCGCTCGAGGCGCCACAACGTCTTTGCTGCGTCCGAGGACGAGTCGGCAGTATCCCACAGCTCGTGGCGCTCGGCCTCTGCCAGGGAGGTGCTGACCCAGCGAGCACGCTCCGCATCGAAGCCGGTGCGGTGGCCTGAGGTGATAAGCCAGTAGATCCGAGCGAGGAGATCGGTGCGGGAGCATACTCCCCAGTCGAGGGAGAGCATGGTGCGGGTGCCATCGAGATCGGAGCAGATGAGACGGTCCCACGGGTCCCGGCTGCACAGGGAGTACGGCGCACAGATCGCCAGGAGCCGTTCATGCGGGCCGGTGGTGAACTCATCGGGCTTGGACTCTCTGACAGGCCGATGGTGCTCAGTGAGCTCATTCCATGTGGACTCCTCACCCCGATGCGGGGCGGAGGAGGCCCTGTCGCTGCGCAGACGTATTCTCTGATGGATTGACCTGAAGATCTCGGTGGTAGCGATTACTCCAAAAACTACTAGCGCGACGGAAAGGAGCAGAGTCTGCAAGGGCATAAAGAGAATTGTGCAGCATGTAAACAGATGAGCGCCAAATTGTTGCACAGAGGTGATGCGGATTCATTGAGTTGAATGCCTGTATATTTACAGGCGGTTGATCAGTTTTTCGAGGCGCTTCATTCCTTCATGCAGCTCGTCACGGGAGGCCGCGTAGGACAGCCGTACGTGGGAGCGAGCCGTGGTCGTGGAGAAGTCCTGTCCCGGAGTGAGGGGCCACATGCGCCTCCTCCAGGGCACGGTGGCAGAAGGTCTGGGCGTCGAGCCCCGTGGAGGAGACGTCGAAGTAGACGTAGAAGGCGCCGTCGGGCAGGACCGGAACAGGTAGGCCGATGCGTTGCAGCCCGTTGAGCACAATGCTCCTGCGGGCAAGCAGGCTCCTGCCGGCGGTCCTCGCATACTGAGATGGATTCGGGGAGAAGACCGCCAGCGCAGCTTTTGCTGAATAGGCGTCGAAGCGCACAGGAAGTAGTTGACAGCCAGGTTCTCTGCGGGTTGCACCAGCTCCTCGGGAAGGATCGCCCAGCCCAGGCGCCAGCCCGTCATCCCGAAGTACTTGGAGAAGGAGTTGATGACGATTGCCTCGGGATCGGTCTCCAGGACGCTGTGCGCCGGCGTGCCGTCATCATCTGGATCGGCCAGACCCAGGTAGATCTCGTCGACGATCCGCCAGGCGCTGCGTTCACGGGCCAGCGCGCAGATCGATGCCAGCTCCTCGAAGGGGATCGATGTGCCCGTGGGGTTGGACGGTGTCGCCAGCATCACCGCGCTCGTCTGCGGAGTCCACGCCGCCTCGGCTGAGGCTCGGTCCATCTGGTAACGGCTGGCAGGACTGGTGGGCGTCAGAATGATCCGACCGCCATAGGTCTCCACGAGTCGCCGGTTGCAGGGGTAGGGACGGATCTGCGATGACGACGTCGTCGCCGGGCTGTGTGGTGGCGGCAGCCACTAGCAGGAGTGCCGACGACGCGCCGGTGGTCACGACGATCCGGGCTGGATCGACCTCGACTCCGTGCCTGTCCCGGTAGAAGCCCGCAATGGCCTCGCGCAGTGCGAGCAGGCCCAGGGCGGGGGAGTAGGGAAGTGGTCGGCCATCCATGACACGGCACATCTCCTCGCGGACAGCGGGAGGGGCGCCGAAGTCGGGCTCACCCAGGCTGAGCTTGGAGATCGAGTGGCCCTCCGCCTGGAGGATTCCAGCGCGTTCGCCAATACTCATCGCGTGGAAGGGCTGAGCGGCTTTGGCCCGGTCGGCGATCTTCATGACGGCTCCTTGACTCGGGGGCGGACAGAACCAGTGTCCACCTTCCCACAGTGGGAGGGCAAAGGTCTCGTGAAGGAACAGCGACGTTTCGGGAACTGGTAGTGAGGGTTTGTATAGCGATGCTGTGGTGCGCTTCAGCAAGCTCGACACAAACAACTGGAAGCCCCTGCTCGCCTTCCGCAAGCGTCTCATCGCAGGTGAGGTGGCTCCGGAACCAAGCACGGCTAGCGTAGCGCCTACTGCGGCGGCTAGCGAGACCACGACGGCCCGCGGCATCCGCAACGCGGCCTGCCGTCCGGTCAGCGCGGCGAAGAAGCAGCAGATCCTCGATCTGTCCTGCACGGCCATGTCTGTCAGTCAGATCGCTGCCGAGGTCGGCGTCGCAGAGACCACCGTCCGCGCCACCTGCCGCCAGGCCACGCAACCGCCCCGTCGCAGGCGACGCTTCACCAGCGATGACCTCCAGCGCGCTCAGCAGCTCCACGCCCAGGGCCGCACCTACATCGAGATCGGGCTGGAGCCTGGCTTCGGGCGGGACACCGTCAAGAAGCATCTGGCGACGCAGATGTAAGTAGCCAGAACGACACCGTGATGTTAGTGCAACGCCTCCAACGTCCATCCGGTCTATTCACGCGCGGCATATCTTCTGCACCCGCACTCCCCACACCGCCCATACACCGTCATGCTCGGTGCGAGTCGCGTGCGCTGGCGCAGGGCATGCTGTGTGATGGCATGCCCGCAGGTGCACAGTGGTACTTGGGCGAGGCACTGTGGTGGCGGCTGGACTCGTGTCTTCTTGCCAAGCAGGACGCTGCCGTCGCCAAGGAGGACGTACGGAACCAAGGGGAGTGGTCCGCCTGGCCGATCCTTCTTGAGCCACTCGTAGTACCTCCTGGTGATACCTCGCCGGCTTTCAAGTTCATAGTCAGGGAGTTCTCTATCGAGCGGACGTGGCTGCGGTACGAGCAGTGGCAGGTGACGGCCCGGCTCGATAGTTTGGTCGATTGTCGCCCACACGGTGGAGATAGCGAGCGCCTTTCGGAGATCACCCTTGGAGTTGATGCGTTTGGTGCAGACAGACCAACTTGGCCGCAGGTGTGCGGGCATGGCACCGACTCGGCTGATGTAGTGCTCAACGGGGCCGTAGTTGGTGATGTGAACGCAGCAGCCTGGGTCGCCGATGGCAGGCTCAAGGCCTAGCCGGAGTCCTTTTGGCCGGCGAAGTTCCTTCACCACCTTCCGTATGCCTGCCACCAAAGAGGCTAACGCAGTCAAGCCGCCGATGATCGTAGTCAAAATAGTAATCGTACTTAGTGCCATGATTCTGTTCGATATGTGAATATGTTCAGCAACGATACTTAATCTTCAGACAACGCCAGGTGTGGGCCGCTACAACCCTGCAGATCGCAGTTTCCCGGCATAGACATAGCAGATTGAGGCCGACTTTCTTCGGCCGGCACACCATTCCTTATCTCGTCCCTCATTTGTCCTTCATCATAATATTCTCGAGTTCGACGCGAGCTTGATCTGAAAGTTCCTTGATTTTAAGAATTTCAACATAGTCCAGATTGTCGAGTTCATTATCTTGCGAAAACGATATAAGATGTTTGCTGAGCATAAGTAGTTCCCTCGCAATATCGCGACTAAAACCGACTTCCTGCAGTTCAATAGCCTTCCGATCAGTAGTTCCATATTCTACGAGAGTTGCCACGTTGATGCCGGAAGCATTTGGTCCAAGTATCATCTCGCTGAGATCATAATAGTTTGGAGGTAGCCAACTATACGAAACCGTAGACCATTCTCAATATCCGTGAGTGTTTTCTCAATGAGGATATTGATATGTCTTGGACTGTTCTTATCGAAAGGTTCGGTTATTAGGTATCGAGATTTAGAATAGTCACGATAGGTGATCTCACCAAGTTGAGTATAATAAGAAATGGCACGAGCTATAATCTGACTAATCGGATAACCTCGAACCCAATTGCGCATAAGAATGGCCCAATACTTGAGTCGCGCTTCCCAGCTTTCTTTATTTGCACGCTTTGGCATCAGTGGATCTAGCCCCGAGACTTCCGTGACCTGCCAGTCGTACAGATCACTGAGTATTTTTAAAGCAGTGAGATAAGTATCGACACTATCGAGGCGCTTGTCGTTAGCGATTAACGGCGAAGATAATTCGTTACGAAGATGCTTCAATACTCGTTCTTGATACTGTGGAAGGATACCTGGTGAACGCCGAAGCGCGTCCGGTGGCACTTCAATTGATTTAGTTTTACTAGAAAGTAGCTCGCTTGCACCTGAAATTTTTTCTAGGAAATGGCCATGTAATAGTGTCTGCTGCCCGTCAATTTCGTGTAGCATCAAGATGGAGGCATAATGTTCTGCAAGCTGTCGTCGTGACTCTGACGCACTATCGGGTAGAGATTCACCTTTGAGAATACGCTCAATATCGGTATACTCTTTCTTGCGCCGCTTACTCGGCTTGACTAAGAAACTAGTTGCACGAATGGACCTCGATCCGGATACAAGTTCTCTAGTCGTTCTTTCCCATTGGCTCTTACCATTCCTGATACAGACAACATTACCTGAGAAATCATAGGTAAGTCGACCAGCGCGGCCTGCTAAGTTGTTGAAGTCAATCTCAGAAAAGTGCTTTCCCCCTTGCTTATCGTTGGTAATGAAAATGTTCTTCGCAGGTAGATTTACCCCTTCGAGAAGTGTGGACGTACACACTACGAACTGGATGGGCGATTTTGGGTCAGCGAATATACGCTCGACACCTTCACGTATCTCTTGAGGCATTTTACCATGGTGAAATGCGACACCGTGACGCAAGTATTTGCAAGGTAGTAGTCCTTGTGAATGTATTCTTTCACGTCATGGATTAGTGTGTCGATTTGAACATCATCTACCACATTCTTGCGAGCCGATAGTTTCATCGCAAATTCTGCGGACTTCAGTGATCCATTGATGTAGATGATAGACTTGCTGTTTCCGCTCCTTGCGAGAACGACATCAATAATATCATCTTGGACTGGAGGCACGTCGAGTTCAGACAGTGTTCGCCGCGTAGCAGAAATATAGTACTGTTTTCGATCGACGAGATCAATAAAGTAGCGCTGCTGAGCGACTGCCCGCTCCTGAGCTGCCATTGAGCCGTTGGTCGCTTTACCGAATAATTGAAGGAATATGTCGGGATTATCCAAGCTTGGCGAAGCGAAAATGAGTTTAGTGGCAAACCTTCGTATTACTTCCAAGGTGGCGTGATAATAAAGCGAACTTCTTGTGTCATTTTCAGCAATTATCTTCTGTGCCTCGTCAATGATAAGGTAGCTAATGTCTCGTACAGGGTTGGCCAAGTAACGGAGTAGTCGTTCAGGTGTAAATACAAAGATTGTCCGCTTAAACTTACGGCGGAGGAATTTAGGTAGCGACGGGTATACTGCTACATTCACTTCTGGTACGTCGCTAAGGAGCTGTCTGAGATCTGCCGCCGTCTGCGTGATAAGAGCCTTTGTCGGCACAAGAACAACAACACAGTGATCATCTAAGTTATCATGGCGAGCAAGATCGTATAATTTGTCTTTGATGATAAACGATTTTCCGAGCGATGTTGGCCCAGAAAAGCTAAAGAAACCTTCATTGAGCATTTTCTCTTTAATTGCATACTGTGCATCAGTAAAGATTCCATCGCCCTTACTTGTCCGCTGGATGACTTCTTTTGCGACGCGAGTTATGCCGCGAGAGAAAGGCAGAGCATACTCGCTCTCTTCGCCATTCTTCTGAAGCGTCTTTATGGCCGGAAAATTGCCGAGTTGCACAAGAATTGCCTCAGTTACAGCGAGAAGTCTACTTCGTTGACTTTGTTCAAATTGATGAGTGGAGTCATACTCTCGAAGCAGGGCAACGATCAGGTAAGCGAGTTGCCGATAATCTGGCTCATCAGAATGAGATAACACATCAGCGTAGCGAAGAAGACCATTTAGTTCGTCAGCGCCAATTGCTGACGAAGATCGGCCTATCAGGAATGTTTCAGCGACCGCCTGTTGAAGTATACTAAGCCCGGAAGTAAAGTCTTTGCGGTTGACGATGATGTCGCCAAGCAGATCTGCTGCTATACGTTTATTCATTCTATTTTCCTGAACTCAACTCACGATTTATTGCTTAATCTCGAAGCAATATCGTATCGCGCTTCTTTGATTCCCCGCACAGTGCCGTTAACGTTCTCTTTCAGAAAAGGAAGTGCATATATGTGAAAATGATGTCCACCTAGACCTCTATTTCGTATTTCGTCTTCGATTGTATGCAGTTCGCTTGAAATTTTATCGTCTGCAGTTTGACGAAAGTCGTTTTCAATCTGTGTAGCATCGCGGCTTTCAAATGGATAGCTTGTTACATCTATCTCGAAGCCAATAAATACGCCAAAAGCATTTGACTTTTTAATTTTTGATGCACTTGAGGGCTGGGGCAATAGGATTGAAGCAAGCAACTCTGCTTTGTCGGGATCAAGAGTTTCCTTTAGAAGTTCTGATTCTGCCAACCATGTATCGAATTTAAATCGATCTTGCTTAATATTGCCTATCGAGTCAAATGCCGACCTGATTCCCTGTTTGATGTCCGCATACATTTTTGATTCACCAAAGATGAGTTGGTAATCATTTGGCGCTGTTTCAAGCAGGTGTATTCCATCTGATCCATACACATAATGTTTGGTGATGTCTTGAGTTCCATTTTGGAAAGTATCTTTGGTGCTTTGAGATGCCCTTCTAAAAACGAATATAGAAGCAGCTCGCCACCCTCCCCGGCGTTGGAGTCCGGAGTTTTGAATTGGCTTTGTGCTTTCGTTACAAATTCGACGGTGCGACTTTTATCGTCCCATAACTTGTCAAGATTATTTCTTGAATATACGTACCCAAGCATGCTGTTCGTCATTTCTTTGAACAGCTGTTCCAAAACAAACTTCCATCTTCGATTCGAAGGACGTGAAGGTGTAAATTAGATTTTACGTTAATACTGAAGTCTGTCGGATCATAAAACAAGCCAAGAAAGCGATCTCGGTTTAGGAGTGAGAGTGGAAGGGGATTGTTCGTCATCGAGTTTATTATCTCCAAAGAGATTGTAGCATAATTTGCTGTACGGAAATATTCTTAGATGCACGCCCTCGTTTTGAGCGTGCGATGCTACTTACCTGTAACTACGCACCTTCTTCCATACAACCGAACCAAGCGCCTCCACTGAGTCGGCCAGCACGACTGTGTGCGACCGCAGCATCAGCGCAATTACTTTGTCAGTATCCCATCGAGGGGTGCTGGCAGCGGTGGGCGGAGGGTCACGGTTGCGTTGCACTGTAGCGGCTGTGACAGTAGCGCCCTTCAGAAGCGAAACTCGCTCCCCATCCACCACAACCCCGCTTTCCCAACTCCTTCAACCCTGTACTACTTCTGCAGGAGCGTCAGAGGCTCCACCCCAATCTGCTCCGCCATCTTCTCTAGGCTCTTGAGGGTGAGGTTGCGTTCGCCGCGCTCCACTCCGCCCATGTAAGTGCGGTGGACGCCAAGAACGTCTGCGAAGGCTTCTTGGCTCAGGCCTCTCTCCAGCCGGTAGGCACGCAGGTTCCTGCCCACCGTCTTCTGGAGATCACCAACAGCCACGTCTCTCAGCCTGGCCATCTGCTACTTGAAGGTCTACAGACTGATGAGTAGCATCAAGCCGAGCGAGCGGCAGACGATGCGCGGTAGCAGAGGGGAGGAACGCCATGGCCATCACCCTCCAGGCGCTGGCCGAGGCCCACATCCCCACCGTTCTCGAGGCGTGCGCGGACTGGCGAGACCTGGCGCAGTATGGCCCGCCGTACTGGCGGCCGAGGAGCAGCGCGGAGCTGTGCCGCAAGATCGCGGACACGGCTGGCCCGCAGCCTGCTACGTCCTACAGCTTCGTGCTGGTGGATAGCGATGGGCGGCTGGTCGGCGAGGCCTCGATCCACGCCGTCGATTGGCGCAGCCGCGTTGCCCAGGTGGGCATCTGCATCTGGCGGTCGAGCGATCGAGGCCAGGGCTATGGTGCGGCGGGCAGCCGGGCTGTCATCGACTGGGCGGTTGGCCACTTGGGGCTGCGTCGCCTGGAAGCGTGGATTGTGGAGGGCAACGCTGCTTCGCTCGGCCTCTTCCGCAGTCTCGGCTTCGTCGAGGAAGGCCGGCTGACGCAGCGCTACTTGGTGGGTGGCCGGCACATGGACATGCTGGTGCTGGCGCGCATCATTGGAGCGTGAGGAGATGATCGCGGGGGGAGTGGATGGTCGGCGGCGGCCAGCTGCTCCCTGTTCCCTGCTTTTCATCTCTCCATCGCTGTTCTCCGTTGGCTGCTGCCGCTGGTCTGGCTTTCGTGCCTCGCGCTGCGGTTGGCTGAGGTCGTGCAAGCAGACGGTGCTTGGGGGAGAGGAGGCAACGTGCGATCTGAGCAGCCAGCAGGTGGAGCCGAGCGCTGCCCTGCGTGGTGCGTCGTCGACCATGATGTGGCGAGCGATGAGCTCGATGACGTCGTCCACGAGAGTGCTCATCTCCCCGTGGCGGGCGTCGTCCCCCAGCGCGGGCCCGGTGGCGACGGTCGGCCCGAGCGACTGGCTGTGCCAACCGAGCTCTACCTGGTGCGCTACCAGTACGCCAGCGAAGCGGACGAGTGGCTCTACCTTGGCGACGGGCACCACGGGCTGGATGTCAGCCCCGAGACGGCGCAGCGGCTGAGACGGGCGATTGGCCGGCTGGTGGGCACTAAAGCCGAGCTTCGTTGAGTTCGCGCCAGCGGTACCTACGCTCCCTGCTGCCCCAGCTCGGGCAAGCGGGCTTCTACCAAACGGAGGCGACGATCGAGGTCGCGGTAGTGGCTGTCTTGCGTGGTGAAGACGCTCTCATGCATCGTGTCGCGCACGCCGGCGTCGACGACCATCTTGCGGTTGATGCGTGCAATGTCGTGCTGGATACTCGCCTGCACCGCTTTCATATCGGTGAAGTCCTCTTCCACCTTAGCAGCCTGCTCTTCCACCATGTGTTGTAAATCTTCCTGTATCTTGACGATGGTCTTCTGCGCATTGATGATGTGGCCTTGCTTCTCGTTCAGCTCGTCGTATTTGGTGGCCAGATCATCCTGGCCTGCCTGCAACTTGTCGAGACGTCCATCGATCTCGTTGAATTTCTCGGTTACAGTTGTTGCGAGTGCTGCAATTTGCTGTGAGAGTTCTTCATTTGTCATACTTCTATTTAAACACAAAGCGGGCGTGCAAACAATGTCGGGGCGCTTATTTCTATCGCATTCAAAACCGGCTCTGACCTGCGCAAATGCAGGGGGTTGCTGTATGTGTGGTGCCCTTCTGTCGACATCCTTTGCAGATGGATTGTCTATGGTATATCACCCTGCTGCTCGACTTGTCTGTGCACCACTTGCAGTACTCAGATAATACTGCTCGCGTTTGCTCTTTGTGTCCGTATTTTGCTATACTATATCTATTCATGGCCAGCAAGGATGTACTGCCACTGTATCGTCGGCTGCTCAAGACCAAAGCAGCGTTGCTGGCCGTCTCCTTCACCTTGATCGGTATTCTGCTCATCATGCTCAATGCCTGGCTGGCGACGCTGAGCCTGGGCGACTGGAGCTGGCTGCATCATCTGCCGCTGGATGAGGTCGGTGGCCCACTGCTTGGGGCTGGTCTGGTCTCCACCATCCTGGACTACTCCTACCGGCGCGACCAAGAGGACGTCGCCATTCAGCGCACCCAGCAGGCCATCGTCGACCTGTCGCCGGCCAAGCTGTGGAGCGTCCTGTGCGAGGGCCTTGCCCGCCACCCCGCAGAGCTGGCTCGCCTGACCACACCCAAGCGGCTCGACGACGCAGCGGCAGCCATCATGGCGCAGCGCCTGGGCGATGCGCAGTTCGCTCGGGAGATCTATGCCGACATCCGCGACCAAGCCATCCGCGCCGCCGAGCGGTGGTACGACGTCGAGGCGCGCGTTCGGCTCTCTACTGCAGTAGAGAGGAGTACCGCAGGTACTCCTCTGCTCGACGTCACGGTGGAGTGGGAGTACACCACCGTGCCCAGTGGTAGTGAGCGCCGCTTCGCCTGCGTATCCGATCGGGCGGCGTACAACGCGCTGCGCGGCGACATCCCTGCTACCTCCGCCTGGTTCATGGCACCACGCCCTGGCATGGACGCACGTAGCCAGGAGTCTTACGAGTTGCTCGAGTTAACCGTCGATGGCCGGCCACAGCCGATCCGCCGCACCGTCCAGGCAACTGGCCAGACCTATCGCGTCCAGCTGGACGACGCGGCACAGAGCGGTGAGCCAGTGCGGATCCGGCAGCTACTCCGTGTTGTCACCCCATCGTGGGGCCACCGTCTCTTCGTGGAGTTGCCCCAGCCTGCTCGTGGGCTCTCGCTCCGTGTCGACTACACAGATACCGGCATCGCCGAGATGATGATCACCGACACCGTTGCGGCCACGCAGGTAGCACGGGTGCATCGTTCGCCAAAGGCTGTCAACAGCCGAGTCGTATCGCTCGACATGCCTGGCTGGCTGCTGGCCAAGGCTGGTTTCGCAGTGACTTGGATGCTCGAATCAGAACTGCCCCACGACGCCGAGCACCGTGAGGCAGCCTGATGGATCGCAGTCAGTCGCCACCGCTCATCGGGCTCACCTCCCCACCGCTCGGTATGCGTCTCGACCTTGATGCTACTCATCAGTCTGTAGACCTTCAAGTAGCAGATGGCCAGGCTGAGAGACGTGGCTGTTGGTGATCTCCAGAAGACGGTGGGCAGGAACCTGCGTGCCTACCGGCTGGAGAGAGGCCTGAGCCAAGAAGCCTTCGCAGACGTTCTTGGCGTCCACCGCACTTACATGGGCGGAGTGGAGCGCGGCGAACGCAACCTCACCCTCAAGAGCCTAGAGAAGATGGCGGAGCAGATTGGGGTGGAGCCTCTGACGCTCCTGCAGAAGTAGTGCAGGGTTGAAGGAGTTGGGAGAGCGGGGCCGCTGATGTTTGTCAGCATTGATGACAGTATCCTGTATTTCTACTGATTGTTTGGTAGTGTCAGGCGCATCATCAGTTGGTGCAACGAAGGGGTTGCTATGCACTTGCCGCTACGAAATCTAAAGCACTGCGAGACGCCATGCGGAGGCAAGGATGGGTGGTGACGTGCTTTGACTTTACCTACAAACAGCGGGGGTACTACGTCACCGTCACCGACTACATCAACAGTCCGAAGCCGGATGGCTTTGCACTTGTAGATTTGTGCTTCATGAGGAAGACAGACATTACTGATTCACTTTCGGTCCCTGCGAACCAAGGTGGGCTTATGGTAGAGGCGCAAACGCTGAGAGAATTCTTTGGTATTGAGTGGGCGGAAAATCTCGGTGATATCCTCCATCAGTTTACTGAACAATTTGGTAAGTGGATTCCTGTCGAGATCGAGGATCTGAGCGAGGGGCAAAAGAAAGCCGTTGTGCGACAGCTAGGCATCTCGGACACTAGCGACCATCCTGACAAGATCTATTGCATAGATGTGAGGCGAACCGGCACGAGAGCCGATGGCAGCCTGAAGGAACGTTCGTCGTTCAACTCACAAAAGAGCGAGTTCTTGCGCCCGGAACTCTATGCCAAGTTTAAAGATGACTTGAACCTGAGTTTCTACTATTCGATTGACCCATCAGCGGAAAAGACCGATAGGCAAATCATCGCAAGTGTCGCTGCGAGAGAATCGACGCAGCTTCGTCGAGAGTGAAGTGCCCCCGACTAGCTGCTAGAACCGTATTGAATACATTCTCTAGTATTCATGTCCATGAATAACCTTGTATGGTATAGTATACCGAACATGTTACGAAGACATCTTGACATGACCTATCGGTTCAAAAACGTCATATAAGGGCCGGTGAAATGTTGCGAGTCGCGTCAACATGATTATTGTTAACTGACAACCGTCAGTATTTCCTAGACAACTCATGCTCAAACTGTTATCATGGTCGATAAAGGCGAGAGGAGATATCATGTATCGAAATCAAACAAACATCCAAGGAGTGTCAGGATGACAGATATAGCTGTTTCAGCGCACAATCTACACAAGTCATTTCCAGTTCCAGATGCAACTTCTGTTGAAGTTCTACACGGCATATCCTGCTCAATTGAGCAAGGAAGAATGACGAGTATGGTCGGGCCGAGCGGATCAGGGAAATCAACAGCATTATTATGCTTGGCAGGACTAGAATCAGCCACCTCAGGTCAAGTTACGCTGATGGGCAGGAATCTCAATGCTCTGTCGCCCGCGAAAATCGCAAAGTTGTATCGAGACAAGGTTGGTTTTGTCTTCCAATCCTACAACTTAGTCCCATACCTGAGCGTGCGTGAGAATATTGCCATATCGGATACGTTAGCAGGGCGGCGTTCTGATCAAAGGCGTCTAGAAGAAGTGCTTTCTAGACTGAGATTAGAATCACGAGCCAATTCGTTGACTAGTACGTTGTCGGGGGGTGAGCAGCAGCGAGTAGCTTTAGGTAGAATTCTTTACAGGCGCCCGGCTATCGTATTTGCCGACGAACCAACGGGCGCATTAGATACTAGATCCGCTTCTGTCGTTCTCTACGAACTTCGCCGTTTAGCCGACGAGGGCGCCACAGTTGTGTTGGTTACTCACGATTTGAATGCCGCTTCCTTGGCTGACTCAGTAATGATTCTGCGTGACGGACATATCATTAGTCGCTTAGACAGTGGAATTAGTTCGGAGATTCTACTCTCGATAATGAATAACGCTGTTGAGGGAGAATAGAATTATGACACGGTACGTATTGCGCGCCTTGCTATCTCAGTGGAAATCATGGTCTGGTACAGTGTTAGTGTTAGCTTTCGCTGCAACATTAGTAAATGTGTGTCTAGCCCATAGATTTTCAGTCACCAGGCCTGAAGTAGTAGCTACTGCTAGAGCAGCTGGGGTAAGCCCGGCGGAACTTGAAATGAGTGGACTATCGATCTACATTTATTCGGCATTAGTTGCTATCCCAGTGGTTGCCGTTGTCGGACAATCATGCGTACAGGCACTACGCACGAATTGGGCTCGCTGGCGATTAGCAGGAGCCGTACCACGGCAAGTGTTCTTGAGCGTCATTATGACTATAGCGACGCTAGGTTTAGTGTCGTGCATCCCCGGTATACTAGTGGGGATCTTAGTTGATCAAACTTTTTCTTCGATCCTCACCCGTATAGCGTCCGAAAAAATGGGCGCTATCGAAGTGATTCAAACACCGACCACCATTCTCTTTACCGCCGTTTCGGTAGTAGGAATCGCTGTTCTGGGAGCTTTCGGGCCAGCAAGAACAGCTGTTAAGGTTCCAGCTACTGAAGCTATTCGCGAAATGAGTCTCTCTATTCGCCGTATGAGTCTAACTCGATGGGGCCTGGGCGCGTTATGGAGTCTGATCTGCGCAGCCCAGCTATTCCTAGCGTTCACCATTCAACCACAGAAGATAGACGATGGGTTACCCGCCGGCGGTGGTCAAGCAATGCTTGCGGCCATATTGATCTCTATTCTGTCTGTTATTATTGCTCCGGCTCTCGTACCGGGTCTATTAAAAGTTTGGTCGTTACCATTGGCGCATCTTGGTGGACCATGGCTTGTCGCCCGCCGCTCAACGAGCTGGCGCGCATCGCTGTCTGGTAGCGCTGTAGCATTACTTGGATTAGGATTCTCATTTACCGCCGCTTTAATGACCAATTTATACACTACAGAATCTGTAGTGGCATCAGCTCACCTTCCCAATAAAATCAATCAACTCGATACGCTCGTTATGATTGCTATTCTCGGTTTGATAGCGCTTTTAGGCGCTATCGCCGTGGTGGCTATGACTTCTCGTTCCCGACAGCGAGAGTTTGCCATCCTTCGATGTGGAGGAAGTACCATCAAGCAAATCCGGGCTCAAGCAGTTATTGAGTCTTTACTTTACACCTGCACCGCCTTATTGCTGTCGGGCGTACCTCTCATTGTGACCGCAGTAGGGGAAGCACTATTTTTCCATAAGGCGGGCCTAGACTTCCTGCCGGATCCAGCTATCGGCCCACTGATGGTTGTAGCTAGCGTCTCGTTCATCTCATTATCTATCGTTCTGTTGGCGCCAATCAGAAAGGCGTACAGTGCTCCGATTGGACCTACGCTGGCGAACGAATAGGACTTGATCTATGTAATCTTTCTATCTCTCAGTCTTATTTATTCCGCAATGTGACCGGCGTTGACAAAACGTAAGGAGATATATAATGCCGCTGGATATGAAGTACCTCGAATTCTGCCAGGATGGGTCGCCATTTTATGTCCCGTCCAAGTCTGCTACAGTAAACCCTTACAAGGTAGACATTCCAAAAGAATGGAGTAAACATATTCACGGACCTTGGACTAGTTTGGTGAGCCCTAACACAGAACTTCCTATACAAGGGTGGAAAATTCATGTTACAGCAACGTTAGATAACGCACAAAGTATTCTAGACACTGTATGTTCGTACTGTTTTGAACATGGACTTACATTTAAGTACTTATCATCTAGCAAAGCGTTGTCGGATCAAAATTGGAAGTATGCAAATCGTTCCGGAAGCGGCAAATTCATAACTATTTACCCTGTCGGTGATGAGTCATTTAGCCAATCTTTAGAAGGTCTTGACGAGCTGCTCTGCGAAGAAAAAGGACCTTATATCCTCTCCGATCGCCGTTGGAAAAATGGACCACTATATTATCGTTATGGTTCCTTCCTTCATCGTTTCGATGATGCTCCAGGAATGTCGTCACTGTTGAATCCTGAGGGAGAGCTAGAAGAAGATAAAAGATTTCCCGTCTATTCTCCTCCAAAGTGGGCAAAGTTACCAATCTCTATCACCGCTGAAGATGACGGCTCAACGGTCGATTTATCGGACTTTCCTTTTGAAGTGAAGTCGGCTCTTCATTTTTCTAATGGCGGTGGAGTCTATATTGCTCGTACTACGACCGACAAGTACGCTCCGATTGGTACCGAAGTGGTTTTAAAAGAAGCCCGTCCTTACGCTGGTTTGGACGCTTTAAATACTGATGCTATCGAACGTTTACGGCACGAAGCTAAAATGATGCAAGCACTTAAAGGCAGTCCATATGTGCCAATGGTTTATGGATATCTAACGGCATGGGAGCATGAGTACATCGTTATGGAAAAAATCGCTGGCAATGTACTGAGTAAGGAGTGGATGTTGTCTTCTCCGGTATTAAAAGTCGATCCAAATATCAGTCAGCGGAATAAATTCAGAGAGTGGGCAGTATCGATGGTACGAAGCCTAAATATAGCTCTTCAAGATATTCATCAACGGGATATTCTTCTTAGTGATATTCACATGCATAACATAATAGATTCTAACGGAACGCCAAAGTTTATAGATTTCGAGTTTGCTCATGAATACTCGGCCGATTGGAGGGGGCAGATGGGTGCCCCTGGATATGCTCCTCCGCCAGGCTTATATGGAAAAGACGCCGATCGATGGGCGCTTGGAGTGACACAACTCCAGTTATTCTACCCACAAGCTACTCTCGCAGGGTATGGAAGTAGCTTGAAAATCATAGCTCTGGTGGCCGAGACTATTAAAGCATTCGAATTGCCGTCAGACATCGGACGAATAATCCTTGCTAACACTGTAGAACTGTACGATGCCTGCGGCACTAAAAAGGAGGATCCCTTAAAACTCAACTCGGTGGCCGGACAATTTGCGGATATGCGGCGTCGTCAACCTTCTCTCGAAAAAGTTAGAAATAGCATAGCTACGTTGATCATTAAAACAGCGCAGCTGGATCAAGATAAGGAAGGACCAATATTTCCTTCGGACATCGAAGTTTATTTAGAAGATAAGAAAAACGCCTTGGATGGATTTGCCTACGGAACGTCTGGGTGTGTCTGGGCGTTGCATAATGCCAAGCTGTTACCAGAAGGACCCCTCAGGGATACACTTCTACGTGATCTCGCTAATAGTGAATCTACAGCTCCGGGATTCTTCGAGGACGTGACGGTATCGCATATCTATTAGAACAGTTTGGTTATAGTGATCTCGCCCATCAGTTGTGGACCAAGTCTTTAAATGATCTCAATTCTGTTGGACTCTGGGACGGTTATGCCGGGCTCGGGCTTGCACATTTAGACTGCTACGGAAATACCGATTTTGTACAGGAATGTTCTCTAAAACTCATTGAGTTGCTGGGACAGGAAAAAGAGGCAAAATCTGTCGGCCTAATTTACGGATGGTCAGGGGCGTCGATTCTATGGAGTCAGCTGTATCGCGAAACTCAAGATGGTGCTTACGTTGATCTGTCAAAAGCAGCCATACGTGCCGATCTAAAAAGATGTCGAGTTACACAAACTGGCACATTAGAATATGATGATAAATGGCGAACCCTTCCGTATTTGGGGGTGGGATCGTGTGGTGTTGGTATGGCTATCAACGAGCTTCGATTAGCAACGGGTGAAGTTAGTTTCGCTGAGGAAGATGAACTGATCCTTAAAGCCGCATCGTATGGCCAGTATGCTCATAGTGGACTAGCTCATGGTCTTTCTGGAATTTTGATTTATCTGGCTCATAGGCGTCTCTGTGATAATAGCGAGTATGTAAATGCCACCATCGAACGCCACGCTCACTCCTTGAGAATCCATGCACTACCGTATCGGAATGAAATAGCATTCCTCGGTAACCAAAAGCCTTCGTCTCTCTATGGACTATTTTACCGGGTCGGCAGGAGTTCTAGCCGCATTGACGGCTATAGACGATCGAGGTTCAGGGCTTCCACTTATCGGTTATCGATAAGTGGAGAGAATAATAAAGTTTCTCATATGGGAGGAGGTGAACACTATGTCGACGATCCTTGATCTCCAGGCGATTGAGCCGGAGCAGGAGGTTGCGGAGGCTGCCCGTGTCAGCACGATCAGTAATGAGCACTGCTGGGGATGGCCTAGCGCTGTGACGACTCGCTACTGCTGAGCCGGTCGCCAGAGGTTGGGGGCGGCTTTCACAAGCCGCCCCCAACCCAATCTTCATGATGCAATCCGTTCTATCCGGTGACGATGTCGATCTAGCGGACATCTATAAGTGCCGATGGATGAAAGGTAATTATATTGGCTTGGCAGCGTGAGCAATCTAGCCGTCTTCACTACCAGCGCTCGTTTCGAATGTTTATATGGGAGATTTATAGGCACTATCAAATCGAATTGACATTGGCTTTATTTTTAGGAGTCTTTGCGTCTTTAATTTCTCTTGCTCAGCCTTTAGTGGTTAGTAACTTCGTTCGCCATGTTAAGATGGGTGAATCAACGATTTCCGATTTATCAATGTTTGTCTTATTGATTGTATCCGGCGGAATTTTTTTATGGGGGCAGAATCGGATATCGGAACGTATAAGCGAATCTCTGCTTTATATTGTAAGGAGGGATTTAATCAATCACACGGCGTGCCTTCCAATAAAAGAGTATTCTGTTTTTAGATCAGGCGAGGTTTTAAATAAATTTTCTTCAGATGCGCAGCTCATAAAATCTTTTGTAGCTGGCGGATTTTTTAAACTGTTTGGATCGGTTCTACTGGTGCTCGGATCTATAGTAGGCATGATATGGGTTGACCCAGTGCTATTCATCGTCGCGTTAGCCGCCATTTCTTTCCTTTGCATTATTTTAACGCTTCCGGGGATCAGACTGAAGAAGGCAACGAGCGAAGTGCAAGAACATTTAGGGATAACTATGCATTTATTTGATCAAGTTCTAAAGAATATACGGATGATACGTGCACATAATTTTACAGCTCGGCAACTTACCCAGGTACTATCGGAGCTAAAATTTGTTAAGTATTACGGGTATAAGACTGCCGGGACCACAGCGATAATAGCTCCGCTAAATACAATAGGTCTACAATTAATGATTTTAGTCATTTTAGGCGCTGGTGGAATAAGGGTTGTATCTGAAAGTATAGATGTTGCAGCTCTTCTTACGTTTATTATGTTCTTATCTTATTTATTAACTCCTGTAGGTCAGGCTATGGGCGCATATGGCGAAATAATGAAGGCGTCTCCTGCATATTATAGATTACAAAAAGTCTTTGATCGACCACTCGAATCGTCAGTCGAACAAATGATGAAAGCTCCGAGTAGCATCAGCGGGGAACATACTGATGTACACGTTAAGAATATCTCACTCCAATATCGGGAGGGAACATATGCACTAAAATCTGTTAATCTTAACGCAAAGCCGGGACAGATAACAGCCATTGTGGGTCGATCAGGTGCTGGCAAAACATCAATTTTTGATACGCTCGTAAGATTTTACGATGCAGAGGGCGACATCACCTTCGACGATGTTTCCATTAGTTTCATGTCGCGGGAACAAGTACGTGCTAGGATTCTGTATGTAGAGCAGGATAGCCCGTTATTGGAAGCTTCTTTACAGGAAAACCTTTGTTTGGATACAATGAGATCTAAGGAACAGTGTCTTGATGTTTTAGAACAGTTAGATTTGGGGCATATTGCTCGGCGAATCGGCGATGATTTCTTTGAATATAAACCAGGACTGCTTTCGCTATCTGGAGGTGAAAGACAGCGCCTTGCGATAGCACGTGCATTGTTGTCTGAGCGACAGATAATTCTTCTTGATGAGCCGACAGCTAGTCTCGACCCGATCACTGAATGGAAGGTCAATGCAGCCGTTAAACGGCTGGCTCGAACCAAAACAGTAATTGTGATAGCGCACCGCATTAGCACGGTAATGTCGGCTGACAATATTTATCTTATCGAGGATGGTGTTATAACTCACCACGGTAAGCATCACGAACTGATGTCCACCTCTAGAATATACAGAGACATGGTAGAAAAGCAGATGATCTCTATCAGTAAGGAGGGCTTTTCAAACGATGAGTTCGCAAGCAAGTAATCTTGATTTATGGCGTCAACGTAAAATTGAAGAGTTTATCTATTTTAGGGAACTTCATCGAGAGACAAGCACTTATCTTGCCAAAGAAGAGGATAAGTATACCAATATAGGACACACCGATGACTCTAGAACGTGGTTAACACTCAGAGAAATTAATGGAAATAAGTATGTTTTCCGATGCCTTAATGATTGTTTACGATTCGGACGTCAAGAATCTACAGGACGTCTACAAGAACTGGCTCGATTTGCTCTGCCAACAAACACTTCGATAGTCTGGGTAGACGTTTCGACTGACGGCCTGTATGCTGCGTTCATACTTAGAGATTTAACTACCGATACTCACGTTGGGTATTACTTAAGCAGCCGCGATGGCTCGACTGTGTCGTTCGGTGAGAATTCTATTACTAGGGCTTTCTGGTCTAATAACGGAATCGTATTTGTGATGGCCAGAAAGGATGGTACTGCTGAGAAGCTTCAGCGTGTCCGGCTCACCGATAATTATGTCGAAAATTTGTTTAGCTTCGATATTGGATCGTACGCAGATATACGTATCTCGAATGATGAAACTACGCTTCTTATTTCTGCAACATTGAGTGGTATTAAGAATACTTTTTCACTAGACCTCACTACCTATGACTCAAAGCCAAGTTGGGTGACATCATTGGAACCTCGTAGTTCGTTACGCTTGAGATCCGGGATGCTTTGGTACCTGACTCCTGGAAGTGTAAATGTTGCTAGGCAGGATCTTTCGGATGTTAGTGCACTACCAGATCAGATAGATCTTCCTGAAGGATTTATTGCTTCTTATCTAGAGGATGCTGGCCCGTATATTGTCGTTGTAGGGCGACGCCTAGGATGTGCAGCTTGCGTGGCGATTCATGATGATGGAATCATGACAGAAGTTTCTTTGCCGAGAGGAAGTGCCATAAGAGTGGTACCGGGAATAGATAACAAGAAAGCGGTCATTAAGTTATCGTCCATAGCTTTCCCTCTTAAATCTATTTGGTTAGACTCTAAGGCAAATATTTTGCCGAATAACGATGTGTTCACTTCACCTCACATAAACAGTAGACGCATTGAAATTCTCTCTTTTGATGGTACGCTAATACCGATATCGCTATTCTATATGGGAGACTTGTCGGGATCTAGAAGACCGTGCGTAGCCCATGTTTATGGATGCTATGGCGTATCGCTCGAGCCAAGTTTTAACCCCAGTCTACTTCCCTTATTGACTCGAGGAGTCGTATTTGCTTTGTGTCATGTGCGCGGCGGGGGTGAATTCGGTCCAAAATGGCATGATGGTGGGCGCTGCGACAATAAGCTATTCAGTATATATGACTTTTTATCATGTCTCAATAATCTTCGAAGACTAGACTTTATCGATAATCAAAGAATCGTTGCGCAAGCAAGTAGTGCTGGAGGTTATGTAGCATCATCAAGTGTCGGCATTAGACCTCACTGGTTTAGAGGGCTTCATTTGATCAATCCGTTTCTAAGTGTATTATCTGAAATGATATCACTAGCTCATCCAGGAGTTACACTGATCGTTACGAGTTCGGCGACTCGCACTTATTTCCTGAACTAAGGGATATCCAGAGCCTTTCCTCGCCGAATCAATGGGCTAGAAATAACGATGTTGGAGATCTCGATGTGTGGATAGATAGCCGTTTAAATGATAAGGTAGTTTCTTGGCGAGATAATCTAATTTGGGCGACATCCCTGGAGAAATGGGCTACAAGCTCTTCCGTCAATTTTAGGCTTTTCTGTAATTTTTCCTCGGGCGATCATCGTGCTAGTTTCAATCAATCAGATACGGGATTAGTCAACTCTTGGTTAATAGAGATTCTACTGGGGCATACTAAATTGCTTCCTAAAGCTAAGGCTGATGATAACTCGACGATGAACGTATTCGCGACGTCGTGAGGACTATTATTAGTGGACGTCTTATTGAAATCGCTGCTACGAGAACAGGTAGGCCTGTGGCAGGCTTTCTATCCTCCGAGGACTACAGGGGGTCGGCAAAGTCGATGGGCGGTTGTCTGATCTCTAGTGGGTCTGGCGTGTTGATGTGGGTGCGGCGTGACCCGCACGGTGACGATGAAGGCGTCTACTCAATCCCGTCACCAGCGAGGTCACGCCGCCAATGTCATCCTCCACCACGACCGCCTTGTCGCGCCAGCCCCTGGTCCAGGTTCTCAGGAACGTGGCTGATCCCAGGGACCTTCGGGGCGTGCGCCATGACCTGCCCACGGTCCTGTCCCTGGCCATCACCGGGGTGCTGGCCGGCTGCCGGAGCCTGACGGCGATATGGGAGCACACCACCGACCTGACCGGCGCCGACCTGCGCTCTCTGGGGCTGGAGGAGGGGCAGGACCTTCCATCGGAGTCCACCATCCGACGGGTCCTGCAGGACCTGGACCCCGCAGACCTCGACGCCCACCTGACGACCTGGTTGTGCACGCGCACCGGCACCATCAACGGCCGCACAGTGATCGCCGTGGATGGCAAGACCATGCGCGGCGCCCGCACCGGCGACGCGCCTGCCCCTCATCTGCTGTCGGCCCTGGACCAGGTCACCGGCACTGTCCTGACCCAGCGAGGAGTCGCGGACAAATCCAACGAGATCCCGGCTCTCAGGGTCCTGCTTGAACCCCTCGACCCAGGCGGGGTCGTGGTGACCGCTGACGCCATGCACACCCAGGCGGACACCGCCCAGTGGATCCGCGGGCGTGGTGGTCACTACCTCCTGACGGTCAAGGACAACCAGAAGACCCTGCGCAGGACGCTCAAGGCCCTGCCCTGGAGGGACGTCCCGTCCATCTCCTCGGTCGACACCTCTCACGGTCGGCGGGTGCGGCGCACCGTCAAGGCCCTCAATGTCCCTAAGTGGGTGGACTTCCCGGGGTCTGCTCAGGCGGTCCAGGTCCGCCGCACCCGAATCGTCAAAGGCCGCAAGCGCGTCGAGGTGGTCTACCTGGTGTGCTCCCTGCCCATGACCGACGCCCAGCCCGAGGCCGTCGCGGCCTGGGGCCGCGGGCACTGGGGGATCGAGAACCGTCTCCACTGGGTCAGAGACGTGGTCTTCGACGAGGACCACCACCAGCTGCGCACCCGCAACGGACCCGAGATCATGGCCGCCCTGCGCAACCTGACCATCAGCCTCATCCGCCTGGCCCACAGCGCCCAAGCCGCTATCGCCTCAACCACCAGATCCCTGTCCAGACGCCCCAAACGAGCCATCAGCCTACTAACCCAACCAACCCCCTAAACCGACTTTGCCGACCCCCTGCTCACCACTCCCACCCGAACCCGCCGAACAGCCCGCCATGGACGTCGCGCTGGGTGAGGGTGGCTAGCTGTGCGCATCCAGGCTGGTGCGGTTGTACTGGTTGGCTGCTTGGGGGCGGGCGAAGGGGCTTGCCCCGGTGAACTGCCAGATGCTGGACGGCACCTCCCCAACGAAGCGCACCTGGATGGTGGCCAACAGCGAGCGGGCGTGGAAGGCCCGGCTAGCCAAGGAGATCGGCGTGGTGGGCTCCTCGCCCGGCAATGGCTCTGCCCGGAAGGCGAGGTCGTAGCGCGTGGCGTCCTGCATCGGCGTGCGCTTGCCGGTGGCCGGGTCGATGTGCCAGAAGTGGTCGTTCCACCCAGCCCCTTCGACAGCACGGCTGTTGACGCTGAACTCTCCGCCTGGCTGCGCGGTGACGTGGGCGGGGTAGGAGCGGGAGATAGTGACGAAGTCCAGCTCGCCGGCCATGTTGGCCAAGCGGTAGTGCTCCACCGTGCCCCGCCACTGACGGTGCTCCACCACGATGAGCGTAGTGGTCTCCTCATAGACAACCCCGCCGTGCATCTCCGGCACATCCAGCACCAAGGGTGCCTGAGCATAGCGCCCAACCACCAAGCGGCTGTGCAGCAGACGCAATCCGGCCTCCTCCCGGGAGGCGATCGTCTCCATACTGCACCCCAAGCGGGTCGCCATCGCCTGCCGCCGCTCCAGCAAACTGCCACTACCGGCCGTCTCAGAGCTGAGCGCGAAGGCTGCCAGCAGCACACCCACCAGCGGCTCATCCTGCTCACTCCCGCTCTCACTCAGGCTGTGAATGGCCGAGACGAAGCGATGCCGTAGCCGCTCAAAGGAGTCCTCCAAGCTACCTCGCAGCACCTCATCGACGATCGGGGCGCGCACCAGCCGCGCCGCCGTAAACCCACCACGTTTGCGCAGCCACGCCAGCTCACGCCGCAAGGACGCCGCATCATCGGCATCGAGACGAGCACGGGACATGAGCAAGCCTCCTGGGGGAGTAGGAGCAGGGCGTGAGCGGCAGTGGGCTGAGCGGTGAAGCGCCCGCCAGGCGCGATGGCCGCGCGGTGCTCACGGGGGACGGGCCGCAAACCAGCCTAGACCGAGCGGTCGGGACAAACCAGGAGATATAGCGGGGGAGCCGAACAACAGAGGCGTGCCGTCTGTGCCTGGCTTGGCGGACTGGCTCCTTGCCCAGTCGCTGGCCTGCCGACCGTAGTAGGGCAGCAGTGCTGCTTGTGTCGGCGATGGACGCCTGAGGGAGCCCGCTTTTCCAACTTTCTTCCAACTTTGACGGTGCTGCGGCGCAGCCTGCCTACCGTTCTAACCAACGCCACGAGCCCAGGGCCAGACCGGCAGAAAACGCTGGCCTGGCGGGGTTCGTGGCGGATGGTACGGCCCGCTCCATCCAGAGCGGTAGCACGGGCCGTCGGCACGAGACGACCAGCCGGGTTGGTCGTTTTTCTCTCTTCCTTCCTCTCTCCTCGAAAGGACTCCTCATGGCTTCTACCAATCTCAGTCTCTTCTCGCCCCAGCGCACCCGGATGGGGGTGGTGCTGGGCAATGGCCAGGCCCGGGTGACCAGGCGGGAGATCGAGCAGGTCGCCGCCCAGGCAGAAGTAGCGGCCCAGGCCGAGCAGGCCCGGGCCTTCCTGACCTCCCAGGTGCTGACCAACATCGCCACGCTGGTGACCCAGGCCGAAGCCCAGACCCGCATCGCCCCCGGTGGTGCCCAGTTCTACGAAGCGATCATCACGGGATACGCCCTGGGCGCTGGGCAGCGGATCGGGCAGCTGTAAGCGGCTGGGCGCTGCGGTGCGTCGCTGCCCCAGAGCGCGAGCCCACGCGCGACCGGCGGCACTGAAGCGGCTCTGAACTACCAGACGGCAACAGCGCTGGCTGCTCGGCTGGGCGGAACTGCCGCCTCTTGGCGGGTCTCAGTACAGCGGGGACGGCACCGGAACGTCGCCAGCCAGTTAGTGAGCACTCTGCCTCGCGCCTGCTCTCCTTCTCCTCTCGTTCTTCTCTTCTTCTCTCATCTCTTCTCATCTTCGGAGGTTTCATCATGACGGTCGTAATCGGGATCCTGGCCCTCATCGGTCTGGCGGTGGTGGGCGCAATCGGCTGGGCGTTTGCCCACGGGGTGCGCGATGGCCTGGCAGCCTGGCGGGAAGCACCGCCCGGCGGAGCGAGCCAGCCGGTGCCCGTGAGTGAGCCGCCGCTCTCGCTCTCTGCTGCGCTGCCGAGTAGCTACCAGGCCGGTCAGGCTCGCTGGTGAGGTCGCAGCCAGCTGGCGCTCCGCACACCAGGCGGCCAGAGCAGCTGGAGCAGGCATCCCAGCCAGCTCCTCCTGGGCAGCCGCCCTGGCCCTGGGCAGTGAACTGAGCCAGCAGCGTCAGGAGGCAGGCCGGGCCATGCAGGCAGCCATGGCTCAGGTGCTGCAGGACAACGAGCAGGCAGTAAGGGCGGCGGCTGGTGCGGCCAGTGGAGGGCGTGACACCAGTGCTTGTGGCGGTGCCACTGATGAGAGCAGCGGCAACAGTGTCAGTGGTAGCGGTGCGTCTTCTGGAGCAGAGCCGGGCAGTGCGAACGGTGACGGCAACAGTGGTGAGCCGGCGGCTGGTACGGCCCGTCCCACCTGGCCGGCTCACTCGCCCTCGCGTCGCCCGCCGCACCCGCGCCCCAGGCGGTGCACGCAGCAGCGACCGGCTCGGCCGGACGAGCGCCAGCCGTGAGCAATCGGCTCCATTCCTCGCCCACATGCCACGTCATTTCACCCGCTTGTTGCAAAAACTACAGCACCGACTTTCGTGGCCACTAAATGGCACGTGTGTCCATTTTGTTTCCTGGGGTGACACCACAGAAACGGCTCAAAAGCGGTGCGTGTCGCGTCGCTTCGTAATGTAAATCCGGAGGCCTTGCAACACGCGAGTGTTCGTGGAATGTATGGGATAAGGGCAACCGACTGCCGATGCGCGAAATAGCTGGCAGCTGGCTCGCCCGGAGCAAATAGCACGTATGAACAAAAAAGGAGGGACACCATGCAGCAGACAAAACAGACAAGACGAGCGTGCACTGGGGGAACGTCCTCTCGGCACGGTGCGGCGGCCAAGCAGGCTGGCGCAGCAGTGAGACCAGGTGCTGGCGTTGCACGACCTAGCGCCGTGGTGAGCGCTGGAGCTGCCACCAGCGCTGCGGTGCTCAGCCAAGACAGTGCAGGCAAAGCCGCCGGTAGCGGCAGGAAAGCCAGCGTACCGGCAGGCGGTGCTGGCTCATCACCCACCATCCCAGGCCTGCCGCCTGGTGGCTTTGCCACCATCCTGGTCGATCCACCCTGGCCCCTTCAGGGCGGTGAGAAGCACTACCGGACGATGAGTCTGGCGCGGATCAAGGCGTTGCCGGTGGGGAGCTTTTGGCGGCCCGTGATGCCCACCTGTGGCTGTGGACGACCAACGCGCTCTTGCCGACGGCGTATGAGGTGGCTGAGGCCTGGGGCTTTACGGTGCGCAGCCCACTGACCTGGGTGAAGTTCCGCCTTGGCCTGGGTGGTCGCTACCAGCTGCGCAATGCCACCGAGCAGCTGCTCTTCTGCACCCGAGGGAAAGCCCCGCTGGGCTCGCGCTCCCAGCCGACCTGGTTCAACGCCCCCGTTACGGAGCACTCACGCAAGCCGGCCGAGCAGTTCGCCATTATCGAGCGGGTCAGCCCTGGGCCGTACCTGGAGCTGTTCGCCCGCCGCAGGCCTGAGTCGAACCAGCCCTGGGCGGTGTGGGGAGACCAAGTGGACTCAGATATCCGCATCCCCGGCTTTGCCGTGCCGCGGTACAACGAGCGGGCGCACGAGGCAGAAGCCGAGACACCGGCCACGACAGCGGAGCGGACGGAGTCGGTGCAGACGGCGGTGGCTGGTGCATCCCGTGGTGACGCCAGAGATGACAGCGCTGGCGGTAACGGCAAGGAGGTCCTGCGATGAGTCGGCCGTGGCATGACAAGTACCCACTTTGCAGTCTTCGAGGAGATGGTGATGATGAGCGATTCGAGGCGTTCTTTGCCCGGCAGCCTGCTGCGATGCGGCGTCGGCCTGCTCCTGATCGCGATGGGGCTGAGGTGGATCGTCGCCATCGTGCAAAGCAGTTGGCCCTGGCTCGTCGGGCTGCTTGCCGTGAGCGCCGCCGCCTGGCTGGCAGTGCGCTGGTGGCGCAGCCGACGGGAATGGTGAGAGAGCCAAGCACTCACGGTGGTCACAATCGGTCTGGCCAGCCTGAGCAGCAGCGAACTGACGCAGGCCAACAGGCGGAGCGGGCTGAGCAGCGGCATCAGTCGCAATGGGGCAGTCGCAGCTCGAGTCCCGCGCTTGATGCTGAGACAGCCAGCCGGAAGCGACGCACTCACTTCACTGCTGGAGGCCACCGAAAGAACGATGTGCGGCCTCATACCCCAAGGGAGGCACTCATGATGGCCCCGCATGTCGGTGGTCGCCCTGGTTCGTCTCGGCGGGTGCGCTTGGTGCCAGTGCGACGGAGCGGCATGGATCACCGGGCGGTGGCGCGGATCGTGCTGGCTCTGGCGCGGCAGATGGCGACGGAGGCGGATGAGGCTGCGCAGTCGGCAGCGGTTGACGAGGTTGTTTCCTCAGATATGGGGGTCTGCGCGAGGAGTGAGCCTGGCACTAGCGATGGGCGGGCTTCCGCTCGTGATGATGCTGCGGCTCCATGGGCTGGTGCTCATAGCGGCCAGTGTGCTCGTGGTGTCGCCTCGGTGGGGCGCTGTGCTGCGAATGAGTCCGTGTCGGCATCGGCTGGGAGTGGCTTGGCAGGTCGGTGTGCTCGCCAGCGTCATGAGGGCGCTCATTACTTGGCTCATGGCACCTCTTCCGCTGGTTCCCATGCTTTGCCGGATCGCGCTGGTGCGGCCAAGACCGACGAGGCCACTGCTCCCTCCTCCACGTCGGGAGGTGCCCCGTGATGGCCCGCCCCACTCAGCCCCTGGCATGGTGCCAACTCCGCTTTGCCCTGCCGCTTGCCCAGGACGCGGCGGTGGGTCTGGTGGAGCGCATTCTGGCGGACGCTTCGCTTGGTCGGGTGGTGTTGGAGTTGCGGGCCTGTGGTGGGCAGGCGACGTGGGCGGTGGGCTCGAGCGCTGGTGAGCGGCTGGCGAGGGTGGTGCGTGAGCTGGTGCCGGGCTGCCGGGTGTCGCGTGGCTTCTCGCGGCGGGCGGTGGATCAGGCGGTGGTGGTGTCAGCCCGGCCAATCGGGGCGGGACTGGCGACGGAGCGGCTGGCAGCGGTGGTGCGGGCCGTCCTGGCTGCCTTGGCATCTACGGCTGAGGGGGAGGAGTTGGTGGTTCAGCGCAGGCTGGGGCGGCGTTTCTCGCCGCAAGTACTGGGGCGGGTGGAGCCGCAGGGCTGGCTGGAGCCTGCTCGGCCTGGTGTCACCGCCCTCTGTTAGTGGTGAGCGGGGTCGGCGACTAAAGGCTCAGATGGGGCGGCATCGGGCGGCGGCGTGTCTGCGCTTGGGGGTGCGGGCGGCCTCGCCGCTGCGCCAGCGGGTGCTGCTGCAGGGTCTGCTGGGGGCGCTGCGCCTGGTGGAGGGGCCGGGGTGCGGCTGCGGGCTCGTACGGAGCACCCCGCCAGCCTGGGTGGGGTGCGGCGGCCGTGGCGGGCGGGGTTGGGCTGGCGCCGGAGAGATTGTGGCGATGGCGGGCTGGCCGGTGGGTGAGCTGCCCTTGCCGCTGCTGGGCAGTGGGCACCCGCGCCAGATTGCCCCGCCGCCGGAGGTGGGGTCCGGCTCGTCCCAGCGCGTCATCGGGGCCAGTGCGGTGCCGGGAGAGGCCGGGCTGGTGCGCCTGCCGATTACCGACGCTGTCTACCACACGCATCTGCTAGGGCCGACGGGTGTGGGTAAGTCGACGGTGCTGCTGTCGTTGGCGCTGGCTGATGCGGCTGAGGGCCGGGGCCTGCTCCTGCTTGACCCAAAGGGCGATCTGGCGACGGACTTCGTAGCGCGCCTGCCCCAGGAGCGGGCTGCGGATGTGGTGGTGCTGGATCCGACGAATCCCTGCCCGGTGGGGTTCAACCCGCTGGCCGGGCCGCCGGAGCTGGCGGTGGTGACGGCGGAGGCGGTGCTGGGGGTGCTGGCCGAGCTGTTTCGCGACAGCTGGGGGATCCGCACCGCCGATGTGCTCTCCGCTGCGCTGCTGACGTTGGCGCGGATTCCGCAGGCGACGCTGGTGTGGCTGGTGCCGCTGCTGACCAATCCGGCCTTCCGACGCCGGGTGCTGGCACTCGCTCCACCCGATCCTTTGGGCACGGATGTCTTCTGGCAGGGGTATGAGGCCAAGCCGGTGCGGACCCAGGCGGTGGAGGTAGCGCCGGTGCTCAACAAGCTGCGCCAGCTGATGCTGCGCCCGGGCCTGCGGGCGATGCTGGGTCAGGCCCAGCCCCGCTTTGGGCTGGGAGATCTGCTGGAGCGCCGACGCATCGTGGTGGTCAACCTCAACCAGGGCCTGCTCGGAGCCGGAGCAGCCCGCCTACTGGGGACGCTGCTGGTCTCTCAGCCTGTGGCAGCACCTGCTGGCACGCCAGGCCCACCCGGCCGAGCGGCGGCAGATCGTTAGCGTGTATATCGATGAGGTCCAGGCCTTCTTGGCCGGGCTGCCGGGCAGCCTGGCCGATGCCCTGGCCCAGGCCCGGTCACTGGGGGCGGCCTTTCACCTGGCGCACCAGTACCGGGGCCAGCTGAGCACCGAGATGATCCAGGCGCTGGAGACCAACACGCGCTCCAAGGTGTACTTCGCCTTGTCGGCGACCGACGCGGCCGCAGCGGCTCGGTTGGCCCCGGAGCTGGAGGCAGCCGACTTCCAGCTGTTGGCTCAGTACCAGGCCTACGCCACCGTGATGCACCACGGGCGCCGCTCGGGCTGGTTCTCCTTGGCCACCCGGCCTGCCCCGCCAGCGGTGCGCGACCCAGCCCTGCTCTACGCCGCCAGCCACGCCCGCTACGGCATCCCAGCCGAGCAGACCGAAACCGAGCTCATCGCCCTGACCAGCGGCACCGCGCCTTGCGCCGCCGACGATGTGGAGTGTGCCAACTCGGCGGCAGTACAGACGGACGACACCAACGACACCACTACCACCACTGATGTCACTGGTGACGTTATTAGTGGTGAGGCTGGCGACGGGGAGATCGGTGAGCTGAAGCCTGTCGTGTCGGATGAGTCTGGCTCGGACGGCACCAGCAACGGAGCTGAGTCTGAGTCTGGGTGGCCCCGCCCCGCGATTGGCCGCAGGAGGCGACCATGACGCCACTGGTACATGAGCACACGACTTGGCGCTGCTGCGGGCGACGTATGTGCCGTGATGGCAGCGATGTTGGCCTGCGAACCATCCGGTGGGGGCGTCGTCTCGGTGGACGTGTCGGTCGACGCACCGCTGCACTCAAGGCTCGTGGCAAGCGGCGGTATCCCGGCCTTTTGCGACGGTTTGTGGCGGTGACTGACCCCACCTGGTGTGGTCACGTCTGGCCCGGCGGAGGCGGCCAGCGATGAACCGGTCACCCACCATTGCAGCGGCCCGGTTCTCATCGCTGGTGCCTGCGCCGATCCATCCGATGCAGGCGCGCCTGCTCGCCCTGGTGGCGGCCCACCGCTTTGCCACCACCACGCAGCTCGCCCGGCTGACCGCACCGGAGTACGCATCGCCTGCCTCGGCTCTGCGCCAGACCCAGCGTCACCTGGCCAGCCTGGCTCAGCAGCGCCTGCTGACGAGCCTGGAGCGGCGGGTCGGGGGCTGGCAGGGCGGCTCAGCCGTGACGATCTGGGCCGCCACGACTCGGGGTCACCGGCTTGTGGCAGCAGAGAACGGGGACGACGAGGAGGTGCCGCGGCGGCAGCGGCCCCGTGAGGTGTCGACCACCTTCCTGGACCACCTCCTCGCGATAACGGAGGTGCGCACCAGCGTCGAGGAGGCCGTCCGCCAGGAGGCGGATACCGAGGCGGCGGTGGCCTTGGAGCCGGAGTGCTGGCGCACTGCGCTCAGCCCCAGTGGCCAGGTGCAGGTGCTGCGCCCCGACCTGGCCGTGACCATTACCAGCCCGGCTTATGAGGGACCGCTACCTCGTCGAGGTCGACCGGGCTACCGAGAACCCCGGCCGTGTCATCGCCACCTGCTGGCGCTACCAGGAACACCAAGCCACCAGCGTCCAGGCCAGCGACGACGACGGCGACGTCTTCCCTCTGGTGGTCTGGCTGGTCCCTACCGACCGCAGACGCCGCTGCCTGGAGCGAGCCATCGCCCACAGCACCGGCCTGCTGCGCGAGCTCTTCCGTGTCATCCGCCTCGACCAGCCTGCCCACCCTGATCCACGGCGGCCCCGCCGCCATCCCCACCCCACAGGCCAGCAACCAGGTGGGCTGACACACAAAAGAAGGCGTATCCCTCCGAGAAAGGAGACACGCAGCAGTATCCCATCTAGCAAGGTGAAATATATGGAGGGGGGAGGTGAATATTGCGCATAGCAGACAACCGCCATGAGGCAATCCGTGCGGAAGCTCGCAGATTGCCGCCAGAGGTCAAGCGAAAATCGGACTGGACTTTTCCGCCCATCTGAGCGTCAATAGAAAGAGAAGAAACACAAACTAGTGGAATAGCAATGTATGACGAGAGGAGGACACCGATGACAACACAAACCAGAACGAATACGCCAGATGAGCCGCTTGAGCCGGCGGCGGTGCTTGACGCTGTGCCAACTACTGCGCTGAACGGCCAGGCAGGCACAGGGGCGATTGCCATCTTCTACGGCGCGGCCCGCTACCCCTTCGAGCTGGCCCGCCAACGGGAACTGGTCGAGGACTACACCGACGCGGCCGGCCTCAACCTGGTCACCGAGTTCCACGACCGCCAGCAGCGCCAGCACGGGCTGAATATGCTGCTCGATGCCTGCCAGCGCGGTGGCGTGGAGTACGTCATCACGGCAGGCTGGCCCACCCCCAACCTCACCACCACCGAAGCAGACGCAGTGCTTGAACGGCTCGCAGTCAGCGGCACCCACCTGGTCTGCCTCAACAGCTGGCGTCCCGGCGACGGTGAGCCGCCTGCCTGGTGGAACGACGAAGAAGGCGCATGGATGCGCCAGCTCGATGAGCTGAGAGAACAAGAACGCCAGCAGCGCGAGCAGGCCAGCGAAACCGGTGCGGACAGCCAAGCCAGTGCCGCCAGTACGACCAGTCAAGCCACCGAAACCACCAAGGAGGTGCACCATGCCTGACGCACTCGCCCCCGATCCCTTCACCGCTATGGCTGCCCAGCTCACTCCTAAGCGGGCTGTCTCATACATCCGTGTCTCCACTCGGGAGCAGGCCCAGCGCGGCGGGTCGGAGGAAGGTTTCTCCCTCCCAGCCCAGCGGGAGGCCAACAAGCGCAAGGCCCAGTCGATGGGTGCCCTGGTGGTGAAGGAGTTTGCCGACCGGGGTGAGTCGGCTCGTAGCGCTAACCGTCCTGAGCTGCAGAAGATGCTGGCGTACCTTAAGGAAGATGGTGGGATTGACTATGTCATTGTCCATAAGTTAGATCGCCTGGCCCGGAACCGGGCGGACGATGTGGAGATCAACCGCGCCTTCGAGGACGCCGGCGTCCGGTTGGTGTCGACATCTGAGAACATCGACCAGACCCCCGGCGGCATGCTGCTGCACGGCATCATGAGCAGCATCGCCGAGTTCTACTCCCGCAACCTGGCTAACGAGGTCATCAAGGGAATGGGCGAGAAAGCGAGGAATGGCGGGACACTGGGTAAGGCACCGCTGGGGTATGTGAACGTCCGGGGACGAGATGAGCATGGGAGAGAGGTTCGGACGGTTGAGCTCGACCAGCAGCGTGCTCCCCTGCTTCGCCTCGCCTTCACCGAGTATGCCACCGGCAACTGGACAGTCAGTCAACTAGCCAAGCACTTAGCAGGACTGGGGCTGGATGTGCCAGCGACGCCGAGCAAGCCGGCTCGGCCTATTACCAAGGGGCGCCTGCATACCTTGCTGCGGCACCCGTACTACAAGGGGGTGGTGCAGTTCCAGGGCGTGGAGTATGTGGGCAAGCACGAGCCGCTGGTGGATGAGGAGACGTGGCAGGCGGTGCAGGCTGTGCTGGGCTCCCATCGCAGTGGCGAGCGGGAGCGGATGCATAACCATCTTCTCAAGAGCACGGTGGTGTGTGGGCAGTGTGGTAGTCGGCTGCTGGTGCAGAACACGAAGAATGGCAAGGGGGTGCTGTACCCCTACTTCATCTGCGCCAGGCGGCAGCGGCTGCATGACTGCTCCTTTAAGGCGGTGCTCATTGAGGTGGTGGAAGCGCAGATGCAGGAGGTGTATCGCCGGCTGCACGTCAGTGAGGCGGATCGCCAGGAGATTGAGCGGTATCTACTGGCGGAGCTGGCGCGGATCGAGGGGGAGAAGGATCGGAACGTTCGGTCGCTGACGGCGCGGCGGACGAACCTGGAGGATGAGCGGCGCAGGCTGCTGCAAGCGCACTACGGTGGAGCGGTGCCGCTGGAGCTGCTCAAGGAGGAGCAGGATCGGTTGGGGCGAGAGCTGGCGGGGATTCAGCGTCAGCTCGATGCCTACCAGGCGGATGCCAAGCTGGTGCGGGCGCATGTGGAGCAGGCCCTCGACCTCCTGGAGGACTGCTACCGGCTGTATATGGCGGCACCGGATCACCTGAGGAAGCAGCTCAACCAGGTGTTCTTCGAGCAGGTGCTGGTCAATCCGGTGGTGGATGAGGACGGGCGGGTCATCCTGCCTGGCGACGGTGGTGATGGCCATGGCGGCCTGCAAGATGAGGACGACGATGGTGTGAAGGGCGCTGGTGATGAGCCTAATGGACAGCGTGGACGTGACGAGCAGGAGATTGCCGTAGGGCGACGGCAGCCCAGTGGTGGGAGTCAGGCGGGAACGACAGGCAGTGCACCGGATTCAGCGGCGAAGGATATGGGCGGCCGTGCTGGTCGTGAGCCGGACGACGCTGGTGATGAGCCAACACGTCGAGCCGATGAGGCGCCCTGCTCTGTCCGTGTGGCGGACACCGGTAGCGATGTCTGCCTGGAAGCACGACTCAACCGGCCGTTCGACCAGCTGGCCAGCGCAAGACTCCGGGCTGTGGCACGGATCTCCGCCCTACGAAAATCGCCCATCTCGGCAGGAGGTGGGCGACGGTCCTCGGCCGAGACGGCCGCAGGGGCTGTTTCTCAGGGTGAGGGTTTGTATAGCGATGCTGTGGTGCCTCCGGCGGGACTCGAACCCGCACGCCCATAGGCAGCGACTTTTAAGGTCGCGGTGTCTACCGATTCCACCACGGAGGCGAGACACGGCCCAATGTTTGAATAACTGGGGCGTCAGTACCCCC